>WNFM01322550.1_pt5 | contig 21934 bp, 26 predicted proteins | sample 5400271 | NCBI WGS metagenome assembly WNFM01 (sample SAMN13153352, study PRJNA577476) | soil metagenome | isolation source: 60 cm saprolite on Douglas fir-dominated hillslope | place: USA:California | collected 2013-09-17
CTCCGGGGAGTCCAGGCGCGCGAGCGGCACGTTCCTCGCCCCCAGTATGTGCCCGGCCTCGTACTCGCCCTGATCGCGTACGTCGACCATCAACGCGTCCTCGCGATTGATGAGATGCGTGGCCTGCGCGATCGTCACCCACGGGCCGCCCGTAGAGCGGCGCACGAACGGCCAGAGCAGCATTGCGCCGGAGATCACCGCCGTCGCAAGCAGAAGGCCGTTATTGTCCTTCTTGACGAATTCCAGCAAGGAAAGGTCCACGGAAATCCAGAGGCATCCACTCGAGCCGAACATTATAATTCAGCCGATGTTTCGCCTCGCGCCCAAATGACGGGACCCGTGCACAAACTCGTCCTGCTGCGCCACGGCGAGTCGCAGTGGAACCGCGAAAACCGCTTCACCGGCTGGACCGACGTCGATCTGTCTGACAGCGGCGTCGCCGAGGCGCGCGCCGCCGGCCGCCTCCTGAAGAGCCTGGGCTACCGCTTCGATCTCGCCTTCACCTCGGTGCTCAAGCGCGCGATCCGCACGCTTTGGATCGCGCTCGACGAACTCGACCAGATGTGGCTGCCGGTGGAGAAGAACTGGCGCCTGAACGAGCGCCACTACGGCGATCTGCAGGGCCTCAACAAGGCCGAGATGGCGGCGAAGTTCGGCGAACAGCAGGTCCTCATCTGGCGGCGCAGCTACGACACGCGGCCGCCCGCCCTCAAGCCCGGCGATCCGAGGAACGATGCCGCCGACCCGCGCTACGCCGGCGTGCAGGTTCCGCTGACCGAATGCCTGAAAGACACCGTCGATCGGGTCGTGCCCTACTGGCAGACCGCGATCGCGCCGGCGGTGCGCGCCGGCCGGCGGGTGCTGGTTGCCGCACACGGCAATTCGCTGCGCGCGCTGGTGAAGCACCTGGACCGTATCTCCGACGCCGCCATCGTCAAGGAAAACATCCCCACCGGAATCCCGCTGGTCTACGAGCTCGACGCCGACCTGAAGCCGATCAAGCGCTACTACCTCGGCGACGCCGACGAGATCGCGAGGCGGACGGCGGCGGTTGAAAGCCAGGGAAAGGCGAAAGCCTGAAGAGATTCGCGCTTCTTGCGCTGTTTTTTCTCTCGTTCGAATCTTTTTCTTTGACGAAAGAAGAAGATCTGCAGGCGCTTCGCAGTCGAATTGAGGATCTGAACCGGCAGCTTCAAGGAAAAGAGGAAAACCGCCGCGAGGCGCGCGACGCGCTGCGCGCTTCCGAGCGCGCGATCTCGGAAGCGAACCGCTCGCTTGCGGCGCTCGAGGCCGAAAGGCGGGCGTTAGGCGCCGAGGCGGCGCGCCTCGCCGGGCGCCGCCTCGCTCTCGCCCGGCTGCTCGCCGAGCGCGAGGCGGCGATCGAGCGCATGCTGCTCGCGCGCCAGGCGGGCGGCCCGCCCGACGCGCTGCGCGTCGCGCTGTCGGGCGAGGATCCCGCGATGCTTGCCCGCAATTTGTACTATGTCGGCGCCGTGTCGCGCGCCGCCGCTTCGGCGCTCGCCGCCTACCGCGCGGCGATCGCGGAGTCGGCGCAGCTCGCACGCGACGCCGAGGCGAAGCGCGCCCGGCTGCGCTCGGTCGAGCAGGCGAGCCGCGCCGATCGTCAAAAAGTCCTCGCCGAGCGCCGGGAGAAGAGGCGCGTCTTCGAGCGCGTCGCCGGAGAGATCCGCGCCGGCCGCCGGGAGATCAGGGTATTGCGCGCCGATGAGACGCGGCTGGGCCGCCTCGTGGAGAGCATCGGCCGGATCGTCTATGGCCGCGTGGAAAGAACGCCGGAATTCGACGGCCAGAACAGGCTTTTTTCCTCCTTGCGCGGCAAGCTGCGTTTACCCGTGCTCGGGGAGCTGACCGGCAGGTTCGGCGCTCCAAGAGGGGCGGCGGCGACCGAAGCGAAGGGTGTATTCATCCGTGCTCCGGAGGGCCGGCCGGTCAGGGCGGTCGCGGGCGGGCAGGTGGTCTACGCGGACTGGATGCGAGGTTTCGGCAACCTGCTGATCGTGGACCACGGCGAGGCCTACCTGTCCATTTATGCCAACAATGACTCACTTCTCAAGCAGGTGGGCGACGTGATCGCACCCGGCGAGACGATTGCCACCACCGGGGCAAGCGGGGGCAACGAGGAAACCGGTTTATACTTTGAGCTCCGCCACCTGGGAAAGGCTTTTGACCCTCTGCGTTGGGTCAAATTGAAATAGGCTCAATTACATGCAAAACAAGCTGCGCAACATCGGCCTCATCGCACTCGGCGCCGTCGCCGGCGTGCTGATAAGCCTCAACTTCCAGGCGATCGCCGATCTCAAGCGCGGCCCGCTGCCGATCGAGGAGCTGCGCGCCTTCACCGAGGTGTTCGGCGCGATCAAGACCAACTACGTCGAGCCGGTGGAGGACAAGAAGCTCATCACCGAGGCGATCAACGGCATGCTGACGGGCCTGGATCCCCATTCGGCCTATCTCGACGCCGAAGCGTTCAAGGAACTGCAGGTCGGCACCCAGGGCCAGTTCGGCGGCCTCGGCATCGAAGTCGGGATGGAAGACGGTTTCGTCAAGGTGATCTCGCCGATCGAGGACACGCCCGCGTTCAAGGCCGGCATCAAGCCGGGCGATCTCATCATCAAGCTCGACGACATGCCGGTGAAAGGCATGTCGCTCAACGACGCCGTGAAGAAGATGCGCGGCAAGCCGAACACCAACATCACGCTCACGATCTCGCGCAAGGGCGAGAGCGCGGCGGTGGTCGTCACGCTCACGCGGGCCGTCATCCGGGTGCAGAGCGTGAAGTCCAAGCTCATCGAGCCCGGTTACGCCTGGGTGCGGGTGTCGCAGTTCCAGGAGCAGACCCCGGAGAACATGGTGAAGCACATCGAAGGCCTGTTCAAGCAGGGCCAGGTCAAGGGCCTGGTGCTCGACCTGCGCAACGATCCGGGCGGCCTGCTGCACGGCGCGGTCGCGATCTCCTCCGCGTTCCTGCCGCCGAAGTCGCTGATCGTGTCGACCGACGGTCGCGCCGAGGACGCGAAGCGCAAGTTCTTCGCCAACCCCGAGGACTATGCGCGCAGCAGCCGCGGCGAGGACGTGCTGAAGGCGCTGCCGGCGGCGGTGAAGACCGTGCCGATGGTGGTGCTGGTGAACGGCGGCTCGGCTTCCGCTTCCGAGATCGTCGCCGGCGCTCTGCAGGATCACAAGCGCGCGATCGTGATCGGCACCCAGACTTTCGGCAAAGGCTCGGTGCAGACCATCATGCCGCTCGGCAACAACACCGCCATCAAGCTGACCACGGCGCGCTACTACACGCCGGGCGGCCGCTCGATCCAGGCGCTCGGCGTGACGCCCGACATCATCGTCGAGGACCCGACCGACGTCGCCACCCGGATTCGCGAGGCCGACCTGCAGCGCCACCTCGAGAACGGCACCAGGCCCGAAAAGCCGGCCGAGCAGTCGGCACCGCGTGCCAAGCCCGCCGCGCCCCTGGTCCCGGGCGAGCAGAAGCCGATCGAGCTCGGCTCGAAGGACGACTTCCAGCTCGCGCAGGCGCTCGCTTACCTGAAAGGCGAGCCCGTGAAGGGCCAGCCGCCGACGCTCGCCAACACCAGGCCGATCGGCGCCAGCGCCAAGCCGAACTAGTTCTTAACTGAACGACGAGCAGCTCCTCCGCTACAGCCGCCACATCCTTCTCCCCGAGATCGGGGTGGAAGGGCAACAGCGGCTGCGCTCGGCGGCGGCGCTGATCGTCGGCGCCGGCGGCCTCGGCTGCCCGGCGGCGCTCTACCTCGCGGCGAGCGGCTTTGGGCGCTTGATCATCGCGGATCCCGACAAGGTCGATCTCACCAACCTCCAGCGCCAGATTCTCTATCGCACGGACTCCGTCGGTGCGCAGAAAGTCGAGGCGGCGAAAAAAACCCTCGCGGCATTCAATCCCGAAGTTGACGTTCAGATTCTTTCGAAGAAACTTCAACAACAAGAGCTGGAGCAAGTTGTCCCGAACTGTGATGTCGTTCTCGACTGCTCGGACAACTTCGCGACGCGCCATGCGGTGAACCGCGCCTGCGTGAAGCATCGCAAGCCGCTCGTCTCCGGCGCCGCAATGCGCTTTGATGCCCAACTTATGGTTTTTGATTTATCAAAACCAAACTCTCCTTGTTATTCGTGCCTGTTCCCGGAGGACGCCGAGGTCGAGGAGGTCCAATGCTCCGTGATGGGCGTCTTTGCCCCGCTCACCGGTGTTATCGGCGCGATGCAGGCGATGGAAGCGATCAAGCTCGTGGTCGGCATCGGCGAGCCGCTGAAGGGCTTGCTGGTATTCGATTCCAAAAAAACCGAATGGCGGAGCGCGCGGGTGAAGAAGGATCCCGCCTGCCCGGTCTGCGGACAATAATCGGGCTCTGACCCCGATTTATTGTTAGGCGAGCAGGTAGCGGCGCTGGGAGCTGAAGCTCTCGGTGGGTTTTTTGGCGAAGCCGCTTTTCGCGAACTGGTGCAGGCAGCCGATCAGGTAGCGGATCAGGGCGCCCGCCTTGCCCGCCGCGTCGCCGTCCGATCCGACGCGCAGCGCCTGCTTCAGCGTCGACTCGAAGCGCTCGAAGAACTGGTTCATGCGCGCCTGCAGCCGCTCGTGCTCGCCCACCAGCGCGTCGCCGGTCATCACGCGCACCATCCCGGGATTCTTCTCGGCGAAGGCGAGCAGCATCTCGACCAGCTTCTCGCACTGCTTGCGGCCGTCGGACTCGTCCTCGGTGATGCGGTTGGCGAGCGAGAACACCGAGCTCTCGATGAACTCGATCAGCCCTTCGTACATCTGGGCCTTCGAGGCGAAGTGCCGGTAGAGCGCGGCTTCGGAGACGTCGAGCTTCCCGGCGAGCGCCGCGGTGGTGACGCGTTCCCATTTCGGCGCCTCGAGCATCTGCGCGAGTGCTTTCAGAATTTCGAGCCGGCGTTCGCCTTTGGCGCGGGGCATTGGATGAGTACGGGGGACGCGCGGATTCTATGCTCGGAATACCAGTCGCGGCAATTCGACGACCGAACGCACTCGCAGGTCCACGAACGGCACGCGCCGCTTGAGGGGGCTTACCCAGACCGTCGACATGCCCAGGCGGTGGGCGGTTCGCAGGTTCTCGAGAATGTCGTCGACGAAGGCGCAGCGGTGCGGGTCCAGGTCGTGCTTGCGCAGCAGGACGTGGAATCCCCGCAGCGAGGGCTTGCCGCGGTAGCGCGTGTCCTCGATGGTGTAGACAGCGTCGAAGAAGCGCCTCACCCCAAGCGCACCCAGCACCTGCTCGACGTAATGGCGCGGCGCATTGGAGAACACCAGCTTCCTGCCGCCGAGCCGGGCGAGGGCGTGCTCCAGGGCGTTGTGGCTCACGACCATGCCGGAAAGCTCGGGAAAGACATGCGTCTCGGCGAGGAAATCGCGCGCACGGGTGCCGTGATGGCGCATCAGGCCGTTCAGCGTCGTGCCGTAGCGCCGCCAGAAGTTCTGCCGCATGGCGTTCGCGCCGGCGTCGTCGACCCCGAAATGGCGCTTCAGGTAGTCGTTGATCTGCTCGTGCATCGACGGGAAGATGCGCGCCTGCGCGTCGTGCAGCGTGTTGTCGAGGTCGAAGATCCACACCCGCCGGGAAGGCGGCAGCCTCGAGATTCTCACGAACTCTCTACTTGCTTCGGATGAGGGTACCGACGCCTTCGTCGGTGAGCACCTCGAGCAGCAGCGCGTGCGGCACGCGGCCGTCGATGATGTGCACGCTCTTCACGCCGTTGCGCGCGGCGTCGAGCGCCGAGCCGATTTTCGGGATCATGCCGCCCGAGATCACGCCCTTGTCCACCAGGTCGTCGATCTTCTTGGGCGTGAGCCCGGTCAGCAGCTTGCCATTCTTGTCGAGCACGCCGGGCGTATTGGTGAGCACCACCAGCTTCTCGGCCTTGAGGATCTCGGCGAGCTTGCCGGCGACGAGGTCGGCGTTGATGTTGTAGGTCGTGCCGTCGGCGCCGGTGCCGATCGGGGCCACCACCGGAATGAAGCCGCCCTGCTCCAGCGCATCGATCACGCTCGGGTCGATCGATTCGACTTCGCCCACCTGGCCGAGGTCGACGCTGCCGTTGTCCTTCGACGGCGGCAGCATCAGCTTGCGCGCGCGGATGAAGGCGCCGTCCTGGCCGGTCAGGCCGACCGCCTTGCCGCCCGCCTGGTTGATGAGCTCGACGACTTCCTTGTTCACCTGACCGCCGAGCACCATCTCGACGATGTCCATGGTCTCGCCGTCGGTGACGCGCATGCCCTGGACGAACTCGCCCTTCTTGCCGAGCTTGGCGAGCATCTGCTCGATCTGCGGCCCGCCGCCGTGCACCACGACCGGGTTCATGCCGACCAGCTTCAGCAGCACCACGTCGTAGGCGAAGCTTTCCTTCAGGGCACTGTCGGCCATGGCGTTACCGCCGAACTTGACCACGATGGTCTTGCCGTGGAAGCGCTGGATGTAAGGCAGCGCCTCGGCCAGGATGCGCGCCTTCTCGGCGGCCTGGGGGCTATGGTTGAAGGGGGCGTTCATGGCGCCCCCCGATTCTACGGAAAAACTTACTGGATAGAGATTTGCTTGCGCTGCGCCGTGGCCTTCTTGGGAAGCGTCAGCTCGAGCACGCCGTCGCGGAACTTGGCTTCCGCCCTGGCCTCGTCAACTTCCTGCGGCAGCGTGAAGCTGCGGGTTACCTTGCCGAACACGCGCTCCGCGTGAAGGGTGCGCTCGTCCTTGGAGGCTTCCTTTTCGCGCTTCACATCGGCCGAAAGCGTTACTTCAGCGCCGTCGGTCGAGACTTGGATGTCCTCTTTCCTCACCCCGGGAAGCTCCGCGGTAATGAGATAGGAGCCGTTCTTCTCGGCGACATCCACCTTGACGCGGGGCAGGACGTCGCGCGCAGCGCCTTCATAGGCGAGCGGGCGCACGAGGAAGCCCTTGAAGAAGTCGTCGACTAGGTCGTTGAACGGGTCGTAACGGGTAATGCTTGCCATGAGTTTCTCCTTTTCTGTCTGTTGCTGAAAGGTAGGGTCTCGGCCGGCGTTTTCAAGACCCCGCGATGAAGAACTTGTCCCCTTGTAGAATCCGTTTCCGCCCCCATGACAGACTTTCGCGCTCAGGTGGAAGGTCAGCGGCCGTACCTGTTGCGCTTCGCCACGCTCCAGCTGCGCGACAGCCACGCCGCCGAGGACGCGGTGCAGGAAACCCTGCTCGCCGCGCTCGCCGGAGAGGCGGGATTCGGCGGCCGCTCGAACCTGCGCACCTGGCTCACCGGCATCCTCAAGCACAAGATCGTCGACGCCATCCGGCGCGCCTCGCGCGAAAGCCCCGCCGGGTCCGATGAAGAGTTCGACTCGCTGTTCGACGAGAAGGGGCACTGGATCGAAATGCCTTCGGCGTGGAAAGAGCCCGAGGCTTCGCTCGAGCAAGGCCAGTTCTTCAAGGCGCTCGAAGAATGCCTCGCCGGCCTGCCCGCGAAGACCGCCCAGGCATTCATGCTGCGGGAGCATATGGGGCTGGAGACCGGGGAAATCTGTAAGGAACTCCAGGTGACCGCGACGCACTGCTGGGTGCTGCTCTATCGGGCGCGCATGGCCCTGCGGCGCTGCCTGGAAATGAACTGGTTCGCAAAATGATGCTTTCCTGCAAGGAAGTGACGCGCATCGTGTCGCGAGGCCTCGACCGCCGCCTCGGCTTCGGCGAGCGCGTGCGGCTGCGCGTTCACCTCGCGATCTGCGATGGCTGCACGAATTTCACGAAGCAGATGGCATTTCTGCGCAAGGCGGTCGCCCAGCTTGGACAACGCAGCGAAGACTGACCGCTGCTCGCTATGCGGCGCGCCGTTTCACTGCGGCCGCGACGACGATGAAGCTTGCTGGTGCTCGGCGTTGCCGCCTCTCGCGCCGACCGCCGGGCAGACCTGCCTGTGCCGTGGATGCCTTGAAGAAAAAATAAAGAACGCGGCTCAAAGAACGTAGCGCCTCAGGTCTTCGTCCTCCCGGTCAAGACGAAGAACGCTGCACCGAGGACGGCCATGGCGCAGACGATCATCGCGCCCGAAGGCAGGTCGGCCGTCGCCGACAGGACCAGGCCCACGGCGTAGCCGAGCGCGCCGATCGCGTAGGCCTTCACGTACCGGCGCTCCCGCGAATAGAAGGTTGCCAAGGCTGGAATCACCAGCGTGGAGAACACCAGGAACAGCCCGACGAGCTGCACCGCGACGGTCACCGCGCATGCAAACAGCGCGTAGAAGCCGATGCGGCCGAGCCGTTCGCGCAAGCCGAACCAGAACGCAAGAATCAATCCGTAAATCAGCGCATCCAGGGGAAGGCGGGCGGGACTGACCCAGAGAATCTGCCCGGTGAGCAGGTCTCTCAGGTTCTCGCCCCCGTGCGGGTTCTTCGCGAGCAGCAGAATCGCGGCGCTGGAGGCGACGACGAACACCACGCCGATCATCGCCTCCTGCACTTGCGGCCAGCGCCGTTCGGTCCAGGTGAGGAGCACCGCGCAGGCGAGCGCCGCGCTTAGTGCCGCGATCTGTACGGCGGCACCGGTCGGCTCCCAGCCCAGATAGTCGGCATAAATGACGCCGACGCCCGCAACTTGTGCGATCGCGAGATCGATGAACACGATGCCGCGCTCGAGCACCTGCATTCCGAGGGGCACGTGCGTGGCGGTGACCAGCAACCCGGCGATGAGCGCCGGCCACAGGATGCCGAACTGCGCAGCGTCGATGCTCATTTGAGCGCCTTGAGCAGACGCTCGATTGTGTCGTCGAACAATCCGAACAGATCCTTCGCTTTCTCCGTGCCGCCAACCGTGTAAGGCAGCATCACCTTCGGAATACCGCTCCTCTCGGAGAGAAATTCCGCCGCCTTCGGATTGTTGTAGACCGAGTAGACGATGACCTTCGCCGGATCGCGTTTCATCCGCTCGACGAGTTCCGCCAGATGGGAAGGCGTCGGCGGTATGCCGGGCTTCGGCTCGAGGCTGCCTGCTTCGCGCATGCCCGCCCAGTTGATGAAGTACGACGCGTCTTTATGGTACACAACGATCGGAACCCCCTTGAGTGGAGCGGCCTGCTGCTGCCAGCGCCGCGTCGCCTCGTGCCAGCGCTTGCCGAAATCGTCGGCGCGTTTCTTGTAGAACTCGGCGTTGGCGCGATCGATCTCCGCCAGCCGTCCGGTCAGCGCCTCGCCGACCTTGGCGATGTTGCGCGGATCGAGATGGACGTGCGGATTGCCGGCGGGATGGATATCGCCGAGTGCGCGGTCGATCACTTTCGGCACTTCGAGCCTGACCGCGAACTGCGAGGCCTCAATGAAGCCCGGCGAGCCCGGCTGGATGCGGTCGTTTCCGGACTGCGTGAAAAGCAGCGGCAGCCAGCCGATTTCGAGCTCCGAGCCCGAGCAGATCACGAGATCCGCCGAACGGATGCGCGCGATCAGGCTCGGCCGCGCCTCGATGCGGTGCGGATCCTGCAACGCCGTCACGGCCGAATAGACCGACACCTTGTCGCCGCCGAGCTCCTGCGCGAGCGCCGCCCATTCGGGCTCGCAGGCGAAGACGTTGAGGGCAGCTGTCGCAGGGAACGAAAAAATCGCCAGTGCAAAAAATGAAGGGATTTTGAAAAGCGTTTTCATTTCTGCACCTCAGAACTTGTGCGCACCATGCGCGCCAAGGCTCACGATGTATTGAAGGAAGATCTGGTTGTCGGGCTCGCCCATGCGCGAGTAGTCGCGCGCGAGCTGCAGCCGGATCCGGCTGAACTCGCTCGGGCTCCAGTCCAGCATCAGCGTGTTGCGATGCGGCTTGTAGCCGGCGAGGATCGGGAAGTCGGCCGCGGTCAGGGCGCCCGAATCCACCAGGCCCAGGCTCGTCGTGCCCGAGTCGAGCGTGTCGTAGCGATAACCCGCTCGCCACGCAGGCAGGAACTGGTACACCCCTTGCGCATACCAGCCCGACTGGCGCGACGAGAAGCTGTCGGTCATGGTTCCGAGCGACGCAGCGTTGGTATCGTAGGTCAGCCTGCCGCTCTCGGCGCGGCGGAAGTACTCGCCCTGCAGCTTGAAGCTGTTGTAGGTCGCGTTGCCGTTCGGCGCCCATTTCAGGACTCCGTCCAGCGTCCAGAGCCGGCTCTTGCCGCTGAAGCTGTTGTTGACACTGGTCCCGGCCGAGTCGACGTCGGTGAAGACACGGTCCTGAGGCGAAGTGCTGAGGTAGGAGAGCCCGGTCTCCCAGAAAGTGCTCGTGCCGATGTCGCCTCCAACGTGCGCGAAGAGGTTGCTCGAGCCAAAGCCGTTCTTGTTGCGATCGGTGCCCGGGAAAGCCCGGCCCCGGCCAAGCTCCACTCCGACGTCGAAATAAAGCGCGGTCGTCGGCGCGACCCATTTGAACTGGATCCCGTCCTCGTTCAGCTGGTTGCCCAGGAACGCCTTCATGGCGAGCGGCGCGTCGGTGAAGTCCCAGGCATGCGCGTGGATCTGGTTCTGGTAGCCGACGCCGGAGAAGAAACGCCCCGCCTTGATGGTGAAGCCGTGCGACAGGCCGAGGGTCTGGATATAGCCTTCCTCGACCCCGATGCTGTCGTTGTCGGGCGAGATCGAGGCGATCAGCGTTCCCCTGAACAGGTGGTCGATGTTGGACGTGAAGCCGAGCTCGGACTCGCCCAGGCTCAGGCCGCGCCTCCCCGGCGAGACTTCGCCCATGGTCGGCACGAAGCCGTTGATCCGGTAGGTGTTCGGATCCCGGGAAAGATTCGAATAGACCCCGTTCAGGATCGCTGAAATGCCCGGATTCAGCGCGCTTTCGCTTTGCGGCCGGCTCGAGGCCTCAAGCGATTGCAGTCGCTGTTGAAGCTCTCTAAGCTCCTCACGAAGCTTCGACGTGTCCGACTCTTGTGCCTGCGCGGGAGCCATCGCCGCGGCAAATGCCATGGCACACCATGTGATGCGAACCATTTTCTTTCCTCCGAATGATTGAATCGCGCGCCGTACCGATGGCGCGCCCGATCAAACCGGCATCAGAGGAGAGCGGGAGGAGCCTGGCTGTAGAAGAGCGGCGAGAATGCCGCGACGAATAGACCAACCCTCCGCGGTGCGGCGCACCCTTCCGAGGGAAAAATACAATTAGTAGCGGAGTAGAAGGCAGCGGCGGCGCCGAGCGCGGCGCCGGCGACGCACACATTGCAAAGCTGGTCGTGCAGTGCCTCGAAGGGATGCTTGCCGTCCGCCGAGCTCGCCGTTACTACGGACGCAGCGTGCTGCTCATGAAAATGCTGGAACGGGTGCAGCAGCGACGACTGCGCCGCGACAAGCAGAGCCGCCGCGAGGAAGAGCCGCCAGGGCCTGCTCGACGCCATCGCGCTACTTGGCGGGCTCGGCGTCGGTGAGGCGGTAGAAGATGCCGGAAGGATCTTCCTTCAGCACGGTCAGCTTGCCCGTGACGACGAGCGCGTCGAAGGTGTATTTCACCGGCGTCTTCATTTTCACTTCCACCATGCTCTCGGGCCCGCCCGGCATGCAGAAGGCGCAGGTCGTCGGCATCGCGGCGAGGACGAAGTGCGACTGCTTCTCGCCCATCTCCAGCGGCATCATGAAGCCCTGCACCTTGATCTCCTTCCTGTCGAGGGCGGCGACGCTGGAGGAGAACTGCGGCACGTAGCGATCCTTCTGCTTCACCAGCTCGACCTGCGCGAACGTTTTCCAGGACACGACGTCCTTGCGCTCGGGCAACGGCTGGAAGCTCGCGTTCGGATCGATTCCCGGCGGGGCCGTGTGCTGCGCCCAGGCGGGCAGCGCAAAGCCAAGGAAAAACAGAATTGAAATTCGGGAGATCATGGCGCGCGACTCCTCATATCAGCCCTGCGCAAGTGTACGCGAAACATCGGTCCGGTAGGCGCGCCAGGCGGGGATCAAGGCTGCCAGGCCGCCCACGGCGAGCGCCACGGCCAGCACCCAGATTTCTTCAACCTTGAAGACGAGGCCGGTGACCGCCGGCTGCTGGGCGGCTTCCAGCCAGGCTCCCAGGCCGGCAGCAAGCACATGCCCCAGGATGAAACCCAGAAATGCCCCCAGGAAAGAGAGCAGCAATCCTTCAAACAACAGAAGACCGAAAAGCCGTCCCGGCGATGCGCCCAGCGTGCGCATCACTGCGAGGTCGTAGCGGCGCTCCTCGAGCGCGGTGTAGAGCGCGATGAATACCGAGAGCCCGGCGGCGAGGATGAGCACGGCGGCGAAGGCGCGCAGCGCCTCGATCCCCGCGCCCACGATGCGGAACAGGCGCGCAGTCTCGAAGGCAGGCGAAGCCGCCTGCAGCTCCGATTTCGAATTGATGGCGCGCGGCAAGGTCGCCACCGCGAGCGGCGAGGCGTACTGGATGAGCAGCACCGTCACTTCGCGATCGCCTTCGAGCGCCTTCTCCTTCTCGTCCGCGGGTTCGTGCGCACTCTCGTGCACCTGCCACACGCTCTCGATGCCGGTGAGCACCAGCCGGTCGAGCACCGAGCCGGTTTTCTCCAGGACTCCCACGACGGCGTACGGCGCGTTGGCGTGCTCCTCACCTTCGCCGCCGAGACCGTGCGCGCCGGCGAACTTCGCGCCGGCGCCGACGCCCGTGCGCGCGGCGACCTCGGAGCCGAGGACCGCCTCCATCGGCTTTTCGTAATACCGCCCGGAGCGAAGCGTCGCACCATAGAACTCCGCATACTCCCTGGGCGCGCCGACGATGCGGAAGCCCTTCCAGCTGTCGCCGAGAGCGAGCGGAATCGCTTTTTTTACCAGGCGATTCTTTTCCAGCGCCTGGGCCGCCGCCAGCGGAATGTTCCCGGTCGGTGCATCGAGATGGTAGATGCCAGAGAGGATGAGCTGCATCGGGCTGCCCTTGGCGCCGACCACGAGATCGATGCCGCGCGCGTCGCGCCCCATGCGCGCTTCGAGCTGGCTTACGACGAGCAGGGCGGCCACGATTGTCCCGACGCCGAGCGCTAATAGCACCAGACTGAGCGCCGTCTGCAGCGGGCGCGCGCGCAGGTAGCTCGCGGAAAGAGTCGCGATATTCACCGCGAGAGATCCAGCTTCTTCTCGAAATGCCGCTTTACCCGCGCATCGTGCGTCGCCACGATCAGCGTGGCGCCGCGTCGCGCGGCCTCGCCGAGGAGAAGCTCGATCGCGCGCGCCGCGGCGGCATCGTCGAGGTTGGCGGTCGGCTCGTCGGCGAGCAGGAGCTTGGGTCCGTTCACGACCGCGCGCGCGATCGCGACGCGCTGCTGCTCGCCCTGGGAGAGCTCCGCCGGCCGGCTCGAGGCCTTGTCGGCGACGCCGAGCGCGGCAAGCGTGTCGTCCACCGCGTTATCGTCCTGGGGCAGATGCGCAAGGTACTGGGCCAGCCGGAGATTCGCCCGTACCGTGAGATGCGCGACCAGATGCAGGGCCTGCAGCACGATGCCGACCGTGGTCCCGCGCCAGTGGTCGATCTGCGCCTTCTTGAGAGAGAAAATGTCCTTCTGAAAAACCGAAACCGAGCCTTCGCTCGGACGCTGCAGCCCCGCGAGGACGTGGAGGAGCGTGCTCTTGCCGCTGCCCGAAGGGCCGGTCACCAGCGAGCGCTCGCCGGCGCCGACCGTCCAATCCGCGACGCGCAGCACGGCCTTGCCGCCGTAGCGGTGTTCAAGGTTTTTTACGGAAATCATTTCGAGACAAGAACGTTCTGCAAAAAACAACCGCCTATTTGGCGAGGCATTCCTCGAGGCCGGCGAGGAACAGGTCCCTGGGGAGCTTCTTGCCGATGAACACCAGCACCGAGCTTTTCTTCTCGGCCTTGGCCCAGGGCTTGCCCATGTCGCCGCCCATCATCATGTGCACGCCCTGGAACACCACGCGGCGCGGGTTGCCCTTCATCCACAGCACGCCCTTGTAGCGCAGCAGATCCGGCCCGTAGACCTGGATCATGCCGGAGAGAAACTGCTCGAGCTTGTTGCCGTCGAAAGGCTTGGCCGACTTGAACACGAACGACTCCACCTCGTCGTGGTGCTCGTGGTGGCTGTCGGTGAGGAACTCGGGGTCGAGCTCGAGGATCGCGTTGAGATTGAAGCCGCGGATGTCGAGCACCTCGTCGATCGGCGCGTTGCCGAAGTTGACCGGCTTGATGGGAGCTCGCGGGTTCATGCGCTTCAGTCGCTTAGACAGATCTTGAACTTCATTGTCGGAAACCAGATCTGTTTTCGACATCAGGATCCGGTCGGCGAACCCCACCTGCTCCTGCGCCTCGTGAAACTCGTCGAGCTGCTTGGGCGCGTGCTTCGCGTCCACCACGGTGAGGATCGAGTCGAGCAGGTAGTAGTTGCCGATCTCCTCGTCGGTGAAGAAGGTCTGGGCCACCGGCCCGGGATCGGCCATGCCGGTAGTCTCGATCACCACGCGGTCGAACTTGAGCGCGCCCGTGTCGCGCTTCTCCTTCAGCGTGCCGAGGATGCGGATCAGATCGCCGCGCACCGTGCAGCAGATGCAGCCGTTGTTCATCTCGACGATCTGCTCATCGGATTTCTCGATGATCTCGCTGTCGATCCCGACCTCGCCGAACTCGTTCTCGATCACGGCGATACGCCGGCCGTGGTCCTCCCTGAGGATGCGGTTGAGCAGCGTGGTCTTGCCGCTGCCGAGGAAGCCGGTGAGGATCGTGACCGGCACCATGTTGCTCTCTTGCATGCGTGCTCCTGGGCGAAGGGCGCGATTTTAACCCTTTAGGACGAGCAATCCCTTCAGGTATTCGCCTTCCGGAAATTCCAGTGCCACGGGATGGTCTGCGGCCGCGCTGAAGCGCTCGATGATCTTGGCGTCGGCCCCGGCGTCGAGCGCCGCGCCGGCGACGATCGACTGGAACAGATCCGCCGGCACGCCGCCCGAGCAGGAGAAGGTGGCGAGCAGCCCGCCCGGGGCAAGCAGCTTGAAGGCAAGCAGATTGATGTCCTTGTAGGCGCGCGCGGCGTTTTTCGCCAGCGCCGCGGTGGGCGCGAACTTGGGCGGATCGAGCACCACCATGTCGAACCTGGCGCCGCGGTCTCTGAGGGTCCTGAGGTACGAGAAGACATCCGCTTTCACGAACTCGACGCGCGACGCGTCGAAGGGGTTCGCGTGAAGGTTTTCCTTCGCCACATCCAGTGCGGCAGCCGAAGACTCCAGCGCGGTAACTCTCCTCGCACCACCAGCCAGCGCGGCGATGGCAAAGCCGCCGCTGTAGCAGAAGCCGTCGAGCACCTCGCGCCCCGCGGCCAGGGCACGGACGCGCTGCCGATTCTCGCGCTGGTCGAGAAAGAAGCCGGTCTTCTGCCCCTGCTCGACGTCGACGCGAAAGTTGAGGCCGTGCTCGACGATCGGACAGCGCCCGAGGTCGCGGTTGACGCGCCCCGCCGGCGCTACGCCGCCGGCGGTCCTGGCCCAGCCGACCCGCTGCTCGAGCCCCTCGAGCTTGCGCACTTCGGCGTCAGAACGCTCGAAGATCGCCTCGCACCCGGTAATTTCAATCAATGAATCCAAAATGGGGTCGCGCCAGCGCTCGGCTCCGGAGGACAGGAACTGCGCCACCAGCACGTCGGCGTAGCGGTCGACCACCAGCCCCGGCAGCCCGTCGGACTCGCCGTGCACCAGGCGCATCGCATTGCTGTGCTTTGCAGCAGGCAATTGCTCTCTCAGGGAAATTGCATTCTGAAGCTTTCTGCTGAAAAACTTTTCGTCAACCGCTTCCGAAGCGTCGAAGCTCCAAACCCGCGCGCGGATCTGCGATTTCGGGCTGTAGGCGGCGAGCGCATGCGTCTTGCCCGAAGCATCGCGCACCTCGACCGTATCGCCCGCGCCGGGTTTGCCGGTGACTTTCTCGATCGCGCCCGAAAAAATCCACGGATGACGCCGCTTCAGGGATTTTTCCCGGCCCCTCTTCAGCTGGATCATTTCTTTCTCGCCCGCGGGTGCGCCGCATCGTAGACCTTGGCGAGCGCCTGGAAGTCGAGATGCGTGTAGACCTGGGTAGTCGAGATGCTGGCGTGGCCGAGCATCTCCTGAACGGCGCGAAGGTCCTGCGAGGATTGCAGCACGTGAGTGGCGAACGAGTGCCGCAGCATGTGGGGATGCACGCGGGCGCCCATGCCGCGGCGCCGGGCCCACGCGCTCAGGCGCGAGCCGACCACGCCGGGCGAGATTCGTTTGCCTCGCGCGCCGACAAAAAGAGCCTTTTCATGAGGAACCGCGACACTATTCCTGACCGCTATCCAGGCGGCAAGGGCTTCCCGGGCCTTCGCGCCGACCGGCACGGTGCGCGTCTTGGATCCTTTGCCGGTCACCGTCACTTCGCCTTGCGCGACGTCGAGCCGGCCGTCGCCGATATCGAGCGCGACCAGCTCGGCGAGACGCAGGCCCGAGGAATAGAGCAGCTCGAACATGGCGCGGTCGCGCCGCAACCAGGGAGAGGACTCGTCTTCCGCGGCGAGCAGCCTTTCGGCCTGCTCTACCGACAGAGCCTTGGGCAGCGGCTTCGCCGCCTTAGGGGCGCGAATGCCGAGCACCGGGTTGGCGTCGTAGCCGCGATGGCGCACCAGCCAGCGAAACCAGCCGCGCCAGGCTGAGAGAACCAGCGCCAGGGTGCGTGGCGCGAAGCCTTTCGAGTGCAGCAAGGCGATGAAACGCCGGATCTGACTTGCATCCAGATTTCTCAATTCCTGATTTTTCAGAAAAGAAAAAAGCAGTTGCAGCGCGCGCGCGTAGTTCGAGAGCGTCGCGGGCGACAGGCGCCGCTGGTGCTTCAGTGCATCGAGGTAATCTTTTGCGAGCTTTTGATCTAAATTCAATTTCTATGAATCAGAGACGGGCCGACACGCCGGCCGCGCACAGCTCGCCAATGCGCCGCAGGTACAGCGTTCCCATTTCGGGATAGAAGCGCTGCGGGTCCTCGCTCCCAAGGGCGAGCAGGCCGAACACGGCTGTCTCGCCGAGCGGTACCAGGGCTACCGAGCGCACGTGCTCGGAAGCGTCGCGAAACCACGGAGTGAAGAGATTCGCGGCGGCCGGGCCGCACTGCGGCGCGCCCATCGACTCGGCGCGGCGGCGCTGCGGCTCCCCGACCGCCTCGGCTTCCTGGAAGTCCACCGGCACGCTCTTGCCCCACACCCGCAGCGCGACGTGCGGCACGGCGAAGTCCTCGCGCAGGTGGAAGTACAGCGACTGCGCGAGCGCCGGGAAGTCGCGGGCGCCGACCAGCGCCACCGCCAGGCGCTGCACCTTCTCGCTGATGGCCTCGTTCTCCTCGCCGAAATGGATCAGCTCGGCGAGCTTGCCCTCGACCAGCTTGACCTTCTCGCGCAGCGCCACCGTCTGGCGCTCGGCGAGCGGAATCGCGCGCCCGCCGTAGGGGTGCGGCACGTGGATGGTTTCGAGGAGCTCGGGATGCTGGTCGAAGAACTGCGGGTGGGTACGGAGGAACATCGCGATGTCTTCTTCGCTCATCGTTGTTGTTCTTTCATGCCTCGCTCATATTTCTATCTGCCCCTCGAAGGCGCTCTGCGCCGGGCCCTTCATCCACACCGCATTGTCGCCGCCCGCCCAAGCAATGGTCAACGCTCCGCCGCGGGTTTCCACCCGCACGGGGGAATCGATCAATTTTCTTGAAATTCCGGATACGGCTGCTGCGCAGGCCCCGGTACCGCAGGACAGCGTTTCGCCTGCGCCCCGCTCCCACACGCGCAGCCGGATAGTGTGGCGGTCGAGCACCTGCATGTAGCCGGCGTTGACCCGGTTGGGAAAGCGGGGATGGCGCTCCAAGGCAGGGCCCTGCGTAGCTACGGGCGCCGAGGCGACGTCGGGAACGACTTGCACCGCGTGGGGGTTGCCCATGGATAGGATTGCCAGTTCCAAAGGTTTTCCGTCGACATCGATTTTTTGAAGAAGCGGTGAAGCAAGCTGCGGCGGCCCCATTTCCACGCTGACCTCGCCGTCGTCTTCCAGACGCGGCACGATCATGCCACCCAGCGTTTCGACGCGGATCTCGCGTTTCCCGGAGAGTTTTCTCGAATGAACGAACTTCACGAAGCAGCGCGCGCCGTTGCCGCATTGCTCCACCTCGCCGCCGTCGGCGTTGAAGATGCGGTAGCAGAAATCGGCCGACGGGTCCTTCGGCTTCTCGACGACCAGGATCTGGTCGCAGCCGACGCCGAGGTGGCGGTCGGCGATCTTCCGCAACTGCTGCTCCGACAGAGAAAAGTTCTTCTCCGTAAAGTCGAGAACGGCGAAATCGTTGCCCGCGCCGTGCATCTTGGTGAACTTCAATAGAATCTTTGTTCTCCTTCGGGGCGGGTTTTGAAGCGCTTGTGCAGCCAGAAGTACTGCTCCGGCATCTCGAGCACGCGCTCCTCGATGAAGGCCAGCATGCGGCGGGTGTCGACGGCGTCGTCGCCGCTCGGAAAACCCGTCCAGGGCGGATAGATCCGGGCGACGTAGCCTTCGCCGCCGGGCAGCATCCGGGTCACGCAGGGCAGGACGGCGGCGCCGGTCGAGCGGGCAATGTACGACAGCCCGGTCACAGTTGCGGCGGGCACGCCGAAGAACGGCACGAAGATCGAGCGCTTCGGCCCATAGTCGAGATCCGGAAGATAGTAGTAGAGCGCGCCCGACTCGATCGCGCTGAGTCCCTCCTTCACGCCGGCTTGGCGCGGGATCATGCGGCCGCCGAAGCGCGTGCGGCCGCGGTACATGAGCCGCTCGACCACCGGGTCTTTCTGGCGCGAGTACATCATGGCCACGCTGAACTCGAGCGACAGTCGCGTAAGGGTGGCGTCGAGGCCGACGAAGTGGGGCGCAAACAGGATCACCGGCTTCGAAGTACTTTTCAGATGCTCCAGGCCGTCGAAGCGGACCAGGCGTTCGATCCGCCCGCGCGGCGCCCACCACATGATGCCCCGCTCGAGAAAGCTGCGGCAGAACGCGCGGAAATGGGCGCGCGCGAGCCGCTCCCTGTCGTTTTCATTCATTCCGGGAAAGCATTTCTGCAGGTTGATCCGGATCACCTTGCGCCGCTCCGGGATCAGCCAGAACATGATTGCACCTACCGCATTTCCAATCTTCGCGACGAGAGGCAGCGGCAGGAAATGAATCAGATACATAAAAGCAATGACGAGCCTGCTCATTGGAGGGGGCGCGGGGCGTTTCCTCCCCCTGCTCCGGGCGGCGGTTTCGCGCCCCTCGGCGTCTTGTAGCGGTTGTAGCCCCAGAGGTACTGTCCTGGACATTCGCGCACCAGCTCCTCGATCGCGCGGTTCAGGCGCCGCGCCGGCTTCTCGCCGGGAAGCGCCGGCGGCAGCGGCCGCAGCATCATGGCGTAGCCTTGACCGCGCTCGAGCCGCCGGCCGTACACGAGGAAGCAGGCCACGTCCGGACGCGCGGCGAGCTTGGCGGCAAGCGTCATGGTGTATGCCGGCCTGCCGAAGAACTCGACCCATTCGCCCTCGCCTTCCCCGGGGACCTGGTCGGGCAGAAGGCCGAGCGGCTCGCCGCGCTTGAGCGCCGCGAACATCTCGCGCACGCCGCCAAGATTCGCCGGTACGAGGCGCACGTTGGGGCGGCTGCGGCCTTCGCGCATCAGCGGCTCGAGGATGCCGACCTTGGGCGCGCGATACAACACGGTGATCGGCGCGTGGCGCGCTGCGTACTGCGCGGTGATCTCGAAGCAGCCCATGTGCGGCGTAAGAAGGAGGAGCGTCTTGCCCTGCTCCCGCGCGGCAAGGGCGGCTTCCACGCCCGCCGCCTCGCGCACCATCGCGGCGACCTCTTGGTGCGGCCGGAACCAGAGCGCCGGGATCTCGGTGATCATCCGACCCGCCGAAGCGATCGCCTCGCGCCGGATGCGCAGCATTTCTTCAGGAGGGCGGAAGCCGGCTTGCGCCAGGTTCTCGCGCATATGCCTACGGTAAGTGGGGGATATCCCATAAATCACCCAGCCGAGGACGGTTCCCACGGCGTGCAGCAGCGAAAGAGGCAATTTCGCCGCCAGCGCAAGGACAAACCTGAGGAACCGATACAAGATTTGGTATCCTTGCGGCCTCAATAAGGGCGGGGACGAGAACTGGTTATGAGCGATTTTCTGTTTACTTCCGAATCGGTTTCCGAAGGCCACCCGGACAAGGTCGCTGACCAGATTTCGGACGCGGTGCTCGACGCGATTCTAGCCCAGGACCCCCGCTCGCGCGTCGCCGCCGAGACGCTGGTAAAGGACAACCTCGTGGTGCTCGCGGGCGAGATCACCACCAACGCGCGCGTCAACTTCGACGCCGTGGCGCGAAAGACGATCCGCCGCATCGGCTACACCGACCCGGCGATCGGCTTCGACACTCACACCTGCACGGTCATCGTCGCCTACGGCGAGCAGTCGCGCGACATCGCGCAGGGCGTCGACGAGGGCAAGGGCCTCGATCTCGATCAGGGCGCGGGCGACCAGGGCCTGATGTTCGGCTATGCCTGCGACGAGACGCCGGGCCTGATGCCGATGCCGATCTATCTTTCGCACCGCCTGGTCGAGCGCCAGGCGGAGACGCGCCGCGACGGCCGGCTACCCTGGCTGCGCCCGGACGCGAAATCGCAGGTCACCATCAAGTACGTGAACGGCAGGCCCGACTCGATCGAGACCGTGGTGCTTTCGACCCAGCACAATCCCGGAATGACGCACAAGCAGATCGAGGAAGCGGTGATCGAGCAGGTCATCAAGCCGGTGCTGCCGAAGAACATGCTGAAAGGCAAGACCAAATATCTCGTCAATCCGACCGGCAACTTCGAGATCGGCGGTCCCAAGGGCGACTGCGGCCTCACCGGGCGCAAGATCATCGTCGACACCTACGGCGGCTCGGCGCCGCACGGCGGCGGCGCCTTCTCCGGCAAGGATCCGTCCAAGGTCGATCGTTCCGCCGCGTACGCGGCGCGCTATGTGGCGAAGAACATCGTCGCTGCCGGCCTCGCTTCCAAGTGCCTGGTCCAGGTCTCTTACGCCATCGGCGTGGCGCAGCCCACCAGCGTCATGGTCACCACGCACGGCACCGGCAAGCTGTCCGACGACAAGCTCGCCCAGCTGGTGCTCGCCAACTTCGATCTGCGGCCGAAGGGCATCATCCAGATGCTCGATCTGCTGCGCCCGATCTACGAGAAGACCGCGGCGTACGGGCATTTCGGGCGCGAGGAGCCGGAGTTCACGTGGGAAGCAACCGACAAGGCACTTGCCCTTAAGCAAGCTGCTTAGTTTTCCGGATGAAAAGCAAGCCGCCTTTCCGTGCTGATCACGTAGGCAGCCTTCTTCGGCCGAAAGAGCTCCACGAGGCGCGCGCCAAGGCCAAGAAAGGCGAGATCTCGGCCGCGGAGCTGAAGAACACCGAGGACAAGCACATCCGCGACGTCGTCAAGCTCCAGGAAGACGTCGGGCTGCAGTCGGTCACGGACGGCGAGTTCCGCCGCGACTGGTGGCACATCGACTTTCTGCACGGCTTCGACGGCGTCGATATCACCCAGCCGCAATACGCCAAGGGCGCCGAGTTCAAGAACGTCGAAGAGCAGCCGCCCTACATGATCATCTCGGGCAAGATCCGGCGCCCGAAGCCGAGCATGCTTTCGCATTTCCAATTCCTGAAATCAACAATCAGAAAAGGAACCGCGAAATTCACCATGCCCTCGCCGGCGATGCTGCACGCGCGTGCCGATCGCGCCTCGCTGAAAAAAACCTATCCTGACCTGGATGAGTTCTGGGCCGACCTCACCAAGGCCTATCGCGAAGAGATCGCCGACCTCTACGAGGCCGGCTGCCGTTACCTGCAGATCGACGACACGACGATCGCGATGATGGGCGATCCGAAGGTGCAGGAGCAGTTTCGCAAGCTCGGCGACGAGCCG
>WNFM01270451.1_pt4 | contig 21911 bp, 22 predicted proteins | sample 5400271 | NCBI WGS metagenome assembly WNFM01 (sample SAMN13153352, study PRJNA577476) | soil metagenome | isolation source: 60 cm saprolite on Douglas fir-dominated hillslope | place: USA:California | collected 2013-09-17
CTGCAGGCCGGTGACGCTTCCTCCCTGCGGGGCAGGAACCGGCTCAGCTTCGACATCGCCGCCTACGTCGACCGTCTGAAGGGCCCCCTCGACGACGATCGTTTTCGACGCAACCCCATTATCGAAGAGCTGGCCGGCGAGGTCCTCGGCCGCTGGCGGTACGGCGTCACGAAGGCCGAATGCCCGTTCAAGGATGCCGACATGATGGCCTGGCACCCCGACGTCCCGAACGATGCGACGCGCGACCGGACGAAGCCGCCGCGCCCGACCCGGCTCACCCTGAATCTCCCGCTCGTCGACATCAACGACGCCAATGGACCGATGGAGATCATCCCCGGGTCCCACAGGATGCATCATCATGATGTGCATCATTTCATTTATTCGGTCCCCCGGATTTATCCGGTGAAGATCCTGATGCGGCGTGGCGATGCCATGCTGCGCGACGGCAACGCGCTGCATCGCGGAACCCCCAATATGACCGAGGAGCCGCGCATCCTGCTCGATCAGACCTACCGCGCCCTGGACGAGTAGCCCGCAGGCTCGGGGCCCGGCCGCCGTCCTGGGGTATACTCCGTCGCGCCGCCGTGGGCGGCGCCGCGAGGTGGCTTGAACCCGAACGAGCGTGACCCCCGGTCGGCATCGTCAACGCAGGGCGGATCCGACCGCCCGGCCCCGGCCCGTCCCTCTTCCGCGCCGCCCGTGATCCAGGGCGGCGCAGCGGGAGGCGGTGGTCTCGGCGGTCCTCCGGCTCCGCCCCCGACCGGCGGCGGCAGCGGAGCAGGCGCGCCGCCTCCCGGTGGCGCGGCAACGCCTCCATCGAAGCGACCCTTCTGGAAGAGGCCGGGCGGCATCCTGGCCATCGTCGCGACGACCCTCGCGATCGCCGCGATCGGCGGTTCGCTCGTCGGCTACATCCTGACCTTCGATATCCCCGAGGTGAAGCAGCTTCAGGACTGGAAGCCGCCGGTCGTCACCACGATCTATAGCGCCGATGGGCAGACCCTCTATCAATTCGGGGCCGAGAAGCGGATTGTCATCCCGATCGACCAGGTGCCGAAGACATTCATCGACGGCCTGGTCGCCACCGAGGACTCGCGCTTCTACCAGCATGTCGGCATCGATCTCTGGGGCGTCGGGCGGGCCATCGTCACCGACATCATCCGATTGAAGCGGGCCCAGGGAGCCAGCACCCTCACGCAGCAGCTGGCGCGCTCGCTCTTCCTGAAATCGGAGAAAACGCTGCGCCGCAAGCTTCAAGAGCTGGTGCTGGCGCTGCAGATCGAAAAATCGTTCACCAAGAGCGAGATCCTCGCCTTCTACTGCAATCAGGTCTACATGGGGCATGGCCGGTACGGCCTCGAGGCGGCCGCCGAGTATTACTTCGGCAAGCCGGCGATCAAGCTGAGCCTCGCCGAGTCGGCGCTCCTGGCCGGCCTGGTCCAGAGACCGGAGGCCTACTCGCCGATCCGCGCTCCCGATCGCGCCATGTCGCGCCGGAACCATGTCCTCAACCGGATGGTGATCGAGGAGAAGCTGAAGCGCGAGGAGGCCGACGCCGCGATCGCGCTCCCGGTCGTGGTGGCGAAGCAGCCGGACGAGGACAACATCGCGCCGTACTTCGTCGAGGAGGTCCGCCGCTACCTCGACGCCAAGTACGGGGAGGAGACGCTGTACGAAGAGGGGCTCGAGGTGCACACCACGCTCGACCCGGCGATGCAGAAGGCGGCGAACAAGGCGGTCTTCGAAGGGCTCCGGGTGCTCGACAAGCGCCAGGGATTCCGACCGATCACCCAGAACGTCGTGGCGCAGAAGGGCGACCTCGCCACCTTCACGCACCCGACCTGGGGCCGGCCGCCGCTGGTCGGCAAGCTGCGCTTCGGTCTCGTCACCGAGGTGACCAAGAAAGTCGCCGCGGCGCGCCTCGGAGACTACACCGCTCATTTCGGGCCGGAGGCGATCGACTGGACCCAGAAGACGTCGCTGGGACAGGTCCTGAAAGTTGGCGACGTCGCGCCGTTTCTCGTTCTGGCGATCGACGAGGGGAAGAAGGAGCTGAAGGTCAAGCTCGATCAGGAGCCGCTCGCCGAGAGCGCGCTTCTGGCGATCGACCCGTCCAACGGCGAGATCAAGGCGCTTGTCGGAGGCTACGACTTCAACCGCAGCGAATTCGACCGGGCGATCCAGTCGAACCGTCAGGCCGGCTCGGCCTTCAAGCCGTTCGTCTACGCGGCGGCGCTCGACTCCGGCTACACCCTGGCCGACACCGTCTTCGACGAGCCGACGGTCTTCGTCGATTCGGCGACCGGCGACGAGTACCAGCCGAACAACTATTACCGCAAGTACTACGGCGTGACGACCCTGCGGCAGGCGATGGAGGAATCCCGCAACATCGTGGCGGTGAAGCTCTTGAACCAGGTCGGATACACGAAGACGATCGACCTGGCGCGCAGCATGGGGATCACGAGCCCCCTGCGCCCCTATCCGTCGATGGCGCTCGGCACGATGGAGGTCTCGCTCATCGATCTCACCACCGCCTATTCGGTCTTCCCCAACCAGGGGGTGAGGGTCGAACCGCACTTCATCCGCGACGTCGCCGACCGGGAGGGGAAGATCCGCGAAGCGTCGAAGCCGAAGGTGACCGAGGCGCTGCGCGCCGATATCGCCTATGTGATGACCTACCTCCTCGAAGGGGTCACCGAGTCGGGCACCGGCGCGGCGGCCGCCAAGGCCCTGAACCGCACCGTGGCCGGCAAGACCGGCACGACCGACGATCTGGCCGATGCCTGGTTCGTCGGCTTCAGCCCGAGCCTGGTGGCCGGTGTCTGGGTCGGGTTCGATCAGAAGAAGACGCTCGGCGAGGGCGAGACCGGCGCGCGGGCCGCCCTGCCGATCTGGATCGATTTCATGAAGGCGGCTCACGAGGGGCGCCCCCCCGACAAGTTCGTCCGCCCGGCGAACGTCGATTACCTGCCGATCGATCGAAGAACCGGGTTGCGCGCCACCGTGGAATCGAACTGCCCGAGCCCGTTCCTGGAGGCGTTCGTCGAGGGGACCGAGCCGGCCAAGGCCTGCTCGGAGATGGAGCATTTCCGGATGGGACTGCCCTACTACCTGCAGCGTCTGGAGCTCAACGGCGATCTCGAGCTGCAGATCGACGCCGACGCGCTGGTGAAGCTGATCCAAGAGGGCCAGGGAACCGTCGAGCTGGCGCCCGACGGCAAGGAGATCCTGGTGCATGACGGCGATGCCGCGCTGCGGGTCAGGCTCGACATCGGCCGCGGTGATCGCCGGCAGGCGATCAACGAGCTGGGGCCCGGCGGCGAAGGCTCGCCTGCTCCTTCGCCCGAAGCGAGCCCCGGAGAGAGTCCGGGCGGCGAGCAGCCCCGCCATGTCGGCGTCGACGGCCGCCCGGCGACGGTCGTGCCGATCAAGACGAACTAGACACGACGAACTAGAGAAGCGATTCGACCGCGACGTGCGGCAGGTTCTGCGATCGCGCGACCGCCTCGTGCATCACCTTGCCGGCGTGGACATTGATCCCGGGACGCAGCGTCTCATCCTCGCGCGCCGCATCCTGCCAGCCCCGGTCGGCGATCCGCAGAACGTAAGGCAGCGTGGCATTGGTCAGGGCGAAGGTCGATGTCCGCGGCACCGCGCCCGGCATGTTGGCGACGCAGTAGTGGACCACCCCCTCCACCTCGAAGGTCGGGGCGGAGTGGGTCGTCGGGTGCGTGGTCTCGATGCAGCCCCCCTGGTCGACGGCGACGTCGATGATCACCGCCCCCTTCTTCATCGTCCCGACCATCGCGCGGGTCACCAGCCGCGGCGCCGAGGCGCCGGGGACCAGGACCGCTCCCACCAGGATATCGGCCCGGCGCACCGCCTCGGAGATATAGACCGCGGTCGAGTAGACGGTGACCACTCGACCCTGAAAGATCTCGTCGAGGTATCGGAGGCGCGGCAGCGATCGATCGACGATCGTCACACGGGCGCCCAGCCCGAGGGCCATCATGGCGGCGTTGATGCCGACCGTCCCGCCGCCGAGGATCACGACGTCGCCGGGAGGCACCCCCGGAACCGACCCGGGCAGGATCCCCCGACCGCCGAGCGTCTTCTGCAGATAGAAGGCGCCGATCTGGATCGCCATCCGACCGGCCACCTCGCTCATCGGGGTCAGAAGTGGCAGGCTGCCGTCCCGATCGGTGATCGTCTCGTAGGCGATGCCGGTGACACCCGAGTCGAGCAGGCCGCGCGTCAGCTTCGGGGCCGGGGCGAGGTGCAGGTAGGTGAACAGCACCTGCCCCTTCCGCAGCTGCGGGATCTCGCTCTCCTGGGGTTCCTTCACCTTGAGAATCAGGTCGGCGCGGCGGAAGATCGCCGCGGCGTCCGAGACGATGACCCCGCCGGCCGCCTGATAGGCGGTATTGTCGATGCCGCTCCCGAGCCCCGCGCCGTCCTGCACCAGGACGGTCTGGCCCGCCTCCACCAGGGCGCGCACGCCCGCGGGAACCAGGCTGACCCGGTACTCGTTGTCCTTGATTTCCTTCACCACTCCGACCTGCATCGCTTCCATCCCCGCGCCGTGCCGGCGCCTCAGTTGTTGTCCATCTGCGCCTTCTGCAGCTTGCCCGAGTAGTCGACGTAGATCGTCTTCCACTCGGAGAAAATCTCCAGCGCCGTCTGCGCCGCCCCCTCGCGATGACCGTTGCCGGTGCGGCGGGTCCCCCCGAACGGCAGGTGCGTCTCCGCGCCGATGGTCGAGGAGTTGACGTAGGTGATCCCGGTGTCGAGATCGCGCGCCGCCGTGAAGGCGCGGTTCAGATCCTGCGTGTAGATCGCCGACGACAGGCCGTAGACGGTGTCGTTGGCGATCTCCAGAGCGTCGTCCAGACCGTCGGCCGCCAGCACCGCGACGACCGGACCAAAGATCTCCTCCCGGGCGATCCGCATCTGCGGCGTCACGCCGGTGAAGATCGTCGGCGGAAAGAAATTCCCGCGCCCGTACTCGCTCTTGGTCAGGCGGACGCCTCCCAGGATCGGGTCGGCCCCTTCGTCCCGGCCGATCTGGACATACTCCATCACTTTCTTGAGCTGCGCTTCGTTCACCAGCGGCCCGACATCGACCGTCTCGTCGAGACCGTCGCCCACCTTGAGCGCCGCGGCCCGCTCGGACAGCCTGGCGACGAACTCCTTGTGGACCTTCTTGTGGACGATGATCCGGCTGGTGGCGGTGCAGCGCTGTCCCGCGGTGGCGAACGCGCCCCAGACCGCGCCTTCCACCGCGAGATCGAGACGCGCGTCGTCCATGATGATCATGGCGTTCTTGCCACCCATCTCGAGGGAGACCCGCTTGAAGGCGTCGGCGCAGGCGAGATTCACCTGGCGGCCGACCTCCGACGAGCCGGTGAACGACACGAGCCCGACCGCCGGATGCCGCGTCAGTGCGCCGCCGACCGACTCGCCGCCTCCGGTGACGTAGTTGACGGTGCCACGGGGCATCCCCACCTCCTGGGTCAGCTTCACCAGATGATAGGCGGAGAGCGGCGCATCGCTCGCGGGCTTCAAGACGACCGTATTGCCGCAGACCAGCGCGGGGATCAGCTTCCAGGAAGGGATCGCCATCGGAAAATTCCAGGGGGCGAGAAGGGCGGCGACGCCGACCGGCATACGCGTGGTGTAGCAGGCCTTGTTCGCAAGCTCGGACGGCGTCGTGAAGCCGTGGAGCCGGCGCCCCTCGCCCGCGATGTAGTAACAGACATCGATCGCCTCCTGCACGTCACCGCGCGCCTCCTTGAGCGGCTTCCCCATCTCGCGGGTCATCTCGCGCGCGTACTCCTCCTTGCGACGAACCAGAATCTCCGCCATACGGAAGAGATACTCCGCCCGCTTGGGGGCAGGTGTCAGCCGCCAGCGCTTGAAGGCGCGCTGCGCCGATTCAACCGCGGCCGCGACGTCGGTGGGGTCGGAGTCCTGGAAGGTGCCGATCAGCTCGCTTCGGTCGGCGGGGCTGCGGTTATCGAAGGCGCGCCTCGAGGCCGACTCGACCCACTCGCCATCGATGTAGTTTCTATAGGCTCGGGCTTCTGCCATGCGAATGCGCTCGCGCGGGAAAAAGTCCTTTGTTGACAGATTGATAGGGCCCGGATGCTAGCAGAGCCGCGGGAGCCCTGTCAAGGAATCCGCGTCGGAGCGATCGTGGTTGCGGATTACGCCGTGGCGGTGCCGGGCAAGGATCCGATCATTCCGCGGCGCGGTCCGCGGGCCCGCAACTGGCGGGCGATCCGCAGGGAACGGGCGGCGCGCTGCGGCTCATCAATCGCGAGGAAGATCTCGAACAGGCCGAGCCACGCTCGATAGCAGTCGCTGTCGCGCTCGATCGATCGATGCAGGAGGCGAAGGGCGCCCGGCAGATCTCCCTCTTCGGCAAGCTCCATGGCGAGCGCGGCCAGGGAGTCCGCGCTCTCTCCAAGCTCGACATCTCTTCTGGAGAATTGCCGTAACATGATCACCCTCCCTCGCCGCTTCGCATCGACGGACATCATTTCGAACAGGCCCGGTTCAGGTTCGATGGCACTATCTAGCAATTCCCATGCCCACGCTTGAACGACCTGGAGGAACGACCGGTAAGCATCTCTAACTTACTAGAAGTAAACAAGAACTACGCATAAAGCCCTCGAAGGTGGAACGCGTTCGGCGGAGTGACAAAATGTCCGCGTCAGGACGTTTTGACGCGGGGTGGGGCGATCCGGGCCTTAAATTTTGTAGCCGAGCCGGCGGCAGAGTCGCGAGACTCCGATCTCGACCTTCGGGTCCTCAATCGAACCGCGGCGGCAGAGCTGGAGTATCCGGCCCGCCTCGAGGCTGAACGTGCCGGAATCTCCTTCGTTGATCGATCCGTCTCCCGGCGGCGGCCCGGCCGACGACGGATCGACAGGAAAGGCCCGCAGATGGATCTTCTCCGTCGACTGGCCATGGGAGGGGAAAAACCCGGCGCCGAGACGGACGATCCGGGCGCTCTGCGGCCGCAGACCGGTCTCCTCGAAGAGCTCCGCCCGGGCCCGCCGGTCGACACCGGCGTCACCGCGGTCGCGCGGCTCCAGACTGCCGGCCACCGCTTCGTACATGAATGTATAGACGCGCCGATCGGGCACCGGCAGAGGGAGGCGTGCTCGAAGATAGAGGCCCGGCCGGAAGCCGACTTTCAGCAGGACTTTCAGGCTGCGACGGCGTCCGTCGCCGTAGAAGAACGGAAAAATCGCCACCGCGTCGACGCCGCGACGATGGACCACCTCGAATCGATACGGCTCCGAAACGGCGCCCCCCGCGTACAGGTTGCGCGCCATGAATCGTTCGAGGGTCAGGAAGCCGGGGCCGGAGGAAGGGAGCTTCTTACCGATCCGCAGGCCTACGACAGGGCGGCCCGGACGTCTCATCCAAGCAGCTTTCTCATTTCCTTGATCTTCGCCGACACATCGCGGTAGTTCGAGTCGACGCCGTACACCTCGGTGAAGATCTGCAACGCCTTGCGGTAATCCCCCTGCTCGCGGTGGATCTCGGCGATGTCGTACCTCAGCCCGACCGACTCGTGCTCGACCAGGTCGGGGTTGTCGAGTCCCTTGCGATACCACTTCAGCGCCAGGTCCGGCATGCCCTTCTCGCGGAAGCAGAGACCCAGGATGCCGCAGCACTCGACGGTCCGCGCCGGATCCTTGGCGGCGAACTGGAATTCTCCGATCGCTTCGTCCACGAGCCCCATTTCCTTGTAGGCGATGCCGAGGTTGTAGTGCGTCTCGTAATCGCTCGAATCGACCTGCTGCTCGACCCCCTTCTTGAAGGCCTTGAAGATCTCGTCGAGCGAGTGACCGGGCCCCTCGATCGACTCCTGCTCATGATGATCGACGGCGACCTGCGCCTCCGCGAGGCTCTTGTCGAGCTCCGAGGCGAGGTCGAAGAAATCCCCCTCGGGCTCGGCGCGCTCCGTCTCGACCTTGAACACAGCCTTCGCCTTCTGACCGCGCGGCACCGCCGTGGCGACCGCCCGGGGCGCGGCGTGCTTCTGGGTGCCGAACGCGCGCTCGACATCGAGATCCAGACCGGTCATCTCCTGCACCGGCTTCGCCTCCGCCGGCGCGACCTTTTCGGGCGTCGGCGCGGGGCGATTCGCCCGCTCGAAGCGTTTCAGCACCTCCTGGCTCTCGGGGAACTGCCTTTGCAGCTGGAACAGCACCGCGCGCGCCTCCTCGAGAAGCCCCTGATCGATGTAGAAGTCGACCTCGCCCAGCTTCTCCGCGTCCGGATCGGCCGAAGCCTGCGCCGGCGCGAGCGGTCCCCTCGATGCGCCCGGGCCATGGCCGAGCGGCGCTCCGCTCCCCTCTTCTTCGATCTCGATGGTGATCTCGTCCCCCTCTCCGGCGAACGAGAGACCGCCGGTGAGATCCTCCGGCGTTTCTTCCTCGATTTTCTCGGGCACCGGGCGGGCCGGAGCGGGGGGCTCCTTGACCGGGGGCTTCGGCACCCCGACGGCCGCCTTGACCGCCGGCTTCGCGGGGGCGGGCCGGACCGGCTCGGGGGGCTCGTCCGGAATCTCCAGCTCGAGGCTGATGTCGTCGCCGGCCGTCTCTTCCGGCTCGATTTCGATGCTCGGCGTCTCGGTGACCTCCTCGACGATCTCGAGCTCCGGAACCGGAGCCGGCTTCGCGGCGCGCGCGGGCGCCGGCTTGGGAGCCGGGGCCGCCGGTTTCGCCTGGGGTGGCGCGGCTTTGGCCGGAGCGACCGCGGGTTTCGCGGCCGGCGGCACGGGCTTGGGGACCGCGGCCGGCTGTTTGGCGGCGGGGGCGGCCGGCTTCGCGCCACCGGTGTGCTGCTTGACGCGGGCGCTGTTCGGGTCGATCCGCACCGCCTCGTTGATCATCTCGCGAGATTCCTCGGAGCGCCCCTTCGCCTTCAGGAGGTCGGCCAGCATCAGGCACTCCTCGACCGCCTTGTCCTTGTTCCCCTCCTCGTAATAGATCTCCTTCAGCTTCGTATGGGACGGCATATGCTTCGCGTGCTTCGCGAGGATCGCGAGGAGCTGCTGCTTGGCCTTCTCGAGCAGGCCGTATTTGATGAAGACCTCGGCCTCGGTGAAGTGCTCGCTGATGAAGTCGTCGTCCTCCTCCTCTTCATCCTCCTCTTCCTCGAGATCCTGAATCAGGCTCCCCGGGCCGACCTCCTCGCCGGCGTCTTCCTCTTCCGGCTCCTCCGCGGTCAGCTCGTCGGTCGCATCGATCGCCCCGATGCCGGGGCCGATGGCGGTCGGCTCGATTTCGAGGGCCGGCTCCTCCGCCTCCAGTGTCTCCTCGGGCGGAGCCGGGGCCGGCCTCGGCCGGGAGGCCGGCGCGGCCGCTCCCGATCCCCGCGCCTGAAGGCTCGCGAGCATCTCGGCATAGCGCGCATTCCCCGGCTCGATCTCGACCAGCGACTGCAGGGCTTTCGACGCCTCGACGGTCTCCGAGGCCCCGATGTGGATCTGGGCCAGACGGAGGAGCGACGCCGCCTGCCCTTTCTTGTCCCCCGCCTGCGAGGCGATCGCGGCGCGCCTGGCGAGGCCGCCGCGGTGATCGGGGAAGGCGCGCAGGAACTCGTCCAGCAGGCCCGTCGCCTCGGAAGCGCTCGAGGCCTCGAGAAATCCGTCGGCCGCCCGTCCGAGCCATTCGAGCGCAGGTCCGTCGGCGTCCTTCGAAAGATGGTAGCGGCCGACCGCGGCGGCGACCTCGGGCGGCGCGTTGTCTCCCATGCCGCTGAGCTTGCGGAAGACCTGCTCCGCCTCCTTGGTCTTACCGGCGGTGAGGTAGGCTTCGCCCAGAAGCGCCAGGGATCTCGGATTGTCTCCGTTCCCTTTGGCCATCTCGACCACGGAGGCCAGCAAATCATCCGGGCTCTTCTGCGCTTCCTTGCTCAGCGAGAGCATCAGGCTCATGAGATCGGAATTCCCGGGTACCGCCTTGAGGCCCTTCTGCCCGACCTTGAGCGCCTCCTCGATCTTGCCCTTCGCGGCCAGCTCGCGCGCCACCTGCGCGAAATGGGGGGCCGACTCCTTGGCGTCGCCGGCGCGGGTCAGGAGATCGGCGTACCTCATCCTGACCTCGCTGTTGTCCGGCTCCATCTCCAGCACCTGCGCCAGCACCTCGATCGCCTTTTTGAACTGCGAGGCCTTGATGAAGTGGTCGACCACCTCCTTGAACTGCACCCTCGCCTCGATGGTGAGCCCCTGCTTGTGGTAGAGGGTGGCCAGCTTCTGCAGGCAGTCCATGTTGGAGGGATCGAGCTTGGAGATCTTCTTGTACATCGCGATCGCTTTGAGAAAGAACCCGTCGCTGGCGTAGAACTCGGCGATGCGCAGGAAGTGGCGGATGGCGTCCTGCGTCTTGCCGGCGCGCAGGTAGAGATCGCCGAGCTTGTTGAAATTGTTCATGTCCCGGGGATTGTCGTCGGCGAGCTTCTTGTACTCGGCGATCGCTTCGACGAGCTTCCCCGTCTTCACGAGCTTTTCGGCGCTGGCGAGGGTCTTGGTGCGGTCGAGGGGCGGCATTGGTCAGGCGCTCCCCTCGCGCGCGGGCGCGGCGGGGCCGGGCACGCCGCGGAACGTTGCGCGGTGCAGAGGCGTGGCGCCGAGACGCCGCAGGGCGCTGAGATGATCGGCGGTCCCATACCCCTTGTTGGCGTCGAAGCGATAGGCGGGGTAAGCCGGGTGCAGCGCGCGCATCATCGCGTCGCGGTACACCTTCGCGACGATCGAGGCGGCGGCGATGGAGACCGAGATCTGATCACCGCGCACGATGGCCCTCTGCGGGAGCGCGATCTCCGGTATGGTCAGGGCGTCCACCAGGACGAAATCCGGTGCGATCCGAAGCGTCCCGATCGCCGCGGCCATGGCGCGCAGGGTGGCCCGGAGGATATTCGTACGATCGATCTCCTCCGCATCGACGATGCCGACTCCGCATGCCACCGCCTCCAGGGCGATTCGTTCCGCCAACCGTTCGCGCGCCGCGGGACTCAGCTGCTTGGAGTCCCGGAGCCCGACGATCGGCCGATCGGGGTCGAGCACCACCGCCCCCGCCACCACCGGGCCGGCGAGGCAACCGCGTCCCACCTCGTCCACCCCGGCAATCCGAACCCAGCCGGCGTCCCGAAGATCGCGTTCGTGCCGCCATCCGGCCGCCGCGATCCGCTTCGCCATGCCCTCTCCCCCGCCCTACCCCTGAGATTTCTCCTCGATGCGCGCCGCCTTGCCCCGGCGGCTTCTGAGGTAGTACAGCTTGGCGCGGCGGACGCGCCCTCGGCGCACCACCTCGATCTTGCTCAGGATCGGCGAGTAGAGCGGAAAGATCCGCTCCACCCCGACGCCGTCGGAGATCTTGCGCACCGTGAACGTGCTTCCGGTGCCGCCGCCCTTCATGGCGATCACCACACCGTGGAAGATCTGGATTCGATCCTTTTCTCCCTCGCGCACCTTGACGTGGACCTTGACGGAATCGCCCACCCGGAATGCCGGCGGCTGGGTCTTCATCTCGCCTTGTTCGATCAGCTTCACGACGTCCATGGGTCTCCTCGCGTTCTTTCCGGATTCAGTGTTCGCGCTGCGCGCGGCGCCGGGTGTCCGTGCGCGTCAAAAGATCGGGTCTCTTCCGCTCTGTCGACTGGAGCGCCTGCGCCTCGCGCCAGGCGGCAATCGCCTTGTGATTCCCCGACCTCAGCACCTCCGGGACCTGGTGTCCTCGGAAGTCCGGCGGCCGGGTGTAATGGGGGTGATCGAGCCGCCCCTGGTAGAACGAGTCATGACGCGGCGCCTCCTCGTCCCCCAGTGCGCCGGGCTGGAGGCGTGTCAGGCTGTCGATCAGGACCATCGCCGGGATCTCGCCTCCGGTCAGGACATAGTCGCCGATCGAGATCGATTCGTCCGCCAGGTGCTCGCGCACCCGCTCGTCGACCCCTTCGTAGCGACCGCAGAGGAGGATCAGGCGATCGTACCCCGCCAGCCGCTTCGCCACCTCCTGGTCGTACGGCGTCCCCTGAGGGCAGAGGAGGATGGTGCGCGAGCGCGATGCCGGGTGCCGCTCCATGATCGTCTCGACCGCCGCGAACAACGGAGCGGGCATCAGGACCATCCCGCCGCCGCCGCCGTAAGGAACGTCGTCGACCTTGTGATGCTTGCCGGTCGCGGAATCCCGGAGATCGTGGACGCGCACGGAGATGATGCCGCGGTCGCGCGCCCGCCGCACGATGCTGTGCGACAGCGGCGATTCGAACATCCCCGGAAACGCGGTGATGATGTCAAAGTCCATAAAGCTCCATCAGCCCTTCCGGCGGATCGATCGTGATCCGGCCGGCCTCCTTATCGATCTGCGTGCAGATCGAGCGGGCCGCAGGCACCAGGATCTCTTCCCGGTGCGCGCCCCGCCCGGACTCCTCGCAGGGCGCGATCACCAGCAGCGGCGTGCCGCCGGTCTCGCGCACCCCGAGCACCGTCCCGATCTCCCGGTCGTCCCGGGTGAAGACCCGAGAGCCGACCAGTTCGAAAATATAATAGGTACCCTCGGGGAGATCAACCAACCCGTTGCAGGGCAGGAAGATATCCTGCCCGGTGACCGAGCTCGCCTGCTCGGGAGAATCGATCCCGCGCAGCTTGATCACCACCTTGTCGGCGTAGGACGAGCTCTCCTCCACCTCGTAACGCCCGTAAGGGCCTCCCGCAGGCCCGATCAGCACCCAATCCCTCCCGCGAACCTGATCGACCCCGCCCGGGACGAGACGGGCCGTCAGCCGGCCCGTGATACCCCTGAACTTCAGACCGGTCGCCACCCGGATCGGCCCTTCCGGAGCCGCTCGCCGGTCCCCCTGGCTACTCGAGGATTTCAAGTTCGTAATTGACGCCCTGCTTGGTGCCGGCAACCTCGAGAAGGGTGCGCAGCGCCTGGACGGTGCGCCCCTGCCTCCCGATCACCCGCCCCATCTCGGTCGGATCGACCGTCACCTCGAGGACCAGCGCCTCTTCCTCGTCGAACAGCTGCACCTCGACGGCGTCGGTCCGATCGACGAGGTCGCGCACCATCTCCTCCGCCCAGCGCCGCACGTCCGGAGCTCCGGCCGCGGCCTTCCCGCTCAGGCCTGCACCGCTGTCGAGCGGGCCCGATCGATCAGATGCCGGACCGTCGCGGACGGCGTCGCGCCCTTCTTGATCCAGGCGTCGGCGCGCGCCACGTCAATCTTGAGAACCTCGGGGCGACGCTTCGGATCGTAGTAGCCGACCTGGTCGGTCACCTTCGAACGCGGCTGCCGGGTCTGTTCCGACACCACCACCCGATAAAACGGTTTGTTCTTCTTCCCTGCCCTGCGCAGGCGGATCACCAACACCTGGTCACCTCCCTCTCCCGACCCGGTCGGCGGGTGCCGGCCGGTCTTCGATTCACTGCGTTCGCGTCTTGACGCCGCCGGCGCCGAACATGCCACCGGCCCGGAAGCCGCCGCCGCGCGTCATGGTTTTCATCATCTTCTTCATCTGCTTGAACTGCTTCAGCAGCCGATTCACCTCGGTGACCGAGGTCCCGGAGCCCCGGGCGATCCGCGACCGGCGGCTGCCGTCGATCAGCTCCGGATGCTGCTTTTCCCGCCGGGTCATAGAAGACAGGATCGCCCTGGTACGGACCATTCCCTGCTCATCGATCGGCGCATCTTTGAGGGCGGCGCCGCCGGGCAGGAGCCCGAGGATCTGGCGCAGCGATCCCATCTTGCTCACCTGCTCGAGCTGCGACGCCAGGTCTTCGAGCGTCAGCTCGTTGCGCCGCAGGCGGCGGGTCATCTCCTGCGCGTCGTCCCGCGAGGTGATCGCTTCGGCCTTCTCGATCAGCGTCAGCACGTCTCCCATCCCGAGGATTCTCGACACCATCCGCTCGGGGTGGAACGGCTCGAGATCCTCGAGATGCTCACCGGTGCCGACGAACTTGATCGGGACGCCGGTGACCTGTCGCAGCGACAACGCCGCTCCGCCCCGCGCGTCGCCGTCGGCTTTCGAGAGCACCACCCCCGTCAGCGTGAGGCGGGCATGGAAGCCCGCGGCCGAACGGACCGCGTCCTGACCGGTCATCGCATCGGCCACGTAGAGAATTTCGGCGGGACGGAGGAGATCCGTGAGCCCCGAGAGCTCCGCCATCAGTTCTTCGTCGATATGCAGCCGCCCCGCGGTGTCGACCAGAACCGGATCGCGCCCCACCTGACGCGCCTCCGTCAGCGCCCGGGCGCAGACCGCGGCCGCCGGCTCCCCGGCGGCCCCCGCCTGCACCGGAACGTCGATCTGCCGGCCGAGGATCTGCAGCTGCTCGATGGCGGCCGGCCGGCGCACGTCGGCCGCCACGAGAAGCGGCGAGCGCCCCTGCGCTTTCAGGAGGCGCGCCAGCTTTGCGGTCGTCGTCGTCTTTCCCGAACCCTGCAGCCCTGTCATCAGGATCACCCCGGGAGGGTCGGCGGGTTTCAAGCGCCCCTCCGGACCCTGTTCGAGGATTCCCAGCAGCTCGTCCCGCAGCACCTTGACGACCATCTGCCCCGGAGTCAGGCTGGTCAGGATCTCCTCCCGGACGGCTTGCTCCCGCACGCGGTCGATGAGCGTCTTGACCACCGCGACATTCACGTCGGCCTCCAGGAGGGCCAGACGGATCTCCCGCAGCCCCTCGCGCAGCTCGGTCTCGGTGAGATGACCATGCCCGCGCAGGGTGCGGAAGACTTTCTGCAGCCGTTCGCTCAGCGCATCGAACATCGCCGGCTCCGGGACCCGCCGCGCTCAGACGAGCGACAGCAGGTGGCCCATCTTCTCCTTCTTCGTCCTGAGGTAGTCGCGCGAGTTGTCGTTGGGGGCGACTTCGATCGGCATCCGTTCGACGATCTCGAGACCGTAGCCGCGCAGCGAGGTGAACTTTCCGGGGTTGTTGGTCAGAATCCGGATCTTGTGACAGCCGAGATCGTGCAGGATCTGGGCTCCGATGCCATAGTCGCGGTGATCGGCCTTGAACCCGAGCTTGTGGTTCGCCTCCACCGTGTCGCGGCCGGCGTCCTGCAGCTCGTAGGCGCGCAGCTTGTTGATCAGGCCGATGCCGCGCCCTTCCTGACGCAGATAGACGATGACGCCCTGCCCCGCGTCGGCGATGATCTGCATCGCCCGCCGCAGCTGGGCGCCGCAGTCGCAGCGCAGCGACCCGAAGACGTCTCCGGTGATGCACTCGGAGTGAACCCGAACGAGCACCCGGTCCTCCGGACCGATCTCTCCGAGCACCAGGGCCAGGTGCGTTTTCTTCTCGATGCTGCTCCGGTAGGCGACGATCCGCCACTGACCGGTGCTGGTCGGGAGCGTCGGCTGCGCCACGCGCTTGACCAGACGCTCGTGCTGCATCCGGTAGCTGATCAGGTCGGCCACGGTGATCATCTTGAGACCATGCCGCCGCGCCACCGCGATCAGGTCCGGCACCCGCGCCATGGTGCCGTCTTCGTTCATGATCTCGCAGATAACGCCGGCCGGGGGCAGACCCGCAAGGCGCGCCAGATCGACGGCCGCCTCGGTCTGTCCGGCCCGCTTCAAGACACCGCCGGGCTGCGCCCGAAGCGGGAACATGTGGCCGGGACGGGTCAGATCCGAGGGTCGCGTCTTCGGGTCGATCACCACGCGGATGGTGTGGGCCCGATCGGCCGCCGAAATGCCGGTCGACACGTTGCGGCGCGCTTCGATCGACACGCAGAACGCGGTTCCGTAGGGAGAAGTATTGTTCTCGACCATCTGCGGGATCTGGAGCTCCCGCAGCCGCTCATCGGTCAGCGGCACGCAGATCAGGCCCCGGCCATGCTTGGCCATGAAGTTGATCGCTTCCGGCGTCACCTTGGCCGCCGCCATCGTCAGATCGCCCTCGTTTTCCCGATCTTCGTCATCCACGACGATGACGAATTTCCCGGCGGCGATGTCGCGCACCGCCTCCTCGATCGTCGCGAAGGGCGACTCGCCGCCCCGCCCCGTCTTTTTCGTGTCGCTCACGATGCCTCGCCCCTTCCGATGAATCCGTGCCGGGCCAGGAGCTCCCGGGTCACGGGGACCGCGGGGTCGACCGCCTCCCGCCGCCGCTTCACACACTCCACCACGTACCGCCCCATCATGTCCACCTCGAGATTGACCGGCGTGCCGGGCGCATAGCTTCCCGCCCGCGTCACCTCGAGCGTCTCCGGGATCAGCGCCACCTCGAGCCAAGCGTCCCCGACCGCGGCCACCGTGAGGCTGACACCGTCGATGGCGATCGATCCCTTCATGACGATGTATTCGCCGAGACAGCGCGGAAACCCGACTCGCGCGCGGCGCCCCGACCCTTCCGACCGCACCGCCTCGATGAGACCGACGTCGTCCACATGCCCCTGCATCAGGTGACCTCCGAGACGATCGCCGGCGCGCAGCGGGCGTTCCAGGTTCACCTTGTCCCCCTTTTCCCGCAGCGCCAGGGTGGTGCGCGACAAGCTCTCCGGCGAGACCACCGCCTCGAACCAGCCCCGCCCGCTCCGGGTCGCGGTCAGGCAGACACCGTCGACCGCGATGCTCTCGCCGCGCCGCGGCGTCCCCAGGAACGGCGCCCCGACCCGCAGGCGGAGCTCGCCGGCGGTCCGGTTGCGACCGTCGACCCGTCCCAACCCCTCCACGATCCCGGTGAACATCTCCGACCTCACCGACCCGCCGCACGTCCGGTCCGTCGGGCGGCCCGCGGGAAGCGCAGACGCCCTTCGATCCGGAAGTCGGTCCCCAGCCTGCGGACCGACATCTCGAGCAGCCGGGGGCCCGATTCGATCCGCCCCGCTCCGAGACCCCCGAAAACCGGCAGCGCCTTCCGGCCGCCCAGGATCCGCGAGCTGACGAACAGAACCACCCGATCTCCGATTTTCTGATCGAGCGCCGTGCCGAGCACCTCCGAACCGCCTTCCACCAAGAGGCTGGTGATACCCCGCCGCCCCAGCGTCGCGCAAAGTGCCTTCAAATCGATCCGGCCGTTCCGTCCCGGCACCTCGAGCACCACGGCGCCGGCCCGCTCGAGGCGATCCCGCCGCGCCCGCGAGGCGCCCGGCAGGGTCGCGATCAGGAGATCCCCCTGGCCCGAGAACAAGCGCGCCCGCGGGGGGGTCCTGAGACGCGCGTCGACCACGACCCGCGCCGGCGCCGCGCCGCGTCCCGTCCCATTCGCATCTCCTCTGCCGCGCCCGGCGGTCAGAAGGGGATCGTCGGCCAGGACCGTCCGCACTCCTACGAGGACGGCGTCATGCTCGCGTCGGAGCGTCCGCCCCGCCCTCCGCGCCGGAGGGGAGGTGATCCACTTCGAGATGCCGGAGCGTGTCGCGATCCTCCCGTCCAGGCTCATTCCCGCCTTGAGCGTCACGAACGGCCTCCCGCTCGTCGCGTGACGCAGGAAGCGCCGATTCAAGCGGCGCGCCTCCTCCTCGAGCAATCCGATCCGCACCTCGATTCCGGCCGACTTCAGGGCCGCGAACCCCTTCCCGTTCACCCGCGCATCCGGATCGCGCATGAAGGCCACCACCCGGCGGACCTCCGCACCGATCAACGCATCGGTGCAGGGCGGCGTCCGGCCGTGGTGACAGCATGGCTCCAGGTTGACGTAAAGCGTCGCTCCCCGAGCCTGCCGACCCGCCTGCCGCAGGGCCACCACCTCGGCATGATCGGCGCCGGCGCGCGTGTGATAGCCGCGCCCGACGACCCGGCCGCCGCGGACGAGAAGGGCCCCGACCATCGGGTTCGGGCTGGTCTGCCCCTCGCCCCGTGCCGCCAGGGCCAGCACCTGACGCCCGAACCGCCTTGCGGCGGCCGTCCATGCCGGACCCCGCCGGCGCCGACGCCCCCCCGCCATCAGGCCCCTCAGGCCGCCGACGGCAGCAGGCCGTCGATGAATTCGTCGACGTTGAACTCGACCAGATCCTCCGCCGCTTCGCCGACTCCGACATACCTCAACGGGATCCCCATCTCCTGCACGATCCGCACCGCGACCCCGCCACGGGCGGTACCGTCGAGCTTCGTCAGCACCATTCCCGTGACCCCCGCCGCCGCCAGGAACTCACGCGCCTGGTTGAGACCGTTCTGCCCGGTGGTGGAGTCGAGAATCAGCAGGACTTCGTGGGGCGCCCCGTCGATCTTTCGTCCCACGACCCGGACGATCTTCTCCAGCTCGCGCATCAGCGGATCCTGCGTGTGCAGACGGCCGGCTGTGTCGACGATCAACGCGTCGACGCCGCGGGCGAGCGCCGCCGAGGCCGCGTCGAACACCACGGCCGACGGGTCGGATCCCGACTCGTGCCCGACAAAGGCGGCGCCGCTGCGCTCCGCCCAGATCCGCAACTGCTCTCCCGCGCCGGCGCGAAAGGTGTCGGCGGCGCACAACACCACCTGACGTCCCTCACGACCCATGCGGAAGGCCAGCTTCCCGGCGGTGGTGGTCTTGCCGCCGCCGTTCACGCCGACGCAGAGCAACACATGCGGCCGGCCCGCTGTTGCGGCCGGCGTTCCCGCACCCGCTGACAGGATCTCTTTCAGCACGCCCCGGGCCGCCCTGAGAACCCCGTCCCTTGACGGGGCTCCGGGCCCGGCCGTCGCGCGCGCCGCTTCGACGATGCGCGTCGCGGTGGTCGGACCGAGGTCGGCCTCCAGCAGGGCCGCCTCCAGATCCTCCATCCAATCATGCCCGGGGCCCGAACCGGGGAACAGGGCCGCGATACGACCGACGATCCCTTCCCGCGTCCTGCGCAGCCCCTGCCGGATCCGCTCCAGTCCCCCGATCTTTCGGGACGACGACACCTCTGCGCTCACGACCCCGACCGCTTCACCTTTGCCTCGAGCTGCTGGCGCGCCTGGTTCGCTTCGCTCGATTCCGGCTCGAGCTTCACCACCTTCTTGAACTGTTGCGCCGCGAGGTCGGCCTGCCCCTCCTGCTGGTACGCCATCCCGAGCACGTAGTAACCGCGCACATATTTCGGATTGATGGCGACCGACTGCTTGCAGGCCTTGATCGCCTCATCGGTCTTGCCCTGCTCCAGGTAAAGGTGGCCGGTGTTGAGATAGATCTTCTCGGGGGTCTCGTAGGTCTTGTCCTTGAGCGCGGTCTGGAACTCTTCCAGGGCGCGGTCGTATTTTTTGAGCGCGGTGTAGGCGACGCCGAGACTGTTATGCGCGTCGGTCAGGTACGGGTTGATGCCGACCGCGCGCTTCAGATGCTTGGCGGCCTGCTGCGGATCGCTCTGCTGCAGGTAGATGACGCCGAGGTAGTTCTCGGCATCGGCCAGCTTCGGGTCGAGATCGATCGCCCTCTTGAGCGAGGCGATCGCATCGAGAGTCTTCCCCTGGGAGAACTCGCTCTGCCCGAGACGGTAGTAGCGCTGGGCCGCTCCCGCCCCCTCCCGCTTCTTGTCGTCCACTTCGGAAACCGCAACCGCACCTGTCGCCATGGCGGTGGCGACGGCCAGCGCGATCCATCGGGGAAGTTTGACCGAAAGCCTTCGCATGCACGGACTCCCGCCTTTGAAAGACGGGTAATGCTATCAAATCTAAGGACTTTTGTAAACGAAACGGTTCCCGGAGCTCTCTGGAGTCACGCCCGGGGCCGGCCGTTTCTACCGCCTACCTGCGACCTCCGAAGAGCCGGCGGATCCGATCGCGCCAGTCGCTGCGGGGCGGTACGACCGGACCGGGGGCCTCCACCTCGCGCCCCTCGAGGATGGCGAGCGGAATCCCCTCCAGCAGGCGGTGCGCGGTCTCCTCCCCCGAACGATCGGCGAGGAACCGGCGAACGTCGGAAAGGATGGGCGGTCGGTAGCGAACGTCGTGGCTGTCGGACGCAACGACATGGATCAGGTTCCGATCGAGCATGGCGAGCGCGAAATCGCGCGCCTTCGCGCCGAACCGTCCGGTGAGGGACGACGAGGTGACCTGGGTCAGAGCCCCGAGTCGGACGGAGGCCTCGACGCGCTCCAGATCTTCGAGGTAATAGGCCACCCGCTCGGGGTGGGCCATGATCGGCGTCAGACCGGCCAATCGAAGATGGAAAATCATGTCGTCGACCCCCAGCGGGATCTGCTGGTACGGAAGCTCGAGCAACATGTATCGCCCGCGATCGGCCACGGTCATCAGCGACCCGGCCCGGGCGCGCTCGGGCAGGTCGGCGGTGAAGTAAACCTCCGCCCCGGGCAGGAGACTCACACCCCCCGCTTCGTCCCCCTTCTGCGCCTCGCGCACCATCTCGACCATCTTCAAGATTTCCTCCCGGCTGTTGTCGTAGACGCCGGGCTTCATATGCGGGGTCGCCACCACCGTGGTCACCCCGTCCCGGTGCGCCAGACGGAGAAACTGCAGCGTCTCCTCGACCGTCTTGGCGCCGTCATCGATCCCCGGAAGGAGGTGGTTATGCAGATCGATCACGCCTCCTCCTTGAGGGGGCGCGACAGGAGGTCCGCCACCGCCTCGCGCGCCGGCCGACCTTCAAACAGCACCTCGAACACCTGACGGGCGATCGGCATCTCGATCCTGTGACGTTCGGACAGCGCCACCGCCGCGCGCGTCGTCGGCACCCCCTCGGCGACCATGCGCATCTCTCCGAGGACCTCCTCAAGCCGGCGTCCCGATCCGATGGCCGCTCCGACGGCCCGGTTGCGGCTCAGCCCTCCGGTGCAGGTCAGGATCAGGCCGCCCATCCCGGCCAGACCGGCGAAGGTGGAGGCGCGCCCCCCGAGCGCCGTGCCCAGCCGGGAGATCTCGCTCGCGCCGCGGGTGATCAGGGCGGCGCGGGTGTTCGAGCCGAAACCGATCCCCTCCACGATCCCGGCGGCCAGCGCGATGATGTTCTTCAAGGCCCCGGCCAGCTCGACGCCAACCCGATCGCCGTTGCGGTAGACTCGCACGCCACCCGTCGACAGCATCCCCTGCAGCCTCCGGGTCGACTCATCATCGCCGGCGGCCACGAGCGCGGTCGGGTCCCCGCGCACCATCTCGGCGGCGAAGGACGGGCCGGACAGGACGCTGATGGTCCGCCCCGCGGGACGGCCCTGCAACTCCAGCGCGAGGACCTCCGAAAGGCGGAGCAGACTCTCCGGCTCGATCCCTTTTGAGGCGATGACCAGATCGCAGTCGGCTTCCAGGACGGGCACGGCGGCGCGGAAGACGCCGCGGCTGTGCTGGGCCGGCACCACGAAGAGAACGAGCGTCGCGCCGCGCAGGGCCGCGCCGATCTCCGCCGTCACTTCGAGCTCCTCCGGAAACCGGGCCGCCGGCAGATAAAGGAGATTCTCGCGCGCTTTGTTCAAGTCGGCCGCCATCTCCGGGCGTCGGGCCCAGAGACGGGTGGGCACGCCGCCGCGGGCCAGATGAATCGCCAGGGCGGTCCCCCAGCTGCCCGCCCCGAGAACCGCCGCGCCGCCCCTCATCGCGCCGCCCCCGGACGCTCGCCGGAGCCGAGCCGCCGCTCTTCGCCGCGCACGATCCGCGTCAGGTTCGAACGATGCCGCGCCACGACGAGAATCGCCACCAGCGCGGCGAGCGTTTCGATCGGCCGCGCCGCGCCGAGACAATGAGCGGCGATCGGCAGGGCGACCGCCGCCAGGATCGACCCGACCGAGACCATGCGGGAGAGGCCGGTCGCGAGGCCGAAAACGACGAGAGACGCCAGCATCGCCCAGGGCGCCAGGAGGGTGAAGACACCCGCTCCGGTCGCCACCCCTTCCCCTCCCTTGAAGCCGAGGAACGGCGTGTACATATGCCCCACGATTGCCGCCCCCCCCGCCAGCACCCCCGGATCGCCGCCCGCGCCGGGCCCACCGGCGGCGCGCGCCAGAAGAACCGCGGCGGTCCCCTTGAGCAGATC
>WNFM01270783.1_pt1 | contig 21905 bp, 13 predicted proteins | sample 5400271 | NCBI WGS metagenome assembly WNFM01 (sample SAMN13153352, study PRJNA577476) | soil metagenome | isolation source: 60 cm saprolite on Douglas fir-dominated hillslope | place: USA:California | collected 2013-09-17
GGCCCGCAACACTTCGCCCAGAGTGATCTCCGCGGGCGGGCGGGCCAGCAAATAGCCGCCGGTCTTGCCGCGCACGCTTTTGACGAGCTGACTGGATTTCAGTTCGACTAAAATCTGCGCAATATAGTTGGGCGGAATTCCGAACTCGGTGGCGAGTGCTTCCGCCTTTTGGGCTTGCCCGGTTTGATAATGACGGGCTAGTCCGTTCATGGCGCGGACGGCGTAGTCGCTCTTGACCGAGAGTTTCACGGGCGGAGGTTAGGCAGGAAACATGCGGCAGGCAACCAGTTTGGGCGATTTCTCTTGCCCGGCTGGGCCATTTTGGCACGGCCATAGCTATGTATGGAGGCATTGAGAACGACCCCCGGCGAAATGAGAGCGGACACGGATCGGAAGCAACACCCGGCGAAGGCCGGCCTGTTAGCTGGCCGCTGTGTCGAAACGGCTCACTTTAGACAGCACAAAGCTCACGCCTGGGCTGGGCTCTTGCTTTCCTTGGTAGCTGGAGCAGGCCTAAACGGTTGGGCTCAAACAGTCGGCGGCCCCAAGATACCGTTGTCGGACCTCGCGGACATGAGCCTAGAAGACCTGACCAAAATGGAGGTCACTTCTGTCTCCAAACACAAGGAGAAGCTGGCGGATGCTCCCGCCGCAATTTTCGTCATCACCCAGGACGACATCCACCGCTCCGGTGTGACCACCATTGCCGAAGCGCTCCGCTTGGCGCCGGGACTGGAAGTGGGGCGGGTGGACGGCCATGAGTGGGCGATCACCTCCCGTGGCTTCAATTCCCTGTTCGCGAACAAGCTGCTGGTGGTGATCGATGGCCGGAGTGTTTATACCCCCCTGTTCTCAGGGGTGCATTGGGATGTGCAGGATACGATGCTGGAAGACATCGACCAGATCGAAGTGATCCGCGGCCCTGGCGCGACGCTTTGGGGCGCCAACGCGGTCAACGGCGTCATCAACATCACCACCAAAAGCGCCAAAGAAACCCAGGGTGGGCTGGTGACCGGCGGCTACGGCACGGAGGAACAAGGATTTGGCAGCGCGCGATATGGCGGCAAGCTGGGCAACCATGGCTTTTATCGAGTCTATGGCAAGTATTTCAATCGTGATTCTTCAGCCCTCAGCTCCGGCGGCCAGGCGAATGATGCCTGGGACATGTATCGGGGGGGCTTCCGCGCCGACTGGGAGCCGTCACTCCAGAACACGTTTACCTTGCAGGGGGATGGGTATGGTGGAAATCCGAACCACACCGAGAGTTTGTTCACTCCCCAACCTCCTTACATGACAAACGTGCAAGAGAGAATGCGCCTCAGCGGCGCCGATGCCATCGCGCGCTGGACGCACGCGTTTTCGGATGAGTCCGACCTGCGGCTCCAGGGGTATTTTGATTGGGCGCACCGGGAGTTGGCTTTCTTCGAGGAGGATCGAAGCACGCTGGATGTGGACTTGCAGTACCGTCATGCTCTGGGCCGGTGGCAGGCCATGACTTGGGGCGTCGGCTACCGCTACACCGACGCCGATCTCTCCCGGAGCAATTTTACCCTCGCTTTCAACCCGTCGGGGCGGGTGATCCGCATCTTCAACACCTTTGTGCAGGACGAAATCACGCTCGTGCAGGACCGCTTGCGGCTTACGATTGGATCCAAATTCGAGAATAACGAATACACCGGATTTGAAATCCAACCGAGCGGCCGGCTCTCCTGGACGCCGCACGAACGGCATTCGGTCTGGGCGGCGGTGTCGCGGGCCGTTCGCACCCCATCGCTAGCCGAGGAAGATTCAAGGATTGTGAGAGCGGTCTCACCGCCCGTCGTGGCCACCGTTGACGGCAATCTCGCTTTCCAATCGGAGATTTTGCTGGCTTACGAACTCGGCTACCGGTTCCAGCCCCACGACCTCCTGTCGCTGGACTTGGCTGCCTTTTACAACGACTACGACCGGCTGCGCAGCTTGGAGCCTCAACCGTTTGATTTTTCCAACCCAACTTACGTCCGTTTTCCACATCTGTTCGCCAATGGATTGAAAGGCGAAACCTACGGAGCAGAATTGGCTGCGAATTTTCAAGCGACGGAGTGGTGGCGCCTGCGCGGCTCGTACAGTTATTTGCAGGTCCAGCTTCAGCAAATGGCTGGGAGCGGAGACTCTGCCTCCGCCGCCACCAGCGGCGACAGCCCTCGCCATCAGGTTTCGCTCCGGTCGTTGATGGATCTGCCCCAGCATCTCCAATTGGATTGCACCGGCCGCTACGTGGATCATCTGCCCAACCAGACCATTTCCAGCTACGTCTCGCTTGATGTGCGCCTTGGCTGGCGTCCAACCAGCCAACTGGAGTTGGAGGTCGTAGGGCAGAACCTCCTGGACAACCGGCATAACGAATTTAACCCCTCCATCATCCAGTACCAAAAGACCGCGGTCGAACGAGCCGTCTTCGGAAGGGTTACGTTCCGATTTTGAGCAGGAACATGAGCGCCACTGGCGAATGAAGAAAAGCCTCAGAATCCTGGGAATGATCGCCACCCTCTTGGCGGCTCGCGCGTGTGCAGGCGCTGAAACCCCAGCGCCAAGCGAACATCAAGTCAAAGCTGCCATCCTCTGCAACCTCGCCAAGTATGTCGATTGGCCGCTGGCTTCCTTCTCCCAAACCAACAGCCCGCTGGTGGTGGCGGTTTTAGGAGAAGACAATTTTGGCGATGATTTGAGAAGGATGGCGCAGGACAAAACCATCAACGGCCGGAAGCTTTTGCTCAAACGATTGACCTCGGGAGAGGACGTGAAGAGCGCGCATCTCCTTTTTATCGGCGCCTCAGAGAAGAAGCGGCTGCCGGACATCCTGGAGAAGCTGAGGGACACCAGCGTCCTGACCGTGGGGGAAAGCGATGCTTTCACCCAACTGGGCGGCATGATCAATCTGGCAACGAAAGACCGCCGAATTCGGCTGGAGGTAAACCTGGCGGCGGCGGAGCGGGCTCATCTGGAGATCAGTTCAAAGCTCCTCCGTATCTCTGATGTGGTTCATGGCAAGCCTGGGGAGAAAGCCAATTGATGAAGAGTTTTCGCAATGCCTCCATCCAGAGAAAGCAGACCATCGTCATCATGCTGACGTGCAGCGTGGCCCTGCTGCTGGCTTGCACGGCTTTTGTCGTCTATGAAATCCTCACTTTTCGCGCGGAGATGACGCGCAACCTTTCGACCCTGGCGGAAATCATCGGCAACAACAGCACCGCCGCCCTCGATTTCAACGAGGAGAAGGCCGCCGCGGAAACGCTGGCCGCCCTCCGCGCCGAGCCGAATATCGTGGCCGCGTGCATCTATGCCAAGAACGGAAAAGTCTTCGCCAGGTATTCCCGCGCGGGGAAAAAGGAGTTCCTTCCCCCGAAAATGCGGTTCGACGGCCACGAGTTCAAGGATGACCAACTTCTCCTGTTTAAACCGGTCACGTTCAAAGGTGACAGGATTGGAGCGGTTTGTTTGGAGGCGGATTTGCATGCTTTGTCGGAGCGGCTTCAGGAGTATGGACTGATTGTGGCCGGAGTTCTGCTGGCCGCCTCTTTGGTGGCCTTTGTCCTCTCCAGCCGCCTCCAGCGCCTCATCTCCGAACCACTCCTGCGCCTGGCCAGGACCGCCCGCGCGGTGGCGGTCGAGAAGGATTATTCCGTTCGGGCGCAAAAGCAGAATGAAGACGAGATGGGGCAACTGATCGACGGCTTCAATGACATGCTGGACCAAATCCAACAACGCGACCGTGCCTTGCAGCAAGCGCATGACGGTCTGGATCTGCGGGTGCAGCAGAGGACCGCCGAACTGTCAAAGGCAAACGAGCAGCTCAATTTAGAGTTCGCAGAACGCAAGCGGACCGAGCAACGCTTGCTCACGCAGCATCGCGTCACGTTGGTGCTCGCAAGAGCCGCCACCCTCCAGGAAGCCTCCGCACACATCCTGGAGACGATTTGCCAAAGTGTTCAGTGGGATGCGGGAGCGGTCTGGGCCGTGGACCGATCAGCCAACACCCTCCGTTGTGTCGAGGTATGGCATCGGCCTGGAATCGACTTGGAAGAGTTGGAGGGCTACACCCGGAAACGCGCCTTTCCTCCAGGGATTGGCCTCCCGGGCCGCGTCTGGTCAGAAGGCGCCAGCGCCTGGGCTGGGGAGGCCGTCGGGGACCCCACATGTGCCCGCGCCGATTTGGCGTCAAAAGCGAGGTTGAACGAGGCTTTCGCCTTCCCCATCCAATCCAGTGGCGAGATCTTCGGCGTGGTCGAGTTCATGAGCCAGCGGCTTCCGCAGCCCGACGCAGATTTACTCCAGATGTTTGACACTCTCTCCAGCCAGATCGGCCTTTTCGCCGAACGAAAACGTGCCGAGGAAGAGTTGAAGAAAGCCAAGGAGGAAGCCGAATCGGCCAACCGGGCCAAGAGTCAATTCCTGGCTAACATCAGCCACGAGATTCGGACTCCGATGAATGCCATCCTTGGCATGACCGGCTTGGCGCTCGACACGGACCTGACCCCGGAGCAGCGCGGGATCCTGAGCACAGTCAAGGTCTCCGGTGACACCCTGCTGTCCTTGATCAATGAAATCCTCGACTTCTCCAAGATTGAAGCGGGCAAACTGGAGCTGGAGCCGATCGATTTCCGCTTGCGAGAAACCCTGGAGGACGCGGTGCTGGCCCTCGGGCTTCGCGCCCACGAAAAAGGCCTCGAACTTGCCTGCCACATCGAGCCGGAGGTTCCTGATGCGCTCATCGGTGATCCCGGACGGGTGCGCCAAGTGGTGTTAAACCTTCTCGGGAACGCCATCAAATTCACTGAACACGGGGAGGTGGTCTTGCGCGTCAGGGTCAAATCAAAGAGTGAGGACGGGATTAGCCTGCAATACACGGTGAGTGATACCGGAATTGGCATCCCGATCGAGAAGCGGGGCTTGATTTTCGACGCCTTCACCCAGGCCGACAGTTCCACGACGCGCACCCATGGCGGGACGGGCTTGGGGTTGGCGATCTCGGCCGAACTGGTCGAGCTGATGGAAGGTGTCATCTGGGTGGAGAGCGAAGTGGGGCAGGGCAGCCGATTTCATTTTACGGCCCGATTCGGAATGCAGAAGAACACGGTCGCTAAATTTACCCCTCACCATCCCGGCCTGAAAGACCTGCCGGTGCTGGTGGTGGACGACAATGCCACGACCCGAAAAATCCTCCACGAAACCCTGGCCATCTGGGGATTGAAGCCGACGCTGGCAGAAGGTGGCGAGGCGGGTCTGGCCGAACTCGGGCGCGCTGCGGCCTCGGGCTGCCCTTTCGCGCTCATCCTGTTGGACGCGAACATGCCCGATCCAGATGGGCTGGCCGTGGCCGCCCGCATCAAGGAGAATCATTTGGCGAGCACGCCGCTCATCCTCATGCTCTCCCCGACGGGCCAGGCGGAGGAGGCCGCGCGCTGCCGTGAACTGGGCATTGCCTCCTCCCTGACCAAGCCTGTCCGGCAATCGGACCTCTTCGATGCTCTCATGTCAGCTCTTGGCCAAAGAGGGTCCAGAAGGGTCTCCTCGGAGCGGCCCAAGCCGCGGGCCACCCTGCGACCTTTGCGGATTCTGTTGACCGAGGATCACCTGGTCAACCAGCGCCTGGCGGTGAAGTTGCTGACCCGTTGGGGACACTCGGTACTGGTGGCCAGCAATGGCAAAAAAGCCCTCGAAGCTTTGGAAAAGGAATCCTGCGACCTGGTGCTGATGGACCTGCAGATGCCGGAGATGGGCGGATTGGACGCAACGCGGGCGATCCGCAAGCAGGAGAACGGCACTCTCAAGCACATCCCCATCATCGCGATGACCGCCCACGCCATGAAGGGAGATCGCGAAGAGTGTTTGCGCGCCGGCATGGACGCTTACGTCACCAAACCGCTGGATGCTCAACTCCTCTTTGATACCATCGAAGGGATTCATGTCCCGCGCCTCGCTCCAGGCAAATCTGGGAGCGCGGACTTTCGTGCGCTTCCCGCTCCCCTTCCAAAAACCGAAGAGCGGACTGAAGTTCGCGCTCTAATCCCATCGACGGGTCTTGCTTCGGTGGCAGCGGGACCCCGTCTGCAACCGAACACGATTCCCCTGCCCGGTGTGGAACCCTCCGAGGAACGGCGCCTGGATATGGAAGCCATGCTCGCGCGGGTGGAAGGGGACTCGGCTCTGCTTGCCGAGCTGGCGGAGCTATTTCTGGACGATGCGCCGAAGCTCATGTTCCAGCTCAGAGAGAGCATCCAACGCGATGACGCGAAAGCTCTGGAACGAACCGCCCACACCTTGAAAGGATCAATCAGCAACTTCGGCGCGACCGAGGCCTGCGCCGGCGCCTTTGAATTGGAGAGGATTGGACGTTACGGGGACTTGGCCCCGGCGCAGGCCGCGTTGAGCCGTCTCGAACGGGAGCTGAACCACATCCTGCCTGCACTGGAATCCTTGATCACAACCAAAGCCGCATGAAGATTTTGATCGCAGAAGATGATCCCGTGTCCCGCCGGCTCCTCCAAGCGGCGCTGGCCAAATGGGGCTACGAAGTCATGGTCGCCGCGGATGGCCTCCAGGCCTGGCAGGCCCTGCAACAAGATCCTCCTCCCGTCCTGCTCATTCTGGATTGGCTGATGCCCGAAATGGATGGGCTGGAAGTCTGTCGGAAGGCCCGCACTCTGCCCGGCTGCCAATCCGCTTATATCATTCTCCTCACCGGCAGAACCGGCAAGGAAGATGTCATCACCGGCTTGGACGCCGGCGCCGATGATTATGTCACCAAGCCTTTCGACCCGGGCGAACTCCGGGCGCGGGTGAGCGTTGGCGTGCGTGTCGCGCAACTGCAAACGAGCCTGGCGGAACGCGTTCGCGAACTCGAGGCCGCCCTGGCCAAGGTGAAAACACTCAGCGGCATGTTGCCCATTTGCGCCTCCTGCAAAAAAATTCGAGACGACCAGGGCTATTGGACCCAAATCGAATCCTACATCCGGCACCATTCTGAAGCCGAATTCAGCCACGGCTTCTGTCCCGAATGCGCCAAGAGCTGGCTGGAGAGCGCCGGCGGCGGCTCCTGACCAGATCTTCTTTCAGGTTGAAACGCGGAGGCCGCAGAGTCTTTCGCAGAGGTCGCAGCAGGGGAAGGATAAATTTGCAACTCTCAACTCTCCGGTCATGGCCGAGTTGCAGGCCCGAAAAACAGCCAACGCCTGACTGAATTCTCAAGGCCAAACTTCCTGCCAAATATCTCTTGCTAAGGCAGACCAACCCCATTTCAATGCTTGAGTGGTCGCATGACCCGCCCTAATGATACTTGCAACGCAAGTTCGCGGCGTCCGCAGCCTGGGCGAGTTTGCCATGGTTTGGCTGGATAGCTCAGTCGGTAGAGCAGAGGACTGAAAATCCTTGTGTCGGCGGTTCAATTCCGTCTCCAGCCACCACTTCCAAAAGTTGGCCGTGCAGTGGAAATCGAGATGGCCCGGGCCGAGAAGCCGCCTTGGGTTGGGTGAGAAACCGCTTCCACGCCACTGAGAGATTTTGCATGCGAACCTTAGCTGTTGGCGATATCCATGGCTGTTTCAGTGCGCTTTCCACGCTCGCTCGTGCCGTCCGATTCACACCCGACGATCTGGTCATTCTGTTGGGCGACTACATTGATAGGGGTCCTGACTCAAACCGAGTTCTGGATTGGGTACTGGAACAAAGTGCGGTGTTAAACCTTATCCCGCTTCGCGGAAACCACGAAGCCATGATATTGGAGGCTCGTCATGATGACTTAAAATATAATCTTTGGTCCTCTTATGGCGGCTATGAAACCTTGATTTCCTATGAAGCAGATACCCGAAAGGATTGGCCCAGTGCCATTCCGGTGACTCATTGGGACTTTCTCCGCCACACGAGGAAATGGTTTCAGACGGCGGGCCACATTTTTGTGCATGCAATGGTCGAATCGGGACTAGAGATGGCCGATCAGCCTGATTACATCATGCTTTGGGAAGACTGCGCCGGGATGAGGCCTCACAGGTCTGGGAAAAAGGTTATTTGCGGCCATTCTCCACAGAAATCCGGGAAGCCTGAAAGGTATGATTTTGGCTGTTGTATCGACACAGGCGTGCATAAAGGGGGTTGGCTAACATGCCTGAACGTCGAATCAGGAGAGTACTGGCAAGCCAATGAAGATCGTGACACGAGAGCGGGCATTTTAGAAGTGTTGTAGGCCTTTGTTAGCCTGTCCTTCCTCGAAGTTTCTCCCCTTCGTCACAACAGGCACTTTTTCCTAAACCCTAGTGCTCCCTTCAGACTGCGGGCTTCCGAAAGAAGTCCTTCGCCATAAACGCATGCTGTGTCGGCCCCCGCTGGTGGAGGGTGCGCAACCGCTCGGCTTAGTCGGCGACGGTGAGGGAATTGGCAGGCGTCGATCCACCAGAGCGCCAGGTGGGCGCGATCAAAGTGGTCCATCCATTGATGCTTGTAGCGCAGCATCTCGGCATGGGCGGTCTTGAAGGCATATCGCAAACCCTCGGCTGTCTCCCTAACCGACGGGTTGCAGAACAGCCAGGCAGCGTCATCTCCGGATGTGTCCCAGAACGTTTTCCCGCGTAATCAGGAGGCCTTCGGCGCTGAGGGCGCAACGCTGGATAACGTTGAAGAGCTCGCGCACGTTGCCAGGCCAGTCGTGCTCGCGCAGGGCGGCCAGGGCGTCGGCGGCAAACTCCATGCTGGCCAGACCGTTGTCGGCGGCGCAGCGGTCGAGGCAGTGGCGGACCAGTTCATCCACATCCTCCAAGTGCTCTCGCAAAGCCGGCACCTGGAGATTTTGCACGTCGATTCGGTAGTAGAGGTCTTCGCGAAAAAGCTTTTGCCGAATGAGTTCGCGCAGGTCGCGGTGGGTCGCGGCAATGATGCGCAGGTCCACGCGGGTGACGCTCTCGGAGCCGAGCGGTTGGATTTCGCGGTTCTCGATGGCGCGGAGCACTTTCGCCTGCACGGCCAGGGGCATCTCGCCGATCTCGTCGAGAAAGAGCGTGCCGCCGTTGGCCTGCACGAATTTGCCGTTGTGATCGCGTGTGGCCCCGGAGAACGCGCCTTTGCAATAGCCGAAGAGCTCGCTTTCGATGAGTGAATCGGGGATGGCGGCGCAATTCATCTTGACCAACGGATGGTTGCGGCGCTGGCTGTGTTCGTGGATGAACTGGGCCAGCACTTCCTTGCCGCTGCCGGTCTCGCCCGTAATGAGGATGGTGGCATTGGTGCCGGCGATCTTGCGGGACTGCTCCTGGAGCTTCTTGAAGACGGCGCTGGAGCCGACGACGACGACGCTGGAGAGCTTTTCTTTAAGCTGGGCATTTTGCTGGCGGAGTTCGCACAGCTCGAATGTTTTGGCCTGCCCGCGCACCCAAAGCTGGCAGATGGCCTGCAGGAGAACCCGGTCGTCAGCGGTGAAATCCTGCTGATCGTTCGCCCGGACAACGACGACGAAAGGACATGGCCCGGTGGCGGGAGCCGTCAAGGAGAGAGGACAAACCAAGTAGTTGAACTCGCCTACGCCTCGCTGATGCCGGGCAATGTCCTGGCCGGGGATGGCGGTCGCTTCGCGCGCTTCCTGGAAATGCTTGGCCAAAAAAGCCGCCAACTTTACCGCCGGTTTGCCGCCATCTTCAGTCACCACCGTCTTCAACTCCGGGCCAGCCGAAAAGAAGTGGACTTCCCGGGCTTGCAGCGACTCCAGCAGAAGGTTCAGGCAACGCTCAGTGAAAGTTCTCTCTTCAACACCCTCAGCGACCCAGAAGCAGACATGGTAAAGGGTGGCAAGCTGCCGCTGGGGACCCGGCTCCGGCAACCGCGGACGCAGGTCGATGGTCTGTTCGAGTTGGAGGGTGGCCGCCAGATTGGTGTCGCGCGGAGCGGCGGTGGTTTCAGCCGGGGCGGTGGTGGCCAGCTCGATCAAAAACTCGCAGATCGACAGCTTGTCTCCGGGCTGAAGCACCGCCTTTTTGCGCGGCACGCCATTGACGAGGATGCCATTGCGGCTGTCCAGATCCCGCACCGTCACACCGTCCGGCTGGCAGACTATTTCGGCGTGCTCCCGGGAGATGGACGAGTGCGGCAGCGGGATTTGGTTGGTCGGATCGCGGCCAATGGTGGTGACGCCTTCGGACAGCTTGAAGGTTTCAACCCGTTTGCCGGCTTTGTGGACGATGGCGACCCAGTTGGTGGCGGGGGGTTTCATGATCGTATCCTCACGGCCCTTTCGCTCTGAAAAAGCGTTGCGGGAAAGGCGACCCATTCGTGTCGGCCATGGGGTCGGAGAACAGGAAGTAACAGTTGGTGGTGGTGTTGGTGATTCGGTTTTGCCAGGTGATGGGGGGCGAAAGGTTGGTGGTGGATTGGAGGACGTAACCGGGCAGCAGCGAGGCGGAGATGTTGAGCAGCCAAGGGGGATCGGACATCACGATTTGCCAGCGCATTTGAGGCGGATTGACGATCATGCAACAATTGTTCGTCACCACGGCGAAGCAATTGGAAAGCACGATGGTGTAACAACCGGCGTTGCCGGACTGGATCGGCGAGAAGCTGAGCGTGTTATTCGTTTCTCCCACCATCGGCACGCCATAATAGTACCACTGGCAAACGGGTGGCGGCGACGGATTGTTCGTCACGCCGGAAGGGATTGTGACCATCGCACCCGCAGCCACGGCGAGAGTGCAGTTGGATTGCGCAGGAGGAATGATCGGGGCAGCGCCAAGTTGCCAATTGATTTTAATTGCGCCCTGGGCGCCCGACAGGCCGTCGGCAAAGATCAGGTAACCCTGCGGTTGGGGCGTGAATTGGACGAGACTGTAAGTGTCCCCTGCGCCGCCGTTGGTGTCACAACCGACGATGTTGGTGTGCATGCACGGCACAATTTGCAGACAGGACAAGTCCCTGTAACGATAGACCGCCAACTCGGTCATGACCGCGCTCCCCGAGGTATCCACGCGGAGCATGCCTCCGGCGCCCGGATCGTTCGTCACCAAAACCCCCAGCCAGCGCGTGGCCGTACCGATGCGGAAGCAGTCAAGATCGGCGGTGCTGTTGGTGTTGTTCATGAATTGCGAGCCGGGGATGCCGAAGGCGACCGAGATGAAGGGCGGGCCGCCTCCAGAAGATTTGGGAATCCTGGCGAAGCGCGGAGCGATGAGCGCTCTGCCGTCAAAAAGAACATCCTCGATTTTATCCTGGGATTGGATCGTCAGCACAGGCCCGATTTCGATCACCGCCGGCCGGCTATCGACGAAGCGGCCCGTGGAGCAAAAAACCCTCACCGCGTAGCTGCCGACCCTCTCGATTGTCACTTTTGGGAGCACCAGAAGAGAACTGTTCTCTCCCTGCAAGGGCGCGCCGTTGAAGGACCATTGGTAAAACAAAGGCGAATTAGGATTTGGATTGGTGGCATTGACGCTGAGGGCGACCGAGACGCCTTCCGGCACCGTCAGGCTTTTCGGATGGGCCAAGATGACGGGCAGGAACTGAGTGGCGGGCTCCAAATGCCAGCCGAGCAGGAACTGGCCCTTTCGGCCCGCGAATCCATCGACGACGATCAGGTAGATTTGATCTGCAAACGCATTGAACTGGACCATGCTCCGGAAAAAACCGCCCCGATCGTCATCACCAGCAACCTCCTCCAGGGCGCCGGCTGCGTTCCGGCGGTAAACTGCCAGCAGCGTGTCGAAGGTGCTGCCGATTGTCTCGAAGGTCGCGATGCCAGTCGCCGGAGTTGTGTAGAGGTACCACACCGATGCGCCCCCGGGCTGGTCAACGTGGTTCGATTCACCGGCCTCTCGAGTCGCAAGGAGATTGTCACTTTGGATGACCCCCTCGAAAGCGTTGGCTCCGACAGGCGAAGAGGGCAGGAACTGGGCCCCAGCGAGGCTGTCGCTGCCCGCAAAAAATAGAAAATCGAAATCCGGGAACGTCACCAGCACTTTTTCGCTGACCGTCACGCCCGCATCATTGGCGATGGCCACGGTGTAGCACCCGCCATCCATCCGCTGGGCGTTGGTGATCAGATAATCTTGATTCGTCGCTCCTGGGATATTCGCTCCATTCAAACGCCACTGGTATTGGAGCGGCGCGGTGCCATCCGCTCCCACGATTAGGTGGAGAGGGCTGTTGGTTGGCACCGGCGGGGGCGGCTGCGGCGGCAGGCGGATTAGCGGCGGTTGCACGGCTGTCAGCGCCGCGGGTGGACTCAAAATGGCGCTGATGGCATCGGCCACCTGCGCTTGGATAACGGCAGAGTTTTGAACTTGCGTTATTATGAGGGTCGAGTTGGTGGCATCAGCGATGGCCGCGCCGTTGGAGAACCATTGGTAAGTGAGCGGGCCGAGGCCTTTGGCCGCCACTTTAAACGCGGCATTCCCTCCCACCGCCACTCTCACGTCCTGGGGCGGCATGGTGATGACCAGCGGCTGGGCTGCGCGCGCGACGAGCACGGCGGTGTTGTTCGATGGATTTGGATCAGGGACGGCGGATGCGGCGGTTAGCACGTTGGTCACCAAAGAGGGCTGCCAGGGTTGGAAAGCAAAACAGATCATCCGGAACTCGCTGGCCGGCAGATCGCCAATTTGACAAACAACCGTATCTCCTTGAATTGCGCAGTTGGCCGCGCCCGCTTGCACGGACAGGAACTCGACTCCGGGCAGCGTGTTGGTGAGGACGACCTTGGTGGCCAGGAAAGGCCCGAAGTTGGTCACGGCCAGCCAGCAGAGGAACGTTCCGGTGGCGTTGGGGTTGGGCGCGATGCTCGCGGCGACACACAAATCGGCTGCTTCAGAAAAAAGCGGCACCTGATAATCCTCCACCTCGCCATCAGGAGCAGGACCGGTTCGGCGCAGGTCCCGTTGGCTGCTGAATCGGAATCGGGCGAAGGTGCTGGTGGCGGTCGTCGGCACGGTGGTGGGGACAATAAACGACAACGTGTTTGCCCCTGGGAAGATCGGGGCGTTGATAATAACTTGTTCGCCTGGGTCGCCCCAATCGCCATTCCCGTTGAAATCGATCCAACCAGCCAGAAGGCCATTTGTCGAAGCCACCACCCGCACCACGCAATTCCCGCCCGGCGTCAGTGCCGAGAGGAAAGTGACGCCATCGTCAAAACTGTCCGCCTTGGCGGTGGGACTAGGCTGGCCCTCCGGCTCGAAGCTGACGCCTTTGCCCAGATACATGCCAGGAACAATCCGATGCCTTGCGCCGTCGTCGGCGAGAAGGGTGTGATAGGACGCCGGCGCGTCCCCAAAATCCACGCGCCAGACGCGGAGAAACGCGTTACTGCTCTGAGTGGTTGAAACTGAATTCGACACCACCACGAAGTAGGTCCCGGAGTCCGGCTCATCGACCATCGGAAGCTTCAGCACGGCATTGGTGGCCTCTGGAATCGGGCCAGTGGATTTAAACCATTGATAGAAAAGCGGCGTCTTCCCCGTGGCGAGGACATTGAACACGGCCGAGACGCCGGCGAAATTGGTCTGGTCGAGCGGCTGAGTCAGGATGAGCGGGGGCCCGGTTGACTGGGCGCAAAGCGTTCCGGGCGTGAAAGCCGCCAACAACGCGCAGGCTGCGAAGGCAAGCCGAGCCAGTAATATTGGCGTCAATCGCGGCTCAAAGCATTTTGCGAGTTGGTACATTCTGACTAATCTATCCCATTAAAGCAGAAAAACGAGCGAAAAGCAACGTGAAAGCAAGTTGTTTCCATGCGCTCTCAAAAGTAAAACCTCAAGCTCACGACTGCGGTCCTTCGGTGTGGCAATTCGGAGTAAAGAGTCAGCGGATTCAAACGGTAATCACGGTCGGTCAGGTTCAAAACGCCCACTCTGAGTTCCGCTCGCCGCCGCGGGAAACGGTAGCCGACAAAGGCGTTGAAGTGCCAGAAATCATCGCCGGGCTCGGCTAGCGGATAGCCGGAGTTGCTCTGCGCGCTCCACAACGACTGCGCCTGGCCGAAGAAGCCCGACGGATGAGTGTAAATCGCGAACAAACTAAGTTGGTGCAACGTGGCCATCGGGCCGGGCGGATGGGCGGAGAGGAAAGAGCCGCTGACAGGCACGCTGGCAGGGAGGTCGGGAAACGCATCGCTCAGGCTGGCGCGCGTGAACCGGTACTGTCCGCCCAACGACCATTCGTCGCCCAACAGTTGGTTGACGGTGAGAAGCAGTGATTTCTCCTCAAACCTCAACCGCTCGCGGATGGAAGATGCCACGGCCGAGTCGGGAGACAGGGAGTCGAAGTCGAAAGTGCCGAGGGTCTGGGTCGAGTTGGCCTTGAGCAGTTCGGCGGAGACACCGACGTAAGTTCGGGTGGGGAGTTTCTGGTCGAGGGCGAGGCCGAACGTTTCGAACCGTTGCGCCGAGAGCGCGCCGGACGCCGATTCGGGAATCAGGCTGCGAAAAGTCTGTTGAAACCCCGCGATTTGGGAAGGCTCCAGTTGAAAGCTTTGGTCGAAGCTCACCCCTCCGAGCGAGCGCGTGTAGGCGCCTCGCAACGTGGTGTCGCGCCATGGCGTCCAGATCAGCCCTGCCTTGGGCGAAAGCCGGTCCGTGTGGGCTTCGGGGCCCGAGATGGGTGGAGAGCGAAAATTTTGTGGATACTGGACCCAGTCGTAGGTTAGCGCTCCGATGAGCAACAACGGTTCGATGGGCTGCCAGTGAGCGTAGCCGTAAGCCGCGAATCGCTGGAAATCGGTCGTGAAATTGGTCGCCACCGACGGAATGGTAAAAAACTCCGGCATCTGGTTGGCCGTGTCAAAATCGGCGGACTGGAAACGGCCTCCTGTGATGAGCTTGTAATCTCCTTGCTGCCAAATCTGCTCCAACTCCGTCGTGTAAAGAGTCAACTCGTTGCGGTACTGGAGCGGCGAGGAGAAGAGAGCGACGTTGGTGCCGTCGGGCACGGGCAGAAATTGTCGGCCGATGATGCCTTGCGCCGGACTGGTTAACCGGAACGTGTCCTGCAACCGGCCAGCCAGGAGCAGCGTGTGACTCTGGGGACTCCACTCATGATGCCAGCCGCCGAGCAACAGGGGTTCCTGAGTCTCCTTGGTGCGAAGACCGTCAACGGCTGTGGTTGGATCGTAAAGCTGGCGCAAGTCGCCTCCCTCGGCCCGATAGTAAGCGGGCTGGAAATAAACGCTGTCGGTCGGGGTGATTTGAAATTTGAACTGGAGCGAAAGAGTGAGTTGGTCGAGATCGTTGTTAGGACGGAAGCCGTTCAGCGAACGATAAGCAACCTCGGCGGCGTAGGCGACGTGGTTGTAAAGGCCGTATTGAGCGGCGCTTTGCTCCCAATCGCCGTTGCCCCGATATTCCGTGCTCGAAACCAGGCCGAACCGGTTGCGCTCGAAGAGCCGCGAGTATTCCTGCTGGGAGACGGCCTGGGAGAGGGCGCCCGCTTCCGCCGGGGCGAGCAGGTTCGCCAGCAGGAATTCGCTCAACCAGGGTGTTTCGTAGCGGAGGTTGATCTGCTTCGGATCGCGCAACTCGTTGTAGCTATTGGCCAGAAAAAGATGGGAAGAGAAATTCGCGTAATCGAGGTTGGCGGATCGGCTTGCCTCGCGGAAACTAGTGTCCGTAAACCCTGCATCGAGGTAGATGGTGGCCAGGTCGGCGCCGCGCACGGCGCGATCCTGATCCAGCAGGAAACGCGAGCGATAGACCTGGCGGTTGTCGTTCAGTGCCAAGGAATGTTCCAAATCGTCGATGGCTTCATTGACGCGGTTGCGTTGCTGGTTCAACAATGCGGAGTAAAGCCAGGCGGTTGGATCGCTGGCGTCCAGCCGCTTCGCGAGTTGGAGTTCCTTCACAGCTCTGGCCTCGTCGCCGACTTGGCTGAACGCTTTGCCAAGATAGCTCCTTAGCAACGCCCGGTTTGGCTCCAAGGCGGCGGCGACCAGCAGATCGTTTCGTCCCGCCTCGCTTTGGCCGAGTCGGATGCGGCACAGGCCGCGCCCCAGCCAGGCACTGCCCAGCGCGCTATCCAGAGCAATCGCCTGATCGAACTGGCTGATGGCATCTGCGAAGCGGTTTCCCGCGGCCAGGAGGAAAGCTTGCACCGCCCGCGCTTGAGCGTTGCGCGGCGTTAGGCGCAAGGCCCGGTCGATGGCGGCCAGGGCTTCAGCGGTGTGTCCAAAGCTAAATTCCAATTCAGCCACTCTGGCCCAGGCGAAGCCGAACTGAGGTGAACGCTCGGCGGCCGAGCGCGCCAGGCGCAGCGCCCCGGAGAGCTGCGAACGAGATTGGGCGAGGTAGGACTCGGCGAGGAAGCGCGAAGCGCGACCCGCGGCGCGGGGTTCGGGATGAGTGACACCCGGTGTCGAAGGGGGTTGGAGTGTGACGGCGGCGATGAGGGTTTGGAGGGCGTCGGCAAGTTCGCGGGCGGGTGAGTTGCCCGCGGGGAGCGAGTCGAGGAGTTGCGTCGCTGGCACAACTTGGCCGGCGGAGAGTTGAAGTTGGGCGAAATAGATCTTTTCTGCCGCCGATGCAGGCTGGCGGTTAGCGGGATACGCTGCAAGGGCTCGGGGCAGATCGCCGCTGCGATAGGCAGCAAGAGAGTCAGCCAGCGTCTGCCGCTCCGTGTCGGAGAGAGCCAGCTCATCAAGATCGAGGACCGCAGGATAGTAGAGGCACCATTGGATGATGTTGGAAGCTTCGAGCAGGGCCGTTTTCACAGGCGCTGCCCCGGGTTCAACCGTGGCTTGCTCACCGGTCTGGAGGGCGAGCTGGCCTTGTGCGTTGCTCAGTTCGACTGCGCCCTCAATCAGCGTGAGCACGGTGCGTCCGTTGTCTCCGACGGCCAGGTTGAACTCCGTCCCCCGGATGGCGCCGGAGACGAGTGGGGTTTCAAAATCCGTTTCCACCGGCCGTTCGCGATGGAAGAAATAGATGACGCCTTTAAGCAGATTCACGACGAACCGCTTGCGCGGGCTGGCGGTTTCGAGCAGAGGCAGCACGGTCAGTTGATCCAGACGGATTACGCTGTCGTTGGACAAACGCACCGCTGCCCGGCTGGCCTTGCCCGTCCGCACGGTATCGCCCGGAAACAACGTGAGATTCGTCTTCGCAGGGGTCCAGGCCTTGGCGCCTTTGCGCAGCACTTCCACTTCGCCTTGCGGGTTCAACAATTCATGCTGGATGCGGCTCTTGTCGGCCGCGGAGAGAGAGATCACAGGCCCCACCACCAGCATCAGCCAGAACACGGCGCGCCGGCGCGCCAGAAACACGCTGACTTTGGATGAACGTCTTTGGGCCATGTAGGTAATGCCATAAGAGAAATAGCCGCTCCCGACAAGCAAATGTGCCGCGCATTTGGCGCCCGGAGTGCCGTTTTTGAGGGCACTTGGGCAATTGGTGTGCCAAGGCAAAAGTTAAATCGTTAAAGCGTTAAAGCGTCGCAGAGTCTCCGCCGTGTAACGAACCTTGGCATGGTAATTGCCAAATCGGAAGGCATGAATGGCAGAGCATCTGATACGAATGCGGCAGCGGCTTGCGAGTTGGAACACTCCGGGAACCGCGGCGCGCTTGTGTCCGCCATGCGACCATCTGTCCTTCCTGTGTGGGAAGGATGGGCGGGCTTCGGTGGAAATATCTGTGTGTGCATCGAAGCCCGTCTCTCTCTGCCCAAGATTTCCGGGAGGGCAGTTGTCCTCCCCTGTTCGTTCGTAGCTGATTCCTTCCCCGTCGTTGTCAAGTTTGCCGAATCCGCACATTTTTGAGATTGAAACGGTTAAGCTTTCAGCCTGCGCATCAGCCACCCCTCTAAAGGAGGGTGTTAATCGCAGGCTCTCCAACCATCCAAGGCGCGTAGCGAGAAGACTGGCTCGCAACATTTGATTGAACTGGCTGCGGATTCACCATACGCTTTTGGCCATGAAACCAAACTTGAATCGACGCCTCTTTTTGAAACGCGCCGCCGTCACCGCGAGCGCCTTGTCCGCCGCCCGCTTTTTGCCTGCGCCGAACCTCCTGGGAGCGGCCAGCCCGGGGGACAAGTTGAACTGTGTTGTGGTCGGCTGCGGCATCCGCGGTTTGGGCGAACACGTCAAAAACCTGGCCGGCGAAAACATCGTCGGCGTCGTGGACGTGCATGAGAAACAGCACGACCTGGTGAAGAAGTTCCTGCAAGGCAAAGGGCAGGACGCCGAAAAGCTCCAGACTTTCACCGATTACCGCCGGATGTTCGACAAGATTGGGAAGGAGATCGATGCCGTGTTCGTCGCCACGCCCAATCATCACCACGCGCTGGTGGCCATGATGGCGATGCAGCATGGCAAAAATGTTTATTGCGAGAAACCGCTCTGCCACGACATCGCCGAAGCCCGCCTACTGCGCGAGATGGCCCGCCAAACGAAGGTGACGACCCAAATGGGAAACCAGGGACATTGTGAGGAAGGCTATCGCCTGCTCTGCGAATACATCTGGGCCGGCGCGATTGGCCAGGTCACCGAAACGCATAGCTGGACCGACCGCGCCAACGGCGGCGTTGGCCCCCGTCCGCCGGCCAAGCCGGCGCCGGATGGGTTGCATTGGGATGAATGGGTTGGCCCGGCGCCCTATCGCGATTTCCACGACGACATCCACCCGCATGAGTGGCACGGCTGGTACGACTTCGGGAACGGTTCCATCGGCAACATGGGCTGCCACGTGCTGGACGGCGTTTTCTGGGCGCTCAAGCTGGAACACCCGGACCGCATCGAAGTCGAGGAGATGCGCGGCGGAAGCGATGAACGCTATCCCACCGGCAGCCGCATCCGCTGGGATTTCCCGCCCCGTGGCGGCATGGCGGCGGTGAAAGTCTATTGGTATGAAGGTCTCAAAAAAAGCGCCACCGCGGAGGCCGGCGGAGTCCTCAAAACCGCCAAAGGCGAGTCCCGCAACATCCCTCCGTTGATCGACGAGTTGCTCAAGAAGTATCCGGACGAAGAATTCGCCAGCAACGGCACGCTCTACGTCGGAACCAAGGGCATCATCTATACCGCCACCTACGGCGAGAAAATGCACCTCGTGCCTCGCGAGAAAATGAATGAAACGCCCGTGCCGCCCAAAACCCTGCGGCGTCACAAGTTCATTTTCACTGATTTCATCGAGGCCTGTCGCGCCGCCAGAACCGATACCGCGACAAATTTCGATTACTCGACGCGGCTGACGGAATTCACGCTCCTGGGAAACCTGGCCCAACATGCGGGGCCGGAGAAGAAGGTGGAATGGGATGGGCCGAGGATGCGCGTGAAAAACCTGCCGGAACTCAACGCCTGGGTGAAACGCGATTACCGGAAGGGATGGAGCATTGCGTGATGGAGGAAATCTGAATGACGAATTCCGTAAAAAAATACTCGAACTATATTGGCGGTGAATGGCTGGGCGCCAAATCCGGCCAGACTTTAAAAACGATCAATCCGGCGGATACCAGGGAAGTGGTAGGAGAATACCCCGCCGGGGGCAAGGCCGATGCCCAAGCCGCCATTCAAGCCGCGCAGAAGGCTTTTCCGGCGTGGGCGGCCATGACTCCCGTGGCGCGAGGCCGGGTTTTGAGCAAGACTTCCCAACTCCTCGAGACACGAAAAGCCGAACTGGCCACGCTGCTGACGCGTGAGGAAGGCAAGACACTGGCTGAGAGCACCGGTGAAGTGCAGCGGGCGGTGGACGTCTTCCGTTTCTTCGGCGGGCTAAGCTACGTGTTGGGAGGACAGACGATTCCGCACGATTTGCCGGGCAACCTGCTTTTCACAAACCGGCAGCCGCTGGGCGTGGTGGCCTTGATCACCCCCTGGAATTTTCCCATTGCTATCCCCGCGTGGAAACTGGCGCCCGCGCTGGTTGCGGGAAATGCGGTGGTGATCAAACCGGCCTCACAGGTTCCAGCCCTCACGCTCGAATTGGCCAAAGCGCTTCAGGAAGCTGGGCTGCCCAAAGGCGTCCTGAACGTCGTGGTGGGAAACGGCCGCGATGTCGGGGGCGAACTGGCTGCTAATCCGGGAGTGGTCGCCCTCTCATTCACCGGCTCCTATACGATTGGCCGTCAAATCTACCTGCAACTCGCGGAGCGGATGGCGCGCGCCCAGATGGAAATGGGCGGCAAAAATCCGACCATCGTTCTGGCCGATGCCGATCTCGACTTGGCAGCGTCATTGGTGGCCAAAGCCGGCTTCGGTCTGACCGGCCAGGCTTGTACTGCCACCAGCCGCGCGATTGTCGAGAAAAGTGTTTTGGAGCCGTTCATTGAAAAACTGGCTGCAAAGTCCCGCGCCCTGAAAGTCGGGAACGGGCTGGCCGCCGGAGTGGAGATGGGGCCCGCGGTCAACCAGCAGGAGCTGGACGGAAACTTCCAACACGTCGAGAGTGCCCTGAAGGAAGGGGCCAAGCTGGCCAGTGGCGGAAAGAAGCTCAGGGAGGGTGATTTGGCTCACGGCTATTTTATGGAACCGACCGTGCTGACAAATGTAACCCCAAACATGCGCATCGCTCGGGAGGAGGTTTTTGGCCCGGTGGTGGCGGTGATCGCCGTGGAAAACTTCGAGGAAGCATTGGCCGTGGCCAATGGCGTCGATGTCGGCCTGTCCGCCTCGATCGTGACTCGCGATCTGAAAAAGGCCCTTGTCTATGCGGAACGGATTGAGGCTGGCGTAGTGAAGATCAATCAAATCTCCACCGGCCTGGCGTTGCAGGCGCCGTTCGGCGGTGTCAAGAAATCGAGCACGGATTCCTTCAAGGAACAGGGGGCGGGCGCCATTGAGTTTTATTCCAAGTTGAAAACGGTTTATGTGGATTATTCGAATTAGTCAGTGGTCAGTGACATGAAACTCTGCCGATTTCAAAATGCCCAGCAACAGACCCGGATTGGGCTGATGGCCGAGGCTGACACCGTGGTGGATTTGACGGCTGGGGGCGTTGCTCAGATGACGCCGCTGCTTGAGGCCCCGGATGCTGTTCTGCTATTGACCCAGATTGCCAGCCAAAACCTGCCGCGCTTGCGCTTGAGTGAAGTGCGCCTGTTGGCGCCCGTCGAACGCCATGAAGTTTGGGCGGTTGGCGTCACTTACTTGCGCAGCAAGAAGGCGCGCATGGAAGAGTCTGATTTCAGTGCGACCGCCTACGATCGCGTTTATGAGGCGCCTCGGCCGGAGCTGTTCTTCAAGTGCTTCCCGGAAAAGGTGGTGCCTTCCGGCGCCGCGGTGGGCATTCGCAAGGATGCGCGGTGGAACGTGCCGGAGCCAGAGTTGGCTCTCGTCATCAATTCGCGCGGCCAGATCACGGGCTACACCATCGGCAACGACATGAGCGCGCGGGACATCGAAGGCGAGAACCTGCTTTATCTGCCCCAGGCAAAAATCTACGACCGTTCCTGTGCCATCGGCCCTTGCCTGGAGCTGGGGGTTGATGAAAAAACGGCGCGGACCTGGAAAATTGATCTGCAAATTCAAAGAGCCAGTCAAACGGTTTTCCAGGGCGAAACCTCGGTGGGCCAGATCAAACGAACCTTCGAGGAACTGGTAAGCTATCTTTTCCGCAGCCAGACCTTCCCCCACGGCGCCGTGTTGCTGACCGGCACCGGAATCGTCCCTCCCGACAACTTTAACTTAGTGGCAGGCGACCAAATCCAAATCGCGATCAGTGGCATCGGCACGCTGGAAAACTCCGTTCTTGAAGTCTAGAAACCGCAACTGTGAGCTTGTTCCGCTTGTGTATTCGTTTGGCGGAATGCGCCTGTCCTCGGGCGCAGCAACGCTCGGAAGGAAGTTTGCGACCAATCCTTGCACAGCCCTGGACCATGCGGAACTGGCTGTGGCCGGGGACGGCCACACTCCGCTAATTGAACACACGCGGATTCAGGTCCGCCGGGCGCGCCAGCCATGAGCCAGCAGAACATGCCGGCGG
>WNFM01271640.1_pt2 | contig 21905 bp, 25 predicted proteins | sample 5400271 | NCBI WGS metagenome assembly WNFM01 (sample SAMN13153352, study PRJNA577476) | soil metagenome | isolation source: 60 cm saprolite on Douglas fir-dominated hillslope | place: USA:California | collected 2013-09-17
GGCGCTACTCCACGGAAGGCATCAGCGTCGCGCTGCGGGTGACGCCGCGCGGCGGCCGCGACGACATCGACGGACTTGAAACGCTCGCCAACGGCCGCACCGTCGTAAAAGTTCGGGTTCGTGCCATCGCCGACGGCGGCGAGGCCAATCGCGCGGTCACCGAATTACTCGCAAAAGCGCTTGGCGTGCCCAAGGCGAAAGTGCGGATTCTCTCCGGCACGACCTCGCGGCTCAAACAGATTGCCGTCGACGGCGATCCCGCGACGCTTGGTCATGCATTACGAAAACTGACCGCGACAAAGAAGGATTGAGATGACGGCAGCGATCATCGATGGAAAACGCATTGCCGCCGAGCTTCGCGCCCGCGTCGCTGGCGAGGTGGCGCGCGTCAAGCGCGAGAGCGGGCTGACGCCGGGGCTTGCGGTGGTCTTGGTCGGCAGCGATCCTGCCAGCCAGGTCTATGTCCGCAGCAAGCACAAGCAGACGCAGGAAGCCGGCATGGCGTCGTTCGAGCATGTCCTGCCGGCCGACATCGCGCAGGATGATCTGCTGGCGCTGATCGCAAATCTCAATCGCGACCCGGCCGTGCACGGCATCCTGGTGCAGCTGCCGCTGCCGAAATCGCTCAACACCGAAACCATCATCAACGCCATCGATCCCGCGAAAGACGTTGACGGGCTGCATCCCAACAACGCCGGGCGGCTCGCCGGCGGATTTGCCGCGTTGTCGCCCTGCACGCCGCTCGGGTGCATCATCCTGACCAAAAGCGTGCATACCTCGCTCGAAGGCATGAACGCCATCGTGATCGGCCGCTCCAATCTGGTCGGCCGTCCGCTGCTGCAGTTATTGCTCAACGAAAACGCCACGGTGACGATAGCGCATTCGCGCTCGCGCGATCTGCCGCAATTATGCGCCCGTGCCGATCTGGTTTACGCCGCCGTCGGCAAGCCTGAAATGGTGCGCAGCAACTGGATCAGGCCCGGCGCGACCGTGATCGATGTCGGCATCAACCGGCTGCCAGCCGCCGTCGGCAAGACCCGCCTGGTCGGCGATGTCGCCTTCGACGAGGTGTCGACTGTGGCCGGCGCCATCACGCCGGTGCCCGGCGGCGTCGGTCAAATGACGGTGGCGTGCCTGTTGGTCAACACGCTGCGCGCGGCCTGCGCGATTCATGGACTGCCGGCGCCCGCCGTCTGATCGAGTTCGCTTCTGAGGTAACGGTTAGCTGCGCATGCTTAGCTGCGCATGCACTTTTGATAGCCAAGCCGATCGGTCGTGTACCAGCCGCCTCTTTGCAACCAGATACCGCCATTGGCCTTGGCGCATCTGCCCGATTTTGTAAGGGGTTCGCGGGGCGTGCAAGGAGATGAGATCATGATCCGATTCGACTTAATCGGATCATGATCCAGCGCGGCGGGGAGCCTCAACCCCTCACTTCCCCTTCGCTCGCGCGATGCCTTCCTCGATCAGTTTGAGCGCTTCGTCGGCCCCGCCCCAGCGCAATACCTTCACCCATTTTCCGGGTTCGAGGTCCTTGTAGTGCTCGAAGAAGTGCTGGATCTGCTGCAGCGTGATGTCGGGCAGGTCGCTGTAGGTTTTCACCTTGTCGTAGCGCTGGGTCAGTTTGGATGACGGCACCGCGATGATCTTCTCGTCGCCGCCGGCCTCGTCTTCCATCAACAATACGCCGACCGGGCGCACGCTCATCACCGCGCCCGGGACGATCGCGCGGGTGTTGGCGACCAGCACGTCGCAGGGATCGCCGTCGCCGGAGAGCGTATGCGGGATGAAGCCGTAATTGCCGGGATAGCGCATCGCGGTATAGAGAAACCGGTCGACCACCAGCGTGCCGGCCTCCTTGTCCATCTCGTATTTGATCGGCTCGCCGCCAACCGGCACTTCGATGATGACATTGACCTCGCGCGGTGGATCGTTCCCGATCGAGATAGCGTCAATGCGCATGGATGGCTCCGCGTGGCTTAGAAGTTAGGTCTTGGAAAGGACGCTCAGCGCGGTCCAAGGCTGGCTTGGGACCGCTGGCCTGGACCGCTGGCTTGGATCGCCGGTTCGAATCACCCATTCGAATCGCGGCGGAGCTTAGTTGGTCCAGGCGAAGGCGACCTTGTCGAGCGACTTGGGCCCGAATTTCTCTGAACTACGGGCGACCATGCGGCCGCCCAGCGCCCGATAAAACTCCGTCGCCGGATCGTTGTCGGAGAGCGCCCAGATCACCATGCTCTTCAACCCGCTCTGCAACAGGTCGCGCCGTGCGGCGGTGAACAGCCGGCGGCCGAAGCCGAGGCCCTGGAACTCGGGGCGCAGATAAAGCTCGTAGATCTCGCCCTCGAAATGGAGGCTGCGCGCGCGGTTGCGGCCGTAATTGGCGTAGCCCGCGACCTTGTCGCCGAACACCAGCACGCTGACCCGGCTGCCCTTGCGGATGGCGCTGTCCCACCATTGCGGGCCGCGGCGGTTGATCAGCTTCTCCAGCTCGGCGCCGGGAATGATGCCCTGATAGGCCGAACGCCAGGCTTCGTCATGCGTGGACGCTACCGCGGCTGCATCCGCAGCTTTGGCCGGTCGAACCTCGATCAGGGTTGTGCTCATGGTGCTGATCAAAGCAAGTCGGCGCGCCGTCTTCAAGGTCTATCGTTAATTATCGGTTAAGCTGTGGATTTTCTGCATCAGTTTTGCCACCTCCCTGTACCGAAAGAGGACAGGGAGGTGCCTTAAGCGGCATTTCGCTGATGGCCGGCTGGGCATAACGATCCGAATCGGGCGTCCGGGCTGGGCCACGCTCACGGAAAAATGCACTGGATTTGATTCGCCGTGCGTATTCTGTTCGCTGGGCCGAAGGCCGCCCTCCTCCGTCGCATCAGGCGAATCATGCAATTGCTCAAGGCGTTTTTCGCTCTTGTTGTGCTGGGGGTGGCCTGTACCCCGGCCGCGCTGGCGCAAGGGCGCTTCGGCGCGCAAGGCGCCGAAGGCGAGCCTGATCGCGAGCAGCGGTGGCTGGTCCCCTCGCCCGACCCGGACACCGCGGCACACGCCGTGCTGTTTCGCCCACCCGGCGAGGGGCCGTTTCGGCTTGCCCTGATTGCCCACGCCTCGACCCAAAATGTGCTGCGTCGCGCGCAAATGCCGCAGCCGGAATATCGCGCGCTGGCGACCTGGCTGGTGGCGCGGGGTTTTGCCGTGCTGGTGCCGGAACGCTTGGGCCACGGCGCGACCGGCGGCCGCTATCTCGAAGACCAGGGCGGCTGCGACGAGGCCGACTATGTTCGGGCCGGGCGCGCCACGGCTGAAGAGATCATGGCGGCGCTGGACTATCTGCGCGGGCAATCCTTTGTCCGACGGGACGGCGCGATCATCATTGGCCACTCCGCCGGTGCATGGGGCACGCTGGCGCTCGCCGGCCAAAATCCACCGGGCGTCGCAGGCATCATTGCATTCGCACCGGGGCGCGGCGGCCATGCCAATGACTTCCCGAATCAGGTCTGCGCGCCACACGCCCTCGTCGCAACGACGGCCGAATTCGGCAGGGCCGCTCGCGTACCGGTGGCCTGGCTGGTGGCGGCCAACGACACCTACTTCTCGCCGGCGCTGTCGCGGCAATTGGCCGACGCATTTCGCGCAGGCGGCGACAAGGTCGAGTTCCGCGTGCTGGCGGCCGCCGGCAGCGAAGGCCATTGGTTGGCGGAGACGGAGGGCGGCGTAAAGATCGCCGGGCCGGAACTCGATCGCGCCCTAAAACTGTTTGCTCCCACCGTGGCGAAGCGGCGATGACGGCGTATTTCATCGCAAAATATCTGCACGTGCTTGGCGCGATCGTGATCCTCGGCACTGGAGGCGGCATCGCCTTCTTCATGCTGATGGCGCATCTGAGCCGCGATCCCGCCTACATCGCGCGCACCGCGGCAACGGTCGTGATCGCCGATATGCTGTTCACGCTGATGGCGGTGTTGCTGCAACCCGTCACCGGCGGCTTCCTGATGGCGCTGTCGGCGACCTCGCTTGGCGAGCGCTGGCTTTTGACCTCGCTCGGGCTTTACGTTGTGGCCGGGCTGTTCTGGATTCCCGTGATTTTCATGCAGGTCGAGATGCGCGACCTGGCGCGAAAAGCGGTGGCGCAGCAAGCGCCGCTGCCGCCGCGGTACTTTGCGCTGTTTCGCCGCTGGTTTGTGTTCGGCATTCCCGGCTTTGGTTCGGTTATGCTCATCCTCTGGCTGATGATCGCCAAGCCGCAGATTTAGGGAATGCATGGGCGAAGCGCGCAAAATCCTCGTGCTCGGCGCGTCCGGCCTGATCGGCCGGTTCGTCACCGACGATTTGCGCGCGCGAGATTTTCGGGTGGTCGGGATCGCGCGGCGATTTTCGCCCTCGCAAAAATCAAGCTCGCTCGATCTGGAAATGCCGGTCCTGTCGATGGATGCCGCGGCACTGGCGCGGCTGCTCGGGGAGCATGCCATCGATCTCGTGGTCAATTGCCTCGGCGTGCTGCAGGACGGACCGGGCAGCGACACCGGCGAGGTGCACCGCGATTTCGTCGAGCGGCTCTCGCGGGCGATCCGCGCCAGCGGCCGCACGATCCGGCTGGTCCAGATCTCGATCCCTGGCGCCGCCGCCGAGGATCACACCGCGTTTAGCCGCAGCAAGCGCGAAGGGGAGCGGCTGATCGCCTCCTCTCGCATCCCCTACGCCATCCTGCGGCCGGGATTTGTCATTGCGTCTGCGGCCTATGGCGGCAGCGCCATGCTACGCGCGCTGGCGGCGCTTCCGCTCGATCTTCCCGCGAAAGAATCCGCGACGCCGTTCCAACCGGTCGCGGTCGCGGACATTGCCTTGACGATCGCCTGGCTCGCCGGCCGCGATAGTGCCGACAAAACCGCCGATGCCGTGACATGGGACCTGATGCAGCAGCAGCCGGTCACGCTTGGCCGCGTTATCGGGCAATTTCGATACAAGTTCGGCACCGCTGATAGCTGGCGCATCACCCTGCCCGCGTTCATGATCGATCTTGGCGCCAAGCTCGGCAATCTCGCCAATCGGCTGGGCTGGATGCCACCGCTGCGCACCACCGCGATCGCCGAGCTGCGGCGCGGCGTGCGCGGCGATCCCAACCCCTGGATGCTTGCGACCGGCATCGTGCCAAAAACGCTTCCGCAAATGGTGGGAGAACGTTCTGCCACCATCCAGGACAAATGGTTTGCCCGACTGTTCCTGATCAAGGCGCTAGTGATCGCGAGCCTTGTCGTGTTCTGGATCGCGTCAGGTTTTATCGCGCTGGCGATTTCCTATGATGCCGCTGCCGGAATTCTCGCCTCGCACGGCTTTCCGCCAGCGCTGGTCGCGCCCATTACCGTCGGCACCAGCCTGATGGATATGACGATCGGCGTCCTGATCGCCTTCCGCCGCACCTGCGCCGCCGGATTGATGTTGGGCATCGGGGCCTCGCTCGGCTACATGCTGGGAGCGGCCATCCTGACGCCGGATTTGTGGATCGAACCGCTCGGCGCGCTGGTCAAGACCGGACCCGCGATCGTGTTGATGCTGGTGGCGCTATTGACGCTGGATAATCGATGAAGTCATGGCCCGACGATGACGTGATCCTCTACGACGGCGTCTGCGTGTTCTGTTCGCGCTGGGTCCGCTTCGTTGCCGCGCGCGACACGAAGCGGCGGTTTCGTTTCACCGCGATCCAGTCCGGCTACGGCACGCGGCTGGCGCAGGCGCTCGGTATCAACCCAGATGATCCCGACACCAACGCGGTGATCCATGGCGGCGTCGCCTATTTCAAATCCGACGCAGCACTGACAGTGCTGTCGAACCTGCCGGGATGGAACTGGGTGCGCGTGCTGCGCTTCGTCCCAAAACCACTCCGCGACGCGGTCTACAACCTCGTCGCGCGCAACCGGTATCGGATTTTTGGGAAGTATGGGGAATGTTTCGTGCCGGATGAGGCGATGAGGGCGAGGGTGATCGAGTAGGGCCGTCATTGCGAGGAGCGAAGCGACGAAGCAATCCAGCTTTCGTTCCTCGGATGATCAAGCTGGATTGCTTCGCTTCGCTCGCAATGACGGGGTTAGGCCTTCGCGACCGAAGCCACCACCTCCCGCGCCGCCCGTTCGCCGCTATCCCGCGCGCCATGCGCGGTGGAGAAAAAATTCGGCGAGGTCGCTTCACCGGCAAAAAACAAACGTCCGTCGACGGGGGCCGCGAGCACGGCGCGCTTTCGGGCGTGGCCGGGGAGCGCGTGCGAATAGGAGCCGCGCGCAAAGGGGTCATGGGACCAGCGCGATTCCGCGAGCGGTTTTAGCTTTCTCCGATAATCAGTGCCGAGTAGTGCTGCGATCTCGTCAATCGCCTCCGCTGCCAGCGCGCCGTCGCCGGCTTTTTCCAATGCTTGTGCAAAGCTTCCGCCAAAATAACCTTCGATGCAGGGTTGCCCGAACGGACGCAGATGATAGCTGCCCATTGCGGTGCGCATGGTGGCGCCGCGCAGATTGCCGTCCTTCGGCAGCGCACCCTTAGATTCCTGGGGCTCGTCCAGCGCCAGCATCACCTTGTCGGCGAGCCCCAGCGGCAGGCCGCGCGCGGCGTCGACTTTTGCCGGCAGCGTGGGGTGGAAACGAATGGCCTCGTTGGCGATCAGATTGGTCGGCACGGTCACGATCACTTTGCCCGCCGAAAGCTGGCCTCGCGACGTCTCGATCCGCACGCGTTTTCCCGAATGATCGATCAGCGTCACCTCGCAATTGAACGCCAGCGGACAAGACGCGCCATAGGCCGCCATCAGCGCGCCATAACCGCGCCGCACCCGCCAGTTGATCCCGGTGTCCTCATAGGCGGCCAAATCCAGCACCGAGACGGCATCGAGCTCGGCGCCGTTGGCGTAGGTCGAGATCGCATCGATCATCGGATTCCAGCGATTGCCGGGTTCCAGATAGGTGCTGGCAGCGGAGTCCCGGCCGCTCTTTGCGGCTTCCTTGACGCGATCGTAGAACACGTCCAGCGCCGCCATGAAGTCGGCGCGTTCTTTCAACGGGAAGGCAGCATCAAAACTTTGTTCGCGCCAGGGCGGGCGGGTCTTGTCGATTTCGAAATTCAGTTGTTCGGCAATTTTGACGAACGAATTTTTGTCCGCCGAATGCAGCCAGCCGCAGCCGAGGTCGAAGGGGATATCAGGCGCGGCCATGATGGTGTGGCCGCGGCCGCCGACCCGGTCGCGCGCTTCGAGCACGACCACGGAGAGGCCCGACTTTTCCAGCGCACGCGCCGCACCGAGGCCTGCGGCGCCGGCACCGATGATGGCAATATCGACTTCGGAGGGGAGGGACATGAGGTTAGCAGGCGAATAGTGAGTAGCGAATGGCGAATGGCGAATAGATAAGACGCTTTCGTCTATTCGCTACTCCCTATTCGCCATTCGCCCACCTGACTACGCCACCGCTTCCTTGGCCTTTTCCGCGCGCTTGCGGTCATTGGCGTCGAGGAACTTTTTGCGTAAGCGGATCGATTTCGGGGTCACTTCGACCAGCTCGTCGTCCTCGATATAGGCCAGCGCCTTTTCCAGGGTCATCCGGATCGGCGGCGTCAGGCGCACCGCTTCGTCCTTCGAGGTGGTGCGGATGTTGGTGAGCTGCTTGCCTTTGAGGACGTTGATCTCGAGGTCGTTGTCTCGCGTATGCTCGCCGACGATCATGCCCTTGTAGACCTTCCAACCCGGCTCGGCCTCGCCCTGATCGTTGGAGATCAACACGCCGTTGCGGCGGCCCTGGATGTCGCCCTTGTAGGGCGCGTAGCCATGGAACAGCCGGTTCATGATCGCGGTGCCGCGAGTGTCGGTCAAGAGTTCGCCCTGATAACCGATCAGGCCGCGCGTCGGCGCGTAAAACACCAGCCGCAGCCGGTGGCCGCCGGAGGGGCGCATCTCGATCATCTCGGCCTTGCGCTCGCTCATCTTCTGCACCACGACGCCGGAATGTTCCTCGTCGACGTCGATCACGACCTCTTCGACCGGCTCCTGCCACTCGCCGGTTGCTTCGTCCTTCTTCAACACGACGCGCGGGCGCGACACCGACAGTTCAAAACCTTCGCGGCGCATGGTCTCGATCAGAATCGCAAGCTGCAATTCGCCGCGGCCCGAGACTTCCATGGAATCCCGGTCGGAAGCTTCGGTGACGCGCAGCGCGACATTGCCCTCGGCCTCGCGCAGCAGGCGGTCGCGGATCATGCGGCTCGTGACTTTGTCACCTTCGGTACCGGCGAGCGGCGAATTGTTGACGATGAATGACATCGATACCGTCGGCGGATCGATCGGCTGCGCCTTCAGGGGCGTATCGACGCTGGGATCGCAGAAGGTATCGGCGACGGTGCCCTTGGTGAGACCAGCAATGGCGACGATGTCGCCGGCTTCGGCCTCTTCCAGCGGGGTGCGCTCGATGCCGCGAAAGGCGATGATTTTTGTGATCCGCCCGTTCTCGATCAGCTTGCCGTCACCGCCCAGCACCTTGACGGTCTGATTGGGTTTTATACTGCCCGACGTGATCCGGCCGGTGATGATCCGGCCCAAATAAGGATTGGCCTCCAGAATGGTGCCGATCATGCGGAACGGGCCGTCTTCGACGGTCGGCGGCGCGACATGGCGCAGGATCAGGTCGAACAGCGGCTGCATGCCGGCATCTTTCGGGCCTTCCGGACTTTCGGCCATCCAGCCCTGCTTGGCTGATCCGTAAAGAATTGGGAAATCGAGCTGCTCTTCGCTGGCATCGAGTGCTGCGAACAGGTCGAACACCTCGTTGATCACTTCAGTCGGCCGCGCGTCGGGGCGGTCGACCTTGTTGATGACGACGATCGGCTTCAGGCCGACCTTGAGCGCCTTCGACACCACGAACTTTGTCTGCGGCAGCGGGCCTTCGGCGGCGTCCACCAGCACCAGCGCGCCGTCCACCATGTTGAGGATGCGCTCGACCTCGCCGCCGAAATCGGCGTGGCCCGGCGTATCGACGATGTTGATGCGGGTGTCCTTCCACTGCACCGACGCAGCCTTGGCCAAAATGGTGATGCCGCGCTCGCGCTCCAGGTCGTTGGAATCCATCGCGCGCTCGACCACGCGCTGGTTCTCGCGATAGGTGCCGGACTGCTGCAGCAGGCGATCGACCAGCGTGGTCTTGCCGTGGTCGACGTGGGCGATAATGGCGACGTTGCGAAGTTTCATGGCTCTTCTACTGGCTCGGACAAAGGCTGGAGCGCGATCTCGCCGGAAAACCGGGACCCACTTTTCCGGATCGCGCTCGAAAAACCTGGAATACGAAAGGCGCTACGGGCGCCCAAAAAGGAAGCCCGGCCAAAGGGACCGGGCACACCTTACTCGTTGCGGCGCAATATAGTCAGAAATCGCCGGAAAACAACGAGAAACCTCGTATTATGAAATGAAATTCCCAGGCATTTCGGTCACTTTCGGTGCCTTTGGCAGAATTCGTGAAAAGCCTTAACGCGCTTACCGGGCGATTGCCGCTACAATCAGCACGATTCCGGCCAAGCCGGCGACGATCGCAATCTTTGCTATTGTGCTAAATATCGGGTCGGAGGAGATCCCGCCGTTACTGCCACTAAAGAACAGCGTACACAATCCAGGGAGCAACAGAACCACGCCCGCCAGGATCAATAGGGCGGTCACGCATCCGCTCTTCGGGGGATTTCTGCCAGACCGAGCCGCTGTGGGTTCGCCCGGTATTCTCGCGGGATTATTGCCGGTGTCGCTCATGGACCCTCTCGATCATCTGCCGCTGCCAGGGCAGCGATGCGGGCGCGCTTAACGCGGGCGGCCGCGGATCGCCGATAAGATCAGCATGAGCCCGCCAAATCCCACCAGCAGTCCGACCATGACAAAGGGCATAATACCGGCTGCGGAACTCGGTGAGGAAAGGCTGATCGCGCCGAAAATCAACGCGCAAACGCCTGGCAGCAGCAGAATGATCCCGGCAATGGCCATCAGCGCTGTCACCCAGCCGCTACGCGGCGGGGGCGGCGGCATATTGGCGGGAGGCTGAACCGGAGGCATGTTCGACGTCGGGGGAGGATTGTCGGCGTCGCTCATGACTGCAACTCCTCTGGCGTGCTTTTGACGGCATCCTTGGCCATGCGGGCACGGATGCCGTCGATGCTGCCGTTGCGATAGAACAGGTTGTAGGTATCGAACGGGATGATCTGGCCCTGCGGCGTGACAAAATGAATGCAGGAGCGCTTGACGTTGCCGACGCAAAAATTAAAGCGGTCGAGGAACTGCACGATAGTGACGCGGAACACGTTCTCGTAGCCGAGATCGGCCGGCGCCTCGAAACTCGGCAGGCAGCACAGGAATTCGGTCAGGCGCTGGCCGGTGTTCGATGGTCCCGACGACAGCGAAAACAGATCGATGAATTTTTCGCGCAGCACCGGATGCTTTTCCAGGCTGATGGTGTTCGGCATGATCGCCACAAGCTGCTCCTGCGGCACCATCGAAGTCACCGGCAGCACGGTTTCGCCGTTGCGAACGCCGTAGCCGATCGAAATGCTTTCGGGATTGCACGGCAGCGGGATCATGTCGTTGTCGCCGAACACCCCGGTCTCCACTACGCGTCGCCGGATTTCCGACAGCATGATGCGGTCGGTGTCCTTGTTGAAATTCTCGTTGCGGCCGGCGTCCTGCACCGGCTGAAAGGTGACGCCGCGCACGCATTTCCACGTCAGCGCGTGGCGGACGATATCGCCGATCTCGCGGTCGTTGACGCCGCGCTTGACGGTCGTGACAAGCGTGGTGGAAACGCCGTAGCGTTCCAGGTTTGCCAGCGCCTGCTGACGGATCCGCCGCAAGTCCGCGCCGCGAAGGTTGACCAGCGCGTCGCGCTCCAGCGAATCGAATTGCAGGTAGACTTCGAGGCCGCGCTTGTTTTCGGCAAGCCGCGCCACGAATTCAGGTTCGCCCGCGATGCGAAGCCCGTTGGTGTTGATCATGACGTGGCGGATCGGGCGCGCGCGGACCGCGTCGAGGATCGCAAAAAAATCCGGATGCAGGGTCGGTTCGCCACCTGAAATCTGCACCAGATCAGGCTCGCCCTCGCTTGCAACCAGCGCGTCCAGCATTTTTTCGATCGTCGTGAGCGGCGTAAAGCTGGTTCGCGCAGGCGAGGATTCGGCAAAGCAGACCGGGCAGGTCAAATTGCAATGCTCGGTGATCTCGATCAGGGCGAGGCAGGAATGCTGCTCGTGATCCGGGCACAGCCCGCAATCGAACGGGCAGCCGAACTCAGTGTGGCGCTGGAACGCCAGCGGCTTGTCGCCGGGTTTGATGAAATCCTTGCAGCGCCGCCAATAGGTGGCATCGGTCGATACCAGCGTCGACTGCACGCCATGCTGCTTGCAGCGCTTTTCGTACCAGACCTCGTCGCCCAGGATCTGGATCTTGGTGGGCACCAGGGTCAGGCAGGTTTCGCATAACGATTGGGTCTGGCCCCAAAAGATATAGGGACGCGATCTACGCAACGGCGCGTTCATGTCTGGATCTCGCAAGCGGCGCCGTCGCCAGCATGAAGACGGCATAGAGCAGGAGGGTGAGCGATAGCAAATGGAACAGGGTCAGGGAACCGAACACCGCGCCGTACGGCTTGAGAAACTCCCAGATAAATCGCTGCAGCCCGTAATATCCGAGCGCCAGATAAAAGCCGTTGGTGACGACAAAGCCGTTTTGCCGGACAACCGCCACGACATAGAAAATCGCGAATGCGGCCATCGACGCGCTCTCATACAACTGCACCGGATGGCGCGCGATGCCGTCGCCGAAATCATGGGCGAAGGGCAGCGTTGTCGGCGTGCCGTAGGTGAAATCATCCAGGCCTGCGAGAAAGCAGCCGATGCGGCCGATGGCGATGCCAACGGCCAGCGGTAGCGCAAAGCGCGCGCCAGTGCGGAGCGCAATCCCCATCCGCCATTTGTAGAGTTCGATGGCGACGATGCCGCCGGCAAGCGCGCCCTCGACCGATCGGGCGATGCCGGATAATCCAGACAGCCACAGATTGAGCGTGCCGAACAGATAAGCCCCGAGGCCAGCGCCGAACACCAACACCGCGATGTAACCGAGCTCAAATGACTGGGAGGGAAAGCTGACATGCGGCAACCGCGACAATCCCCAGGCCGCAACGCCTGCCGCAAACCAGGCCGCAATGTCGAAGATGACGTGAAGGGCTGCCCCGCTCATGGCCGCGACGATAGCGCGGTTTTGGCCGAGCCGGATACCGCTTTGGCGGATAAATAAATCCGCTCTTTCAGCGGCTGTGGGCCTCTTCTGTCGGATACACCCCGCGCAGCACTTCCTCGAAGTGGTCCTTGACCGATTCGTTGCAGAGGCAGGCCCGTCCCTGCAACGCCTCGCGGTTGCGTACCAGGATCGAGCCGCGGCGGGTCTCCAAGACCGCTTCCGCCTTGAAGGTCTGGATGACGCGGCTGGCATAGCTGCGGCCGACCCCGAGCAGGGTCGCGAGCTGTTCGTGCGTCAGCGGCACGACAACATCGCCGTTGGTGCGCTCCATCGCCGAGATGATCCATTTCGCGGTGCGCTGCTCGATGGAATGGATCGCATTGCAGGCCGTCGACTGGAACATCTGGGCGAGCATGCAGTCGGCATAGCGCGCGAACACGTTGCGCAGGGTAGGCGATTGCATTTTCGCCGCTTCCAGCTTGCCGACATGCAGGCGCAAGAACGGCCCGCCGAACTTGACCATGATGCGGGTATAGGCCGGCAGAAACCCCTGGCTGACAATGCCGCCGACCGCGCCCTCGCGGCCGACCAGAATGGTTTCGACGTCGCGGCCGTCCTCATTGGGCACGAGATAGGACGCAAGCGACGGTCCGCAGGGAAAGTGGACGATCTCGACATTGTCGCCGGGATTATAGAGCAGATCGTTGGGCTGCACCTCTTGCTGCGCGAGATGCGGCGCAATCAGCGCAAAATCGCTGGTGCTGAGCCGCCGCAACAAATTGTTGGTGGGGCGTTCGCTGCCGTCTGGACCATTTCCGCTTCGCGCATCCATTTCCGAGTGCCCCGCGAACCCTGACAATATCGGGCCACATGCGATTCTTATGTCCACAAGTGCACAGACAACGCGATCCCGGTGTGTTGGTTTCGTAATCGGAACCGGCCGGCACACCCGAAATGGCGTCCGCGGCAGGCCCACTCAGAGCTCTCATCAGATTTTTTGAGTTAGACCGTCATGCGAAGCGAGATCATGGAACCCACCTTCCCCGACGGAATCGCCGGCTTCCCCGATGACGTCCTGATCGTCGAGGATGACCTGATCATCGCGCTCGATTTCGAGGACACGATTTTGGGCTTTGGGGTAAAGACGGTGCGGACCGCGGCAAGCGTGGCGCGGGCGCTGGAAATGATCGCCGAGCGCGCCCCGGATTTCGCGCTGCTCGATGTCGGGCTGGTCCACGAAAAGAGTTTTGCGGTCGCCGAACGGCTGGATGCGCTAAAAATTCCGTTTGTCTTTGTGACCGGCTACGGCCCCAAAGTCGCATTTCCGCACGCCTTCGCTCACAGGCCAACGCTGGAAAAACCCTATTCGGTCGAGGAGCTGAAGACCTTGCTGAGCCGGCGGCCAGGCGAGGGCGCCGGGCACTGACGATTTGAACCTATTGCCGGCGGGATTGTTTGATATCCTCTCACAAAACGAAGTTCCGCCGCGGTCAACGCCATGCGCACGAAAAATAAGGCCGGACTCGAAGAGATCAGGGGATTCTTCGCGACCATGATGGCAGTCGCCAGCGGCTCCACCGATCCGCGATTTGAGCGGGCGTTCGAATTGGTCCGCCGCGAGGCCTTCGTTGGACCCGGGCCATGGCACATCAACATCTATCAGCGCACCGTCGAGACCCCGAGCGCTGATCCTGTGTTTCTTTATCAGAACGTGCTGGTCAGGCTCGATGCGATGGGCGCCGTGGAGCCGAAGCCCGGCGAATCGGTCTGCCACATCGGCGCAGGAACCGGATATTACACCGCCATCCTCTCGGTGCTGACGCTACCCGGCGGCGTGGTGCGCGCCTTCGAGATCGATGAGGGATTGGCAAACAAGGCGCGGGAAAATCTGCAGCCGTTCGAGGGCGTGTCCGTCATCCAGGGTGACGCGACGCGACTGCCGCTGCCGCCGTCGGACCTGATTTATGTCAACGCCGGCGTGGTGACGCCGCCGCTGTCGTGGCTGCGGGCGCTGCGTCCGCAAGGCCGCCTGATTTTCCCATGGCGGCCGTCGCTGGCTGCGGGCCTCGCGATCATCGTCTCGCGGCTCGAGGCCGGTTTCAGCGTGAAACCGCTGATGGCGTCGTATTTCATTCCCTGCGTCGGGGCTTTGGAAGCTGAGGAATGCGCAAAGATTCCCGACACAAGCGAGGCATGGACGGCGCGGTCATTGTGGCTGACCGCCGACCGCGAGCCCGATGAGACCGCGGTCGCCATTTGCAAGGACCTTTGGTTCTCCTCGACGGAAATCCCCGGCGCATGACGCATCCCGTGCCAGAGTATGATGGCTTCGGCTCACCTCGCCCCGCTTGCGGGGAGAGGTCGGATTGCGCAGCAATCCGGGTGAGGGGAGGCGCCGCATTTGAGACGCCAGCATTTGCGGACAGAGGCCCCTCACCCCAACCCTCTCCCCCGCGAAGTGCGGGGCGAGGGAGAAGCATCCCGTCGCTGCGACGCTTCAACCGAAGTCTATCCCGGTCTAGCCGCGCTTTGGATCTCTACCCGCGCTTGGGATCGAGCGTGGTCGACCACAACGCTACATCGGCGCGGTCGCGCAAGGTCACCGTCATCTGGCCGGTTGAGCCGTCGATCTTGACATGGCCGAAGAACTGCATGCCGGCGGACGGCGGCAGGTTCTGCTTGTCGAGGCCCGGCGCCTTGATGAACTTCACTTCGGGCCCAAACGTATTGTCGAGTTCGTTCGGCCCGAACGTTCCGGCATGCAGCGGGCCGGAGACGAATTCCCAGAACGGATCGAACTCCTGGAATTGCGCCTTGTCGGGATTGTAAAAATGCGCGGCGCAGTAATGCACGTCCGCCGTCAGCCATACGGTGTTGGTGACGCCCGAGGTCTTGATGAAGCGCAGCACGTCGGCGATTTCGAGCTCGCGTCCGCGCGGCGGACCGTCGCCCTGGGCAAAAGCCTCCGAGCCCTTCTTATTGGGCGCATCGTCATAGACGATCAGGCTGAGCGGCATGTCGGAGGCGATCACCTTCCAGGTGGCGCGCGAGTTCAGAAGCGCGCGCTTCAGCCACATCAACTGGTCGGGGCCGATAAAATAGCTCTCGGGACCATAGGTGGTTTGCAGGTTCGGGCCATTGGGGCCGCGATAGCTGCGCTCGTCCAGCATGAAGACGTCGAGATGCGGGCCATAGCTCAGCGTACGGTAGACCCGGCCGGGCTCGACGATGCTTTCGCGCATCGGATACATCTCGTGGAAGGCGCGGGACGCGCGGGCGGCGAGCAACGAGATGTCGCGCACCTTGTAGGCGGCGGGGATTTCTTTCGACGCCGACCAATTGTTCATGACCTCGTGATCGTCCCATTGCACGAAGATCGGCACCTCGGCGTTGAAGGCGCGCACATTATCGTCAAGCAAATTGTATTTGTGCGCGGCGCGGAATTCGTCGAGCGTTTCGGCGACTTTTGCCTTTTCGGGGATGGTGAGGTTCTTCCAGATTTTTCCATCAGGCAGTTTCACCTCGGATGGAATGACGCCGTCGGCATAGATGGTGTCGCCGGAATGCAGCAGGAAATCCGGTTTGTGCTTGCCCATGGTGGCGTAGGTGACCATGCCGCCATCGTCAGGGTTGATGCCCCAGCCTTGTCCGGCGACATCGCCGCCCCAGACGAAACTGACGTCGCGGCGGTCGGTCGGCGCGGTACGAAAGCGGCCGACCATGGGCTCGCTCGAAATGTCGGGATGCGACAGGTCGCGGAATTTGACGCGATAAAAGATATCCTGGCCCGAGGGCAGGTTTTCCAGAAGCATTTTCGCCGTGAAGTCGCTCTCGGGGAGGGCCGCGATCGGCGGCAGACTTCGCGCATTGCCAAACGATTCAGTGGTTGAAACCTCGACCAGCATTTGCGACGGCCGGTCGACGCGCGCCCACACCACGCCACCGTCGGCGCCGACATCGCCGGACTGCACGCCATGGGTAATTTGCGGCCGGTCGGCGGCGCGGCTGAGATAGGGCATCGCGACGACGCCGATTGCGCCGGCGCCAGCGGTGGAAAGAAAACGCCGGCGGGACAATGCGTTGGCGGTTTTGCGAGGAATTCTGATCGTCATGCGAGCCTCCCTAGATCGGCCGACAGGATGCGCTGTAAGCGCTGACAGACCTAGGAAGGTTATGTGACGGCCCGATTACAGGGATCGCCGTTTACAAAGTTCCGGTGGCCCGGAATTGCGCGCCGGCCCGTTGCAGGTTTTGCGGCATGCTCATCAGATACGCCCTGCGGTCGGCCACCGCATGGTGGAATTGGTCGAGCGCGATGTTGAAGGCGGCCAGCGAACCCTCCTGGATCGCGCCATGCTCAAAACAGTGCAGCGTATCGCGGAGGATATCGTCGGCCTCGCTCTGCATCTGTTCAAGCTCTTCCGCGGAATCGCTGCGGCGCGCCGCGGCAATCATGTCGAGCAGGCGTTCGCGCAGCGACGAGTTGATGTGGCGCTCGTCCTTCTTCAGATAGCCCGCAAACCAGGCGCCGGCGGAGCCCATCGCCGACAGCCCCATCAGCGCCCACCAGATGTAATCGCTGTAGCGGTCGAGGAAGGTTTTTTCCTCGCCGTCGACAAAGGCCGCAGCGCCGGGATGCACCGGGATGGCGGCGTCCTTGTCGGTGTCCGGGGTCTCGATCTTCGCGGCTAGCGGAAATTCCGACATCAGCTGCTGGCGGATCGCAAACAACTGCCGGGTGAAGGCGGCAATCGTCGATTCCGAGAGACCTTTGCGCGCGACGATGTGGTGCGCGAAGCTGATGGTCTTCACATCATCGTCGGGCTTGTCGGGCGCGCCGCCGAAGGCGCCGGCGGGAATTTCGGCGGCCTCGTAGACCGGATGGTTCTGCGCAATTGCCTCGTTCGAATCGATCGCAAGGAAGGTCGGCGCGCCGCCGTCGCGCGTCGAGGCACTGATCGCATCCGCGGTGATCTTGCTGTTGACCGGGCCTGCGGCAAGATAGGCATCCGCCTTCTGGTTGCGGATAGCCTCGGCGGCTTCAGCGGCCGGAAACTGAAAGATCTCGACCTTGTTCGGATCGACGCCATATTGCTGCAGAATCACCTTGAGCAAATTGACATTGGCCTGGGTGCGCCCGACCACGCCGACACGGCGTCCGGAGAGCTGCGCGATCTTGGTGATCTTCGGGCCTGACTTTTTGCCCTTGCCCTTGGCGGGCGGAGGCACCCACAGCACCGCGACGTTCTTGCGCAGCGTCGCCACGGCCTGGGCGTTTTTCGGGACGTCGAGATCGCCACGAATGATGGCGAGATCGGCCTTGCCGTCAGAAAACACCTGGGCGCTCGCGGCCGCGCCATCGGTTTGGATCGGACGCAACCGGACATAGCTGTGGGTCTGGGCAAAGGCCTGCGTCAGGGTCTGGACCAGCTTGACGTCGTCGGAGTTCGCAGGTCCCACCGCGATCCGCAAGGTCACCGGCCGCATCGCAAAATAGTAAGCCCCGGCGAGCGTGCCGACGATGGCGAGGACGCCCGCCAGCGTGACGAACATCATCTTCCGCTTGGCCGAGCGCGGCGAGGACGACGGCGATACCGGCGGCTCGACCAGGTCAAGGCCTCCCGTCATTGATCTCGCAAACAATCGTTTGAGGCTCAATTTCATATGGCCTACGCGGTTATCGCGATATTGTAGCAAATTTCCCGCCAAAGCGGGGTTACATCTGCGTCATGGTTACCGGCGGGCCTTGAACCGGCCTTGGATCGGCTTTTGCCGCCTTGTTGTGGCATGGATCCCAAAATGCCGGTCGGTGTTAGGATAAGGTTCGGCTAAAAACGGGAGGCGGGCATGGTGGAACGGCTGTCGGCGGAAGCGCGCAAATCGGCGCTGAAGGACCTGTCCGGGTGGACCGAGACGCCCGGCCGGGAGGCGATCGCGCGAACCTTTATTTTCAAGGATTTCAACGAGGCGTTCGGCTTCATGTCGCGCGCGGCACTGGTGGCTGAAAAGAACGATCACCACCCGGAATGGCGCAACGTTTACAAGACGGTGGAGGTGGTTCTGGCGACCCACGACGCCGGCGGCGTCACCGCACGCGACATCGCGCTGGCAAAGGCCATGAACGCGATCGCAAGCCAGCTCGGCGTTGCCTGATCCCGCGCGCGTCCCCCGCAACCTTGCAGCCGGGGCGCGAAATCCCCAGTTTTCAGAGGCGTCTGCGGCGGCAATCTGCCTCGCAGGCTTTCAAGGAGAGCGACGGCGATGGTTTCAGAACATACCGTTGGTTTTGAGCCGGCCGACGAGCTGGCAAAAGACCGCGAAAGCGTGCGCCGGCGCTTCTGGATCAAGCTGAAGCGGGTGGTGGCGAAAATTCCGTTCGCCGAGGATTTGCTCGCGGCGTATTATTGCGCGTTCGACAAACAGACGCCGCGCCATGTGCAAGCGGCGCTGCTCGGGGCCATCGCGTATTTCATCCTGCCGTTCGATTTTATTCCCGACATGCTGCCGGTGCTCGGCTTCACCGACGATGCCGCCGTGCTCGCGACCGCGATCCGGCTGGTCGCTAGCCACATCACGCCGGAGCATCGCGAGGCTGCCCGCGCGGCGTTGAAGCGCGGCATCGACCGGGAGGGTTGATCGCCCGCCATGTTGAAGCTCGCCACCAGAGACGAAACCCATCCGGTCATTCGCTGGCTGATGACGGATGCCCGGCGGCGGACCGACGCCAACGAATTTCTCGAGGCATTTGCACTTGAGCTGCGCGCGGCCGGCGTAGACGTCTCGCGCATCACCACCGGCGTTCCAATCCTGCATCCGCAGATTTTTTCCTTCAGCGGCCTCTGGCAGCTCGGCAAGGGCACTTCTGAACGTTTATATCGCACCGAGCCGGGTATCGCCGCGACATTATCAAACAGCCCGATCGGGATCGCCTATCAAGGCGGAGGCCCGGTGCGTTGCGATCTCACCGCACCGCCGCAAGCCGGCGAATTCGCCATTCTCGGCGATCTGCGTCGCGAGGGTTTTACCGACTACATGGTGCATGCGGTTCCGTTTGCCGATGGCAGCTACAAGGCGCTTTCGCTGGCGACCACGCGTCGCGGCGGGTTCGACGCAGACGAACTCGCGCTGTTCGAAGCCATGATCCCCGCGGTCGCGTTCAATCTCGAAGTACAGGCGCTGCGCCGCACCGCGCGCACCCTGCTCGATACCTATGTCGGAGTGCAATCCGGCGGACGCGTGCTCGAAGGCCAGATCCGGCGCGGCACTGGGGAGACCATTTGGGCGGTGATCTGGCTCTGTGATTTGCGCGGCTTCACCAGTCTGTCCGAAACGCTGCCGCGCGACGCGCTGATCGATCTGCTCAACTGCTATTTCGGCCCGATGTGCGATGCGGTCGCGGGAGAGGGCGGCGAGATTCTGAAGTTCATCGGCGACGCCATGCTGGCGATTTTTCCGATTGGCGCCGATACCGCAACGACGTGCCGCGCCGCGCTGAAAGCCGCACAAAGCGCGCAAGCCGCGCTGGCCGAAGAAAACCGGCGGCGGGAGGGTAGTGGCTCGGCACGCATCGAATACGGGCTGGCACTGCATATCGGCGACGTCTTGTATGGCAACATCGGCAGCGACACCCGGCTTGATTTCACGGTGATCGGGCCCGCCGTCAATCTCACGGCGCGCATCGAATCGATGTGCCGGCAACTTGGCCGACCGCTATTGCTGTCGTCCGAATTCGTCAGAGCGGGAGATATTGCCGCCGAATCCCTGGGCGCGTTTGCGCTCAAAGGCGTCGGCGCCGAGCAAGAGATTTTCGCACCGCGGCCGATCGGCTGACCGGGCCTCTCCCGCGGTAGTTTTCAGGACCGAGGCATTCTCCCAAACGAGCCCGGAATATCTTTTCGGCGCGCGCAGCCTAGTCTACGCTGCCAACAGGCGGTTCAACGCCGGGGCAGGGGGAGGAATATCATGCGGATCGACGGGAGATTTGTGCGCGATTTGACGCTGGTTCTGGGGCTGACATTTTCGAGCCAAGCAGTTTTGACCAAAGCAACGGCTCAGACCGCGGTAGCCAAATTCCATATTCACTTTTCGGGAAGCGTGGATTGCCAGCAGCCGATCGCGGCAAACAACGTTCCGATCAGCGGTGACGGCACCGGCGCGATCTATACCGACGGAAGCGCCTACGCCGACGTCACGGAAACCGCGTTCGTATTCTCAAGCACGATTCATTTCGACGGACGCCTTGGCGCGAGGCCGACGCCCGCACCCGGCGGCTCCGCGCAAGTCCGCGTCGCCGGCAGAAGCGGTCTCAAGCTTATCTGGAATCTGCCGAACAACGCGCTGGTGGTGAACATCGCGACCAGGGGACAATCCTGCTCGGCCAGCTTCGCCGCCAATTTGTTTCCGGGAAAGCGCCAATACACGCTGTTCGACGGCTCGACCATTCACTATTGCAGCCGGCCGAGGGTCGCCCAGACCTCGTGCGAGGTGCAATAGGGCGACACATAAGCGGTTGTCATCCCCGCGAAAGCGGGGAACCAGTACGCCGCGGCCTCTCGATTCATCGCTGGCGCCTCTGGAATATTGGGTCGCCCGGTCAAGGCCGGGCGATGACAGCGAGAGTGAGGCGGCGCTCGCGAATGCTCTAGCGCGTCATCTCACGGATGCAGGATCACCTTGCCCATCGCCTTGCGGCCCGCCAGCACTTTTAGGGCGTCGGCGGTTTGCGCCAGCGGAAAGGTGCGGTCGACATGCGACGATATCTTGCCTTCCGCCGTCCACTTCACGAGTTTTTCCAGATTGACGCGGTTCTTCTCCGGATTAAGCCGCGCCCAGGCGCCCCAGAACACGCCGCGGATATCGCAGCCTTTCAGGAGCGCCAGATTGAGCGGCATCTTTGGAATGTCGCCGGCGGCGAATCCGATCACCAGAAAACGGCCTTCCCATGCGATCGAACGCAGCGCGGCCTCGGCATAGCTGCCGCCGACGGGGTCAAAAATAATATCGGCGCCCTTGCCGCCGGTGAGCCGCCGCAAGCCCTCCTTGAGGTCTTCCTTGGCGTAATTCAGCCCGAGCTCGGCGCCGTGCGCCTTGGCGAATTCAAGTTTTTCGTCCGACGACGCGCAGGCGATCACCTTCAAGCCCATCAATTTGCCGAGTTCGCATGCAGCTAACCCCGTCCCGCCGGCAGCCCCTAGCACCGCCATGGTCTCGCCCGGCTTGAGGCTGGCGCGATCTTCCAGCGCATGCAGCGCGGTGCCGTAGATGATGATGATGCCGGCGGCGCGATCGAAATCCAGATTGTCGGGAATCTTCACGATGGAATTCGCCGGCAACGCGATCTTTTCGCGCGCGCCATTGTGGCCACAGGAGGCCACCACGCGGTCGCCGACCTTCAGGTCGGTGACCCCGGCGCCCACGCTTTCAATCACGCCGGCGACTTCGGCAGCCGGCGAGAACGGGAACGGCGGCTTGATCTGGTACTTGCCCTGGATCATCAACAGGTCGAAGAAATTCAGCGCCGCGGATTTGATCGCGATCACGGCCTCATTCGGCCCGGCCACGGGATCGGGCACTTCGGTGAGCACGAGATCGTCGGGGCCGCAATATTGCGAGCAGAGAATGGCTTTCATGGACACACCCAAAGTTTCGGACGACAGTTGAGGCTCGCATG
>WNFM01067925.1_pt1 | contig 21899 bp, 23 predicted proteins | sample 5400271 | NCBI WGS metagenome assembly WNFM01 (sample SAMN13153352, study PRJNA577476) | soil metagenome | isolation source: 60 cm saprolite on Douglas fir-dominated hillslope | place: USA:California | collected 2013-09-17
GTCTGACTGTAAGCCGTTCCCACCGCACCGTCCGGCATGGGATTGACCCCGATAATCCCTACCACCCGGATCGTCAGCGTCTTCACCATGAAGTCCCCACGCCCGTCCTCGACCTGCACGGCAAACGAGTAAACGCCCGGTATCGTCGGCGTGCCGAAAAAGTTTAACGTCCGGCTGCCGGTGAAACATTCCTCCGAAAAACTAAGACTCGAACTCACCCCCGGCGGCAGAGTCCCAATGATGTCCCAACAGGCATTCGCATCCGTCAAAAAGTTTCCCGACGCCGTCACCGAATCGTTGTAGGGCACGCCCGAGCAAATCTGCGTCCGAGCCAAATCGCCGATGCACACAAGGAAATTCGGCGCGTTGACCTGCGCGTCCGACAACGCCTCCGCGTCGGCCTGAGCCTGGCTGAATGCCGAATATTTTCCCGCCGGCACGGTATAGACGAACGGATTTCCGTCCGGACAACTCACGGTGACGATTTGCGCCTTGTTCTTAAAAATCGTCCGATTCTGAAGTACCGGCACTGGATTACCGAACACATCCACTCCCGGGCTGGCGGTCGGCCACACTTCCGAGAGGCAACCAATATTTGCGTTGGCCGCGCACAGGTCTGCATCCGCCTGCGATACCGTCGATTCACAAAAGCTCGTGCAACCCACCGCCAGAAATAGCGATCCCAACGGCGGAAGATTCGGCCCAAATCCGGTGTTCCGGCCAATGAATATCTCCGTGTCCGGCAATTCCGCGCTCAGGTTGGCGAACGGCGTTGACGGGTCCAAGCACAGACTTTTTTGGGCGCAAGGAAAAGTAGCCATATCATCCAATCAATCGTCCCAACATCCCCACAAACTTCTTGGCCAGGCAAACCATCTGACCATACAGACTGCGCTGCCTCGGCTCCGCAAACAACTGTATCCCACGCATCCTACAAAATCCACGAATAGTCACGCGCAATTGAAACTGGAATCCCACGTTCGACGGACGACCGCTTTGGCTGGCGCACGTTGCCGGCGGCAAAGGCAGCGCCATGGTCTGACGATACCCTTCCCCGTACGGCTGGATCGGGTAACAGACCGGGTTCACCACGTCTTCACAGGTGTTTCGCGCCGAACATACCTCCCATTCGTGCCACGGTTGCCAGCACGTCTCCCCGTCCGGTCGATATTCCACCTTGAAAATCGTCTCCCCAAACAACCGGTCCACCCAAAACTCCGCGCTCACCAGTTTTTTCAACTCGAACTCATCTCCCCAGGTATAAGACGGGGTCTCAAATTGCCATTGAATGCGGGACTCTCCATTCGGGTTCTCGTCAAACTGAGTGTCTTGAACCTGCTCGTAAAGCTGGATGCTGCCGGCCGGCCCTGCCTTCGTGTCCACTCCCGACACCGTCGCCATGAACGTGCGTTCGAGTCCGCCGAAATCCGCCGATAACATCTGCAAAATCTGTAAACCCTCGTAATGCCCTTCCCACGCCGGTTTGAAGTCCGACCCAAACTCACTGATGGGCAGGAAATCCAGCGGGATCACGGCCTGATGCACGACGCCCTGCGGCAGTTGTTTCGGCAGGCTGCTTTGCAATAACCGGTTGTCCGAAAAACACCCATTGGCGAACGGCAAAAGGGAACGATCCACAAACTGTAGAATTCGATTCTCTTGCGCGCTCAACTCCAGGTTGCCCGGCTGGTCGAAATAACGTGTGGCCAGTGTCAGCGAAGCGATGCCTGGCTGCAACGTCTGGAAATACAAGTCGCCATTCACTGCCACGATGCTGCGGTCATTCACCGCGCCATTTGATTGCTGAACCACCGTCTGCAAAGGCGCGTTGTTCGCACTGGCGGCAATCCACAGCGCGCGTGTGATCGGCACGTACTGGGAATAAATGGCCTCGCGCGAAAAAGGATAAAGCTGGCCCTGACCCAGCACGGCGTTGATCTGGATGGAGTGCGCTATCGCCCGCAAATTCCCGGCATTGTCCGGCACCGTGAATCCGTCCCCGTTCAACACCAGCGGATTTTCCGTCACCTTTAAAATCGAATCGCGGAACCGATATTGCGGAGTTCCGGACGGCCCTTTCACAATGTCCCCGGCCCCATATTGACGACCTTGCCCGTACCACAGTCGGCCCATGAAATAATCCATCGGGCCGGCGGCGGGTATTTCCGCCACGAACGTCGTGACCGGAGTTGAACCGCCCGACGTGGCGGTCGGATGGTCCACGAAGACGTAATTGCCCGCGGCGATGTTTCCCCCGAAATTTGTCTGTGGGGCGGACACCAACTGCAATAGGAGCACGGTTCCGCCACCGGAAAGGCCGAGCAATTTATAAACTCCGACTCCTTCAAAAGTCCCTGTGTTGTGAATCCAGTAAACGGTGTCTCCAACTGTTCCAGTGAATGGAGTTGTTACAGTCACGTTTAATGTGCCGCCTATGAAACCGGGCTGGTTGGGCGACGTGCTTGTTGTCAATGCCTCGGCCACATTGCCGGAGGGCGTTGCCGGAGCCGTTGCCACCCAAAAATAATTTGTGGCCGGAATGGGAGACCCGAAGTTTATTTGAACGCTGTTCAATTGCAGCGAAACCGTTTGATTGCCTCCACTCAATCCCAACACGGTATAACTGCCCACGCCAATCCATTGAATCGAGTCGCCAATATTCCCCGCATAAGGCGCCGCCAGAACGATGTTCAACATGCCTCCAATAAAACCCGGCTGGTTCGGAGCATTGGTCGTGGTTACGGCAAAAGTAGTGCTGCTCGGACCCGGTGTAATCCCGACATTGTATGTGCCCGGAGACACGGTTATCCCGGTGACTGACGACGACACCGTAACGAGTGTGATGGTATTCCCCGAAATCTGATTGACCGTGAAAGTGCCGTAACCGGTCCACGTCTGCACGTCCCCAATGGAACCGGCGTATGGAGATGCCAACGTGACCACGACGGAATTACCCACGGCTGGCACAACCCATCCCAGCGTCACTGTAAGGTTCGTTCCGTTCGTTGGAGGCACCGGCACACCCAACCCCACCGACCGGCGCAACGTAACCCCGTCCCAAATCAACGGCAGAGTCACGAAATCTCCCGCCTGAATCATGGAGAATTGTTCCGGCTGTCTCCACGGAAAGTAAAAATACGGTTGCGTCGGCGGCATTCCCGTGCCCGGAAATTGAGCGGTCAAATCCACCAACGCAGCCACGTTGTCCGGCAGCACTTTCAAAATGTGCCCGCTTATTGCGACGAGCAGATACGGATTGTCACTGTCCGGCTGGTAAACCGTCGCTCCCTGGAACAGACCTTTCGGATTGGCGATGGTTCCGAGATATTTATAACCGCTGCGCGGCGTGATACCCCCGTCCCGAACCGTCCCATTAACCAGCCACGCCAGTTGATTGCGTTTGAGGCCGTTTGGATTTCGCCCGCTTTGGATCGTCGTCACCTTGAGGGAATCGACACCTTCGCTGAAATCCAAGCTTCCGTCAGTGCCAAAGGTTTGGCCGGCTGCCAATTGCATGGCTCTCCTGTGCTTGCGCCAGCCTCAAAAGTCAAGTAAAAGCGGGTGTGGCTTCCACCAAACGGATTTACGGCCTTGATTTTCCGAAATACCTTCATCCTCTCGAAGTCGAAATGGCGATGGTTCGAAAAGGCGGGCGGTGGAAAGGCAAGAACGGCCAGATGTACGGGGAAGGCATGTTCTTTCACTTCAAAAAAGTGCTTCAAATGATTTCTCCGGAGACCGTCTGGCACAAATGGATCGATTTGATTGTCGAACATTACTGCGATACCAAAAACCGGACCATCGCCATCATGGGTCCGTCGTCGTCGGGAAAATCATACGCCATCGGCCTGTGCGTTTATGCCGATTATTCCATCTTCCCGGACTGCACCACGGTTTCGGTCTGTTCGAGCACCCGCGAGGTTCTGGAAGACAAGGTGTGGGGTGAAATCAAGAAAGTTCACAAGCTCGCCAAACGCCTTTACTCGTGGCTCCCAGGGCACCTTATCGAAGGGCGACTTCGCATCGTGACCGACAGCCGGGACGACGTGGAGGAAGGCCGCGACTTCAAGAACGGGCTGATAGGTCGTCCCTGCAAATTGGGTTCCGACACCAAAATCTCGTCCGACTTCATTGGTATTCACAATAAGAGGATTCGGGTCGTGGCCGACGACCTTCATACTCTCCCCGCTTCATTCATCCATATCATTTCCAACGTGGACAAGGCGCCGGACTCAAAAGTAATCGGCTCCGGAAATCCCTGCGACACGATGGACGCCCTCGGTCAATTGGGCGAACCCGCCGCGCACCTGGGAGGTTGGGACGGCGGCATTGACCAGACGCCCGGCACCAAGACCTGGGAAGCCCGCCGAAAAAACGGAATCTGCATCCAGCTTTACGGCGAAGATTCTCCCAACCTCGACGGCAAGCTCGGTTGCGGTTTAATCAGCCAGGAAGCCATCGACCGCGACATCTCGTTCTACGGCACGGACAGTGTCAACTACACGCAGATGAACCTCGGCATGATGCCGCGCGGCCTGGGTTCCAAGCGGGTGTTGACGCGGCAATTGTGCCAGAAGTTTCGCGCGCTGGACGAACCAAACTGGCTCGACTCCAACCGAACCAAAATCGCGTTCCTCGATGCCGCCTACGGCGGTGTAGGCGGTGACCGCTGCATCTTCGGCGAGCTTCAATTTGGACGGGAAGCTGATTTGCTGGAAGTCGCGGATTTGGCTGCTGCCGTTATCAGCCAGGAAAGCTTAAATCAAAAGCGACGGCTAATCCTGGCTTTGATTGAAACCATTCCGGTGCCAGTCATCGTGAAGCTGGAGGATTTGCCTTGTGACCAGATCGTCAATTTTGTCCGCGACGAATGCGAGTCCCGCCATATCCCGCCCGAGAACTTCTTTTACGACGCGGGCATGAGATCGGCCTTGGTCAACGCCTTTGGCCGTCTATGGTCTAATTCGTGCAACGCCATTGATTGCGGCGGCACTGCGTCCGACCGCAAAGTGTCTGCCGACATCGACGTGGTCGCCAAGGACTATTACCAGAACAAAATCACGGAGATGTGGTATTCAGTGCGGCTCGTGGTTGAGGCAGGACAGTGGCGGGGAATGAGCCAGGAAGTGTTGCAGGAATTCTGCCAGCGCGAATGGGGCCAGGTCGGCAAGAACAAGATTCAGGTCGAACCCAAGGCCGACATGAAGAAGAAAACCGGTCGGTCTCCCGACTTGGCCGACGCCGTCGCCATCGGCGTGGCCGGGGCCATCGAACGCGGGTTCCTCATCGAACGTCTCAAAAGTGCCCGCCAGTCGATCCGCGACGACCGCTGGAAACGTGAGTTGCAGGAAAAGGCGTCCAACCTGCGTCCCAAACAGCTAAACCACTCAATCTGATTTCCCTTTACAATACTCGTTTTACAGTGTTATACGTTGTTTCATGAGCGATAAGTCAAAGACCACGTATCCGCTGTTCTGGCCTCCCGGAAAACCAAAGTCCCGGTTACAACAGACTCACAACCGGTTTAAAGCCACATTTACCGAAGCCCGAGACAACTGTGTGGCAGAAGTTAAACGTCTTGGTGGAATCGAGATCGTTGTTTCCTCAAATGTGCCTCTCAATCGCCGCGGCGAGGCGCAGGGTGTTCCGTGGGGAAAAGCCATTGCCGGTTATTCTGGCGTGGCGGTCTATTTCAAACGCAAGGGCAAAGAGCTTTGTTTCGCCTGTGATTGCTGGGCGCACGTTCAAGACAACATGAACGCGATCACGCACACGATTGAGGCGTTACGCGGGATAGCCCGCTGGGGCACAGGTGACATGATGGAAGCCGCCTTCACAGGATTCATGGCGTTACCAGCGCCAGGTCAATCGAGCGGTGACAGTCCGTGGATGATTCTCGGTGTGGCTGTAAACGCCACCGAGGAACAGATTCTTGACGCGTACCGGGAAAAGGTCAAGCAACATCATCCCGACCGTGGCGGCGATCCCATTGAGTTTCACCGTATCCGTCAGGCTTACGATCTATTAGCTCAAAATCTCAAAGCCAAATGAATCCCAAAAATAGTCAGAGAAAGTACCGACTGAAACGAATTAAAGAAGCTCAACTGAGCATCGAAGATTCATTACTTGAAATGCGTAAGTGCAAAAACTGCAATCCTACTTTGGAACGCGATGAGGCATTTGAGTGGCTATATTACCTGGTTCGACTTGCTAAAAAGAATCCATGAAACGCCCCAAACCAAAAACTGCGGATGGTCCAATTCTCAAACAAGAACCGTGGACCCGGTCGTGAGCAGGACGAGAAGGAAGCCGCCAAAAGACGGAGGCTCATTGCGTCACAGTCCGGTAAAACCCCTGACCCTCAACCGGCGCAATCGGCACCTGATACGGCCCATTCGTCCCCGTAACCGTGCCGTTGGTCTGCCAGTTCGCCGAAGTCGTGTCCAGCGTTGGCGCACTCAGAATCTGGTAAACCTTCCCACCCACCGCCCAGCCGGTCACGACCAGGTTTGACCCGTAATTCAGCAGGCCGATGGACTGGCATCCCGTGGGAACGAAAATGAAATCGGACACGACCGGATCGCCATTAATCGGCCCTTCCCGCCAGAAGTTCGTTGTGTTGAAAGTCGATCCGTCATCGTTCGTCCAGGTGCTCACCAAATACGGTGCCGGCCAGTTCACGAAGCTTCGTATCTCGATCAGCGAAGGTGTGTCGTTATCGCAAGGCACGATGAACTGATTTGTGACTGGAAAGGTCAGCATCGTTGGAAACTTGCCCACCTGTTTCCCTACGTAAATATGTTCCCCGTCACTCGGCCCGTCTCCAAAATCACAGGTCAGAGCTACCGATGGCGAAGGTACAGCGGACGCAGCCTTAATGGGAGATGGAACCCTTATATTGGGAGATGTGGCAGTCTTCGTGGTAGGAGACGGCTTCCAGCCAGGCGGATAAATCACCGGCAACGGCCCGGGGGAGATGCACGACACCGTCAGGAACAGGTAAACGCAAAAACCTCCCACCATCGAACCGGCCACGACCATGTCCCGTCGAAAGCCCATGCCCCGTCTTACCACAACCAAAACCCGAGTCCAAATCAAATCGCCCCTGCCCGTCCATCCAAACCTGAACGAGCCGGGGCGTTATTGGGGAACCGGAGCCGGTTCATGAGGGCATCACCGCCTTTCTTAGAACCCCCAAGTAAACTTGGGACCCCACTCCAAAGGCGGGGCTTGTCCAAAAACCTTGCCTCGATCCGGCGTAAGAATATTGAAGAACATGCCCAGCTTCCACTTGCTGTCCGTCTGCGGAGTCCAGTTGCCTTCCACCCCAACCCCGCCCTGCCACGACGGATGAGTGTTGGCCGAATCAGTCGCCCAATTACGGCGGACCAACCCCTGGACAAGAATCTCCGCGTTTGTCCATGCGTACCGATACCCTGCCTGAATCGAAAGACGGTTGATCACCGCCGTCGAGGGCGAGATTCCCAGAGACAGTCCGACGGTGTAATTGGTCTTAATAAACGTCCTGAAAAAATTCTCGTTCTCCAATTCCCCGTTTTTGATCACCGGAGACAGTGAAAATTCAAACTTCATCAGTTGGAAATTCGTCTGGCCTGGGATGTTGGTCAGCCAGTTGAAATCCAATGGGCCTGGAGGTGGCAGAACTGGGCCACCAGTGTTGGTTTGACCCGAACAAGTGAGCGCGGCCAGCAGAACAAGGCAAACGATTGATTTTTTCATGGTTTCGGAGGTTGCTCCGCTCCGGTCGGTTTGTCAACACTTCCATTTTGGTCTCGAATCCACTTCGCGTACGTCTGGTTCCTGAACCCAATCAGAGCGATGAACGCGGAAGACAGTGCCGAACAAAATATCCGGATCAGGAACACCCAAACCGGCTTCACGTATTGGTAGGCCGTGTCGGCTCCGAACCCAAGCGCAATTTGCCCAAACAAGGTGGCGAAAAAGATCAGCGCGCCGTCGATGTGGACGGCCGTCAACGATCCTCTTGCCTTGGACTGTGCAACGGTGACGGGTATTGTGGGAGTCGTTTCAGCCATTCGAGTATCATTGTCTCGTTTGCGGCGGTTGCCGCCTGCGTCTTCTGGATTTCTTGAATCAGTTCCCCGTAGTGGTCCGACGTGACCTGTAATTTGTCGATGTCACGGCGGCTGTTCATCATTTGCTCCTTGGTCGTGCCCCATACCACGGAAGCGGAAATCAAACACCCAGCTAGGATCATAATATTGCCCATGCTGACCGATGGTTCAAATTTGAGTTTCATCGCGGGCTCCATTTGATTGAAGGCGTTCCCACCGTGTACGTCAGGTTGATAGTTTCGTTCGGTTGCAGGCCAATCGTCACGTCGCCGATCAGCGACGAAAATATCTGCGTCCCGTTCTTTTTGATGGACGTGCCCGTCACGCCGGAATTGTCGATGTAAACCTCGATGTTAGCGGCAATCGGGTTAGTCCAGTTTACCGTCGTCGCCGGGGCCGTGATGGACGTTGGTGCCAATCCATTGCTCAGTCCGGTGGAAATGCCACCCGTGATCGTAATGGTGGATAAAGTGACCGCTCCAGGGATTCCGCTCGAATATACACCAATAGGCGTCTGACTTCGTAAGGACAAGCAGACGATGATTCCAAAAATCAAAGCCGCACAGGCGACCAGTGATTGTTTTTTATTCATATTATTTTTAATTCCGTGGAGTTGAGACCCCTGCCCGCCCATGCGATGGCGATGGCATTGGTGGAATACCGGAACGGGCCACCATCGTCGTTGGCGAGCAGATAAAAATTCTGAGTGTTGACCCCGGTTGTGGCGTTTGCATCCGTGGCCGAATTGACACCGGATATGTAGCTGCAAACTGTGGACGCTGTCCGGTTGGCAAATTCAAATCCTGTCCCATAGGTAAAAAAAGTCTGCTGGTTGTTGTTGAATCCATTCCATACGATTGTGTTCGCCGCGTTGGAGTTCCCGGCGGTGGTGAATTCCGTTGCGCCCTTCGTCGCGGCTACGAAGTTCGCTCCAATCGTCGATTGCCCGTTGCCCGTGCTCCCTCCGCCGTTGGTGTAGCCCACGTTGAACTTGGAGTAAAATCCAAGGCACGCGCTGTTCTGTACGAAGTTCGGACTCGTGGCGGAGGAAGGGTTAAATCCCGTGTCCCCCCAAGTTGTCCCACCATTGCCATAAACCCCTTGTGTCCCGAAAACAATTGATGCAGGGATGTTCCAAGTAACTGGAAATAAGTTCGTCGCCACCAAGTTCCACTTCGTGGAATTGGAGGTTGATCCGCACACCGGGTAAACGAAGTCAAAAGCGTTGGTAAATATTCCAGCCGCCTTCATTTCCAGAACTAGATTGTTGATGGCGTCCTTCTCGTTGGCGGCGGTAATATTGGCCAATGTGAAAAAGTTAGATGCGTTGGTATCAAGAACAGGGACGTACGGAGCCAGGGCGTAATGGGCGAAGATGTTGGTCGTCGTGCCATAGACGGCTGTCATTGTGACGTGCAAGACGTTGCTGGCGGGAATGTTGGTCGGTGCCACGGCAAGACCAGATTCGCTCTCCCAAATCGGTCCGGCTGGGAACGTCACTTGTTTCTGGTTCAACCCGGGGTAGATGTATAGGTCAACGGGATGTGCCTGGTTGGTCAATGCCACGTTGACCAGCGCGAAAGTCTCCGCTTGAACCAGATTTAACGTGTTGTACCGGTTGGTGGTAAAGTCAATGTTGTACGTTGCCCCAGGAGAACTGCTCAACACGTCGTAAGTTTCCCCGCCATGGAGGACAGTATTGCCGGACCCCTTGGAGTCGAGGGAGAACACCTTCTTTGAATGAGTAAGGTCGGTGTCCGTCGTCCAATTATTCGTCGTGTCCACCCAGAAATTCAAAAGCGAGTTTCCGATCACATTGTCGTAGTTGCTGGCTTCCGAATCCCACCTTGCAATGATCGTGTTCGTCGCCCAATTATAACGCCACCCGAATATATGCGAGTAACCGAAATTGGCCGGGTCGCTGGCCCATTGCATGAACATGATGTCTCGAGCGTCACTGCCGAGGCACATTTGCAGGTGTCCACCGTTTTGTGGTCCTATAAAAAAATTGGGAGACTGCATTTGAAATTCCCCGCCGCCGGGGTGGGCGTTGTTCCAGAACCATAGGAAACCCGCGTTGCTTGACAGTGTAATATTCGCGCCATGAAATATGATTCCCCCGTTATTAGTGTCGGCACCTACACTTTCAAACCCGCCAGGAACAACGACGGATTGACCCCCAGTGCCAATCATGACCTGGTCATTCGAGGTTGTGGTCGCTCCGGTTCCAACGGCGGTTGATCTTGTGAAAGCCGAAGTCGCCGAATACCCCAGTGCGGTGGACTGTGTCGCACTCGCTGTGGTAAGGTCCCCAATTGCCGTTGAAAGAGCGCCGGTCGCCGTCGCCGAACCTCCAAAGGCGGAAGAACTGCCATTGGCCGCCACTGAGCTTGACCCGAATGCTGACGAGGTCACGCCAGAGGCGGACGCTGCATTTCCAACCGCGCTGGACCCGCCGTTCGTTGCTAGCGCCGACGCTCCGACTGCCGTGGTACCTATGCTTTTTGCACCCGCCGCCGCTCCCGTGCCAAATTGCTGTGAATTCAGGAATGTCCCGCCTACGCCGTTTGTCCCCGGGGAACTTATGTTCGTGACAATGACACCGTTCGTCAGACTGACTTGGCTTCCAGTCACGTCGAATTGAGTCGTGTTGAAAGAAGTGAAGCTGGGATTAGCGCCCCTCCCGGCACACGCCATCAAGCAAACGAGTCCTAGAATAATTGCCAGTTTGTTTTTCATATTATTGCCACGCCTGCGTTGTAACGTTCCATGTCCACAAGATTCCACTTATCAAATCAGAATAGAGTGCGGGGCTTGATGCCGTTGGTGGCGGTGCCACGGGCGCTCCATTCCCTTGCAACACTTGACCGCTTCCTCCCCCTCCACCACCCGCCCCGCCGATGTTCAAAATCTGACACAACAGGTAGGTCTGTACCTCTTCCAGTGTGGCTCCGGACAAGCACTTGAAACACCTGGCCGCTGCTGCCAGATCATTTGGATCGCAGCTAATGGCCACGTCAAGACCCTCCCGCTATTTTGCAGTAAAGGAACGTCTGGATTTCCTCCAAAGTGGCCCCCGACATCGACTGAAACGCCTTCGCCTGATGCTGCAAAACGTCCGGATCGGTGGAAGCGCCGGCCAGCTTTGCCAAAAGAAAAGTCTGCACCTGAACGAGCGTCTGAGGCGGAAGGCATTTGAAGCATTTCGCCGCCGCCGCCAAATCGTTTGGATCGCAACTTTGTGGCATACCGAGTTGATTTAAAATCTGGCAAAGCAGGAAAACCTGCACTTCCAAGTTCGTCCCCGGCCCGATGCACTTGAAACATTTAGCCAGCGCCGCGAGCGTATCCGGTTGGCATGTCAGCGCCATTCATTCGTCCTAGGTGTAGTCGGAATCTTCCCCGCCTCCACCCATCGCAGGAGGCATGTCCGCCTTGTCATCGGATTTTTCCCCCTTTGATTCGTCATCGCCTTTGGCCGTGGAATACTTGACGCTGAATTGGTCATCGTGAATTCCGGTGATCGTCAACACGATTTCGTCACCAACATTGAAAGTTTTTCCAGCCATCAATCCTTTGGGCAATACCGCCTCGGTCGCGTCGTCCTGCATATCGTCCGACTTGTCCGGTGACTTCGATTCGTCCCCGGCATCGGCGGTGTCGGCGCCGTCCGAGTACAAATCGTCGTCCTGCTGGCCCGACGCCATCGGCTGTTTGGTTTCCATTGCCATAATCGTGTTTCGTTGAAAAGCAACCCCGCGCGCCACCCATGACGCGCGGGGTCACCCAACCCGAAATTAGATGTCGGGAATCCCGGTGAACGTGCCCAAAGGCGGGCTCGTGGTCGGCACCGGCCCGGCCTGAGTCCCGGTGGGCTCGCCAACTCCGAACGCAGGCAGCGTCCAGATGGTGTTTTGTGGCGGGGTCGCACAGGTCGGCAGAGTGCTGCTGTACTGCTGGACCGGGTAGCCCGGATCGTTGCTGCACGGCAGGATTTGGGGAATGCAATACTGCTCTCCCTGGTGGAAGTAGGCTTCCATGAATTCCGTGTGCCGCGGTTCGGCCCAGTACTTGAACCATGCCCCGAACTGGCCTTTGTTCTTCCACTTGTTGTTGATCGCCAGACCGTTCACGTCCGCGCCCAGATCGCTGTTCAACCACATCCATTTGCCGCCAAAGTCGCGGTGGCCGAACTTCATTTCACCGTTGATGACCGCCGCCCCCGCGTCCGGAGCGCGCAGAATCATGCCCAGCTTGTGATAGATGAAGCTGATGCGGAAATGCGCCTTGTCGAAGTCCGGGTTGGCATCGTCGCCGATGCCCGCAGCGCCGCCCGCGCCGGTCGTGATTCCGTTCTTATACGGAAGGACGATCTGGTAACGGAACCGGTTGCCGTTGCCGCCGTTCGCCGCGGCTCCAAGGTCGGAAACGAAGTTGAACCGGAGACCCATTTCGTCTACTCGAACCATGAAATTGCCGACCTGGCCGCTAAAGCCGTAGCGCCAATATTCGTTGGCCGCACCCCACTGTTCAAAGCGCCAGTTGCCCGAAATGCTCGGTACTCCGCCCACTCCCTGGCTTCCACCCAGATGGTCAAGGTTGTGGCAGGTATCCATGTCCGACACCAGTTCAATATACGGCGCCGTCTCCTTGAACGGGTTCTTGCCGGCGTAACCAATGCGCATCAGCGGCGAGAACCGGTTTTGGAGCATCTGCGGAACCAGCATGAAGACGTTGTTCGGGTTGACGTTGCAGTCGAAGAAGATTTCTTCGTCGAGGTTCGGACCGCCTAGGCTCCACTGGTAGGTGAACTGCGTCAGCGTGTTGTTGGCGATGTTGTGACGTTTCGCCCAGAACAAGGTGCGCTTGCGGAGGAAATTGCTTTGAATCGCGCTGGTCGCCGGTCGTAGGATGTCGTTGATGATCTGGTCAACGTGTTCGCGCGCCTTCGTGATGTGCATGTCCTGGTCCTGGCACAACAGCGGAGTCTCCCAAGTCTGTTGCTCGGCGTAAAAGGTCAGCCGATCCGCGCCCCAGCCGATCTGATGGCCGGGAACGTCGCAGGGAGCGCCCACGCAACCGGGACCGTTGGCAACCACTCTGGTCCATTGCTTGGTCGTGTTCGGAAACACTCCTCGAAAACGGTCCTGGGTAATTTCAACCGGCGTGCCAGCGGATGCTGGCTCCGTTGGAACATGGAGAATCCAGCCGTCCGTCAGCCGGATGTCCTCCATGATGACTTCGGAAAAGTAGGGCGTCTGGTCCACCATAAATTGTGGATAATCACAGGCGTTTAATATCCCGTTGGGGCAACTCATAAAAATTCAAATGTTCACGCTGTTAACGTTTTAAAATGCGTTTCCCATCAAGGGACGCAAGGACTGATTGAGTTGCGGATTTGAAAAAGGCACCGCTGCCGTATCACATTTGGTCAGGCGTGATCATTACCTGGAGGCCGAGTCCCGAGCGGCACTATCGCGGAACTATTTGGAGAATTCGCTCAAGAAACCGAAACAGTCAAGAACTTTCTTTTGTCTCGTTCAAGCCGGACGTGGCACGGATGACAGACATGCTGGACATTTGTGGTTCGATCTTTGTAATCCAAGTGGTGGAAATGAACGCTGGGATTGCCGCAGTGTTGACAAGGTTTTCGCTTAATCTTGCCACGTTTTAAAAGCGTGTTGACATAATGACGCGCGGAAGACTTCCGCTTCTTTTCGGGTCGTAATTGAGAAGGTCTTCGTTTTTTACGCCATTCCTCGTTGGCTTTCAAATGGCACACTTAGCAATAGCTTCCGTATTCAGTTCGAGGACGTTGCTTGCACTTTGAACACCATGATTTGTTCGACGGGTCACGCTTCCATTTTGGGACTGGACGCTGGCCTCTATGAAACCGGTGACACGCATAACACCACAAATGATTTGGCTGGTGTGGTCTTGTTTTGCAGTGGCAGCACAGGGGGTTTTTAGCAGCTATCGAAAGGTACAGTTTTTTTCTGCACTCCTTACACGAAGAGTAAAGCCCATCCCGGTAACGGGCTGATTTCACGAAACACGTCTCGTCAAGAATTCGACGGCATTTCGAACAAGCCTTCAACCTTTTGCCCATTTGTCGCCGGCCTGACGCATACGATCCCGGGCGGATCCGCCGCCCGGTGCGCCCCCGCCCGGTGCCGCGGTGCCTCCGCCCGCGGGCGGCGTGGAAGACCTCATTTCTCCGGCGGTTTTTTCAAGGTCGGCGAGTTTCTTACGCAGTTGCACAATCAAATACTTCATCGGTCCGAACGCCGCTGCTCGATTGCGAACGGCGGCATGTTTGCGGACGATGGCGGCCCGTTCTTCGGCGGACAGGTTTTGGTCGTTTGGGTTCTTGCCGAACGCTTCATCGACGAGGGCAAATCCCTTGCCCAAAAGCTGGTTGCGCGTGTCGTCCCCCTCAACCGGCTTGAAAAACTCGCCGTTGATTGGATGGTCGAGAGCGGCCTTGTTGGATGAGTCCCAAGTGTCCTTGATCTGCTTCTGCACCCCTTCCCGCCATTTTTTGGCGTTCTCCTGAAATGTCTTTTCCCGGTCGGCGCCGTTCTTTCGCGCTTCGTCGAGCGCCTGGGTCTTTTTCTCGAACAGGTCTCGGATTTCTTTGCGGGCCAGCATGGCGTCTTGAGCAAAGTCACCCCATTTTTCCGTGGCCAGCTTCCGCGCGTCCGGCAGTTCCAAATTTACCAAGTCCAGAATGTCCTTGGCCTCCATTGGCCGTGACGCCCCGGCATCATCGAGCACGGTGACACCGCGCAAATCCTTGACATGCTTTTCCCACGCCTTTTCGTAGGGCTGCTCGTACTTGGTCTTGAAGTCATCCGACTTCTCGTAGCTCTTGAACCGGATTTCGTCCTCGTATTCCTTGATCTTGGCATAGGATTTTTCGATCTGTTCTTGAAATTTGGCCCGTTCAGTTTCGGCGAGGCTGGAGGACTTCGCCTCAACTATTTGGGATTCTAGGGCTTTGACCTTCTTTTCGGACTCCCGGTAAAGAACCCACGGATTTTTCTTTTTTTGTTCTGCCGTGATGTCGGCGGGCGCTTCGGCGGCGGGAGTTGTGGGTGGCTCATCCGCAGGCTTGTCTCCCGGTGCCGACGGTTTATCGGGGGTTTTCGCGGGTTTGGCGGCAGTTTCCGTGGGGTTTTCCGGAGAAACTTCCTCGCCCCATTTTTTTCCCGTCTCCTGCTGCATCTTGGCTCGCGCACTGCCGGGTCGTGGCGGGTTGCTCGGTACCGGCAACGGGTCCGTCATGTTCGGCACGGCGGCGGCAGTCGGGCTTTGGGCCGGCGGAGTTGCGGAAGGCGGCGGGGCGGATGGAGCTTCAACGGCCATATTAAGTTGGTGTGTAAATTGCCGACAACCTTGCTATTTGCCTGTCCCTTATCACCCTTCTACGTTCTTGTTTCCCACGCCAAGGTCGCACCGGTGACAGCCGGTGAATTGTTCCAGAACCGTCAAAGACGTAAATCGTATGACTGTCCCAGCTCTTGAACGGTTTGCCAACTATGCTGGTGGTGAATTCCATAATCAGTTGCTATGATCCAGCGTTCGTTTCTGACCAGGCGGTTGAACCGCAACCGTTTTCTCGGCCAGACTGTGAAACTCAGCGAGGAATTCCTGAACACCAGCGAGCTTCCACCCGGCGACCATCGAAGCCACCTGCGGGTTGGTGTCGGTGGCCGTGGCAAGAGCGATGCTCCGGTTGTAACTCATCACGGCAAAATCTTCCGCCTTTTGAAATGCCGGATTTTCAAGCAGGTCGTGATGGGCCTTGATGTTTGCTTCGTCGGATTGAAACCTGGTCTTCGGGGTTGGGTTGACTTGTGATGGCGTCATTGACGAAACCCTACTCATCCTTCTTTTTCTTGTAAAGACGTTTTTTCACAGGCGAAACGCGGCTTTTTGGACGGGGATGCAGCCGGCGCATGATGAGTTTCATCAAAGGCTTTTGATGCACGAACGGCACCACCGGGGCCGGGTTTGGATTCGGCGGGGCGTACTGCGGGAAAACCGGCGGCGGCGCTTCGTCGGTCATTGTTTTTTCTTTCTCTTTTTGCGACGCTTCTTCTTGGCCGAGTACACGGGCGTCTCATCCACCATTGCCTGTGCGTAGTGTTGACCGGCTCCTACCATCGGTCCCGGCGTCATGCTTCCTCCAATACGCTGGCGGGTTCAGGCACCGCCTGGTCGGTAAATTCGATCCCTTCTTTTTCCGCCTGTTGAATGTCCTCCAAAACTTCTTTGAAGCCGTCCAGCTTCACCGACAGCGAATCGTCCCCGATGGCCTCGAAATTTTCACGCACCGCTTCAATCGTTTCGGCAATCGTGTCCGCCATTCCGATCACCACACCCACGTCCTCGCGTTTGTTGGCGGGGAAATGATATTCGTCCCCGTTTTGGCGATACCGGCACAGTTTGACCCAGCGGCGTGCTTCTTCCGGCACCCGGATCACTTTCACGTCCTCCAAATCGCCCTTGTAATTAAGCGTGGCCGATGCCGCAAAGTCCGCCCCCCATTCCGGTTGAATCAATTCTCCCTGCGCCCCATGCCAAATCACTTTAGGCAGGTTGGTCATGGTCTCCAACAACTGCTCACCGGTTTGTCCCGGCATTCTCAGCGTGGGATCAATAAAGTATGGCGTGCCATCCAGGTTTCGGATTTCCGAGGCTATAAAGTTCCGATAACCGTACTCCGCGAGAACCGGCGACATTTTCTCGTTTACCAACCTCACTCCTTCCGGCAAATCGTCGTAATCCGTCCGTGCTCCAAGATAAAGTTCATTCTTCTTCTCGTAACCTTGATACGACGAATCAGGAAACCAGCCATCCACGCTCAACCCGTCATAACCGATCTCCGTCGCGCCATCAAGAGCGTCCTGCACCACAAACCAGACTAGTTCCGGGGCCACGGCAAATTTGATCCATAGCCGTCGAAGCATCGGCTGACTGTGCAACCAGTCCTGGTGATGCCACGTCTCCATGTTGTCCCGGAATTCATTGACCTTCACCCACACGTTTTTCTTGTCCTTCAAATATTCGCACAGGCTGTCCAAGCCACGGATTTTCTCGGAATGCACCAGTGGCAGGCCAAGCTTTTTGACGGTGTCCACGAACCTCGTTCGCAACCGTTCCAATTCGTCCGCTCCCATCGAACCCCATACCGGCTTACCAATACTTTTCAGGTAATGCTGCTCCCCGGCGTAGCCGATGTCAGGGAAGACATATAGATCGGTTTCCTTCACGATGTCCGGCTCCATGAAGCTCTCGATCTTGTGCAGTGTGGGAACGCCGTAGCCGATAATTTCATCGTCCAGGCTGCGAAACTCCCGTTCCATCGGGACGTGGTAATTGACGTGAGCACAGGTCTCAGACAGCTTCTCGGCCAGCGAAATGAAACTGCCGAAGTCAACGACCGTCACTGTGATCTCAGAAACGTCTTTCACAAAGCAGCGAGTCGATCATCATAAGTCTGCCACGGAACGTCGAGCACGCCAGCCACTATCCTTTCGGCGGCAGTTGCGGCGTTGTGTGGGACACGGTAGGGACAATCCGAAAGGTCGCCCACGTTGGTGGTACCGTCTCCTGGATGTTCGCGTTCAAACTTTTCATCGTAATCGTCCACTTGCTGGACCGTGACTTTCAAATGACGGCACATGATCGCTTCCGTTGCCTCGTGAATGGCCAGACAAGCCTGCTGACGCCAGTCGTTCAATTCTGCCGCCACTCGTACCTGTAAATCTCCCACTTCGTCAAACCACCAGTCCGCTCCGGTGAACCCGTGCCGTTCCTTGATGGTTTCGTTTGGCACGGTGAGAATGTGAATGTTCATTGGAGGTTCCTGACTCTTTGCGTGTGCCGTCTCCGACTCTCTCTCAACGCCGCACGGATCGCCGGTCGGTCGTCGGTGATTTCAGACACTTTTGGTTTTTCCGTGGCTCCCTGCTTCACCGCCTGGTCCCATATTTCCCGGTCGGTTTTGGGTTTGTCGGTCATTGCTCTTGACAACTACGCTCATTCTGCCATTGTCGCAATGTAAATCGAATTCGCACTCGATGAACGAAACACAAACATTTGCACCTTCGACCGTCAGGCTGCGGTTCCCAACTGCGGCGTGCGAACTGTCGGAACGAGGGTGCTTGTACGCGCGGCTTGATTGCGGCGCGGTAAGGAAACAGTGAAAACAGCGAAAGGCATATTAGAATCCCTCGGAGGTACAACTCCAACAAATGGTGGTAGTCGTGGCGTCGAAATCCAACAACCCTACCGGGTTGAAGTGACAGTGGAAGGAGTCGCACCCATCCTTTTCCACCGGTGGAACTGTGAATCAGTGGCGTCCAAATCGGCGGCGAAGAAAGGCAGTGCTGAAAAGAAGTCGGACGATACGGAAAGCTACGTGTATCGGAATGAGAAAAAGGAAATCTGCATTCCTGGAGAGTACCTACGCGGGGCCATCATTGCGGCCAGTAAATTCCAGCAAGACCCTCGCAGTCCCCGTAAGTCGGCGGCAGACTTGTTCAAGGCGGCAATCATCTCTCTCACGGAACTGGCTTCGCTCGGTTCCAAAGATTGGGATTATCTGGACAAGCGGAGAGTCTGCATTCAGCGGAACGCCATTACGCGAAGCCGACCGGCCATGAAAGAAGGCTGGCAGGCAACGTTCATTCTGCAAGTGCAACTTCCAGAGTACGTCGATCAATCGCTTCTCAACAGTACCATTACCGCTGCTGGTAAACTGATTGGCCTTGGAGATTTTCGGCCTTCATTCGGGCGTTTCAACGTCGTCAAGTTTGAAGTGCTGGAAGATTGATTTTGGTACAGTGTGCCCCGTTTCAGTTCGGCAAGTCACGGTCTGGTGAGCTTCGGCAGGTTGTGGTCCGGGTCTGAAAAGACCGGTGAGGTACGGCGTGACAGGGTGTGGCAATGTTGGGAAAGTTTCGGTGCGGCGTTGGGTGGTGTGATTCGGAATGCCGTGGTCGCGTGAGCAACGGTGGTGTGAGAAGTGGTATGGTCCGGGCTCTTTTGAGCCGGTATGGATTGGCGGTCTTAGGTCAGGATCGGCGTTGTAGTGTCCGGTTAGGTTCTCTCCGGTTTGTTGGTTCAGGGTTGGGTTCGGGACTCGAAAGAGTCCGGTATGGTGCGGCAGAGTCGGATTCGCTCAGGCGGAGAGCGGTTAGGTAGTGCGCGGTTCCGCGCGGCGGGGAACGCTTAGGCAGGCCACGGTTTGGAGTGGAAATGTATGGATAGGTCTGGCACGGGCCGAAAGGCCGGTATGGAAAGGTCTGACGTGGCAATGTGCGTTATGGTCAGGTCAGGTATCGCCAGCACAGGTGAGGAATGGCGCGGTCATTCGTCGAAAGACTTGAGGCTGCCTTTGCGTTTTGCGGAGGCAGCCTCTACTTCTTTTTGGTGAACTTCCATTCCGTGCTCAATAACTTCTTTGTGAAGTGTCATTTTATGCTTCGCCTCATCCTGTTTGAATTTTTCTTCAAAAGAAATCCTTCTTTGGGCGGTTTTTTCAGCGTGAGACTGCTGGCCGATCTTTATTTTGGATTGGGCCATTGCTTCCGTCGCTGCGATTTTAGACTTCGCTTCCGGAGTCAGTCCACCGGCTCCGTTTTGCGCTGCCGCTGCTTTTTGTGCTTCCGCTTGTCTCTGCTGAAAAGCCTTTATTAAATTTCCAATCTGCGAAAGCTGCTTGTTCATATCCGCCGCCACCTGCTTCGAGTTTTTGTCTGCCTCAAGCAGTTTGATGTAGTGACTGGCGTAACCGGCCGCAAGGATCATCCCTTTTACATCGGCAGGCGTTCCAACCCCGCCCGACTGCTGGATTTCCTGCACCTTCGCACCCATCTGTTTGATGATCGTGCCAGCCGCCTCGACCGCATTCTCGCCGTCCTTCGGCGTTACATGATAACCAGCCATCAAACTGCCAAACACCAGTTCTGTGTCATGCACCGTGTCACTGACCTGCGGTTCTTCCGGCACCAATTCATCGGCGCGCGCCGGATCGTCGGTTATCGCCAGGGTCACATCGCGCAGAATCTTCCGCTGTGAACCCGCGTCGTAAAGCGGACGGAACGCCATCAACTGCCCGGCAATCGCCATTTCCAGGGTTTTGTTGCCCGCGCCCAGCACCCGTTCTGGCTCGATGTCCCACGCGAGCGGGTCCGACAACATGCTTTTGGGGACGCCGTCGCGCTGGCACGCCGCCTGGAATAAATTCACTTCCGGATCAACGATGTTCGGCGAGGGGTTGAGCAGGCGCCGCCAGATTTCCCGGTATTCGTAGACCTGGTATTGGTAGTACTGAAGAAGGCCGGCGGACAGCATCGCCGTGGTGGCGTTCAGTTCGGCCATGATCTGCAACTGGCCCTTTTCCACGCCCTTGCTCATGTCCTGATTTTGGGAATGACTCGACGATCCCTGGTCAATCATTTCCCGGTTCTTGCCCCACCCGAATTCCACCAAACCGGTGTTGACCTGCCAACGGTCCGAAGCCGGGATGAAGGTCACGTTTTCGTCCACGAATCCACGGGTGAACAGGTTGGCCTTGAGCGCGCGTTGAACGTCCTCCTGGGACTTCACGCGCATGAGCATGGTCAAGGTCTCGAAGGTTGATTCCGTGATTTTGCACGTCAGACGATTTTGCACGACGCACGCATCATGCAACAACCAGCCCAATCCTCGGACCGCGTGGTACCGGAACGGCGCAACCGCCGACAGGTCCGCAAACTGGAAGTTCACGATTTCTGATTTGTTGGAGGCGAAAATCCGGTCGCCGGGGTTGTAAAGAAAAGCGCCTTTGACGTTTTTCGACTTTGAATCAAAAACTCCCCCGACTTTTCGGGTTGGATTGTACTTGGCGCTGGTTGCGTCCGGGGTGCCCCACGGATCAATTATCATCCGGCGTTTCCACCCTGACTTCTTTCCGTTCTCTGCCCACCAATAAAAGTCGTAAACTTCAATTGTCGGCACGGCATCGCCACCGTAGTATGCCGATTCCTTCCGTCGTTCCTCCCATTTTTCGGCGGTCCAGTTGTCCGGCCAATTGTTTGTCATCAACTTCGCGGTCTCTTCGTCCACCCATTTGAGAGACGCTCTCACCACGGGCATTTGCCATGCCGGGTCCCGGTTTGGTCCGCGCGTCAACTCGATCAGTTGGGGTGCCGTCAGGCTTTTATGGATGGCGAACAACGGCAGGTGTTCCATTGGCAACTCGGTGGCCTCCCCGGTCGGGATGAGAATGTCTTCGAGGCTGGCAGTCCTTGGGCGCCAATGATCCCGGTCGTTCTGAACTGACGGGCCTATCCCATGCAGGATGGCCTGGGCGATCTTGGCCCGCTGCAATTCGTAATACGGCATCGACCGCTTCATCAGCCGGTTTGCGTGGCGGGTGCAGGTTTCCGAATGGGTTGAACGGCTGTGCTTCGGGCCGATGTCCGCAAGGGCGCGGAAATAATTCCCCGGCTTGAGTATCGCAGAATACATCTGGCCGCGCGCGTCGTGGGCCTTGCGGGTCGCGGTCAAGTCGTTATAGTTGGCCTGTATGTCGTTCTCATGGACTTCTTCCTCCGTGAACGGTGCGAACCCGTTGAAGACCTCGTTTATCAGAGCCCGGTTTCGGGAGCGGGGCCAGGAAGATTGCCTCATTTGGTAACAAATGGACTCAACAAGCTGGGCGTCGTCGAATTGCACGATTACGCATTACGCTCGTTGGATAGGCCTGTCAACAATAAGAGGTTTTTCGTTTTTTGGAAAATGCAGTTT
>WNFM01193322.1_pt2 | contig 21897 bp, 17 predicted proteins | sample 5400271 | NCBI WGS metagenome assembly WNFM01 (sample SAMN13153352, study PRJNA577476) | soil metagenome | isolation source: 60 cm saprolite on Douglas fir-dominated hillslope | place: USA:California | collected 2013-09-17
TCGCACCGCTCGCGCTTGTTTCGGTTGGATTACAGCTGCGATTCGATCAAACTCAGGGAATAAAGACCGCACTCGCGCTAGGTCTTACTTTTAAGCTGCTATTGGCTCCGGCAATCCTGGCAATCCTATACTTCAGCATCGCACGCACAGGCGATGATGTCGCGCGCGTCACATTGTTTGAAGCAGCTATGGGGCCGCAAATCGGCGGCGCAATTGTCGCAATTCAGCACGGACTGAATCCACCGCTGGTTTCACTGATGGTCGGAGTAGGCATAACCCTTTCTTTCATTACTCTTCCACTGTGGTCACAGCTTCTGCATCAACTGTAAACGTATTGAAGAGGCTCGGAGAAAGTGTTGATAGACCCGTTCTCGTTTGTAGTTTTCCATCACAGCGTGCCGCTGGCGGGGTCCTCTTGCTAACCTCATTCGATCACCTCGTCGGCGGTGGCGAGCAATCGGGACGGCACTTCCAGACCGAGAGCCTTTGCAGTCTTGAGGTTGATAAAAACTGCGTAGCGGTCGGGCTGCTCCACGGGGAGGTCCGCCGGGCTGGCCCCACGCACGATCTTGTCAATATAAACTGCTCCCTGCCGGGCCATGGCAGGGAGATCGGGCCCAAAGCTCACAAGGCCGCCAACGACAACCGTCTCCTTGAATCCATGGCAGGAGGGCAGTTTATGGGCTAACGCGAGACTCGCAATTTGCGCCGAGTTTACGGCGGTAAATGCTCCCGCGATTACAATCAGACCTTCAATATGGTTACGCTGCATTTCGTCGAACGCTGCCGGCAAGTCGTCCGCCGATTTGACGTCGGTAGGCGTCAATTTCAATCCCAATTCCGCAGCGGCTTTCTCAAGTGATGCGGTGGCAAAGGCGACATTCGAATCGCCACTAGCTCCCAGCACCGCAACTTCTTTTATCGCTGGCGCGATCTCCTTGAGAATCTGAAGACGTTTGGCGTAAATCTCAGTCCCGGCTTCAAAGGAAACTCCGGTCATATTACCGCCCGGGTGTGCAAGGCTTTGCACAAGGCCGATGTCGACCGGGGCGCCGACAGATAGAAATACAACCGGAACCGACGAAGTCAATTTCTTTGCCGCAACGCCGGCGATCGTACTCCAAACCACCAAGAGATCGATGTCGGGTAGCAGTGATCGGATAGCATCCTCCATCGCAGAGGGTTCGGGCCGCACGACCAGAGTCTGGAGCGTAATATTCTTCCCCTGAACGTAACCGAGATCGTTCAGTCGCTCTAGAAGTGCTGTCAACGATTGCCCGGGTCTTCCCGCGGCCACCTGACCAATCCTCCACACTTTCTGCTGGGCGCTGATCGGGAGTGGCCAAGCCACTAGGGTTGCAGCGATTGCAATAAATTTCCGTCGCCGCATTCTGAGCCCCGAGCCAAGGAAGCTCATCGTAACAGTTTTCTTGAACGAACCGGAAGGGTCTGCGAGTGTCCGTTTGGTGAGACCACGCCCTATTGTTGAGCCGCACCCCGCGGGCGAAAATTCTCGATCAGCCGCAGCAGCACGCGCGCGCCGGCATCGGCGTCGGCGACCTCGACATGCTCGTCCGGGTGATGGCTGATGCCGCCGCGGCAACGCACGAACACCATGCCGACATCGGCGATGTCGATCATCGCCATGCCGTCGTGCCCGGCACCGCTCGGCAGTTCGAACACGCGAAACCCCTCGCCCGCGATGGCCTCCGCCACCTGGCTCCTGAGCCACGGCGCGCAGGGCACGGTGCGGTTCTCGTGGGTGACGTCGGCTTGCAGCGACAGTTTTCGGCGCCTGGCGATCGCTTCGATTTGCCGGACGATATCGGCGACCGCAAGCTTACGGTGGCCGTCGGTCGGGGCGCGGATATCGATGGTGAAGGATACCTGCCCGGGAATGACATTGGTCGCGCCGGGCATCGCATGGATATACCCGACGGTGCCGACCAGGCCGCCTTCGTCGGTCTTGCAAAACTCCTCGATCGCGACGATGCATTCGGCGGCGCCCGCCAGCGCATCGCGCCGCAGTGCCATCGGCACCGTGCCGGCATGGCCGGCCATGCCGTTCAGGCTCGCCGCTAGGCGCGTGGCACCTGCGATCGCGGTCACGACGCCGATCGGGAGATTTTGCGCTTCCAATACCGGACCCTGCTCGATGTGGAGTTCGATGTAGGCCAGCAATTCGCTGCGCGCTCTTGCCGCCGCGCCGATATGGTCGGGATCGAGACCAAATTTGGTAAGCGCTTCCCGCATCGAAATGCCGGCCTCGTCCTTTACGCCGAGCGCGCTCTCGATGAACGTGCCGGCGACCGCACGGCTGCCTAACAGCGTCGACGCAAACCGCACCCCTTCCTCGTCGGCAAACCCGATCACTTCGATCGCGAACGGCAGCCGCCGTCCTCTTTTGTGCAGGTGGGCGACACAGGAAATCGCCGTGATCAGTCCAAGCGGGCCGTCCCATTTGCCGGCATCGCGGACGGTGTCGTAATGCGAGCCCAGCATCAGGCACGGCAAACCGGGACGCTCGCCCTCGTAACGACCGCAGACATTGCCGATCGCGTCGAGATGCGCGCGCAATCCTGCCTCGCGCATCCAACTCAGAATGAGGTCGGCAGCCGCACGATGCTCTTTGGTCAGAAAGATGCGGGCAAGATGCTCTGGCGTCTCGGAGATCGCCGCCAATTCGTTGATCCGGGCGACGATCTCATCGCCGAGGGAAGCGTTTTGGTGCCCGGCGCCTGCCGCATTCATTTCACTCATGCTGTTCCAATGACGAAAGCCGCGCCGGTCCGAGGCGTGCGTGTCGGCCGATCGATACAAATTCGGTGCCAGCGGGAGGTTTGCGAATCCAACAGTCACCGAACGTCCGACTGGTATCAGCCCTCGGCCGGCAAATCATCGGATTAGACGCCTGACCGGACCCGAGGCGGGGCTGAACCAGGATAAGGATTGCTTAACTCCCTTGCATACAATCCAAAAATGTCGCCTAAATTCTAATCCAATGCCAGCCTGCACAAGTTTTAAACCGGAATCTTCTTTGATAGATATATTATGTATTTCAGTATGTTATATGAGATTGCTCATCAAAAAGGCTCTGGCATGAAGATTGCGACATAGCGGTTCGGGCTCCGCCGGATCGGCGAAGCCGCGAAATCAGCGGCGGTCCATCCGCCAGAGGAGCAAGCACATGGATTTTGGCAGGATCTCACGACGACATCTCTTGCAAGGAAGCGCGGCACTTACCCTCGGCACGGCGTTGGGCGCGCGCTCCGCCCTCGCTGCGGATACCACGATCGGCTTTATCTATGTCGGATCGCGCGACGACTACGGCTACAACCAGGCCCACGCCGCAGGCGCGGCGGCGCTCAAGAAGATGCCCGGCCTCAAGGTGGTCGAGGAAGAAAAGGTGGCTGAGACTGACGCGGTCGAGAAGACCATGGAATCGATGATCAATCTCGACGGCGCGACGCTGCTGTTTCCGACATCATTCGGATATTACAATCCGCACATGATCAAGATGGCGAACAAGTTTCCAAAACTGCGCTTCGAGCACTGCGGCGGCTTGTGGAGCGACAAGGATCCGAAGAACGCCGGCAGCTATTTTGGCTACATCGATGAAGCGCAATATATTTCCGGCATCGTCGCCGGCTATTCCACCAAGAGCGGCAAGCTCGGCTTCGTTGCCGCCAAACCGATCCCGCAAGTGCTGCGCAACATCAACGCGTTCACGCTTGGCGCGAAACTTGCAAACCCAAAGGCCACCACCCAAGTCATTTTCACCGGCGACTGGTCGATGCCCGTCAAGGAAGCCGAAGCGACCAACAGTCTGATCGATCAGGGCGTCGATGTCCTGACCTGCCATGTCGACGGACCGAAGACCATGGTCGAGAACGCGGCGCGGCGCGGCGCCATGGTGTGCGGCTATCACGTCAATCAGTCGCCCTTGGCGCCAAAGGCCTATCTGACCGGCGCGGAGTGGAACTGGGAAGCGCTCTATCCAAAATTCGTCAAGATGATCGCTGCCGGCGAAACCATTCCGAATTTCTATCGCGGCGGCCTCAAGGAAGAGATCGTCAAATGCTCGCCCTATGGCGAAGCGGTATCGGCGGAAGCGCGCAAAGCTGCCGACGATGTCAAAGCAAAACTCACGGCCGGTACCTACACCATCTTCAAAGGTCCGATCATGGACAACAAGGGCAAGACCGTGATCGCCGCCGGAACCGATCGGGGCCAGAAGGACCCTGAACTGGAAAAGATGGACTATCTGGTCGAGGGCGTCATCGGAGCGACTTCGTGACATCAGGCGTTGCGGATCCCGTCGAAGCCAGTGCGATTGCTCCGGCCGCAGATCCCGGATTTCTGCAACGCCATGGCGGGACCATCGAATATATCCTCATTCCGGGCGCGGCGCTGGTCGGCGCGCTCGGGGTGTTCGGGATTTTTGTCGCTCTGTTCGGCAAGAGCCCGCTCGATCTTTATTTCTATATGTACCAGGGCGCGTTCGGCACCTGGTTCTCCTGGCAGAACACGCTGACGCGCGCGGCGCCCTTGATCCTGACCGCGCTATGTACGGCGCTGCCCGCCCAACTCGGCATGGTCATCATCGGCGGCGAAGGCGCGCTATTGATCGGCGCGCTGGCGGCGACCAGCATGGCGCTGGTGATGCAGTCGGCGCCCCCGCTGGTGGTGCAGTTGGCGATGGCTGCCGCCGGCATGATCGGCGGAGGGCTTTGGATCGCGCTGTCGGGCGGCCTTCGTCAATACCGCGGCGTCAACGAGACGATCTCGAGCCTCTTGCTCGTCTACATCGCGCTCGCGATCCTCAACCATCTGGTCGAGGGCGCGATGCGTGACCCTGCGAGCCTCAACAAGCCCTCGACCCGGGAGATCGGCGCCGCCAACATGATCGGATCGATCCCCGGCACCGACGTGCATTGGGGATTGGTGTTCGGGATCGTCGCCGCGATCGCGTCTTACATTTTGATCTATCACACCGTGTTCGGTTTCGCCGCCCGCGTCGCCGGCGGCAATATTCGCGCGGCCAAGATCGTGGGCCTCGGCGTCGGCAAATTGATCATGACCATCTGCTTTCTGGCGGGCGCGTCGGCCGGCCTTGCCGGAATGGTCGAAGTCGCTGCCGTGCAGGGCCGCACCAACGCCAACCTTGCCGCCGGCTATGGCTTTACGGGCATCCTCGTCGCCTTCCTGGCGCGGCAGAATCCGCTGGCGATTATTCCCGTTGCCATTCTTCTCGGCGGCATCAGCGCCAGCGGCGGCCTATTGCAGCGCCGGCTCGGCCTGCCCGATGCCTCCGTGCAGGTGCTGCAGGGAATTATCTTCGTCTTCGTTCTCGCAAGCGACGCGGTTTATGGACGAGTTGGCTTCCTGAAAGGGAAATCCTGATATGGCGGACGGAACCATCGGGCTCTGGACGGTCCCTCTCGCGGTATTCGGCGGTGCGATCCGTGTCTCGACGCCGTTTCTGTTCGTCAGCCTCGGCGAATGCATCACCGAGCGCTCTGGACGCATCAATCTCGGCCTCGAGGGCACGCTGGTGATGGGCGCGATGAGCGCCTACGGTATCTCCTATCTCACCGGCTCGCCCTGGCTTGGCGTGCTCGCCGCAGGCTTGACCGGTTCGCTGCTCGGCGCGCTGCATGCCGGAATTTGTTCGCTGCCGCGGGTCAATGACATCGCGGTGGGCATCGCGCTGATGCTGTTCGGAACGGGACTAGCGTTCTATCTCGGCAAGCCGCTGATCGAACCGACAGCGCCGCGGCTGCCCGCGATCGATTTCGGCTGGTGGAGCGATATCGCGCAGGTCCGCGCCGCGCTTCGGATCAATGTGCTGTTCCTGATCGGCGTCGCGCTGGCGCCAATTCTGTACTGGGCCTTTCGGACCACGCGCTGGGGCTTGCTCATCCGCACCGCCGGCGAGAGTTCGGATGCCGCAAAGGCGATGGGATACTCCGTGCTTGTGATCCGGCTCAAGGCCACCATGGTCGGCGGCTTTCTCGCCGGGATCGGCGGTTCGTTCCTGTCGCTGTTCTATCCCGGCAGCTGGAACGAGGGGCTGTCCTCAGGCCAGGGCATCACCGCGGTCGCGCTCGTCATCTTCGCGCGCTGGGATCCGATGTTGTGCCTGTGGGCCTCGCTTGCCTTCGGCGGCGCCGCGGCGCTGGGGCCGGCGCTGCAGTCGGTCGGCGTCACCTCGGGATATCATCTGTTCAACGCCGCCCCCTACATTCTGACGCTGGCGATCATGATCATCACCTGCTCGCCGAAGCGTACGCTGACCGGTGCACCGGCCGAACTTTCAATCACCCGATGACGCGCATGAGCGAGACCGACACATGGCTGAGCGCTATTTGAAATCCGAACCCTATGCCTGGCCCTATAACGGCGATCTGCGCCCGGAAAACACCGCGCTGATCATCATCGACATGCAGACCGACTTCTGCGGCGTCGGCGGCTATGTCGACAAGATGGGCTACGACCTGTCGCTGACCCGCGCCCCGATCGAGCCGATCAAGCGGCTGCTCGCCGTGATGCGGGCGCAAGGTTTTCACATCATCCACACCCGCGAAGGTCATCGTCCCGATCTGACCGACCTGCCCGCCAACAAACGCTGGCGGTCGCGCCAGATCGGCGCCGGGATCGGCGATCCTGGCCCCTGCGGCCGCGTGCTGGTCCGCGGCGAGGCCGGCTGGGAGATCATTCCGGACCTGGCGCCGTTGCCGGGCGAGCCGATCATCGACAAGCCCGGCAAGGGCTCGTTCTGCGCCACCGATCTGGAATTGATGCTGCGGCTGCGCGCCATCGAAAACATCGTGCTCACCGGCATCACCACCGATGTCTGCGTCCACACCACGATGCGGGAAGCCAACGACCGCGGCTTCGAATGCGTGCTGATCGAAGACTGCTGCGCCGCCACCGACAAGGGCAATCACGATCACGCGCTGAAAATGATCAAGATGCAGGGCGGCGTATTCGGTGCGGTCGCGAGTTCGGCCGACCTGATTGGGGCCTTGTCGTGATCATCGGCGAAACGCCGCTGCCGAGCGGCGCGCTTGGCGTCGACGCCATCGCCATGACCATGCGGTTCGGGGATTTTGTCGCGCTGGACAAGGTCGAACTGAAAGTACGTCCGGGTTCGTTCCACGCGTTGCTCGGCGAAAACGGCGCGGGCAAGAGCACACTGGTAAAGTGCATCATGGGCTATTATCACCCGACCGAGGGCGACGTGCTGGTCGGCGGCCGCGAACAGGCGATCGCCAATCCGAAGGACGCCCACGCGCTCGGGCTGGGCATGGTGTACCAGCATTTTACCTTGGTGCCGGCGATGACGGTTGCCGAAAACCTGGTGCTGGCGCGCGACGATGTCCCGGCGGTTGTCGACTGGGCCAAGGAGAAGAAGCAACTGGAAGCGTTTCTGGCGCGCATGCCGTTCAAGGTACCGCTTGACGCCAAAGTCTCCGATATTTCCGCCGGCGAGCGGCAGAAATGCGAAATCCTCAAGCAGCTCTACTTGAGACGTCGCTTTCTCATTCTGGACGAGCCGACCTCGGTGCTGACGCCGGGCGAAGCCGACGAAGTGCTGGGGATGTTGCGCGCGATGGTCGTCAATGACGGGCTGACCATCCTGATGATCACCCACAAATTCCGCGAAGTGATGGCGTTCGCCGACGAAGTCACGATCCTCCGTCGTGGCAAGCTGGCGGGCCATGGCAAAGTTGCCGATCTCACCCCCGACAGCATGGCCCGCATGATGATCGGCGCCGAGGAATTGACCATTCAGCCGGCCAGGGTCGGCGAAGTGGGCGAAGCACGGCTCGAGCTCACAAAACTCAAGGCGCTCGACGACGCCGGGGCGATTGCGGTCCATGAGGTTTCGCTCGCCGTCCGCGGCGGTGAAATCGTCGGCATCGCCGGCGTCTCCGGCAACGGCCAGCGCCAGCTTGTCGAGGTGCTGGCCGGCCAGCGCGAAGCCGAAAGCGGCGAAATCCGCGTCGCCGGCGATATCTATCATGCGAGCCGCGAGGAAATGCGGCGGCACCAGATGTCGCTATTGCCGGAAGAGCCCCTGAAGAACGCCTGTGTCGGCGGCATGAGCGTCGCCGACAATCTCGCGTTTCGCGAATTCGACCGCGCCCCCTTCGCAAGCGGCGGCTGGTGGCTCAATCGCGCGGCATTTCGCGACGACGCCGAGACGAAGATCGGGCAATACAAGATCAAGACCCGCACCCCGGATACGCCGATCTCATCCTTGTCGGGCGGCAATGTGCAGCGCGCCGTGCTGGCGCGTGAGCTCGGCGGCCACGTCGAGGTGCTGATCGCCGCCAATCCCTGTTTTGGTCTGGACTTTGCCGCCGTGGCGCAAATCCATGCCGAGATCATGGCCGCGCGAAACCGCGGCGCCGCGGTGCTCCTGGTGAGCGAGGACCTCGACGAATTGCTCGAACTGTCGGATCGCCTGGTAGTGATGTTCCACGGCCAGTTCGTCTATGAGGCCCGCGCCAGCGAAGCCGACCTCACCGAAATCGGCCGGCACATGGCGGGGCATTGATCCGGTAGAGCCTCGGTTCTGATTGAATCAGAACCGAAGCTCTATCGTCTTATTCTGGCGCGTTTTTCTTCACGCGAACCGGCTTCCATTTCGCTTGAAAACGCTATTCCTTGCCTCTCGACCCTGCCGTCTGCATGATGCGCCTGGCGACAGGAGCGATCATGGACAGCATTTCGAAGATGAGTACGTCCGAGCTCGATGAGCATTTTCTGCGCCGGTCGTTCGACGTCGCCCGCCGCGCGTTGACCCACGGCAATCATCCCTTCGGCGCCATCCTGGTCGATCAACACCGCAACGTGCTGATCGAGGTCGAGAATGGCTACATGCCCTCGCGAGACGGCACGGCGCATGCCGAGCGCCGGCTGGCGACGCAAGCCTGCACGACGCTCAGCCCGAATCTCCTTAAGAGTGCGACGTTATATTCGTCTGCCGAGCCCTGTGCGATGTGCGCGGGCGCGATCTACTGGGCAGGAATTGGCCGCCTGGTCTACGGCCTGAGCGAACATCGCTTGCGTGCCGTCACCGGCAATCACCCGGAAAATCCCACACTCGACCTGCCCTGCCGCGAGGTATTCAAGAGCGGCCAGCGGCCGACCGAGGTCGAAGGACCCTTGCTCGAGGACGAGGCGGCAGCGCTGCACGAAGGCGTCTGGAAGAAATAGATAGCCGTCGAAGGTTTCTGTCACCGAACCAGAAATGGCGCCGCGGGGATCATCGCGGCGCCATTGTTTTCACCTGGAGAAGGATCAGGCGGTTAGAACTTCACCGTAATACCGGTGTAGACGGTCGATTCGGTGCAGCTGTTGGTGCTCTGACCGGTTGCCGCGATCGTGCAGACACCGGGCATCGCATTGTGGTCGAGGCCGAACTTGTTCTGCCAGTAGCGATAGGCAACCCAGACGTCAACGAAGTGCGAATATTTCGGGCCCGCGAAGGCCTTGCTGGCGTCGAAGGTCAGGCGGATTGGTTCGCTGTTGAACTCCGTTTTGGTCGCGGTGCTGAAGCGGCCGACACCCGAAAGCGCCGGAAGGCCGTTCGCGTCACCTTTCGGTCCGTACCATGCGGCGCGGCCGCTGATCGAGAAGAACTGCATCGACTCCGGCAAGAAGCCCAGATTCATGTAGTAGTTGGTCTCAACTGCCCAGGTGGTCTTGAAATCCGTGTTGCCATCAACCGAGCAGGTCACGCCGGGAAGGCCCGGACCAAACAGACCGCACTGGTTGAAGGCGTTGTGGTTGATTTCCTTGTACGCCAAGGGCGCCACGTTGAAGTAGCCCTTGTAGGGAAGGTCGAACGCGAATTGCAGACCGCCGACGAAGTCGCGCTTGGCCGGGGCCAGGAAGTTATTTTCCGAATTGGCATCGGCGCCGACTTCGAACGAAATGTTATGCAACGGCCCGACGCTGAAGGCCTTGGTGTTGAAGATTTCGTTCCAGCCGAATGTAGAGCGGATCAGGCCGTAGATTTCGGTTGCGCCAGCACAATTCGCCGGAGCGCCGCTGAGAAGAACGCCAGCGTTCGAGCAGGGATTGGCCGGATCGTTATGGTCCGACTTGAACATCGAGATGGTGAAGAAGTTGGTACCGTAGGCCCACGCGTCGAAGTGCGTGAACGAATAGACGCTCTTGGCGGTCTTGCCGTTGATCGTGCCATTCGGCCGGATGCTGAAGTCACCGGGATCGGTACCTTTGGGCATCCATGAGTAGGTCACCCGGTCGTCGATCACGAAGAAGAACGGCAGGTCCGCGATCGGCTTTGCTTTGGCCTTGACCGGCAAATCTGCGGCACTGGCGAAGCCAGATGGTGCGAGCATGGCAAGTGACAGCGCCGCTGCTGCAATTGCTCCGTTAACGATCGAATGATCAAGGCCGGCGTCGCAGCGACACTTGCGCCGTTCCTTAACCCTGAGAAGCCTCAAGTTTTTCCACGGCCTGCCGCAAGATTCATCAAGACCGGCCGCTACCTTCGCAACTTAGGCGTGGCGCGCGGCGGTCGCTGCGCTGAATGAAAACTGGAGAAGCGGACGGTTCGAGTTCCAGTTATGCCTATTTCTATTGTCCTTTTGCGGACATATGGCACTGCACAAGCGCAACTGCGGGTTCCGTAAATCGACATCCGCCGCTCGTGTGCACGACGGAACGAACCTGCTCATATTCACGGCAGGGCTGACTGGGCCGTTCCGATTTGTATCGACCGTCACAATTATGCAACACGCTATCCGCCTGTCCGCGCTGGATTAAGAGACCGATACCGGTCGCAGCGGGGTAACCCGACAGCAAAGGCCGAAGGAATCACTGCCCCGGCGCCTGCCAAAGAGTTGGGCAAACGCTGGCGCTTTTTCCCTACTTACGCCGAAGTCCAAACTAGCCCAGTATTGAGGCACTCCATCCCTCGCGCGCGTGGCCAAGAATGTTAGATCCGACATCAACCGGCCTGCATTCCGGCGAAACGCCGCTGCTCCAGACGATTGGGTTGACCAAGCGTTACGGCGATTTTCTCGCCAACGACAAGATCGATATCGATATCTGGCCGCGGCAGATCCATGCGCTTCTCGGCGAGAACGGCGCCGGTAAATCAACCCTCGTCAAAGCCATCTACGGACTGATTCAGCCGAGCGACGGCGAGATGCACTGGCAAGGCGAGACGATGGTCCTGTCCGGTCCCTCGGAAGCCCGCGCGCGCGGCATCGGTATGGTGTTCCAGCATTTTTCGCTGTTCGACAATCTCACGGTGGCCGAAAACGTGGCGCTCGGCCTCGACGGCAAGGAATCCTTCAAGGACATGTCCGCGCGGCTCGAGGAAGTGTCCAATGTTTACGGGCTTCCACTCGATCCCAAACGCGAGGTGTGGCAGCTGTCGGTGGGTGAACGCCAGCGCATCGAGATCGTCCGGGCGCTGATGCAAAATCCCAAATTCCTGATCCTCGATGAGCCGACCGCGGTATTGACCCCGCAGGAGGCCGATCAGCTGTTTATCGTGCTGGACCGCCTCAAGGCGGAGGGCCGCGCGATCCTCTACATCAGCCACAAACTGGAAGAGGTGAAGCGGCTATGCGACACCGCCACGATCCTGCGCGGCGGCAAGAAGGTCGCGACCTGCAACCCGCAGGCGGAAACCGCGGCCTCGCTCGCGCGCATGATGGTCGGCGCCGACATCAAGGAAGTCAAAGCCGCCGTGGGCCGGCACACCACGGTGCCGCGCCTCGTCGTCAACGATCTCAGCCTCGAGCCCAACGATCCTCACGGCGTCAGGCTCGCGCATATTTCGCTCGAACTGAAGGGTGGTGAAATCTTGGGCATCGCCGGCGTCGCCGGTAATGGGCAGGATGAGCTGTTCGCCGCACTTTCCGGCGAGCGGCTGGCGCAGGACCCCGGCACGGTGGTGATCGACGGTGAAGCGGCGGGACATCTGTCCATCACGCAGCGGCGCAAGCTTGGCGCGGCTTTCGTGCCCGAAGAGCGGCTCGGTCACGGCACCGCCCCGCGCATGAAACTTTCCGAAAACGCGCTTTTGACGGGGCACGCCGCGAGCGGCATGGTCCAGCATGGTTTCATCAACACCGCAGCGACCTTGTCGACGGTCGACCGCACCACCGAGACGTTCGATGTGCGCAAGGCCAAGCGCGATCCCGAAGCGGCAAGCCTGTCCGGCGGAAACTTGCAAAAGTTCATCGTCGGCCGCGAGATATTGCGCAACCCCGCCGTTCTGGTGGTGAGCCAGCCGACCTGGGGCGTGGACGCGGGCGCGGCTGCCGTGATCCGGCAGGCGCTGCTCGATCTCGCCGCAGCCGGCGCGGCCGTGCTGGTGACGAGCCAGGATCTCGATGAACTGACCGAGATCGCCGACCGGATCGCGGTGATGTTCCACGGCCACCTCTCGGCGCCGCTTCCGACCGCGGATGCCAGCCGCGAGAAGCTCGGCCTGCTGATGGGTGGGAGCACCCTGGAGCAGAAGGAAACGGCTCATGCAGTTAGTGCTTGAAAAGCGGTCCGAGCGATCGAACGCGATCGCACTGGTCTCGCCATTGATCGCGATCGGCTTGACGATCGTGACCATGAGCATCCTGTTCGCCATTCTCGGCAAGAATCCGATTCTAGCGCTTTGGGTCTACTTCATCGATCCCTTGACCGACAGCTATTCGCTGCAGGAACTCGCGGTAAAGGCGACGCCGCTGGTGATGATCGCGATCGGTTGGAATATCGGGGCGGAAGGCCAGTTTCTGATCGGCGCCGTCGCCGGCAGCTGGCTCGCGGTGAAAACGCAAGGCACCGAGGCGGGACATTGGGTGCTGCCGGCGATGCTGGTGCTTGGTGCCGCGGCGGGCGCGCTCTATGCCCTGATACCGGCGATCTGCAAGGTCAGGTTCGGCGCCAGCGAGATCCTCACCAGCCTGATGTTGGTCTATGTGGCTGACCTTTTTCTCGACTATCTGGTCCGTGGTCCGTGGCGCGATCCCGCAGGCTTCAATTTCCCGACCACCGCCGAGTTCGATCCGGTTGCGACCGTGCCGGTTCTGATCGCAGGCGGCCGGCTGCATCTCGGCGCGATCATCGCGCTTCTTGTCGTCGCCGCGGCGACCGTATTGCTCGCGCGCACCATCAAAGGTTTCGAAATCCGCGTTGTCGGCGCTGCACCCCGCGCGGCGCGCTTTGGCGGGTTCAATTCCGATCACTTGATCCTTCTGACCTTCGCCATTTCCGGGGCGCTAGCCGGCCTTGCGGGGATCATCGAGGTCGCGGGACCGGTCGGGCATCTGCAGCCGGGAATCTCACCGGGGTATGGTTTCACCGCGATCATCGTCGCCTTTCTCGGCCGGCTGAACCCAATTGGAATATTAATTGCAGGTCTTTTCCTCGCATTGACCTTTATCGGCGGGGAGCAGGCCCAGATCGCAATGAAGATCCCGTTGGACGTGACCAAGGTATTTCAGGGCATTCTGCTGTTCTACGTACTGGCCTGCGACTCCCTCATTCTGTACCGCTTCCGGCTCATTTTCGCGTCACGACAGGTGCACAGTGGAACTGGTTGAGGCGATCATTCTTTCGGTACTCGCGGCATCGACGCCGCTATTGATCGCGGCCACGGGAGAACTCGTGACCGAGCGCGCCGGCGTGCTCAATCTCGGTGTCGAAGGCATGATGATCGTGGGCGCTGCCTGCGGGTTCGGCGGCGCCTGGCTCTCTGGCTCAATCATCATCGGCGCCATCTGCGGCATGATCGCAGGCACCCTGTTGTCGCTGATCTTCGCGATGATGACGCTGGGTCTTGCGGTCAACCAAGTGGCGACGGGTCTCGCGCTGACGATCCTCGGAATCGGACTATCCGGCCTGATCGGCGCAGGCTTCGTGGGCGAAAGAATAACTCCGGCTCCGCATCTTCATATTCCGGTTCTGACCGATATTCCGCTGGTGGGACGTATCCTGTTCGGCGAGGACGCGTTCATCTATCTCTCGCTGGCGCTGGTCGTCGCGGTCTGGTTTTTCCTCTACCGCACACGGACCGGACTGGTGCTGCGGGCGGTGGGCGACAATCACGTCTCGGCGCACGCACTGGGATATCCGGTGCTCAAGATCAGAATGCTCGCCGTGATGTTCGGCGGCGCCTGCGCCGGGCTCGCGGGCGCTTATCTGCCGCTCGCCTATACGCCATTCTTCATTCCGGGCATGACGGCCGGCCGCGGCTGGATCGCGCTTGCGCTGACGGTGTTCGCATCGTGGCGGCCGGGCCGTCTCGTCATCGGCGCCTACCTGTTCGGCGCGGTGACGATCCTTCAATTGCATGCGCAAGGCGCCGGCATCGGCGTGCCTTCGCAGTTCATGTCGTCGCTGCCCTATATCGCAACCGTCATCGTCCTGGTGCTGCTCTCGCGCGCGCGCACCGGCGGCTCAACCGCGCCTGCAGCGCTTGGCACCGTGTTCGTGCCCGACCGCTGATTTCGTATTCGGGGCGTGCGCGATGGGGCGCCGCGTCCTGGAGTGTCGTTCCCCCCGACTGTTTGGAGATTGACGATGAGGAAAACATTTCTTGCGGCCGCCGCCGCACTTCTGCTTGCCGGCAGCATCTCGAGCGGCGCCTCGGCCGCCGACAAGTTGAAGGTCGGGTTCATCTATCTTGGCCCGGTCGGCGACCTCGGCTGGACCTATCAGCATGACCTCGCCCGCCAGGCGCTCGCCAAGGAGCTCGGCGACAAGATCGAGACCACCTTCCTCGAGAACGTCCCCGAAGGCCCCGACGCCGAGCGCGCCATCGAGCAACTCGTCCGTGCCGGCAACAAGCTGATCTTCACGACGTCATTCGGTTACATGGACCCGACCCTGAAGGTGGCGAAGAAGTACCCGAACGTGCATTTCGAGCACTGCTCGGGCTACAAGCGTGACGCCAACATGGCCACCTATTCGGCGCGCTGGTATCAGGGTCGCTACATCCAGGGTCAGATCGCGGCCAAGATGTCGAAGGCCGGCGTGCTCGGTTATATCGGTTCGTTCCCGATTCCCGAGGTCGTCTCGGGCATCAACGCCACGATGATCGGCGCGCAGACGGTCAATCCCAACATCAAGGTCAAGATCATCTGGGCGAACTCGTGGTTCGACCCCGGCAAGGAAGCCGACGCTGCCAAGGCGCTGCTCGATCAGGGCGCCGATGTGATCATGCAGCATACCGACTCACCGGCGGCGATGCAGGTCGCGAGCGAACGCGGCAAGCTCGCGTTCGGACAGGATTCCGAGATGATCAAGTTCGGACCGAAGGCACAGCTGACCTCGATCCTCGACACCTGGGCGCCCTATTACATTGCGCGCGTCAAGGCCGAGCTCGACGGCACCTGGAAATCCGAGGACACCTGGGGCGGGTTGGACACCAAGATGTTCGCGATGGCGCCCTACACCAACATGCCCGACGATGTGAAGAAGATGGCCATCGATACCGAAGCCGCCCTCACCGCCGGCAAGCTGCAGCCGTTTAAATGTCCGGTCGTTGGCCAGGACGGCAAGGAAGTTGAGTGCAAGGGCGGCGATCATCTGGCCGACGGCCAGGTGCTGGGCATGAACTTCTACGTCAAGGGCATCGACGACAAGATTCCCGGCAAGTAACGCCGGGCGTTCCCGAGACTGACCGGGTCCGGGCGGCAACGCCCGGACCCTTTTTCTTTCCTTTATCCAACCTGCATCGCGTGCGCGGCGGCGCTATGGCGCCGGATCAGGTCGGGCACGTCGAGTCCGGGAATGGCGCCGTCAGTGACCACCCAATGGCCTGCGACCATCACGCGATCGGCGCGATGCGCATCGCAAAGAACCAGCGCCGCCAAGGGATCGCCGTGGCCGGAGAAACGCAATTCGTCGAGCTTGAACAATGCCAGATCGGCGGCTTTCCCGACCGCGATCTCTCCCAATTCCGGGCGGCCGACGCAGGCCGCCGATCCCTTGGTGGCCCAGCGCAGCGCGTCCTTGTGGCTGACGCGGGTGACGCCATAGCGGGCACGCTGCAACAGGAATGCCGCGCGCACTTCCTGCATCAGGTTGGATTTATCGTTCGAGGCCGAGCCATCAACGCCGAGGCCGATCGCTACCCCCGCCTCTTCCATGTCGCAGACCGGGCAGCACCCGGACGCCAGAAGCTGATTGCTGCACGCGCAATGGCTGATGGTCGTCTTTGCCTTGCCGAGGCGCTTCATCTCGGCTGCGTTGAAATGAATGCCATGGGCGAGCCAGGTCCGCGCATTGAGCCAGCCGCATTGCTCGAGATAATCCAGCGGCCGGCAGCCATGCATCTGCTCGCAAAATTTGTTCTCGTCCTCGGTCTCCGCTAAATGGGTATGCATGCGGACGTCGAGTTTTTCCGCAAGCGCCGCGGTCGCGCTCATCAGGGACGTCGTGACTGAAAACGGCGAGCATGGCGCCAGCGCGATCTGCACCATGGCGTCCTCGCCGCGCTGATGATGTTTTGCCACCACCCGTTCGCTGTCGGCGAGAATGGTGTCCTCGTCCTGCACCACGCTGTCCGGCGGCAGGCCGCCGTCGCGCTGCGAGCGGTTCATCGAGCCGCGGGTCAAGAGCACGCGGACGCCGAGCCGTTTTGCGACCGCGACTTCGATATCGATGGCATCCTCGAGCCCTGCGGGAAACACGTAATGATGATCAGTTGTGGTGGTGCAGCCGGACAGTAGCAATTCCGACATCGCCACAGTGACGCCGAGCTCGAGCGATTCCGGCGTCAGCCGCGCCCAGACCGGATAGAGCGCCTCAAGCCACGGGAACAATTCGCGGTCCAGCGCCGCCGGCAGCGCCCGGGTCAATGTCTGGTAGAAATGATGATGGGTGTTGATCAATCCCGGCAGGACCACATGGTCGCCCGCCTCGAAGAACGCGGCCGATGTCTTGGGCTGGCCGCCCTTCGGCACCAGTTCGACAATCCTGCCGTTCTGAACGACGACGCCGCGCTCGGCGCCATCGGCGAGGATGGCCAACGGATCCTTGATCCAGATCGCCCGATTTCGGTCCATAATGTTACTTTCTCCAGGAGATCGGAATTGCAAAAACGAACAGCTACGCCATCCCTGCAATTCAAGGACCAGCCCGATCCATGCGAGAGTTGGCGCCGGTCTTGCAGGAATTCTTAAACGGAGTTGCATCTCTTTGAAAGCACTAGCGTATCCATGGATCTGAACACCATCAAGGAAGTCGCCCGCCCCAAGACGCGGGCGCAACTGCCCGTTTGGACGGCAGGCGATGCTTGGCTCGCGGGCGGGACCTGGCTGTTCTCGGAGGCCCAGTCGCATCTGACCCGGTTGATTGATCTTGCCGATCTCAAATGGCCGGCGCTCACGATCGGCGAGAGCGAGCTGACGATCGCGGCGACCTGCACGGTGGCGCAACTCGATGCGCTCGCATGCCCGCCGGAATGGCTTGCGGCGCCGCTGATCAACCAATGCTGCCGAGCGTACCTGGCATCCTTCAAGATCTGGAAGACCGCGACCGTCGGCGGCAATCTCTGCATGTCGTTACCGGCCGGCCCGATGATCTCGCTGACATCGGCGCTCGATGGCGTATGCACGATCTGGAAGCCGGATGGCAGCGAACAGAAGCTGCGCGTCACCGATTTTGTCATTGGCGACGGGCGCAATGTGCTGGCGCCGGGCGAGTTGTTGCGGCAGGTCGATATTCCGATTGCCGCGCTGAAGCGGCGTTCGGCGTTCCGCCAGATTTCGCTGACGCCGGTCGGCCGGTCGGCGGCGCTCTTGATCGGCAGCATCGATAGCGCGGGCGGCTTGACGCTGACGGTGACGGCATCGACGGCGCGCCCCGTTCAATTGAGCTTTGCCAAGCACCCGCAAGCCAACGAGCTGCGCGAAGCGCTCCTGCACCACATCCCGGACTCGCTCTATCATGACGACGTCCACGGCAAGCCGGCATGGCGCAAGCACATGACGCAGCGCCTTGCCGAACAGATTCGCGGCGAACTGCAAGGCCCGGCGCAGCCATGACATTTGAGATCAACGGCAAGGAATTTTCGGAAAATCCCCGCACCGGACAATGCCTGCGGACTTTCTTGCGCGACCTCGGGCATTTCGGCGTCAAGAAGGGTTGCGACGCCGGCGACTGCGGCGCCTGTACGGTGCTGCTCGACGGCGAGCCGGTGCATAGCTGTCTCATTCCAGCTTTTCGCGCCGACGGCCATGCCGTCACCACCATCGAAGGCCTCGCGTCCGATGGCGGCACGCACCCGATGCAGCAGGCGTTTCTCGATGCGCAGGCCTTTCAGTGCGGGTTCTGCACCGCGGGCATGATCCTGACCTGCGCATCGCTGAACCAGGCACAACGGCAGGATCTCGGCGCGTCGTTGAAAGGAAACATATGCCGCTGCACCGGCTATCGCGCGATCGAGGACGCGCTTGACGGCAAGAACAATATCGAAGACGCCACTGCCGGCACCGCCTTCGGCCGCAGCCTGCCGGCGCCTGCCGGACCGCAGGTGGTGCGCGGCGCGGCGCGCTATACCTTCGATACGGCGGTGGAGGGTTTGCTGCACATCAAGCTCGCCCGCTCGCCGCATCCGCACGCCAAGATCATCGCGATCGACAAGGCCGCGGCGCTGGCCGTGCCCGGCGTGCATGCGGTCTTGACCCACGAAGACGCGCCGGACCGCCTGTTCTCCACCGCGCGGCACGAAAAAGCCTGGATGGATCCGGACGACACCCGCGTGCTCGACAATGTCGTGCGCTTCATCGGACAAAAGGTCGCCGCCGTGGTTGCGGAAACCGAGGCGGCAGCGGAAGAAGGCTGCCGTCGGCTCAAGGTCGATTACGATATCTTGCCGGCGGTGATCGATCCGGCGCAGGCGATCGCACCAGGCGCGCCGCTGCTTCACGCCGACAAAACGCCGGAGCAACGCGTCACCAACGCGCAACGTAACATCGTTGCGGAAGCCCACGGTGAATACGGCGATGTCGCAAACGCGCTTGCGCAGTCCGCGGTCACCTACGAGGGAACATTCACGACCCAGCGCGTCCAGCACGCCGCGCTGGAAACCCATGGCGGTCTCGCCTGGGTCGACGCCACCGGTACTCTCAACGTTCGTTCCAGTACGCAGACGCCGTTCCTGACCCGGCGGGCGCTGGTGGAGATTTTTGATCTCGCACGCGACAAGGTCCGGGTATTTTGCGAGCGCGTTGGCGGCGGGTTTGGCGGCAAGCAGGAAATGTTCGTCGAGGATATTCTGGCGCTCGCTGCGCTCAAGACCGGACGGCCCGTAAAACTTGAATTCACCCGGCAGGAACAATTTATCTCGACCTCGACGCGGCATCCGATGCGCATATCCGTGAAGGCAGGCGCCGACAGAAACGGAAAACTCACGGCGCTGCAGCTCGACGTGCTCTCGAACACCGGCGCCTATGGCAATCATGGCCCTCCGGTGCTGTTTCATGCCTGCGGCGAGTCGCTTGGCGTCTATAACTGCCCGAACAAGAAGGTCGACGCCGTCGTCGCCTATACCAACACCGTGCCGGCGGGCGCGTTTCGCGGCTATGGCCTGCCGCAAACGCTGATCGCAGTCGAAGCCGCGATCGACGAATTGGCCAAGGGTCTTGGCATCAGTCCTTTCGACATCCGCCGTCGCAACATCATCAAGCCGGGCGACCCCATGCTGTCGCCGCCGGGCCCGGGGCATACCGACGTGTTCTACGGCTCTTACGGGCTCGATCAATGCCTCGACCTGGTCGAGCGCGCGCTGCAGGCCGAAGCGCCGAAGCTTGACCTCTCCGCCGACTGGCTGATCGGCGAGGGCATCGCGCTGACCATGATCGACACCGTGCCGCCGGACGGGCATATCGCGGACGCCCGGATTGCGCTGCGTGAGGACGGCTCCTTCGAACTGACCGTCGGCACCGCCGAATTCGGCAACGGCACCTCCACGGTGCATCGCCAGATCGCCGCGACGATGCTCGCGACCACGGTGGATCAAATCCGCCTCCTGCAATCCGACACCGCACATGGCGGCCACGACACCGGCGCCTATGGCAGCACCGGCACGTTTGTCGCGGGCCGCGCGACCCAGGCGGCGGCCGAAAATCTCGCCAACGACCTGAAGATCTTTGTTTCCACCGCGACAAGGACTAGTCCAGATACGTGCGTTCTCGAGAACGATGCCGCGGTCTGCGGCAACGAGCGCGTTTCGTTTGCAAAGCTCGCGGAAGCCGCGCGTGCGCAGGGACAGTCGCTCAGTGCGACCGGCTCTTCGGGGGGCACACCGCGCTCGGTCGCGTTCAACGTGCAGGGTTTTAGGGTTGCCGTGAATAAATTCACCGGCGAAATCAAGATCCTCAGGAGCGTGCAGGCCGCGGATGCCGGCCGGGTCGCCAACCCGATGCAATGCCGCGGACAGGTCGAGGGCGGTGTCGCGCAGTCGCTCGGCGCCACGCTGTACGAGGAGATGGTGATCGATGAGGGCGGCCGGGTGGTTAACCCGCAATTCCGCGACTATCACCTTCCCTCGTTTGCGGACATTCCGCGCACCGAAGTGTTGTTCGCCGACACCACCGATACACTGGGCCCGATGGGCGCCAAATCGATGAGCGAGAGCCCTTACAATCCGGTCGCCGCCGCGCTCGGCAACGCGTTGGCGAACGCCACCGGCATCCGCTTCACGACGGTGCCGTTCAAGCCGGACCGGCTGTGGCCGGCTTTGCACGAGAAGTTTGGCGATAAATCTGCGCCATAGGCCTGTTCGTTGAAACGCACCCTTTCGTCATTGCGAGGAGCGAAGCGACGAAGCAATCCAGCTGCGCTCGCGTCCTTATGGATTGCTTTCGCGGAGCCTGTCATCGGGCGCGCGTTCGCGCGACCCGTTGGCTCGCAATGACGTGGTGAGAACGTAATCACCCCCGGCCCACCGTGCATTCGATCTGGCCGTGCGGTTCGTCGGTCGGCAGGAAGACGTCGTTGTTGTTATCGAGGCCGAACGCCGACAGGTTCATCAGGATGAAGTGCATGTTCGGACAGGCCATGCTGATCTCGGAAATTTCGGGTACCGCGGCAAGTGCCGCTTCGCCCATCCGGTACAAACTGTCCTGCACGCTTGCGCTATAGGTGGTGCTGAATACTTCCAGCAACGTGCTAAGGATCTTTGCGTTGGTGGCCGGATAGTGTTCCGGCTTCGCCGACCATTTCCAGGACGCCACCATGGAGGTCGCGCACATCCGGTCGTCGGTCTCCTTGATGGTCGTGTAGGGATCTTTGACGTAATTCTCCCAGCCCGACTGGGTCGACTTCATGAAGGTAAAACCGTCGACGCCGGAGGTGAGCGTCGATCCCTGGCGCGTGGCGGTGACTTCGACGGTCGGCTTGCCGTTGCTGTCGAGCACAAAACTGTGCGGATGCGGCTTGCCGCTGAAACTCAGGCGGCTCCATTTTGTCTCATGCGCCGTAATCGCCACCGAACTCACTTGCGGGTAGCTGTCGAGATATTTCTTCGCCAGCACCTGGCAGAATTCTTCGGTGCAGAGCCCAGTGTTTTCGCGGGCGACGATATTGACCACGTTCTTGATGGTATCGGTTGACACCGAGGTGGAATTGTCGGCGTGCGTATAGGCGCGGGCGAAATCGCCCTCGATCATCGCCTTGACGTTGAGCTGGCTGACCTCGTGGCGGTCGCCGTCGCGATGGATCCGCATGACGCGGACCCGGCCCTTGCCGTATTTGTTTTTTATCAGTGGCACGCGTGAAACCTCCAGTTCAGCAGGTGAATTCGCGAAGCTTCGTTTAGCCCCGACCTAGCGCCCATGACGAGCAACCTTCGTGCCAGTTCAACTCCCCCGATACGTCGCATAGCTCCAGGGCGTG
>WNFM01146896.1_pt1 | contig 21851 bp, 15 predicted proteins | sample 5400271 | NCBI WGS metagenome assembly WNFM01 (sample SAMN13153352, study PRJNA577476) | soil metagenome | isolation source: 60 cm saprolite on Douglas fir-dominated hillslope | place: USA:California | collected 2013-09-17
GACCTGCTTGATTTTGCCGGCGAGGTCAGAATGTAGACATCTTGAACTCTGTGATGACGGCATTCCACAGCGAGACAAAAAGAATCATGAATTGTTACGCACCCAATTCAACCATTCATCCTCTAGTTTTGTATCGCGCCAGCTAAAACGGAAGACTCCAGTTGGGTCGATATCGTAACGAAGCTTAGTCCGACGATCTAACGTTACTTCGTCTCTGGCATTCGCTGGTACCTCAGCCCCGTGCCCACGCATAGCAGCAATTACCTCCTTACCGTGCAAGGTCGAGAACTCTGTGGACATCAATCTCCCGTTGTAAAACACGAGCTTAAGATTTCCGTCAACTGCCAAAAGACTGAACGGGCCCGACATCGTTAAAAACTGATAAGGAGGCCTGGGGTCTGAATGTGAGGTCCCTTTCTCCTGTTCTTGCCATCGGCTACTCATGCCAGCTTGCTTTAGCCGCGCGCGGACATCTGCGACCTTATCATAGCTTTTAAATCCGTCTGCCAATTGCGTCACACCGCTTGACGTACATCCTTGAAGACCACCAGCTAAAGGAATAATCCACACTAACAAAAGCAATTGTCGGCTAAATCGCATATGCCCCCTAACATTCAAGGTAATAATGGTCCACCTCCCAATCCACGCAACTTGCCTTGGAAATAAAGCTCCGTGCACGCATCCCAACAGTTCTTATCTTTTCTGTTCGCGCAGGTTCTTCCAGCAAGATTGTTTCCTCTATCCATCAACTCTTCATCATGAGGTTGTCCACCCCGATTGCCTGCTTTCTCGTGCTCATCAGCTATAACTTCAGCTACATACTCGCCTAAATACTTGGCCATGTTGCAGGACCAAAAACAGTGGCGCCACGCATCAGGTGCGCCGTTGTGCAATGAGTCTTCAGAAAAGCCATGATCCCTGGCCCACTGCTGGGCAGCAGCCAGCGCTTCTACTGCAAAGCGATAGCCCTTAAATGTGTTGTAATAGCCGACTTTGTCAAAATCGTTCTTTTTCTCCTGGTCGTCAGGGTGTTCAAGCCCGCTTGGATCCATAAACCGGACTGGCGCATTCTTCACATAGGCATAGAAGTTAATTCCGCCGGCAAGTCTAATGGGATCTTCACTGATAAACCGTCCAGTCGCTTGCTCATAATATCTGGCGCGATAATAATATAGCCCTGTTTCCCCATCGTACTCTCTTGCCGTATACCGGAACGGCTGAGCGAATGTTCCTGCGGCTGAAGTCATGTTTCCGAAGGAATCGTAGACAAAGCTGTCGCTTACGGTGCCTGTGCTAGAGCTGAGTGACGTGATTGACCCCAACCCGTCAGCCTGATAGAACACCCATGTGCCTCCACGATAGGCTGCCAAAGGCTCATCAACGCTAGTCCGGTTTTCCGCCACGATCACGATTCGGAATAGCGTATGTGGAATACCCGCTATGGCGCCTTACTTTTCTTTTTCATGTAACCCATTCGGGGCTCGCTTGAATTTCGAACGACGAACAATGTCCCGGAATTCCTTAACAATCCATCCTATAATTATGCTTGCGAAATACCACCACAGAGTACCGAGAATCCCAAATACTATGTATGGCTGTTTAGAGATATTCAACAACGGCAAAAGAAGGATAGAAAAGGGAAAATCTACTAGGAACAATGGGAACCACGTCCATCCTCCTTCACCGCTATTCCAGCCGAGGGCGATTGCTGTACACAACCCAAAGTGTGCGCTAGGAGCTACGAAGTATAATGGGTGAAGCTTGTGCTTAAACATTTGCTTTGTCATGGAAATATCCTTTGAAACCGAATCGTATCTCTTAATCGATATCCCGCTGTTCAACGCGGTGCAGCAGTTGCATAGCCATTCCCTCCCTGAGCCTTTACGAAATCAGCCCATATATCGCGGCGAGGGATCCGAGATTTTGGACAGGAAGGACACGAGGTACCGTTTGGACCTGCATCTGGAATTGAGTTGAATCGCATCCACAACCAAATTGGATTCTGGAAGAAGTAGTCATCAATTACATAAATTCGAGTAGCCAAACCCCGATCACATAACGTCATGCATCTGCCGCGCTCATCTTTATTGCAAGGATAATCATTTCTACAGTTGAAATAGCAAATATCATGCCACCTGCATTCGTTGTCTAACGCGTCGATGGGCGCTTTGTATAAGCCACCTTCCTCGCTACTTTGCTTGTACTGTTCAGCTCTGCCGCCGGTCCAGTTGGGGCCACACCAGTATCCATAAATGGGGAAGAGTCCGGAGGGATCTGTATAATTTAGTGGACTATTGTAAACATAACGATAAAAGTTGATACCGCTCCTGAAGGCAAGCCGATCCTCCGAAATAAAATGGCCTCGGATAGAATCATAATATCGGGCGCGATAGTATTGCAATCCTGTTTCAGCATCATATTCGCGCCCGGTGTACTCGAATGGGTTTGTGCCGCCGTTGGATAGAACTGTGGGGTTTCCAAAAGCATCATAAATGTAAGAATTTCGGATTGCTGGAGTGAGATCTGTGACGGAAGTTACTGATCTCAACCCGTCCTGCTCGTAAAATGTGGCGCTCGCGCCGCGCATTTGAGCTAGAGGTTCGTCGACACCACCTCCTTGTATGAAGCGAGTAACCGGAGCCCCCGTTGAATCTAATTCTAGAATCGGGTTGACTTTGTCAAAGAGATAATTAGAAGTTCCAGATGTAGAGCTCTTTTGAATCCTGTTTCCGAGTGGATCATACTTAAAAGTCACCGTTCCAGACGTTCCTGGCAGGACGACTGAGCCCAACCTGTTATTGAAATCCCAGTTAAACGTCGTTGAGCCGTTTGAATCCGTTTTCGTTAGCATGTTGCCATTACTGTCATAAGTGAACGTCGCCGCGGACGTTGATATCAGTTCATTTGATAAATTGTAAGCGTATGAAGACATGTCCAGTGACGAAAGCCTATTCCCAACCGCGTCATATGAGTAGCTCTCAGTAGTCGTAGTCCCCTGGGTCACCTGCGTGAGCTGGTAAAGTGGGTCATAGGCGTACTGCTCGGTTATGTTATTGAGGTTATTGGTTTTGGCCGTGCGATTCCCGGCGTTGTCATAAGAATAACCCGCACCATCCAAAGTCACCGTTCCAGCCTTGTGCAGCACGTTCAATAGCCGGGACAGTGAATCAAAACCGTATGTTGTATTTACACCGTTTGGCCGGTTCAATGCCGTTCGCCGATTCAGCGCATCGTAGCTGAAGCCAAATTGCCCCGTTAATGAGTCGGTCAGCGTGGTAAGCCGGTTCAGCGTGTCATACGCATACGTATTTGTGCTTCCGTCCGGCGCGGTGAAAGAGGTGCGATTCGAGGCCGCATCATAGCCGTAAGAGTTCGTGTAGATGATTCCGGGCAGGAACACGTACTGCGTGGTGGTTCCGATCAGCCGGCCCATGTTGTCGTACGCCATCCCGTACGTTCCCGTCGGGTCGCTGACCTGCTTCATTTTGCCGGCGAGGTCGTAGACGTAATCCACGCCCGTGGCATCCGGATACCCCTTGTGCGAGAGGCGATTCAGCGCGTCATAAACGTAGAGAATCTGTTGCGCCTTGCGGTCGGTCTTTGAGGTGAGGTTGCTCGCGGCATCGTACACGTAGCTTTCATTCAGCCCCGAAGGGAACGAGGTTTGCGTGACGCGGCCAAAGGCATCATAGGTGAAAGACGTGGTGTGGCTATTGGCATCGGTAATGCTCAACAGGTTGTTTTCCGTGTCATAGGCGTAGTGCGTCACGTTCAGAGCCGCATCGGTGACAGTGAGGAGACGGTCGGCGTCGTCATAGGCATACGACGTGACTTTGCCGTTCTGGTCAGTGACCGACGTCCGGCGGCCGCGCGGAGCGTTGCCCGATTGTCGTCCGGCCGACATCAGTGATTGAAGAGCCCCGCTACTGCCGTGCTCTGAAGGTGCCTTCTGCGACCTGTGCACTTTCTATTTTGACGACGGGAAGGGTGATTTACTGCAAGGTCTGACCCGAAAAGTAGTTTGGGGCAATATCTCGTAGGGCGCGTGACTTCGCGGTTGTCCGATACCAAACAGTCAACTCCTCACGCTGCTCGGGCGTCACCTTATCAAGGACAGATATCCAGAACGCCTTAAAACTTTGGGCTTTTGAGAAGGTGAAAAGCATGTCCGGCAGATATGTCGGAAGATCGGGCGTGAGTTGTGCAAGGTACCGATCCCAAGACGATTTCGAGCTTAGAGATAGCTCTTTGAAGTCGATTTCTGGGGAGTACCGCTCCGCTCGTGCCTTTGCCACAATTGCGGTGAGATCGGAACTGAGCTCCGGGACATTATGGTTAGTATCGTCTGAAACCAGTTCTTCGGTAAGGCTCTCAAAAAGCCACCCCGCCTTTAAGTCTTCGTCAGAGAGTTTCAACCATTGCTCTACCGTTTCGATAACGGCTTCCTTGGCTTCAGACGTCTTAGCCAGCGCTTCAAACATCGCACGTGTTTTTTCGCGCCGCTCGTCGGAGAAGGGCGCCAACCAGTACTCCGTCGCTCCAGAAAGGATTTGGCTGACAATGTTCCGACACCCTTCTCGAATCAGACCCTTTTGGCGTTCATCGAGGTTGATCCCAATAGCTGCCCAATGCGGTTTGAACCAGTCGGTGCTCAGCAACATCACCAGAGTATCTAGGAAGTTGGTCATGGCTTATAACCTTTCCATCCTGGTTCCGATGGCACTGGAAGAGTTGCCAGCCAATATGCCTCCTGCGGCACTTGGCATCCAATCGCCGTAGCTTCCGCGATTGCTCGGGTTAGCCCTACTTGGGCACCGACGAAGGCACTCTCATGACCGAGCCATGTGCCCGGCAAAGTGGGCGTGGGCATGTGATATGCCTTATTGTACAAATCCCACGGGTCGGTCATCATCTCGTAATAACGTACTTTTATGACGCCCATAAGCGAATAAATCTGTGCCAAGATTTTTGCGCAGGCGTCTCCACAATTTGGTCGAGCCCAGTCAGGCGTCTTGGAGACCGGCTTACTCTGGGAAAGAATGTATAGGACGCCGCCCACAGCAACTACTGTCCCTCCTACCACGATAACAGTCTCGCAGACTCCAGTGCCGAAACAAATGGTGGCTGCGGTCCCTCCGACCGCCGGTAATGCCGCCGAACCGGCGCTCCTTCCGCTTGGATCTCGAAGATTGGTAGGATTGTTAAGAACATATGGGTAAAAGTTGTCTCCGGCACCGAATCCGAGTGGATCCTCGCTCAGAAAGCGCCCACTTTGAGGCTCGTAGTATCGGGCGCGATAGTATCTGAGCCCGGTCTCGGCATCGTAGTCTCGCCCAGTGTACTGAAATGAGTTTATTAAGCCATTCGTGGAAGCAGTGATATTACCAAAGGCATCATATCCATATGAATCGACTAGTCCTGCGGCGAACGTAGTCAAAGAAGTCACAGAGCCGATGCCGTCCTGTTCATAGTATCCCGCAGTTGTGTTTCGCATCTCGGCAAGGGGCTCATCGATGTTCCCGGCGTGCGTATACCGCACAAGCAAAGTTCCTGCGGCATCGATTTCTTCAACGCTGTTACTGCCGTCGTAGACGTAATTCGTCGTTCCATTCGATGAACTCTTCTGAATGCGTCGCCCAAGCGGGTCATATTTGAATGTAACTGTTCCACCAGACCCCGGGAGCATAACCGACGTCAACCGGTTCTCAAAATCCCAGCTGTACGTAGTCGTTCCGCCTGAGTCGGCTTTCGTTGCGGTATTGCCGTTACTGTCATATGTGAAAGTGGCGCTGGGCGTGGAAGTCAGCTCATTCGATGAGTTGTATACATATGGCGACATACTCAAAGATGACAGCCTATTTCCTACCGCATCGTAAGAATAGGTCTCCGTGGTCGTAGGCCCCTGAGTTACCTGCGTGAGCTGATAAAGTGGGTCATAGGTATATTGCTCCGTTATATTATTGAGATAATTGGTCTTGGCGGTGCGATTCCCAGTGTTGTCATACGTGTAGCCAGCGCCGTCGAGTGTCACTGTCCCGGCCTTGTGCAGCACGTTCAACAACCGCGACACAGAATCATATCCGTACGTGGTGTTGACGCCATTGGGGCGGTTGAGCGCTGTGCGTCGGCTGAGATTGTCATAACTGAAGCCGAATGCGCCGGTTAAAGAGTTGGTCAGAGTCGAGAGCCGGTTCAGCGTGTCATAGACATAAGTGTTGGTGCTTCCGTCCGGCGCCGTAAACGAAGTGCGATTCGAAGCCGCGTCATAGCCGTAGGCGTTCGAGTATGTAATGCCTGGCAGGAACGAGTACTGCGTGGTGGTCCCGATCAGCCGTCCCATGTTGTCATAGACAAGGCCATATGTCCCCGTCGGATCGGTGACTTGCTTGATTTTGCCGGCGAGGTCGTAGACGTAATTCACGCCCGTGGCGTCGGGATAGCCCTTGTGCGAGAGGCGATTCAGCGCGTCATAAACGTAGAGAATCTGTTGCGCCTTGCGGTCGGTCTTTGAGGTGAGGTTGCTCGCGGCATCGTACACGGCATCGTAAGTGAAAGACGTGGTGTGCGCGGCGGCGTCGGTAATGCTCGTGAGATTGTTTTCCGTGTCATAGGCATAGTGCGTGACATTCAAAGCCGCATCGGTGACAGTGAGGAGACGGTCGGCGTCGTCATAGGCATACGACGTGACTTTTCCGTTCTGGTCGGTGACCGACGTCCGGCGGCCGCGCGTGTCATAGGCGAAGCTGACCGAGGTCGAATCAGGATAGGTAATCCCGGTCAGGCGATTGCCTAGGTCATAAGCAAACGTCGTGCGGTTCTGCAAGGCGTCGACCACGGCGGTGCGGTTGCCGCGCAGATCGTATTCGTAGCTGGTGACGCTTGACTGCGCGTCGGTAATGGTGTGGATCAGCCCCGTGGGGTAGTAAGCCAGAGTGGTGATGTGGTTGAGCGGATCGGTGATCTGCGTGACCTGGCCATGGGCGTCATAAGCGAACTGCGTCACGCTGGCCGCGACGCCGGCAGCCGGCGCAGGCGAGGTCACGGTCAGCAGGTTGCCCTTGACGTCATAGGTGTTGGCGGTGACGTTGCCCAGCGGGTCGGTCACGGTAAGCGGCTCGCCCAGGCTGTTGTAGGTGTATGAGGTTTGAACCGGAGTATTGGCGTCAAGATGGGCCGTGCTGGCGGTCAGGTTCGAATTGGTGTCATAGGTGTTGCTGGTAATCCGCCTCAGTTCGTCGGTGTGGGCTGTGAGATCGCCCGTGCTGGCATCGTAATCGTTGTGGATGGTTCCGCGGATAGTGCAACTGGTGCATCCAGAACCTGTGGCATCAGTGCCAACCCAGGCCCCGCCGATCATGGCGGAAGTATAAGAAGACGAGTGGCCCTCAGAATCCGTGATCTGGACGCTGGTATTGACGGTGAAATTCGAAGTTCCGCCGCTTATGCCGGCCACATTGACGCTGACTGGCCCGGTACCCGTGCCTGGCGGAACTACGGCGGTGATCTGCGTGTCGCTCCAGGAGCTGACTGTCGCGGGAGCGCCATTGAATTGAACGGTGCTGGTGCTGTGCGTCGAACCAAAGCCGCTGCCGGAAATAATTACCGATCCGCCCACGGGACCAACCGACGGCGCAAGGCCGGCAACCGTGGGAGCGCCTTCAACAGTGAACGGCGACGCATTGCTGGTTGCGTCGAACTTGCTAATGGTGATGGAGCCACTGGCCGCGTTGGAAGGAACGGCAGCGGTGATGCTGGTGTCGCTCCAGGAGACGGCCTGCACCTGTACGCCGTTGAAGTTGATGAAGCCGACGTAAGTGATGGTTGAGCCGTTAGGAATGTATTTGTCGCTGGGGCCGAAGCCGCTTCCGGTAATGGTGATGGTGCCGTTGGCAGGCGCTTCCGGAGGGGTTATGGCGGAAATGACCGGGTTCGGGACTTCAAATGAAATGTTCGCGCTGGGGACCGAGTTCACGGTTACCAGCAGCGGTCCAGTGGTGGCGCCCGTCGGCACGCTGGCGACAATCTGTGTGTCGCTCCACGTGCTGACCGTTGCGGCCACTCCATTGAAAGTTAGTGTGCTATCGCGCTGATTGGTCTGGAACGCCGTGCCGGTAATTGTGACCGGCGTCCCCACGGTTCCGCCAGCAGGAGACATTGAGCTTATATAGGGAGGCGGAACGGTAAACAGAGAGGTGTTGCTATTAACGCCGCCGACTGTCACCACGGCTGGACCCGTTGCCGCAGTCACAGGAACGGCGCCGATGATTTGAGTATTTGTCCAACTGCTGATGGATGTGGCAGGCTGCCCATTGAAACTCAAGACACTGGTTCCCTGGGTTGCACCGAAAGCTGTTCCCGTGAGAGTAACCGGAGTTCCTACGGGCCCGGTTGTGGGGGACAGGCTGGAAATCGTTTGGCTGGGAATGGTGTAATTCACGTAGTTGCTGGGTACGCTGTTGACGGAGACATCCAGGAAGCCGGTAGTGGTGTTGGGAACTATGGCTGTGATTTGCGTGTCACTCCAGCTTTTGACGGTGGTGGAGCCGGAGCCGCTGAAGCTGACAAAGTTGTTCGACCCCTGGAGCGCCTGGAAACCTGTGCCGGTGATGGTGACGGGATTGCCAACACCGCCTATCGTGGGCGAAATGCTGGTAATCTTCGGAGCCGGGATATTGAAATAAACGCTTGCGTTGCCAGGCACGCCGCCTTCGGTGATCTGCACCGGTCCGGAGATGGCTGTGGAGGGAACAACGGCTACGATCTGCGTGTCAGACCAGTTGACCACAGACGCTGTCACATTGTTGAAGGTGACGGAGCTGCCGCCCTGGGCTCCTCCGAATCCAGAGCCGTTGATCTGGACTTGCGTGCCTGTCGGCCCGCTCGACGGCACTAGTCCGCCGACAATCGGGTTGGGCATGGTGAAGACGAAATCCTGATTGCTAGCATTTCCGTTATTGGCTATGACTTTGACTGCTCCGCTGGTTGAGCCCGATGGGACCGCGACTACAATTTGCGTGTCACTCCAGCTGACTGCGGTGTTTGTATTGCCATTGTTGAAAAAAACGGAGCCGTTGCCCTTAGCGGCCTGGAAGCCTGATCCGGCGATGGTGATATTAGTTCCCACGGTCCCCGTCGCAGGTGAAATGCTGGTAATCCGAGGCGTTGGAACAGTGAAATTGATGTTGGTGTTGCTGCTGATGCCGCCCACCAGGACTTTGGCTGCTCCGCTCGGGGCACTGGCGGGTACGGTCGCCACAACCTGCGTATCAGACCAGGTCACTACGGTCGCCGACAATCCAGAAAAGCTGACCGTGTTGCTGCCTTGCGTCGTGCCAAAGCCGCTGCCGTTAATCTGAACCTGGGTACCGACCGGACCGCTGGCTGGGACCAGTCCGGTGATTTGCGGATTGAAGAGAGCAAACTCCATATCAGAATTGCTGGTCACGCTGTTGACTGAAGCCCAAATGCCTCCGGTTACGGCGTTGCCTGGCACCGTGGCAACAATCTGCGTATCACTCCAGCTGACAACCGAAAGTGCCGCAGAGCCACCAACACCCGGGAGGAACAGGTTGTTAGTTGCCCTGGTTGCCTGAAAGCCCGTGCCGGTCACAGTTATCTGCGTGCCGAACGTTCCACGACTTGGCGAGATACTGGCTATCTGAGGCGCAGGGACCGTGAAATTGATCGACGAATTGCTGGCGACGCCTCCGACGCTTACAGCCACCACGCCGCTGGATGCCGTGGTTGGTACGGTGGCTGTAATCAATGTGTCCGACCAACTTGTGATCGTCCCGGCAGCGCCATGAAAAGTCAGCGCGCTGGTGCCCTGGGTAGCTCCGAAACCGCTACCGCTGATTTGTACCTGCGTGCCCGTGGGACCGCTGGTTGGCGTCAGCGAATTGACAACCGGATTGGGCATGGAAAAGCTCACATCCTGATTGCTGGCGAGCCCGTTCACATTCGCCGTAACCGGCCCGGTGCGCGCGCCTGCAGGGACGGTGGCAACGATCTGTGTATCGCTCCAACTCACAATGCCAGCGTTCGTTCCGTTGAAAGTAATGGAGCCAGACCCCTGCGTGCTGTGGAACGCCGATCCGTTGATCGTCACTTGCGTGCCCACTACGCCGCTAGCGGGAGAAATGTTGGTGATCTGAGCAACAGGCACCGTGAAATAAATGTTGTTGTTGCTTGCAACGGCGTTGTTGATGACTCGAATTGATCCGGTTTGTGCTCCCGTGGGCACGGTGCCGGTAATCGCGGTGTCTGACCAGGTGCTGACCGCCAGACTTCCGCCAGTGAAACTAACACTGCTACTGCCCTGACTGGTTCCAAAGCCATTACCGTTGATGGTTACCGCTGTTCCCCCAGGCCCTTTGGTGGGAGATATGGAAGTTATGGTCTGAGACGGCATGTTGAAGTTGATAGTGTCGTTGCTGGCGATGCCACCAACAACGACCTTGACCGGTCCCGTTGTGGCCAGAGTCGGTACCGTTGCCGTGATTTGGGTAGCGGACCAACTGACAATCGGCGCTGACCAGCCGCTGATGACCGCAATACTGCCCCCCTGGGTGGTGCCAAAGCCGCTGCCATTGATCTGTATCTGTACTTGCGTCCCAGAGAAGCCACTGCCGGGAGACACGCTGGTGACCACCACGCTTCCAACGGTGAAAGACGCACTGGTACTGTTGCTTGCACCGCTGACGGTTACTTTGATCGGCCCCGTAGTCGCACTTGCTGGAACCGAAGCCACGATCTGCGTATCGCTCCAACTGGATGCGGCGGCAACCACGTTGTTGAAAGAAATTGTGCTCGATCCCTGAGTATTGCCAAACCCATTGCCCGTGACGGTGACGGAAGAGTTCACCGGTCCTGCCTGTGGAGAAAACCCGTTGACAAACAGGTTAGCGACGTTAAAAGAGCCCAGACTGCCGACAACCCCACCCACCGTCACCTTTACCGCTCCGCCCGAAGTTCCCGCCGCGACCGTTCCTGTAATCAAGCTATCCGACCAGGTCAAAACAGAAATATTCGTCGTGGCGATGGCCGCTGTGCTGGTTCCTTGCGTGGCGCCAAAACCGCGTCCACTAATCTGAATTTGCGCGCCGACGGGGCCGCCGGAAGGAGTAAATCCGGTGATGACCGGGCTCGGAAGCGTGAATAAAAAGTCCTTATTGCTATCAAATCCATTCACGGTCACCCGGATCGGATTTGTGACCGCGCCTGCCGGGATCGTCGCCGTGATCTGGGTATCGCTCCACGTATTTACAGTCAGGGCTAGCCCGCTGGTGAAGGTGAGACTGTTAGTCCCCTTTGTAGCCTGAAACCCGGAGCCCGTCACGGTGATCTGTGTTCCAATGACGCCGCTGCCAGGAGAAACAGCCGTGATCTGGGGCGAGGGCACCGTGAAATTTATGTTTGTATTGCTGGTGACTCCACCTGAGATCACGCTCACAGCGCCACTGCTCGCGGCGAGGGGGACGGTTGCGATAATCTGCGTGTCAGACCAGCTCACGATCGTGGCGAGGTTGTTGGAATAGAACTTTAAGATGCTGCTTCCCTGTGACGAGCCAAAGCCTGAGCCATTGATCTGAACCTGCGTTCCCGCGCCACCGCTCGACGGCGAGAGCTTGCTGATAATCGGGTTCGGCATTGTAAAAATCACATCGGCATTGCTATTGCCTGCCATCCCGGTAACGGTTACTGCCCCGCCGGTGGCGCCCGAAGGAACCGTGGCAACGATTTGTGTATCACTCCAACTGACTATCGTGGCGCGGGATCCATTTATGTTTATGAAACTGGTGTTCCCACCTGCAGTCTGTGTCGAACGAAATCCGGTTCCGGTAATCGTTACTTGTGTGCCAGTACCGTCAGAAGTGGGCGAAATGTTATTGATATGCGCCGCCGGAACCGTAAAGTTGACGTTGCCTGGACTGCTTACACTACTCACCGTTACCTGGATGTATCCGGTCACTGCCGAGGGCGGAACAGTCGCTACGATCTGAGTATCTGACCAGGTGATGATGCTTGCCTGGATGCCCTGGAAAGCGAGGGTACTGCTGCCCTGTGTAGCCCCAAATCCTGTGCCAAGGACATTAACTTGCGTGCCGACGGGGCCGCTGGATGGAGATATCGAGGTAACGACCGGATTGGGCGGCGTGAATACCACGTCCTGATTGCTGGAAACGTTATTCACAAAAACCCTTACTGGACCCGCGCCAGCGCCGGAGGGAGCCGACGCTACAATCTGCGTATCACTCCAGCTACTGGTGGTTGCCGCAACGCCGTTAAATTGGATTACGCTGGTTCCTTTCACTGATTGGAAGCCGGAACCATTCACCGTAACCTGAGTATTGGCCGGGCCAGACGTCGGAGAAATGCTGTTCACCTGCGGCGGCGGTATGGTAAAGCTGATGTTACTGCTGGTCTTAACTCCACCAACGGTAACCAGAACCGCACCAGTGGTCGAGGTTGTGGGAACCGTGGCGGTTATTCTGGAATCAGTCCAGCTTGTGGTCGCCGCATTCACCCCGTTGCATTGAACCGTGCTTGTGCCTGGGGACGCCCCAAACCCGCTCCCGTTAATATGGACGGCCGTTCCCACAGGACCACTCGATGGCACCAACCCCGAAATGATCGGGTTAGGCAATGTGAATACCTGGTCCTGATTACTGACAACGCCATTCACCACAACCTTTACCCCTCCGGTTGCCGTATTTGCCGCCACGTTGGCCACGATCTGGGTGTCATTCCAAGTGACTACCGTTCCAGGGAGACCGTTGAAACTGATCGAAGAATTCGCAGCTTTGGTCGCTTGGAAACCAGAGCCGTTGACCGTTACCTGGGTTCCAACACCGCCGCTCGTGGGAGAAAGGCTCGTGATCTGCGGCGCCGGCACGTTGAAGTAGACGGTTCGATTGCTGTCCACGCCGCCGACGGTCACCAAGACCAGGCCAGTGAAAGCCTGAGGAGGAACAGTGACCGTGATCTGCGTGTCGGACCAACTTATTACCGTCGCCGAATAGGAGCCATTGAACTTGACCGTGCTTGATCCCTGCGACGCACCAAAGCCGCTACCGTTGATCTGCACCTGCGAGCCCGTTGGGCCGCTGGTAGGATTCGTGCTTGTAACCTGCGGGGCGGTTGCGTGTGACAACACTGAAGCCAGTAGAACAGCTATCAGTACAACATAGCGTCGAAGAAGCACGTTTCCTCCGGACAAAATGCATTGGACAGGGGCCCACGCACACGCGGCGAACGGTCAAGCGGACACGGCGTACCGCGTCAATTGCTTCATTGTGGATATGTCACGGTCACACTGCCCACGCCATTGGCGCGTGAAGATGACAGTCCGCGCCCCACGGCATCATAGGTATGTGACTCAAGGACTCTGCCGGCAGAATCTGTGACCGCGGTGATCCGTGACTGAGCGTCGTAGGTAAATGAGGCTGTCGTATTATCCGGTTTCGTGACCTGGCTCAATCTGCCTTGCGCCTCGTAGGAGTACGACATAGTGATTCCAACATCGGAAGTCACCGACGTGACCAGATTGCTCGAGCCGCTCGCATACCCAAAATACAAATGCCGGCCGGCCGCATCCGTGACAGTGACAAGACGGTTCGAAGCATCGTAGGTAAGTTGCGTGGTATTGCCGTTCCGGTCAATGATCGACAGCAGAGCACCCGTAGTGTTGTCGAACAGCCTCTTTTCGCCGCTCTTGGAGGTAAGCGTGTAGTAGCTCGAGCCTGTCACTACGGTGGATCCATCATTCCTGGGGGCTGCGGTCTTGTAAGTGAGCTGGCTGTCAGCCGATGCGAAACCAAAAGACCAAACGCTGCCATCGCCCCGAGCATATTTCAGATAGCCATCACCGCTAGTGGTAATGATTCTCTCCTCATAGTTTGATCGCCAATTTGGTCCGAACATGCTCGGAAACGAATTCTGAATTGTGGGCATCAGGCTGTTCCACGTCCTGACCAGGCCGAGTCCGCCCCCTAAGCCAGGAACACTTATGTCCGGCTGGGACACATAGACATTTCCCGTAGCCAGATCAATTGGGGCTCCCGCCTGAGCCGTTCGGCCTCCGTTGCAAAACGGGCAAACCTCGTTTGCGGCGCCGGCTGAATAACACGCGTAGGTTTTGGCAGCGCAGATGGCACAGCCTGGGCCAGTTGTCGGACACGGTCCCAGATGCACCGGTACTGGAGGAACCACAATAATGCCGTTTGGGCTGTTAGGGTCGCTGTAGATGCAGGATTGCACCGGAGCCGAGCAGGCATTGGATTGGGCACATGCTTGAATGCTGATGGCGCACTGCAAGCTCATCAAAGCTATGATCAAAAATCGGATTCGATAGACATTCATGGCGGGAAACACACTCCAGGTTGTTAGCACATGCCTCTAGTACCGCGTATGTGACCTAATGACACACCTGAGCTGACAGACCACTTGCCAGTTTCATTTAAGGAATAAACTCTAAAGGCGTCAATAAACAGGGAAGAGATTGTGTTGTTCGGAAAACCGGAGAGCGGACATGCTCCGCAACGTGTGCAGGGCATGAAAATAGGGTTGGGTCAGAACTCGCTTTCTCGCTCGGTTGGCGTTGACGGAAATCAATAAATAGTGAGAGAACCTGTTTGATATTCGGGTTTGTGGAAAACTGCGGTCGAAATTGTGCTTTCCCACTAAGCGCTGGGAGTGATTCTGTTACGAAAACGGAACATGGGTTTGTTACTAACTCCACGCAGCGACGGATAAGAGGTCATTTTGAAGCTGGCGGCCGTTCCAGAAAGCCTCTAGATGGCCGCTTTGCAAACAATTGATTTCTAAGAGACTGAAAACAGTTGTCGCGTCGTTCCAAAACCAGATGATTCTGGAAAATGACTGACTTCCCATAACCCGACTTCTGGCCCGGAATGATTTCCGGCTAGCCCGACTCAGGAAGAATTCGGCGCAGCAACTCAATTGTCTATCGGTACGTTTCGCCAGGCAATTATCGGGAGTAATCTGGTGGGCTGTGGCGACCCGGGATTGCTCGAGTTGCAGCCGTGGACCGCGACAACAACCAGACAAGCAGCAAGCAGGAAAGGTAAGTGACTGAAAAGATGGCGCGCCCTGAGAGATTCGAACTCCCGGCCTTCTGATTCGTAGTCAGACGCTCTATCCAGCTGAGCTAAGGGCGCGAAGGTGAGAAGCAACTTTCCTATTTTAGCAAAGCCGTTCCATTCTGTCGCCGCAGAGCGCGAAATTGACGGGGCCCCCTGAAAAACCAGACGTCAGAATGCCAATGGGCTTATTTGTCGGTACGCATTGGACGATTTTCCTCTGGTTCATCCTGCTTCCTGCGGCCTGCACGGCGTTCACGAATTTACGATTTGAAGGTTCCGGTTTCAATTACAATCTCCGCAATGCTTACAAGCTGGCACACAGTTCTGGAAATTGCCTTGCGCACCAGTGTGGTGTATGTGCTGGTGCTCATAGGCATTCGCCTCACGGGCAAGCGCGAGGTCGGGCAGATGACGCCGTTCGACCTTACCCTTCTGCTCCTCCTCAGCAACTCCGTACAGAACGCGATGACCGGCCCGGACACTTCTTTGGCAGGCGGAGCAGTGGCTGCCCTGATATTACTGACTCTTAATTTCCTACTGGCGGAGCTTTCCGGCCTGAATCGCCGGTTTCGCAAGATGGTCCAGGGATCGCCCACTCTTTTGGTCCACAACGGCGAGTGCATCACCCCACATCTGGCGAAGGAGCATGTTTCCATGGACGAACTCAATCGCGCCCTGCGCGAACATGGTGTTGCCTGCATCAGTGACGCGGCTCTGGCGGTGCTGGAAGTGGATGGCTCCATTAGCGTCCTGAAATATGACGATGTTCCTGACCAGGTGCGGCCGCAGAAAAGGCTCAGATTCCTGCATCGGCATTGATCCCATGCGCGAAAGAATAGAGCCGGGTGCTGGATCGTGCGCCATACAAATCTCAACCATCGGGATGAAATCATGAACGTAGAAGAGCTCAAAGAAGGCGCAGAACACGCCCATGAACATGGGGAAAAGAAAATCGGCCTAACCATGGCGATTGTCGCCGTCTTATTGGCCGTGGCGACCCTGCTCGGACATCGGGCCCATACCGAAGAAGTGAAGCTCCAGACTAAAGTTAACGACGGATGGGGTTTTTATCAGGCAAAACACGGCCGCGCACACGATTATGGCAAGGATGCCGAGAAAGAAGTTGTGAACGGTCATCGAGATTTGGCCGCGCGCTATCTAAAAGTCTCCACTGATGAGGAGTGTGGAGTCCCCGTGGAGCGAAATTGCACAAGCCCGGTATTGAAAGACTCACCGGTCCTGCAGCAGTTCGTCAAGGAGTCCCATTTGCCAGCGGCCGCTGAGCACGTTGAGAGTGGCAAGAAAACCAAAGCTGCGGCTGAAAGTGCGGGCATGAGAAGTCCTGAGGCAGAATCGTCCGGTCATGAGAAGCCTGCCAAAGCATCCCATAAAGATGGCGCGGTAGACATCCAGGAACACACGAGGGAAATGGAAAAAGAGACCGACCACGTGACGAACCAAGCTAACTACTACGACGGCGCAGAACTCTTCCTGGAAATCTCCATCGTCCTTTGCTCCATCGCCCTGCTTGCAGAGATGAAGCTTTTCTGGCAGCTCTCTTTCGTCTCCACCATTATCGGAGTAGTGGTGGCGCTCTGGGGCCTGATCGGAGTTCACTAGAATCCCGCTAGCGTGTGGGATCGATGGCCAGCCCATTGATCGCGGTCAGACCGGTGTTGGAGCCGCTGATGGTCCTTGCCGGCGTCACGTTGCCGTTGGCCGTGGAGAGGTTCGTGAAGATCAGGATGCTGGTCGCCGTCGGGTCAAGCACGTAGAGTTCGCCATTGGCCACGCTGCGGTTCAGCGCAATCTGTCCCGGCGCCTGCAATCGAGTATTGCTGCCGCTAATCGTCGCGACGGGAATCACGTCTCCGGTTGCGGTGCTCGCGTTAGGATATGCCGTGATACTGACTGGCGTGGCTGAGTTGCTGACGATGATCCTGCCTGAACCGTCCAGCACCAGCCCGCGTGGCTGCGAGAGCTTTGTATCCACGCCCGCAATGGCGCCACCCACAATTCCAACCACGTCCTGCGTGCTGGCGCTATCAAGCCGGTCAACCGTGTTGTCGCCTGGATCAGTCACGTAGAGCTGGTTATTTGTGGCATCCAGGAACAGGCCGCCCATGGTAGCGCCCAGGTTGATGTTCCGCACCGGCGCGGTATTGCCGCTAACCGTTAAGGCCGATGCAAATACGAGAATCGATGTGCCATCTGCAACGTAGAGCAGGTTGTTGGTCGCGTCCAGCGCCACGTCAATGGGCGAGGCCAGGTGCGTAGCATTCCCGGAAATCACTCGCGTCGGAGCAATATTACCGTTCAAGGTGGAGGCATTATCGAACACAAGAATTGAGCCGCCGCCCTGGTTGGCCACGTACAGCCGGTTCGAGGCGGTATCCATCAACAAATGTTGCGGCGATGACAGCAAAGTATTTGTGCCGATGATCGTGCCCACCGGAGCAACGTTTCCATTGGAGGTTTCCGCATTATTAAAATGAAGGATCGAGTTGGACGCAGACACATAGAGTTGTCCGCCGGTTCCTCCTCCACCGCCACCTCCTCCGCCTGAGCCCCCTGGAGTGCGCCTGGGTGACACACATCCGGAACCCAATAACACTATGACAAAAAAAACTGCGTATATCCGCCGCATTCCTGTGGCTCCTGTATTCTTCAGCACCGTACAAACCGCACGCTATCATGATAAATAAGATGACTGGCACGCCCCGAATCTATCTGGCGACTTCCAACCCCGGCAAAGTGCGCGAGTTTCGTGAAGCCGCGAAAGCCATGGCGATAACGCTCGATCCCCTTCCCGGCCTTGACCGGCTGCCTCCGGCGATTGAAGATGGCGCCACGTTTGAAGAAAATGGCCGGAAAAAAGCTGAACACTACAGCCGCTTTGCGCCCCACCAGCTGATACTGGCAGAGGATTCCGGGCTGGCCGTAGACGCGCTCAACGGCGCGCCCGGCGTTCATTCCGCGCGCTATGCCGCCGTTCTTCAAACAGGGGTGGCGCCCCACCAAAATCTCGGCGATCGAGAGAACAATCTTGCTCTCATTCACCAGTTAGAACGTTTGCCCGGCAATAAATTTGCGGGCAAATATATTTCCGTGATCGCTCTGGCCCGCGACGGCCAGACCCTGGCCACGTTCACCGGGCAGGCCGACGGCGAATTGCTTACGGTTCCGCGCGGTACCAATGGGTTTGGGTACGATCCGCTGTTCTACTTCCCTGCTCTGGGCCACACCTTTGCTGAAATATCTCTGGAGCAGAAGCGCCAGCACAGCCATCGGGGAAAGGCTTTTCGTTCTCTACTGGACTGGTTCGCAAAAAATGCAGAGTCGCTTTGATGAAGGTCCGACGGCTTGGCGTAATCTTGCTCGGACTCACTTAACCATGTCAGCGGCTTCTTTTTTGATCTTCTTCAGGTCGGCCTGCCAGTGCTTGCCGTCTTCAAATTGCAACTCGGCCACGTAAAAAACGATTCCCACGGGATGTCTGGCCAGATCATCTTTGGCTACGTTTTCCGGCCCCGGGATTGAAAATGAAGATGTGGTATCCACGGTTTTCGGCACATCCACCGAATTGGCCTTTCCTATCCTGATCTCGTCTTTCCGCACCGCCGCCCAGCCCAGCCGGTACGACTGGATTTTCTGATGGCCTTTGTTTTCCAGTTGCGCATCCAAAAGTGTATTGTCCGAGCCAAATGTGGCCTGAATGATCCGGACCGGATCGTCTGCCTGGTGAGCAAATAGCATCAGCGTCTCCTGTGCGGCCGATTGCTGATGAACGCCAGAACCAGGTGGTGCGGCAAAGGGCCTCTCGGTCAGGAGAATGGCGAACACACACGCAATACAGACCAGGAATCTTTTCACAGGTTCACCTCGACATCGATACGATGGAGAATTCTGGGGGCTTAACGTCCGGAACCGCCTGTCTTGTTTGGCCGCGCTACGGCGGAATACTTACATCCTGAACAGAATTTCACAAGGAGAAACTTGCCACTGCAATTTGCTGACACTGGGGAACCAAGAGCTGGCGGTCGAAGCCTGGGTGCGCGGATTTGGGCCACACCACTGCGGGACTCGCTACCTGTTTGCCTCGGCCTGAGATTCCGGTTGCACAAGCCCGCAAATCAAAGTAAATTCAAGGTTTCTCTCATGGCCAAACGGTCTCAACAAGGCATAGCCAAATCAGTGAATGGCGCTTCAGACAAGCACCAGCGGATCCTGGATGCTGCCATTGAAGTCATTGCCGAGCACGGTTTTTTCCACTCCCGCGTGGCTGAAATCGCCGATCGGGCTGGCGTCGCCGATGGCACCATCTATCTATACTTCAAGAACAAGGACGAGCTGTTGATGGCGGCCATTGATTCGGCCTTCCATCGCTTTATCCAGCGGGCGCGCAGTTCCCTGGACCAGGTGTCTGACCCGCGGGAAAAGCTGCGCCGTATGGCCTTTCTCCATCTGGAGGCGCTCGGCTCCAACCGCAGCCTGGCCATCGTTTTCCAGACCGAATTGCGGCACAGCGCCAAGTTCCTGGGCCAGTTCTCGCACAACCTGCTTGTTGAGTATTTTGACGTGATCAAGAGCGTGTTGCGTGAAGGCCAGGAAGCCGGGGTTTTCCGGGCCGACATCTCCCTGACAATTGCGGCACATTGTTTCTTTGGCGCTGTTGACGAGATAGTAACCACATGGATCCTTTCGGACCGCGATCGTGACCGCGACTATCACCTCTCCAGCCTGACAGACTCGGTCGTGGCTATTGTCCTCAAAGGGGTGGAAACGGGCTCGTAGGTATGGAAATCAGGACCCTGGTCGACATCTTTTTTACTTCGGTTGAGCATGACGTGGAGCGCCACATCATGTTCAAGCGCGGCGCCGCATGGCAGATCATTTCCTCCCGCCAGCTCTATGGATACGTGGCCAGCCTGGCCCGCATCTTGAAGCAATGGGGACTCAAGAAGGGCGATCGCGTGGCCATCCTGAGCGAGAACCGCCCGGAATGGATGATTGCTGATTTTGCCTGCGTTAACAGCGGCATCGTCGATGTCCCCATATACGCCACCCTCACTGCGGACCAGACGCTCTATCTTCTGAAAAACTCCGGCGCACGCGTGATTTTTGTTTCCACCATGGAACAGGTGCGCAAAGTGCAGTCGATCGCGGCGCAAAGTTCGCTCGAGAAGATTGTGGTCATGGACGATCTGGCCGAGGTAAACGTGATTCCGATGTGGTCGCTGCTGAACGGAGCGTCGGATGAATCCGATCCGGAATTTGACGAGCAGGCGCAGAAGATCCAGCCGGAAGACCTGGCTACGTTGATTTACACCTCCGGAACCACCGGGACCTCCAAAGGGGTGATGCTGACGCACGGCAATCTGACCGCCTGCGCCATCATGGCCAGCAAGCAAGCGGAGTGGGAGCCCGGCGACGTTTATCTCTCCTTCCTGCCACTCTCACATGTGACCGCGCGCCACGTAGATTACGTATGCTATCTGGATGGAGTCACCATTGTTTATTGCGCCGTGTTTGACCAGCTGCCGCAGATGCTGCAAGAAGGCAAGCCCACCATTATTGTTGCCGTGCCGCGCGTGTATGAGAAAGTGCGCCAGGAAGCTGAGCGCCGCGCCGGACATGGCCTGAAGCGCAAGATCTTTGACTGGGCGGTGCGAGTGGGCGCACGCCACAAAGATGAAATCGAGCGCGGTGAAACACCCAAAAGCTTTGCCTGGAATCTGGCGAACAAGCTGGTTTTCGAGAAAATCCGGCAGGGCTTCGGCGGACGCAGCCGCGCATACTTTTCCGGCGGCGCGCCTCTAGGGAAGGAAATGGCGGAGTGGTTCTGCTCCATGGGCATCCCGATCATGGAAGGTTACGGTCTGACGGAGACTTCGCCCACGCTTTCTGTTAATCGGCGAGGCGCGTTCAAGATCGGGTCAGTGGGCAAAGTAAACGACGGCCTGCAACTGAAAATTGCTGACGATGGCGAGATCCTGGTAAAGGGCCCAACCGTTTTCAAAGGCTATTGGGAGATGCCCGAAGAAACACGGGCCGCGTTTGTCGATGGCTGGTTTAAGACCGGCGATATCGGCGAGCTTGATAGTGAAGGCTTTCTACACATTACGGACCGCAAGAAAGACTTGATCAAGACATCCGGCGGAAAATTCATCGCACCCCAGCCTATCGAAAACGCTTTAAAGACCAATGTGCTGATAGCGCAGGCCGCCATTATCGGCGACAAGCGCAAATATGCCTCCGTGATCATCTCTCCGCACTTCCCAATTCTGGAAGATTGGGCCCGCGCCAACGGCGTGCCGTTCAGCTCCCGGCAAGAGCTTGTGGCGACGGAGAAAGTCCGGGAACTTTACCGCGGCATTATTGAAGACCTGAACAAGAAGCTGGCGCACTTTGAAACCATCAAGAAGATCGTGGTGGTGCCCGATGAATTTACCGTTGCCACCGGCGAGATCACTCCCACACTCAAGCTCAAGCGACGCGTTATTGAAGCAAGATACAAGGAGCAGATTGACCAGCTCTACCAGGAACCACACCCGATTGAAACCGCGCCGGTAGGATGATTTTCTCCCCGCTAAGTCGCTGCTGAATTCATTACAATAGAGCCATGGATCCCCTTATCATTGCGGGCCGGGAATTCCATTCCCGCCTGATCGTCGGCACAGGCAAGTACAAGTCAGGGCAAGAGACGGCGCGCGCCATTGAGGCCAGCGGCGCGGAGATGGTTACGGT
>WNFM01001779.1_pt8 | contig 21847 bp, 18 predicted proteins | sample 5400271 | NCBI WGS metagenome assembly WNFM01 (sample SAMN13153352, study PRJNA577476) | soil metagenome | isolation source: 60 cm saprolite on Douglas fir-dominated hillslope | place: USA:California | collected 2013-09-17
GCTTCCCGCCCTGTTGCGAAGACCTACTTGTCACTCAAGATCAGGGCCCGATCGGCATGCCAGCCCAGGGCAACCGCATCACCTGGCTGCAGAATCGTTGCCGCCACCGATGCTTTTGGCAGGCGGACCAGAACCATACCGAGCCGCCGTGTCTCGACACCAAATTCCGTATGGTCACCGAGATAAATGCGATTACGGATGGTCCCTGTTTCCATCAGCTGCACATCGGTTGGTGTCCGATCGCTGGCACGCCACAGATCGATCACTTCCGGCCGGATGGCGACGACCCCCGCCTCACCCTTGCCGGGATGATGACCGAGCGCGCTGTAGGTACCGGCGATGACGAGGCCTTGTGCTGTGCGCAAGGTTGCAGCGCTGGTGGTGACGTCGATAACCGATCCGGCGATGAAATTCGATTCCCCGACGAAATCAGCGACATAGCGATCGACCGGCGCATCGTAGAGTTCCTGAGGCGAACCGAATTGCACGATGCGGCCATCACGCATGATACCAATCGTATCGGACATGCTGAGCGCTTCTTCCTGATCATGCGTCACCAGGATGAAGGTGATGCCGACCTCGCGCTGCAGATTTTGCAATTCCATCTGCATCTCGCGACGCAGCTTGCGATCGAGTGCCGCCAGCGGCTCATCCAGCAGCAGGACTGTAGGCCGGTTGATCAAGGCGCGGGCAAGCGCGACGCGCTGCTGTTGACCGCCGGACAATTCCCAGATGCGCCGCTCGGCGAGATGCGGCAGGCGCACCAACTCCAAGACTTCGGCGACATGTTTGTCGATCTCACCTGCGGTCGGGCGCGGTCGCAACTGGCGGAGCCCGTAGCCGACATTGCCGGCCACATCCATATGCGGGAACAGCGCATATTGCTGGAACACCATATTGACCGGCCGGCGATAAGCTGGGATGCCCATGACCGGTTGGCCGGCGATCTCGATACGGCCGGCGCTGGGCTGTTCGAAGCCGGCGATCAGCCGCAGCGACGTGGTCTTGCCGCAGCCGGACGGGCCGAGAAAGGAATGGAAGGCTCCGCGCTTGATGGCAAAGGATACGTCATCGACGGCCGCCAGCGCCCCAAAGCGCTTGCTGACATGCTCAAAGACGATATCGTTACCGGCAGCGGACGATGAATCGATCGCCATTGCAGTGGTCACTCCCCCATCCATTGGGCGCCGCCTCCCATGCGTCGTTCCCTTGGCTTTTCGAGACGGCAGTTGACATTGCCGTCCTCTTTCTCATTTCATCCATTCTCTACATAAAGCGAGTTTTAGGGGATATATCCCCTTAGGGGTATATTACAGAAAATGGCACCTTTGGAGACCAAAGCGTCACCCTCCTCGCCGCCGCGCCGCCGCCGCGCCGCCGCCTTGGCGGAAAAACACTGGCATCGCTATCTTGCCGCCCTAATCGACATGGTTGGCCAGCCAAATTTTTTTCCCGGGGCGCTGGTCAACGCGCTCTCCCATGTTGTCTATTTCGACCACATGGTGATCTTTTGTTATCGTGGCGATCAACGTCCGCAATGTCTCTATGATACCTTCACGCCGGAGCAACGCTGGATCTTCGTCTCGCTCTATGAAGACGGCCCCTATCTCCTCGACCCCTTCTTCAAGGCCAGCCGTAGCGGCATCAAACCCGGTTTATATCGTATGCGGCAACTCGCGCCGGATCGCTTCTATCAAAGCGAATATTACCGTTCCTATTACATCAAGACCGGTCTTGCCGAAGAAGTCGGCTTTTTCTTTCCCTTGAAAAGCGGTGAAACGGTGATTCTGTCCTTGATGCGCGCCGAGGCCAGTGCGGCCTTCAACGATCACGACATCAGCCGCCTGCAGATCATCGAACCTGTCATCCGCGCGATCTGTCAGCAGCATTGGCCGGAATCCGGGCAGGAACTCGCAACGGCGGGAGGTCTGCCGCGCTCGTTGGACCTTGAACAGGTGGTTACGGATATTTTTCAAAGCCTGGGACCTGCCAGCCTCACGCACCGCGAATGCGAGATCACCAGCCTGGTCCTGCAGGGACATTCCTCGGAATCGATCGGGCAGCAGTTGCATATTTCCCCAGGCACGGTGAAGATTCACCGCAAGAACGCTTATCGCAAACTGGGCATAACCTCACAATCGCAACTGTTCTCGCTATTCCTGACGGCATTTCGCCGCGCTTGACGGATCCGGCACATGCAAACACCCCGGTGGCGCTTGCCACCGGGGTGCCATGTAACAGCTTCCCGTCCTGGGAATTGCGACCAAAGAAGCTGCGACGGAACAGCGCCGATATGTCGTCGACTTATTACAACTGTTTACTACTGTGACGGCGCTGGCGCTGGGGCCGGCGCAGACCCATTAGGAGACGGCGCCGCCGGGCTGGCCGGCTGCGGATTGAGCGGCTGAGCCGGTTGATTGCTGTTCGTATCCATCGCCGCACTCGCCTCCTGTGTCTGGAAGGTCGGTGCCGCCTCGAGCTGTTCCTTGGTGAATTTCACCGTCGCAGCCTCATTCTGTGGTTGAACCTCAATTTCCTTCCATTGCAGGCCAACTGGCTTGGCGCCGATGCCAAGGACACCACCAATCGACAGTACCACACCCTTGACGCTGCCATCTGGCGCGAACAGCACGTCCTTCACCTTGCCGACTTCGTCGCCATTGGGATTGTAGACTTTCATGCCGATCAATTTGTCGGCACGCATATCGCCACTGGCCTGCTTGGCAATGATGGCATCACTGGGTGGCGGGGTGACCGGCGCTGCTTCGACCTGAGCTGGCGCTGGGTTAGCGGGTTGGGCCGGACTCGGCGCGGTGCTATCGCTAGAACTTTGGGCGACAGCCTGCCCGATGCCGGTCGGCAAAGCGACCGCAGCCACGAACGCGGTCATCATGAGAAGACGTTTCATGTCGGATCTCCTTTGACAGTTGATCACGGCGGTCGCCGCTGTACCTCATCGTCAACAGGGGACAGAGACGCCCGTCGCGGCCCGGGAACCTCAAGACGCGTCCGACGCGCCTACATGGGCAAGGCCTCAGGCCGCCGATAGACATAAACTATCACCCCGGCCGCCTGCCGGATGTGCGCCCGGGTACGATGCCAACCGATGATCGGCATCGACAGATCAATAACTGTGGAAGTCGCGCAAAAGGTTCACGGCGTCACAGAAACGTGACAGACGGGCATGGGACGGTCGGGCAGCCGCCGGCCAATCAGGCCTTCAGATGACGGGCCAGAAAGGTCAAAGTCCGCTCCAGGGCTTTATCGTGACTGGCCGGATCGAATGAACCGCGCTCGTCGCAACTGAACCCATGAGCGGCCGGATAGGTGAAGATCTCGACATCCCGCCGCTGCTGCCGGATCTTCTCCACATCCGTCAGGGAAATACTGGAATCCTTCTCGCCGAAATGCAGCAGCACCGGCACCTTGGGCGCCTCATCGGCATGGCCGACGATCATGCCGCCATAATAGCCGACAGCACAGACAAGTCCCGACAACCGCGTGGCCGAGAGAAAGGCCAGCGATCCGCCCCAGCAATAGCCAATGACGGCGATGGGTCCGGCTGTCGACACGGCGGCGATGGCGGCAGTGATATCCGACAGGGTATCGCTCAGCTCCAGGCGACCGCGCAAATCGCGCCCAAGCTCGATACCTTGTTTGTCATAACCGAGATCGACATCGCGTTGCGCCCGATCGAATAGGGCCGGCGCAATCGATTCATAGCCCAAAGCGGCAAATCGATCCGTGACAGTGCGGATATGATGGTTGACGCCGAAGATCTCCTGCAGCACGACAATCGCGCCCGGCTTCTTGACGCCGGTAGCCTTGGCGCGATAGGCCGCGAGGGTGAAACCATCAGCTGTCTGAAGATTTTCAACAGCACCCATATCCCGCTCCTTCGTTGTAATCCTGTCGTGATCAGCACGGATCGGGGGCCACTGATACCCGCACAAAAATAGCGGCTTTCAGGCAACCAACATCCGGTCTGCATTATATAAGTTAAGAGGTAAGACCATAGCATCGCAATATAAATGCTGCACCGCGAGATGAAAATCCGGTAAGTTGGTGCCTCCCTTGCAAGGAGCCTTCATGTCAAAAGCACCGCTCAAAAAGACCCACTGCGTTAATGGCCGACCACCCTTTGAATGTATCGCGCTGCTCCTGCAGGGCGGCGGTGCTCTCGGCGCCTATCAGGCTGGTGTCTATGAAGCGCTCGCCGAGGCCGACCTGCAGCCCGACTGGGTGGCCGGCATTTCGATCGGTGCCATCAATGCGGCGCTGATTGCTGGCAACGCACCGAAAGAGCGCGTCGACAAGCTACGGCAGTTCTGGACCGAGATCAGCCTCTCCAGTGGGCAAAGCTGGTTCGATGACTGGATGACCAAGGCATTTCGTGGTGACATCGCCCGCAACAGTCTCAATCAGCTGAACGCCAGCCAGGCGATGATGTCCGGTGTCCCGGGTTTCTTCGAACCCCGCCTGCCCGGGCCCTGGTTCGTCCCCGCCGGCAGTATCGATGCAACGAGCTTCTACGATACCTCACCACTGCTCTCGACCCTGGAGCGACTGATCGATTTTGATCGCCTGAACAATGACGGCATGCGTTTTAGTGTCGGCGCCGTCAATGTGCGATCGGGCAATTTCAGTTATTTCGACACGACGACACATGAGATCACACCAGCCCATGTGATGGCCAGCGGCGCCTTGCCGCCGGGATTTCCAGCGGTCGAGATCGAAGGCGAATTTTACTGGGACGGCGGTTTGGTCTCCAACACGCCGCTCAGCTGGGTCCTCAACAGCGATCATCGCCAGGATACTTTGGCCTTCCAGGTCGACCTGTGGAGTGCGCGCGGCGAATTCCCAAGCGACCTGCCGGAAGTGATGATGCGGCAAAAGGAAATCCAGTTCTCCAGCCGGACCCGCGCAAATACCGATAATTTCAAGAAGCTACAGAAACTGCGCTGTGCGCTGGCCCGGCTGCTGCAGCAGATTCCGCCCGAGCTACGGGACAGTGACGATGCCCGGCTCCTGGGTTCGGTCACCACCAGCAAGGTCTATAATATCATCCACCTGATCTATCGGAACGCCGCCTATGAAGGTCCATCCAAAGACTACGAATTCTCCCTGCGCTCGATGGATGAACATTGGAAGGCCGGCTACAATGATGCCGTCCGTACCCTCCGCCATCCGGAAGTCCTGGAACCGCCCAGTCGCGACGAAGGCACCCGCACCTTCGATCTCGGTGTCGATGCTCGGGATTGAGATGCCAGCGTCACGCATCACGTGAGGCGAAGTCCTTCGGGATCAGCTGCCGTGCGGCGATCAGGACCAGGATGGTGGTAAAGCCCAGAATCACCGCGACGAGCGCATTGATATCCGGTGTGAAACCAAGCCGCATCATCGCCCACAGGCGGATCGGCAAGGTGTTGTCGGTCCCCGTAACCAGAATGGTGATCATGGTTTCGTCGAACGACAAGGCGAAGGCCAGGATGGCGGCACCGATCAAGGCGCTTTTCAGGTTGGGCAGGATGACCAGCCGGAAGGTCTGCCAACCGCTGGCACCCAAATCATAAGACGCCTCGATCATGTTCATGCCCAATGCTTGCAGCCGTACCAGGATGGTCCGATAGACCAGCGCCAATACGAACACGGTATGGCCAATGACCACAGTCACCAGGGAGCGTGTGAAATCGATCTCGCGAAAGAAGATCAGCAGTGCCAAGCCCGTGATGATCGGCGGCATCAGGAATGGCAGGAAGATGACGAATTGCAGGAAGCCGCGGCCGGGCGAGCGGCTGAAATGGTAGAACATGGCGAGGAAGGTGCCAAGGATGAGCGCCAGCAGCACGGCGGAAACGCCGACCAGCAAGGTGTTTTCCAAGGCTGTCAAAATGCCTTCATTGGCGATGAGAAGACCATAGGCGTCAAGATTGGCGTTGCTCCAATCGACCTGGCCATATTTCACCGTGAAGAATGAAGAAACGATGGGCACAAAGATCGGACCATAGAGAATGGCGAACACCATTGCCGTCAACAGACCGAGGCCGATCGTACCGTGCGAGACGCGCTTCATGCCAGCCCTCGCTTGCTACCGAAACGGCTGCCGATCAGAATAGCGATGATGACCAAACCGCAGAGCAGGACTGACAGCGCTGAGCCGAAAGGCCAATTATAGGCGGTACCGAATTGCGAGTACACGATGCGACCGAAGGTGAAGCCACTAATGCCCCCCACCATCTGAGGTGTGAGGAAATCGCCGATCGCCAGCACGAAGACAAAACTGGCAGCGGCGATGACACCCGGCAGGCTCAAGGGCAGGACCACGCGCAGGAAGGTCTGCAATTCGGTGGCACCGAGATCGGCCGACGCATCGAGCAAATTACGCGGCAGTTTTTCCAGCGACAAAAATATCGGCAGAACAGCGAAGGGAATAAGCAGAGCTGTCAGTGCCAACAACACCGCATTTAGATTGAAGACGAAAATCGTCAGAGGCTCTTGAACGATACCCGTGGTCATCAGGAAACGATTGAGGAATCCGTTGCCGCCGAGAATGCTGCGAATGGCGTAGATCTTGATCACATAGCTCATCAGAAGCGGCACCAGCAGCAGCATGAGAAAGACATATTTCTTGCGGCCGCCGAGGCTGGCGAGAAAGTAGGCCACCGGATAGCCGAACATTACGGCCAAGACCGCAACCTCCAGGCATAGAACAGCTGTGCGCCAAAGTACGGGCAAATAGATGCCGTCGGTAACGATGCGCACGTAATTGAGGAGAGTCAGGTCCTGCCAACCGTGATGCACATCGGTGCCCTCGACCCAGAAAAAGCTGTAGGCCAGAAAGGACAGCAGGGGAATGAGGATGAAAAAGACCGGCAGGCCATAGGCCAGCAAGGTCAACAGCCAGGGCATCTCAGCGATCTGGTTGGTTTCCCGCGGCAGGCCTGCGATGCGCCTTTTCATGGGCGTCATACCGGTATCAGGCGACTGTCGATACGCCGCCAACCCAAGGCCACCGTTGCGCCCACCTGCACGGCCGCACCATCGGCCCGGCTTGGCAGTTTGACGCGAATCTCGCCGGTCTTTGCACTGGCATGCGGCATGGTCCGAACGAGAGTCGTCGCACCGCTGAATTCGACATCCGTTACCGACGCAGTGATCCGATTATCGTATTCTGATAATTGATCAGGCTGGCTGGCCAGTTTGATCGATTCCGGTCGCACCACGGCATAGGCTGATCTGCCGATGGCCGCGGACTTGACGTCTTCTTGTGCGTCTATAGCGCAGATCAGGTGACCGAAGATGGTCTCGATCCCACGCATCTCACCATCGACGGCGGCTAAGCTACCTCTGATCAGGTTATTGTCGCCAAAGAAACGCGCCACGAATTCGGTCTTGGGTCGATAATAGACATCCAGCGGTGAGCCCAATTGCTGAATGCGGCCATCGCTCATGACGCAGATGCGATCCGCCATGGCGATCGCTTCTTCCTGATCATGCGTCACGAAGAGGAACGTGGTCTTGATCTCGCGCTGGATGTTCTTCAGGAAAAGCTGCATCTGCTTGCGCAATTCGACGTCCAGTGCTGCCAAAGGCTCATCGAGCAGAATAAGGCGGGGCTGGCAGATGATCGCCCGCGCCAGTGCGACACGCTGCTTCTGGCCGCCGGATAACTGCGCCGGATAGCGCGCGGCAAAATCCTCCAGATGCACCAGGCCCAAGGCATCCGCCACGCGCCGCTTGATTTCGCGGCGATCGATGCCACGAATCTGCAAGCCATAGCCGATATTGTCGGCAACCGTCATATGCGGGAACAAAGCGTAGTCTTGAAAGACGGTATTGAAGGGGCGCCGATTGATCGGCATCGCCGCGATATCTTTGCCATCGAGCAGGATTTCACCGGCGCTGGGTGTCGTGAAGCCGCCGATCATCCGCAGAATCGTGGTCTTGCCGGAACCCGATGGTCCGAGAATCGTGATGAACTCACCATCCTCGACCGCCAGATCGATATTGTCGAGCACGCGCGTCTCGCCAAAGGATTTCGCGACGGCTTTGAGTTCGAGCAAGATACGCCGGTTGCGCATGGGGTCCTGAATACTATGATCGGAGGCTAGTGACCGCAAAAAGCTGGCCCGTCGGTCCGTTGTGGGACCGATCGGGCCAGGGGCGCATCGGTTACTGTGCGGCTTTGATCTCGTTCCAGAGATCGCTGCGCTTCTGCGGATCTTCCGCCAATTGCAGATAGATCAGCTTATCGTTGGCGCCGGCATTGGGCGACGGCACCACCGTGTTGCCAAAGCCCTGGCGGTCAGACAAGGCTTGACCAATCTTCTTTTGCAGCAGGAAATTGACCCATTTCTCGGCCAGTGCCTTGTCCTGTACACTGCTGGTCATCGCCCAGGTGTCGAGCCAGGCGAGCGCACCTTCCTTCGGATTGATATAGGCGACATGGGCGCCGGCATCCTTCAAGGCCTTGACCTGCTGTTGGCCATAATTGGCCCAGATCAGCGCCACGTCATTGTTCTTGTAGATCTGTGCGGCTTCGTCAGCAGTCGTATAGAAGCTGAGTACGTTCTGCTTCAGGGCGATCAGCTTGGTCTTGATCGCCTTGAACTGATCGGCATCGAGATGAAACGGATTGGTGACGCCGAGGGTCAAGGCAGTGAACGAAAAATTATGCTCGCCATTGTCATAAGCGAGAACCTTGCCCTTGTATTTCGGATCCCACATCACCTCCCAGGAGGTCGGCGCCGGCTTGACCTTGTCGGTGTCATAGATCAGACCGATCGAATCGAAGCAGAAGGGAATGGCATAGACCTTGCCATCCCGCATCACGCCATTGACCTTGGTCAGATCGCTGAAAAGCGGCAGCGCTGCCTTCTGATTTGGCAACATGGACATATCATATGGCGTGACGAGATTGACGTCGATGTAACGCTGCAACTGCGCCGTATTGACGGCAAAGAGGTCGAAATCCTTGCCTTCGCTGCCCTTGATCTTGGCCCAGATCTCGTCATCACTGCCGATGAAAACAACTTTCACATCGACATTGTTCTCTTTCTCGAATTCTTTGACCCAATCGTCATCGGCATAGCCTTGCCAGGCCAAAACCCGTAATTCCTTGGCATCCGCTGGCGATGACGCCATCAAGGCCATCGTGGAAGCAACGGCCGCCAATATCGGCAAAGCCCCCTTCGTCATTTTCTTGAACATCCTGCCCTTCCTCCCTTTGGTTGGTTTGCTTTAATTGATTGCATCAAGATGTAGCTTGACTTGTTTTGGCGTTCAGAGCGGCTCCACCGTTACCAGACCATCATCCGCCGCCAGTTCCATTTTATTGCGCAACGGCTTGCCGAATTCCGGCGCCTCGATTTCGAATTCATCCCCCGGCGCCGTCTTGATGCCGGCAGCATAGCTCAAGACCGCCGCGCCAAAGAAGTAGGCGTGAAGATCGCCTGGCCGACGGAACATGTCGTAACGGAAATGAAAGTGTTCCAGATTCGCGACGGAATGCGACATGTTGCTCTCCCCGGAGAGGACATCGTCCTCCCAGATGACCTTTCCGTCCCGGATGATACGGGATTTTCCGCGAATGTCCTGCGGCAGATTGCCCAGCAGCAATTCCGGCCCGATCGAGCAGGCCCGCAACTTGGAATGCTGGGTGTAGAGGTAATTCTGGGCCTCGGTGATGTGATCGGAGAATTCATTGCCGAGCGCAAAGCCGATTCGCCGGGGATGTCCGCCCCGGTCATTGATATAAAGCCCAACAATTTCCGCCTCTTCAGCACCCGCCAGGGCAAAAGCCGGCAATGGCAGTGGCGCCCCGGGCGCAACGACACAGGTCCCCACACCCTTGTAGAACCATTCCGGTTGGACACCGATCCGGCCGGCACCTGGCTTGCCGCCGTCGATTCCCATGCGGAAGATCCGCATCGAGTCGGATTCCGGCGCCGCATTGCCATGCGTCGCCACATGCATTTTGTTGCGGGCATCGGCGCTGCCGAGATGAGTGAGGCCGGTGCCGGTGATCCAGAAGCGAGCCGGCTCCGGATGATCCAGCGGCGCCAAGACCAGGCCATTTTGTAATAAGGATAGGTAATCGACTGTCGTCGCTTCGGCCAGTTGGCGAACCAGGTGTTCCAGGCTGAAACCCTGATCGATCGCCCGCTGAGCCAGCTCATAGGTGGTCGATACCCCGCCCAGCGGATGCACATGGTCGCCGTCGGCAGCAACCAGGCCGACATGCCGATCACCGGCATGGCCGCGATATTGAATTAAACGCATTTCCCTCTCCCGCACCTAATCAGACCCAGCCGCCATCGACAATAAAATGCTGCGACGTGCACATGCGGCTGTCATCGGCAGCAAGGAACAAAGCCATGCGCGCAATATCGGCTGGATAAAGGCGCTCTTTTAGACATTGACGGTCGTCAATCTGCTTTTCACCATCCGGCGTCAGCCAGAGCCGCATTTGCCGCTCGGTCATGACCCAACCCGGGATCATGCAGTTGACGCGAATTTTTTCCGGCCCGAATTCACGTGCCAAGGCACGGGTAAGCCCGGTGATCGCCGCTTTCGCCGTCACATAAGCGGGGCAATCGGGATCACCGACCATCCAGGTGATGGAGCCGTGGGCGGCAAAGAACTGGGGCCGCAAATTGACCGCCATGCGGTCGTCCCAATAATCGACCGTGACATCCTTGGTCCAATGCCGATCGTCATTGCCGGCATTGTTGCACAGCACCCGGATCGGCCCATGCTTCGCCTGTGTCGCAGCAACGGCCTGACGCAGGTCGTCGATCCGACGCAGATCGCAGGGGATGAAATCCGGCTTCGGCAGGTCTTTGCCGACAATCCGATCCACCACCGCCTGCGACGCTTCGGCGGCAATATCGACAAAGGTGACCTTGGCGCCCTGTTCACAGAAATGCTCGACCAGGCTTTCGCCGATGCCGCTACCACCACCTGTGATGAAGACAACGCGGCCTTCCAGGCTGGGATAGCGGGCGGCTTTATCAATGAGTCCCTGCATGACGCACCTTAATGGGATTGGCGCGGCACACCGGCACCGCGTTTGCCAATCAGAAAATCAAAATCACAGCCACGATCGGCCTGCAGCACATGATCGACATAGAGCCGTTCATAGCCACTGGTTCCTGCCGATTCGGTCGGTTGCCAAGCCTCACGCCGTGCTGCCAGTTCGATGTCGCTGACATCGAGATGCAGGCGCCGATTGGCGACATCAAGCTCGATCCAATCGCCATCCTTGACCAGTGCCAAGGTGCCGCCCGCCGCCGCCTCGGGTGCGGCATGCAGGACGACAGTGCCATAGGCGGTCCCGCTCATGCGCGCATCGGAAATGCGGACCATGTCGGTCACACCTTGTTTCAGCAGCTTGGCCGGCAAGGGCATGTTGCCAACCTCGGCCATGCCGGGATAACCCTTCGGTCCACAATTCTTCAAGACCATGACTGACGTCGCATCGATCTCCAGCGCCGGATCATCGATCCGTTCGTGATAATGCTCGATATTCTCGAAGACGACGGCGCGGCCACGATGCTGCATCAGGCTCGGCGTGGCCGCCGATGGCTTGATCACCGCTCCACTGGGAGCGAGATTGCCCTGCAGCACGACAATGCCACCTTGCGGCGTCAGCGGATTGTCCAGGGAACGGATCACCTCGGTATTGTAGTTCGGCGCATCCTGGCACAGCTCGCCAATGGTCGCACCAGTGACCGTCAGGGCGTCCTTGTGCAGCCGGCCGGTTTCCGCCAGCACCCGCATCACCGCATTGAGGCCGCCGGCATAGTAGAAATCCTCCATCAGGAAACGGCCCGAGGGCATCAGATCGACGATGGTGGGCACATCGCGCCCGAGCCGGTCCCAATCTTCAAGCGTCAAATCGACGCCAAGACGCCCGGCAATAGCAATCAAATGAATGACGGCATTGGTCGATCCGCCAATCGCGCCATTGACACGAATGGCATTTTCAAAGGCCTGCTTGGTGAGGATCTGCGACATCCGCACATCCTCCTTCACCAGATCGACAATCCGCTTGCCGGCCATGTGCGCCAGCACATTGCGCCGCGCATCCACCGCTGGAATGGCGGCGTTGTCCGGCAAACCGATGCCCAGGGCTTCGACCATGCTGGCCATGGTGGAGGCAGTACCCATGGTCATGCAGCTGCCGGCGGAGCGGCTTTGCCCCTGCTCGGCCGCCAGGAAATCGGGCACCGACATGCGACCGGCTTTGACGTCTTCATAGAAGCGCCAGACATGGGTGCCGGAGCCGATCGCCTGGCCGCGGAAATTGCCGTTCAGCATTGGTCCGCCGGAGACCGCAATGGTCGGCAGATCGCAGCTTGCCGCACCCATCATCAAGGCTGGCGTCGTCTTATCGCAGCCAACCAGCAGGATCACACCGTCCATCGGATTGCCGCGGATCGATTCCTCGACATCCATGCTGGCCAGATTGCGGAACAGCATGGCCGTTGGCCGCAGATTGGATTCGCCCAGCGACATCACCGGGAATTCCAGCGGCAATCCACCGGCTTCATAGACGCCGCGCTTCACATGCTCGGCGACATCCCGAAGATGGGCGTTGCAGGGGGTCAGTTCCGACCAGGTATTGCAGATGCCGATGACCGGACGGCCATCGAACAGATGCGCTGGCAGGCCTTGATTCTTCATCCAGCTGCGGTGCATGAAGGCATTCTTGCCCTCACCACCGAACCAAGCGCTTGCGCGCCATTTACGTCGCCGCTCGCTCAACAAAAAATCCTTGCAATGTTTGGTATAGCGAAACTATGTTTTGTATTGCTATATTAGGCTGGAAAACGGGCTAGGTGTCAATTGGGCTCGACTGTCCAGCAGACGAACTGACTCGCAAACCAGGATGGGTGGATGATGAAGCAACCAACAGCAACAGCACGGCGGCTGACCCGCAAAGAAACGGGTAAGGCAACTCGACCAGTGCCGGTTCTCGATGAGCGCTACCGCGTTCAGAGTGTGGGCCGGGCGCTGGATCTTCTGGAGCTGGTCGCCAATCAGGGCCGCGATGGCGCGCGATTGACCGACCTCGCCCGCGACCTGTCGCTCTCGAAGGCGGCCGCTTATGCCATTTTGCAAACCCTGCTGGCACATGGCTTCATTGTCGATTTCGGCGAAGGCAGCAACCGCCCCGTGCTGACCGATATTGCTTTGGCGGAGCTGCGGCATCTGACGGCGGAACTCGGCATGACGTCGCGGGTGGCGATTCTGGATGACGGCCATGCCGTGGTGATCGGCCGCGTCGATGCGCCGGGCGCCGTCCGCTTCGACGCCGCTTTGGGACGCCGGGAACTGCCGCATTGTTCGGCCGTGGGCAAGGCCATGCTCGCGGCTTTGCCGGCCGCTGAGGCGCAGGCCATCCTCAACCAGTTCGAACTGCCACAGCGCACGCCCCATACCGTGACCGATCTCGCTGCCCTGCTGCAGCAGCTCGCTGACGTGGCGGAACTCGGCTACGCGGTTGATGACGAAGAAGATACCGAGGGTGTCGCCTGTATCGGCGCCTGCATTCTCGACCGCGGCGGCCGGCCGGCCGGGGCGATCAGTGTCACCAGTCTCAAGCAACGGGACTGGGTAAGCCGCAAGGAAGAGATCGCCGCTAAAGTCATGCAATGTGCCGCCCGCATTTCGGCGCAGCTGAGCGGTAAGGCGCCGCCGCAGCTTGCCTCGACACATCAGGCAGCCTTGCAGGCGCAACCGCTTCTGTCATGACGTCGATCGCGTGGGGGTCGGATGCGCATGGGTCGGGTGATCCGCGCGATCATCCGACCCTGATTGACCTCGCCAGCGACGATCTCGAACTCAGCCTGGCACCGACCATCGGTGGCGCCATTGCGGCTTTCAGGTTCAAAGCGACCGATGGGCACCGGATCGACCTGCTGCGCCCGATGGATGCGGCAGCGCTGGTTAAGGGCGATGTTCTGGGGGCCAGCTGCTTCCCGCTGACCCCCTTTTCCAATCGCCTGCGGCTGGGCCGATGCCACTTCCAGGGACAAGACATCCGCCTTGCCGCAAATAGCGATGGACCGCATACCGAACATGGTCATGGCTGGCAGCGTGCCTGGCAAGTTGACCAAAAGGCCGCCGATCAGGCGTCGCTCACCTATCGCCATCAACCGGATGAATGGCCCTTTGCCTATGAGATGTGTCAGCACTTTCGGCTGGCAGGACCGGTCCTGGAGATCACCATCGAGGGCCGGAATACGGGCGAGACACCGATGCCCTATGGCTTCGGCCTGCATCCCTATTTTGCCCGCACCGACCAGTGCCGCTTGACCGCACCGGTGCACGGCTTCTGGGCGGTAGATGACGAGGTCATGCCGACGACATTGCTGCCCGTGCCGGCCTCGGCCAATCTCACCACCGGTATCAACATCGATGATGTCGAATTGGACAATGCTTTCACCGGCTGGTCGGGTGATGCCAACATCGCCTGGCCGGAACATGCCCTGCAGCTCATTATGAAGGCCAGTTCGCCGCTGCGCTTCCTGGTCGTCTATGTACCGAGGGGCGAGGATTATTTCTGCGCCGAACCTGTCAGCAACAGCACCGACGCCTTCAATCTCTGCCACAGTCGGGATGATACCGGCATGCTGATCCTGGACCCGGGCGAACAGGTTCAGGCGACAATCCGCTTTACGGTGGCACCACTGGCCAGCATGGCGCTTTGAAACGATCTCGCACTAAACCTGACGGCGATGCATCACGCGCCAAGCGTCGCGCGCATCACCGCGATATGTTCGGGACCGATGCCACAGCAGCCGCCGACGATATCGGCACCGCGCTTGACCCAATCGGTCATGAAAGCCGCATAGCCCGTCGGATCGAGATCGGCGCGCAGCTCATGTAAGGTCGAATTGGCCTCGGCATCGTTCGGCTGTGGCGGAAAGGCATTGGCATAGACGCCGATCCGCGCCTCCACCGATCGCCGCGTCAAGGTTGCCCGCGCAACATCAACCGCCGGCCCCATGATCTCCGGCTGACTGCAATTGAACAACACGGCCGCCGCACCCAGCTGAACGGCCCGTTCGACCGCCATGCCGACCGGCTCACCGGAGCGCAGGCGCGGCAGCACCTCGGCATCCTCGGCGCCATCTTCCAGCGTGAAGGAGATCCAGACCGGTTTTGACGATTGCCGCAATCCCGCTGCGGCCGCTTCGATCTCGGCGACCGCACTTTGGGTCTCGACCAGCCAATGGTCGACATGCGGCTCAAGGCCCGCAACCAGGGGGGCCAGAATTTCTTGTGCGCGGGCCGGATTGTAGAGATCCGGTCGATACGATCCGAAAAGCGGCGGCAGCGAGCCGGCCACGGCGACCGGGTGGCTGGCTGTCGCGGCGGCTGCCCGGGCGATGCGGCCGGCAAGATCCGCCAGTTCCTCGCCGCGCGCGGCAAAGCGCTCTTCCCCGAGATGGAATGGCACGATGGCATAGCTGTTGGTGGTGATCACGTCGGCGCCAGAAGCGGCAAAGGCCTGATGTGCCTTGAGAACAAAGTCCGGGCCTTCGATCAGCGCCAAAGCCGACCATTCCGGTTGCCGGAAGGGTGCCCCGATCCGCTTCAATTCGCGGCCCATGCCACCATCCAGCAATATCACCCGTTGCGCCATGATCAACCCCATTCGCCTGCAGCAAGAGCCTAGAGCCTTATGCGCTAACAGCGCCCGCTGTCAAACGAGGTGATCTCAACAGGTGCCGGTTCATATGCGGCCGCTATCAATAGAGATGCTGGCCACGCAATCCGGCCAGCACCATATCGATGGCCGCCGCAGTCATTTTCTCGCGTCCGACGGCATCCTCGACGCTCATCAATCCACCGCGAATCATGCCAACCAGCATGGGTGGCACTGTCACCAAATCTACCGCCCGGAAATCACCGATGGCGATACCGCGTTCGATGATCTGCCGAAAAGTTGACACCAGAAAAAGCCGATGCCGATCAAACTCGCCGCGCCAGCGGACGATGAGATCCGGCTGTCCGTCCGTCAGCAGCCGCATGGCCGAAACCTGATTGCCGAGCCTGGCAAATGAAATCCGGATCACCGCATCCAGCGCAGCAGCCGGCCGCAGATCGGCGGCCAAGACCGTCGATAGCTGTAGTTGCAATTGCTGCAAGGCCGCCCGGAACACTTCCAGGAACAATTCATCCTTGGACGCGAAATAGCGATAGATCGTCGGCTTTCCCCCCCCCGCCTGGCGCGCGATGTCATCCATCTGGACGGCGTCATAACTCGATCGGGCGAACAGGCTTTCGGCGGCGATCAAGATCTTACGCCGGCGTCGTTCACGCCAATGCAGCGTCGCGGCAGAATCCGCCGAATCGCCGCAAGCCTCTTGAAAGCTTTGGGAATTGACGTCAGCTGACATGAATTTTGCCGACTGGGGAGATGAAAGTTTAACTTAAGAGTTCTATTCTAAGTCAGATCTTCTGGTATGATCAAGATGATCTACGCAGGTTCTGGCAAGATCCGGCGTTTATCGTAAGGATCGGTCCGATTGCGGCCGAGGCAAATTCTTTCACCCGCCCAGGGTTCGACCTAGATGAGATTAAAGATCTTTCTGTTTGCCGGCATTGGATTGGCCGGCCTTGGCTATGTAGCCCTGCACGGTCTTGGTGTTGGCGATGCGGCGCCGACGCCACGACCATCAAAATCCGACCAGGGCTTGCCGGTTCTGGCAGTGGATGTCGTCGTGAAGCCGATTCCGGTGCAAATCGCCACGGTGGCGCGGGTTCAGCCGATGGCGAGCGTCGCCATCCAGCCGCGCATTGATGGCGTTATCTCCAGCGTCGCTGTCGAAGACGGCCAGGACGTCAAAGCGGGTGACCTGCTCTTCACGCTGGATGACCGCGCCCTACAGGCAGCCCTGAAGCAAGCTCAGGCCAATCTGGCGAAAGACCGGGCCCTGCTCGAGAATGCCAAGAAGAATGTCGATCGCCTGGTGCCATTGGCTGCCAAGAACTATACATCGATGCAGAATCTCGATCAGGCGAAGACCGATGTCGCTACTTTTGCCGCCACCGCGATGGCCGATGAAGCCCAGATCCAATCCAGCCAGGTGGAGCTCAGTTATACCCGGATCCAGGCGCCTATCGCCGGACGGCTTGGTGCCATCAATCTGAAACTTGGCAATTCGGTTCGCGTCGCCAACAGCACGGCTTTGGTGACCATCAACCAGTTGCATCCCATCTACGTCGCCTTTGCCGTTCAGCAAGATGACCTTAATCATCTGAAGGCGGCGATGGCCGCCGGCCCGGTCCAGGTTTCGGCAACTTTCGGCAAGACCCGGGTGATGGTCGGTACGGCCGCCGCGGCACAGGCGGTGGCCACGGTCGATCCCGCGGACGACCCGGAAAATGGCGGTGCCATCCGCCCCAATCGTCTGGAACAAGGGACCGTTGCCTTCATCGACAACACGATCGATACGGCCAGCAATACGGTCATGGTCAAAGCACGCTTCGACAACCCGCGAGACCGGCTTTGGCCCGGACAGTTCGTCAACGTCCTGATGACCTTGCGGACGCAGCCCAACGCCATCGTCATTCCCACGAAGGCTTTGCAGATCAGCCAGCAAGGCAATTATGTCTGGCTGATCAAGGCGGATCAGACGGTTGAAATGCGGCCCGTGAAGGTTGATCGGCGGGTGGCCGATGAATTGGTCATCGCTGACGGGTTGCATGCCGGCGACAAAATTGTCACCGAGGGTCAGATGCGGCTCGAAGCCGGTGTCAAAATCGAGATCCAGAAGCCGGCTACCAATAATCCCGCTTTGGGCAATAATGGTGGTGCGGGAGCGACCCCGTGACTCTCCCCGAACTCTGTATTCGCCGGCCGGTGATGACCAGCTTGCTGATGATTTCTTTTGTCGTCATCGGCATCTTTGGATACCGCCTGCTACCGGTCGCGGCCTTGCCTCGCGTCGACTTTCCCACCATTCAGGTTTCTGCTTCGTTGCCGGGCGCCAGCCCTGAGACCATGGCCTCCTCGGTCGCTACGCCGCTGGAACGGCAATTCATGACGATTGCCGGCATCGATACCATCACCTCGACCAGTACCCAGGGTTCGACCCAGATCACGCTGCAATTCAATCTCAACCGCGATATCGACGGCGCGGCACTGGATGTGCAATCCGCCTTGACCACGGCGCAGCGGCAATTGCCGACGGAAATGACCACGGCGCCCAGTTTTCGCAAGGTCAACCCGGCCGACGCGCCAATCCTCTTCCTCGCTTTGACCTCCGATACGTTGCCGCTGTCGACGGTCGACGAATATGCCGAAACCTTGATCGCCCAGCGTATTTCCACCTTGCCCGGCATTGCCCAGGTGCAGACCTTCGGCGCGCAGAAATTCGCCATTCGCGTGCAGCTCAACCCGAACACTTTGGCGGCCATGGGCGTCGGCTTCGATGACATCCAGAACGCCGTCGATGCTGCCAATTCAAATACCCCGGTCGGCTCGTTGAGCGGCGCCGATCGCAGCGCCATCATCCAATCCAACGAGCAATTGACTCATGCCGAACAATACAGGCCGTTGATTGTTGCCTATCGCAACGGCAATCCCGTGCATCTCAACGATATTGCCACGGTGATTGACAGTGTTGAGAACGACAAGACAGCCAGCTGGTACAACGATAAGCGCTCCATTATTTTGGCAATTCAACGTCAACCCGACGCCAATACGGTCGCCGTCGTCGATGCTGTGCGCAATCTCATTCCCTATCTGAATGCGCAAATACCGGCTTCGGTCAAACTGCATGTCGTGATGGACCGGTCCGAATCGATTCGAGCGTCAGTCAGTGATGTCCGCTTCACCTTGGCCTTGACCATCGGTTTGGTCGTGTTGGTGATCTTCATATTCCTGCGGAATCTCACCGCCACCTTCATTCCAGCGATCGTCCTGCCGGTCTCACTGATCGGCACCTTTGCCTTCATGTACCTCTTCGGTTATTCGATCGACAATCTGTCTTTGCTGGCGATTACGCTATCGGTCGGCTTTGTCGTCGATGATGCGATCGTCATGTTGGAGAATATCGTCCGGCACATCGAGGCGGGCGAGCGACCCTGGGCGGCGGCCATGAAAGGGTCGCGCGAGATTGCCTTTACCGTGATGTCGATCACCCTGTCCCTGGTGGCGGTTTTCATTCCAGTGCTGTTCATGGGCGGTATTGTTGGCCGGGTGTTTCGGGAATTTGCCGTCACCATCAGCTTGACGATTCTGATTTCCGGCTTCGTCTCCCTGACGCTGACGCCCATGATGTGCAGCCGCCTGCTGCGGGCCGAGGGTCACAGCGAGCACGGTAGGCTTTATCGCCTGTTCGAACGAGGCTTCGCTGCACTCCAAGGCGCCTATGATGCCTCTTTGCGGGTTGCGTTGCGGGCCAAGCCGATCGTTCTTTTGATCACCTTTGCCTCGCTGGCAGCGACCATCTATTTGTTTGGCGTCGTCCCCAAGGGCTTCTTTCCGATCGAGGATACCGGGCAGATTTCGGTCACCACAGAAGGCCCCCAAGACATTTCTTTTGCCGCCATGTCGGCAGCGCAGCAGCAGGCGGCGAAGATCATCGCCGCCGATCCAGCCGTTTCGACGGTCAATTCCAGCGTTGGCTCATCGAGCGGTGGCGGCGAAAATAGCGGCCGCATGTTCATTGGCTTGAAACCCTTGGCGGAAAGAAAGATCGCCGTCGGTGCCGTCATTGAGCGACTGCGCAAGAAGCTGAATAAGCTGCCTGCCATCAATGTCTATTTGCAGCCGATCCAGAATCTTCAAGTCGGTGGCCGATCGGCCAAAAGCCTATATCAGCTGACCCTTCAGGGGACGAATCTGGCCGAATTGAACCGCATTGCGCCTCAGGTCAAACAGAAGCTCAGTGGCTTGAGTGACCTGCAGGACGTCGCCACCGACTTGCAGATTCGCAGTCCGCAGATCTTCGTCGATATCGATCGCAACCGGGCGGCTGCACTTGGCATTACCACGGATGAGATCCGCTCCACATTATATGGCGCTTTCGGCAGCCGACAGATTTCCACGATCTATGAACCCAGCAACAACTATCGAGTGATTCTGGAAGTGGCGCCGGAATTCCGACAAAGCGAAGACACGCTCAGCAGCCTCTATATCCATAGCAGCGGTGGTCAACTGGTGCCGCTCGATTCACTTGTGTCGATTCACCACCAGGCCGGCCCGCTCAGCATTAGTCACCAATCGCAGCTGCCATCGGTGACGATCTCCTTCAATCTCAGGCCCGGCGTCTCGCTTGGCGATGCCGTCGAGGCGATCGACCAGGCAAAAGCCGAGATGAACCTGCCGCCAACGGTCACCACCAGTTTCCAGGGCACGGCACAGGTTTTCCAGGACTCGCTCGCCAATCAGGGATTGCTGCTGCTGGCGGCAGTTTTCGTGATCTATGTCGTGCTGGGCATTCTCTATGAGAGCTTCATTCACCCGATCACGATTCTATCGGGCCTGCCCTCCGCCTGCCTTGGCGCCCTGGTGACATTGATGCTGTTCGGCACCGATCTCAATGTCATTTCCATCATCGGTGTCGTGATGTTGATCGGCATTGTCAAGAAGAACGCCATCATGATGGTGGATGTCGCCATTACGCATCAACGCGATAAGGGCATCTCGGTCGAGCAGGCGATGCACGAAGCCTGCCTGCTCCGCTTCCGCCCGATCATGATGACAACGATGTCGGCGATCATGGGCACCTTGCCGATCGCTCTCGGGCATGGCGCCGGTGCGGAATTGCGCCAACCTTTGGGCCTTGCTGTGGTCGGTGGCCTCGTGGTCTCGCAACTGCTGACCCTCTTCATCACACCGGTCATTTATATCTACTTCGAGAAGCTCGGCCGCCTGTTCAAGCGACAACCGATACATGCCCATGCCCATCCGGCCGTATCGGGCGATGCCGCACATGGCCCTTCGACGGCGGAATGATCCTGGGCTTTGGGAATAATTGGCGCGTCGCAAAATCAGGTCGCGATTCGAAAACCATCTCGCCGCAAATCTTCCCGCACCTCGATCATGCAGGCGCGCAAGATTGCAACCGCCTCGTCGATCTGCGCCCTATAGCGACTCTCCTGGCGTTGCTTTATTTGTTGTGCCGGTCTTCAAACACTAAAGGACAGCCGCGATCTTGAGCCCCTCGAGCACCGCCTCCTCGGCCGTGCGCGGGGTCAGGCAATCGCCGATGAGATGGGTTTCCAGCGCCTTGCCATCGACCTCAAGGCCCGATAATTCCGCCTCCAATGTCGCCACGCTTTCATGGCCGAGCGAGGCGACCAGCGTGTCGACGTCTTCATAGATCATGGCAGCGCCACTGGTGGCATGCTGCAGATAGACGGTATTGCCATCCACGCCGAAGAGACGCGCATAGGGAATGACCTCGACGCCGAGCTCATACAGAACACCCACCCAATGGTCACGCACATATTGATGAATACGTTGCCCGGCCATGTAGCCGTCAACGGCCAGGCGCACCCGACAGCCGGCCCGCGCCAGTTTTTCGGCGATGCCAAGGCCAATCCAATCGCAGCGCCAATCGGCGATCAGCACGGAGGCGCCGATATTCACCTCATTGCGGATCACCTGCCAGGCATTGACCACCTGCGCTGTCTCCACGCCGTCGATCGTCGCCGGCCGCGGTGATGCGCCGGTTGCGATGATGACCGCGTCCGGCCGCTCCTGCTTGACCAGGGCCGCTGTCACCGGCTGGCGCAAGACAACCTTGACGCCGGCCAGCTCCATTTCCCGCTGCAGATTGGTGATGATGCCGCCGAATTCGCTGCGGCTCGGCAAGAGCTG
>WNFM01317882.1_pt2 | contig 21843 bp, 18 predicted proteins | sample 5400271 | NCBI WGS metagenome assembly WNFM01 (sample SAMN13153352, study PRJNA577476) | soil metagenome | isolation source: 60 cm saprolite on Douglas fir-dominated hillslope | place: USA:California | collected 2013-09-17
CTGCCTTCTGCCTTCTGCCTTTTGCCTTTTGCCTTTTGCCTTGACTCTGGCTGGCGCCAGCATTAAACTGTAAATCCGGATATACGGATGGATAAGCGGGCGAACGGAGCGGGGCATTGGGGCCCCGCGAGTGGAGCGAGCCAGGGGGTCCGGGGGAAGCGCCCCGAGACGCCGATGGCTGCGAGGGACGATATTCCTGCGGGCGGGCGAGGTGAGCGGAACGGCGCGGGGCATTGGGGCCCCGCGAGTGGAGCGAGCCAGGGGGTCCGGGGGAAGCGCCCCGAGACGCCGATAGCTGCGACGGGCGATATTCCCCCGGAGAAAAAATGACCCAGGCGGCGATCTTCGACGACCTGACCGCGCTGTCGGATGCGACGCGGAGCCGGATGCTGCTCATCCTCGAGCGGCACGAGTTGACCGTCTCGGAGCTGTGCGCGGTGCTGCAGTTGCCGCAGTCGACCGTCAGCCGGCACCTCAAGACGCTGGCCGATGCGAGCTGGGTGGCGTCGCGGCGCGACGGCACGAGCCGCTACTACACACTCGCGCTGGACGAGCGGGACGCGCACACGCGGCGGCTCTGGTCGCTGCTCCGGGAGCAGATCGCGACGACCGCCGGCGCGGACCAGGACGCGCGGCGGCTGAAAGGCGTGCTCGGGCGCCGGCAGAGCAAGTCTGAAGAGTTCTTCGCGTCCGCCGCAGGGCAGTGGGACCGGCTCCGCCGCGAGCTGTTCGGCGCGGCCTCGGCGCTGCACGCGCTGCCGGCGTTGATCGACGCGCGCTGGACGATTGGGGACCTCGGGTGCGGGACCGGCGAGACGAGCGCGGCGCTGGCGCCGTTTGTCGCCCGGACGGTCGCCGTGGATCGCAGCGGCGACATGCTGCAGGCCGCGCGCCGCCGCCTGCGCGACCTGCCGAACGTGGAGGTCCGCCGCGGCGAGCTCGAGGCGCTGCCGATGGCGGACGGCGAGCTCGACGCCGCCGTCATGATGCTCGTGCTGCATCACGTGCCGGACTCGTGCTGTGCGACATGCTGCCGCACGACCATGAGGAGTATAAACAGCAGATGGGGCACGTGTGGCTGGGCTTCGGCGACGACCAGCTGCGGCGGCTCCTGGGCGGCGCCGGATTCGAAGACATCCGCATCGTCCCGCTCCCCGCGGAACCCGACGCCAAAGGCCCGGCGCTCTTTGTGGCGTCTGCGGTTCGCGGGTAACAGCTCACAGTGTACGGTTGGCAGTTCAGAGCTCGCGATTCGGGATTCGTAGCGACCAGTTGGCGCGACCTTCAGGTCGCGCGCGTGACAAGGAGAGACGATGTCGACAACAGCAGTGAATGAAGTCCATCCGTTTGACGCGGCGACGAAGGCCGGCCGTGTTCCGTACAAAGTGAAGGACCTCGGGCTCGCCGAGCTCGGGCGCAAGGAGATCCGCCTCGCCGAGCACGAGATGCCCGGCCTCATGACGCTCCGCGCCAGGTACGGCGCGAAGAAACCGCTGGCCGGCGCGAAGGTCATGGGCAGCCTGCACATGACCGTGCAGACCGCCGTCCTCATCGAAACGCTGACCGAGCTCGGGGCGGATGTCCGCTGGGTGTCGTGCAACATCTTCTCGACGCAGGATCCCGCCGCCGCCGCCGTCGTCGTCGGCCGTCCAGAGACCGGCGGCACGCCGGCGAACCCGAAGGGCACGCCCGTCTACGCGTGGAAGGGGGAGACGCTCGAGGAGTACTGGTGGTGCACGAGCGAAGCGCTCCTCTGGCCCGACGGCTCGGGCCCGACGCAGATCGTCGACGATGGCGGCGATGCGACGCTGCTGCTGCACAAGGGGGTCGAGTTCGAGAAGGCCGGGAACGTCCCCGCGTTCGACGCCGACAAGGAACCCGAGGAGTGGGGCGTCATCCTGGACCTCCTGCGCCAGGAGCTGAAGGCCACGCCGAAGCGCTGGACGAAGGTCGCGGCCGACATGAAGGGCGTCAGCGAAGAGACGACGACCGGCGTGCACCGGCTCTACGAGATGATGAAGGCGGGGACGCTGCTGTTCCCCGCGATCAACGTCAACGACTCGGTCACCAAGAGCAAGTTCGACAACATCTACGGCTGCCGGCACTCGCTCATCGACGGCCTGAACCGCGCCACCGACGTGATGATGGGCGGCAAGGTCGCGGTGGTGGTCGGCTTCGGGGAAGTCGGCAAGGGCTGCGCGCAGGCGCTGCGCGGCCAGGGCTGCCGCGTGATCGTCGCGGAAATCGATCCGATCTGCGCGCTGCAGGCGGCGATGGAAGGCTACGAGGTCAAGCCGGTCGAGGATGTCGTCGAGACCGCCGACATCTTCGTGACGGCGACCGGCAACCTGAACATCATCACCGTCGACATGATGGCGAGGATGAAGCACAACGCGATCGTCGGGAACATCGGCCACTTCGACAACGAGATCGACATGGCCGGCCTGAAGAAGCGCGGGATCGAGCGGATCGAGATCAAGCCGCAGTACGACGAGTTTCGTTTCCCGAGCGGGAGGAGCGTGCTGATCCTCGCGGAAGGGCGCCTGCTCAACCTCGGCTGCGCGACCGGCCATCCGAGCTTCGTGATGTCGGCGTCGTTCACCAACCAGGTGATCGCGCAGCTGGAGCTGCACCAGCACAACGACAAGTACGAGAAGCAGGTCTACATCCTGCCGAAGCACCTCGACGAGGAGGTCGCCCGGCTGCACCTGGCGCACCTCGGGGTGAAGCTGACGAAGCTGACGCCGGAGCAGGCCGCGTACATCAGCGTGCCGGTGGACGGGCCGTACAAGTCGGAGCACTATCGGTACTAACGAGCCCAGAACCAGCTGGTTCGAAACTCGCCCGACCTGAAGGTCGGGCCAACTGGTCGAGTCGACTACCCCCCGCAACCAGTTGGCCCAGCCTTTAGGCCGGGCGTTTCCGCAACTGGTCGAGTCGACTACCCCCCGCGACCAGTTGGCCCGGCCTTTAGGCCGGGCGTTTCCGCAACTGGTCGAGTCGACTACCCCTCGCGACCAGTTGGCCCGGCCTTTAGGCCGGGCGTTTCCGCAACTGGTCGAGTTGACTACTCCTCGCGACCAGCTGGCCCGGCCTTTAGGCCGGGCGTTTCCGCGCGCGCGTCGACCAGAGGTTCGTTCAGAAACCTCACGAGCGGCATCAGCCCCTTGAACGTCGCGACGAGTGTCGGGTAGAACGTTCGGCTGAAGGCGAGGGAGGCGGGGAACTCCGCGCCGGCGTACAGCTGGCGGTGCTTGAGAAATGCCGCCGCCGGGTGATCGGCGGGGTAGCCGCGCGGGACCCGCGTCGTGGTGTCGCCGGACAGTTCCTGGAAGCGCCGGCGGAAGCCGGCCGCCCGCGTGATGACGCGCAATTCGGGCCAGGTCCCGGCGATGTGCTCGCGCAGGCGGACGAGCTCGGGCGGCTCGGGCCGCCACATGCCCCCGCCAATCCACACCCACCCCGGCGCGATTTCGAAATACAGCCCCGCGCCCTGCGGTTTCGGCAGGTCCCGCGTCCGGAAGACGGCGGCGGCGTTGGTCTTGAGCGGTTTCTTGTTGGCGCTGAACCTGGTGTCCCGGTACTGGCGGAACAGCGAGTGCTTCGGCGACGCGATCAACTCGGGCGCGAAGGACCGGAAGTCCTCCGCGAGCCGCTCGACCACCGCGATCATCGGTCCACGGACGTGCGTCTCGTACTCATCCTTGCGCGCGCGGAACCACTCCCGGTCGTTGTGGCGCTTCAGGGCGCGCAGGAAGCTGACGGTCTTGCTGGAAAAAGGATTGCTGAACGGGCCCACGGCGACTCCACGAAGATCACGAAAGCACGAAGACATGAAGATCATATACCTGAAACACGAGCCACAGCGTGCACGGAGACGCACAGAGAAGCCCAATCAGGCCACGGACCACACGGAGTACACAGACAAGCACACGCGGCGAAGACAGCTGAAGAAGCGACCGGAGGCGCGGCTTCTACCTCCGTGCGTCTCAGTGTCCTCCGCGACTCCGTGTCAAGCCGTCTTGGCCGCTTCGGGGATAATCAGCGGTGTGAAGCGGTTCGGTATCATCGGGGGCGTCTTCTTGCTGGCGGCGTGCAATCGGAGCGCCCCGCCCCCTCCCATCCAGAAACCCAACGTCCTCCTCATCACCATCGACACGCTGCGCGCGGACCGGGTGGGGCGCGGGCTGACGCCGGCGATCGACGGACTGGCGGCGCGCGGGGTGCGGTTCACCGGCGCGCGGACGACGGCGCCGCTGACGCTCCCGTCGCACACGTCGATCATGACGGGCACGCGGCCACCCGAGAACGGCGTCCGCGTGAACGGCGCCACGCTCGCCACGCGCCCGACGCTCGCGCGGGCCTTTCAGGGCGCCGGCTATCGGACGGGCGCGTTCGTCGGCGCCTACGTCCTGGATCGCCGGTTCGGCCTCTCGGGCGGGTTCGACACTTACGACGATCGCGTGCAGCGCGACCCCTCGGGCGCGGCGCGCCTCGAAGCCGAGCGGCGCGGCGACATCGTCGTCGACGCCGCCCTTCAGTGGCTCGGGAGTGGCGACGGCAAACCGTTCTTCGCGTGGGTGCACCTCTACGATCCGCACGCCCCCTACAACCCGCCCCAGGAATTCCTGGCGAAGGCGGGCGGCAACGCGTATGACGGGGAGGTGGCGTTCGCCGACGCGCAGGTCGGGCGCCTGCTGGACTGGCTGAGGACCTCCGGACAGGCGGGGCGCACGATCATTGCCCTCGCCGGCGATCACGGCGAGGGGCTCGGAGAGCACGGCGAGCTCACTCACGGAATGCTGGCGTACGATTCCACGCTCCGCGTTCCGCTCGTCATCGTCTTTCCGGCTCAAGGCGGACGCTACCAGATTCCCAAGGGAGACTCCCGCAGCCTCCGCCTCGAGGCGGCGGGCACGACCGATCCCAGGCCCGTGTCGCTCGCGGATCTCGCGGGCACGCTGCTCCATGCGGCGGGGCTCGCGGTGCCCGCCGGCATGGGCGAGGGCCCGCTGGGCGGCGGACGCGAGGCGTACGCGGAAACCGAGTATCCGCGGACGGCGGGCTGGCACAGCCTCGCCGCGCTGGCCTTCGATCAATGGAAGCTCGTGCTGTCGTCCGAGGCGGAGCTGTACGACGTGACGTCGGACCCGGGCGAGACGCGCAACCTGGCGTCGCAGAAGCCCGCGCTCGTCGACGGGGCGCGCACGCATCTGCTGGACCTGCACGCCGCGAACGCGCCGGCGGGCACGCCCGCGGTGCCGGCCGATGCCGCCAAACGCCTGCGCGCGCTGGGGTACGTCTCGGGAATGGCCGCGCCCGTGGACGATGGGGCGCCGCATCCGGCGAAACAGATCGCCGCGTGGAACAGCTTCGAGCGCGAGCTCACGCGGCTGACGGGCGGCGATGCCCGCGGCGCGCTGCCCGGATTGACGAAGCTTGCGCGCGCCTACCCGGACGCCCCGGTGTTCCAGGCGACCTACGCGCGCGCGCTGAAGGAGGCCGGGCGCGCCCCGCAGGCGGTGGATCTCTATCGCCGCCTCGTCGCGCGCTGGCCCGGGGACGCGGCGATGTATCACGACCTGGCGGTGGCGGCGACGGCCGCGGGGATGTCCGCCGAAGCCGCGCGCGCCGAGCAGGCCGCGCTCACGCTCGAGCCGTCCAACGCGGCGGCCTCGAACGGCCTCGGGTTGATGCTGATCGAGCAGGGGCGCAAAGGAGACGCGGTCAAGGCCTTTGAGCGCGCGGTGACCGGCGATCCCTCGAATGCGACGTTCTGGACGAACCTCGGCAACGCGCACCGCGATCTCGGCGATCCGACGAAGGCGGAGCAGGCGTACCGCCGGGCCCTCGATGCCGATCCGCGGTCGCCCGATGCCGCCAACGGCATGGGGGTGCTGCTCGTGCAGGCGCACCACGCGGCGGACGCCGTCCGCTGGTTCGATCAGGCCCTTGCCGGATCGCCGGCGTTCACCGAGGCTCGCCTCAACCTCGGGATCGCGTATCAGGAGAGCGGCAATCGGGACAAGGCGATGGAGGCGTATCGCCGTGTGCTCGCCGAGGCGGTGCCCGGTGGCAAGGAGCATCGCGCGGCGGCGGAGTTGCTCGCAGCCATCTCGCGCCTGTAGGGGCGGCTCGCGTACCGCCCACCGCGTCGCCGAGGCCGTCGAGCAGGCGCCCGATCTGCCGATCGGCGCGGCGGTGCAGGTGCGGTCGAACCGGATCCCGTCGCGCGCGAGGCGATCCGAGCACGATCTGCTCGACCAGCTGTGCTGAGCGGGCACATCTGGTGGCGACGGGGGATCTGAGCTTCTCGAGGATCGTCCGGCGTCTCGCCGGTGGGCGCCGCCCGCTCGTCGCGGCCCGCGTACAACCGCGCCCGGGCCATCTGCCGTCCGGCACGCTTTCCCTGACCGCCGACGGCGCCGCCGTGCTGGCAGGCCGCGCCGATCACGTCGCCCTGAACGGGCTGGATCGCTGGCTTGGCGGCGTGCGGCTTACTTCTGAGCGGGTTTGGCGGTGGACCGGGCTTTCGCTTCTTCCACCAGCTTCTTGATCTTCGCGCGGCGCAGGACCACCCGCTTGCGGTTGATCTGGTGCCGTGACTTGTCGCCGTTCAATCTGGACATAAATAGGCTTTGGGCTTTGGGCTTTAGGCTTTAGGGCATCAGCGTACCCGAAGCCCTCCCAAAGCCCAAAGCCCAAAGCCCAAAGCCCAAAGCCTAAAGCCCAAAAGCGCACCCCCGCGCCTCGCACCTCCCGCCTCGCACTCCGCGTCATAATCGGTACGTGCCCATCGATCCCGTCTGCGGCATGACCGTGGACGCGTCCAGCCCGCTACGCACCGATTACCTCGGCACCACGTACTGCTTCTGCAATCCCGGTTGCCGCACGAAATTTCAGGCCGATCCGCCGCGATATCTCGCCCCGCCAGCACAGAGCCCGTCATCGAACACGCCCGATGCCAGCGCCATCTACACGTGCCCGATGCACCCCGAGGTCCGGCAGCGGGGGCCCGGCGCCTGCCCGTTCTGCGGGATGGCGCTCGAGCCCGCGATGGTCACGCTCGACGAAGGCCCCAACGTCGAGTTGATCGACATGACGCGCCGCTTCCAGGTGGCCACAGTCCTGGGCCTGCCCGTGATGGCCTTCGCGATGGCGGAGATGATGGCGCCGGACGCCGTCCATCGGGCCGTCAACCCGCAGCTCGCCGGCTGGATCCAGCTCCTGCTCGCCACGCCGGTCGTGCTGTGGGCCGGCTGGCCGTTCTTCACGCGCGCGTGGGACTCGCTCGTGAACCGCAGTCCCAACATGTTTACCCTGATCGGGCTCGGCGTCGGCGCGGCGTATGCCTACAGCGTGGCGGCGACGGCGGCGCCGGGGATCTTCCCTGACGGGTTCCGGACGCACGGGCGCGTCGAGCCGTACTTCGACACGGCCGTCGTCGTCACCGCGCTCGTGCTGCTCGGCCAGGTGCTGGAGATGCGCGCGCGCAGCCGGACGTCCGCCGCGCTGAAGGGCCTCCTCGGCCTGACCCCGAAGACCGCGCGACGCGTGCTCGGCCTGATCGAGACGGACGTCCCGATCGCGGACGTCCACGCCGGCGATCAGTTGCGCGTGCGTCCGGGCGAAAAAGTGCCGGTCGACGGCCTGGTCACCAAAGGGCGGACCACGGTCGATGAGTCCATGGTGACCGGCGAGCCCATGCCGGCGGCCAAGGAGCCCGGCAGCCGCGTGACGGGGGGCACGGTCAACGGCACGGGCAGCATCGTCATGCAGGCGGAGCGCGTCGGCCGCGACACGCTGCTCGCGCAGATCGTGCAGATGGTGGCCGACGCGCAGCGGACGCGCGCGCCGGTGCAACGCCTCGCCGATCGAATTGCGGCGTGGTTCGTGCCGGCCGTCGTGGCGGTCGCCGTCGCCGCCTTCGCCGGATGGAGCCTGTGGGGACCCGAGCCGCGGCTGGCGCACGCGCTCGTCAGCAGCGTCGCCGTCCTGATCATCGCGTGTCCCTGCGCGCTCGGGCTCGCGACGCCGATGGCGATCATGGCAGGGACGGGACGCGGCGCCTCGGAAGGCGTCCTCGTGAAGCACGCCGAGGCGCTCGAGCGGCTCGAACGGGTGGACACCATCGTGGTCGACAAGACGGGCACGCTGACGGAGGGCCGCCCCGAGCTCGTGGCGATCGAGACCTTCGGCCTCCCGGCGCGACACGAGGACGCCGTGCTGCGGCTCGCGGCCGCGCTCGAGCAGGGCAGCGAGCACCCGCTCGCGTCCGCGATCGTCCGCGCCGCGAAGGCGCGCGGCCTGACGCTGCCCGCGGACGCGACGTTCGCGTCGACGACGGGAGAGGGCGTGCACGGCCGTGCCGGTGGATCGGATGTCGTTCTGGGCAACGCCGCGATCATGGACGCCCGCGCGATCGACGTCTCCGCCGCGGACGCGCGGGCCGCCGCGCACCGGCAGCAGGCGCGCACGGTCCTGTACGCCGCGATCGACGGACGGCTGGCCGGGCTGATCGCCGTGGCCGACCCGGTGAAGCCGGGCGCGCGCGACGCGCTGGACGCGCTCCGTGCCGAGGGGCTGCGCATGGTGATGCTGACCGGCGATGCGCGCGTCACCGCCGATGCCGTCGGCGCGGATCTCGGCTTCGCGCCCGCCGACATCCACGCCGACGTGCTCCCGGCGCAGAAACGCGACGTCATCCGCGACCTGCAGGCGCGTGGCGCGATCGTCGCGATGGCCGGCGACGGCATCAACGACGCCCCCGCGCTCGCCGAGGCCGCGGTCGGCATCGCGATGGGCACGGGCACCGACGTGGCGATGGAGAGCGCCGGCATCACGCTCGTCACCGGCGACCTGCGGGCGCTCGTACGCGCCCGCCGGTTGAGCCGCGCGACGATGCGGAACATCCGGCAGAACTTGTTTCTGGCCTTCGCCTACAACGCGGTCGGCGTGCCCGTCGCCGCGGGCGTGCTCTATCCGATCTTCGGCGTGCTGGTGAGCCCGATCTGGGCGAGCGCGGCGATGACCTTGAGCTCGTTGTCGGTCATTGGGAACGCTCTCAGGCTTCGCCGATAGTCAACCGTTCACAGTTCACGGTGTCTGGCGCGCAGCTTGTCGAAGTGCGGCTTGGTCCGCTCCTCGAGGATCGCGACGAGCTCCGCATCGAGAAAATGGTAGTCGTCGAGGATGTTCAGGCAGACCACCTGGCGCAGGCACGGATGGTCGGGGAACATCTTCGCAAGGGCCTGCACCTGTTCGTCGTCCATGACGAACACGATGTCCGCCCATTCGAGCATCCGCTGGTTCACCTGCACCATGGCTTCGTCGCTCGTCCCGGCCGAGAGCACGTCGAGGGCCGGATCCTTGGCGAACACCCGCTCGGCCGTGGCGCTGCGCTTCCGGTTGTAGTGGCAGATGAACAGCGTCCGAATCGGTGCGTTCGGCGATTCCCCCATCGCTTTCGGGTAATCTTACCGCATGAGCTCCATGGCCAAGGGACTTACCGCGCTGGCACTCGCGTCCGGCGTCGCGGGTGTGACGCTGTTCGTGCCGGGCACGTCCGCCGCGCCGGCCCAGCTGCCGGCGGAGCGCCATCTCCGCAACATCCGGCAGCTCACCTTCGGCGGGGAGAACGCGGAAGCCTATTTCTCGCCCGACGGGACGCACCTGATCTTCCAGTCCACGCGCGGCGGCTATCCGTGCGACCAGATCTTCACGATGAAGATCGACGGGACGGACGTGAAGCGCGTCAGCACCGGCACGGGGCGGACGACCTGCGGGTATTTCTATCCAGGGGGCAAGGACATCCTCTTTGCCTCGACCCACAAGGCGGGGGAGGCCTGTCCCCCGAAGCCGAGCTTCGAGCACGGGTACGTCTGGCCGATTTATGAGGGCTACGACATCTATCGCGCGAATCCCGACGGCTCCCATCTGCGGCCCTTGACGACGACGCCCGGGTACGACGCGGAGGCGACGATCGCACCCGACGGGACGATCGCCTTCACGAGCGTCCGCGACGGGGACATGGAGATCTACACCATGCGCGGAGACGGCACCGGCGTCCGCCGGCTGACGCACAGTCCGGGGCCCGACGGCGGACCGTTCTTTTCATGGGACGGCACGCGCATCGCGTACCGCGGCCGTCCGCTCCCGCCGGGGCAGGAGCAGACCGACTATCTCGCGCTCCTCAAGGATCACATCTGGCGGCCGACGAAGCTGGAGATCTACCTGATGGACCGCGACGGGACGAACACGAGCCAGGTGACGGCGCTGTCGGCGGCGAGCTTCGCGCCATCCTGGCACCCGGACCAGACGCGTCTGATCTTCGCGTCGAACGTCGAGGATCCGCAGCGGCGCAACTTCGACATCTTCCTGATCGACGTCGACGGCACGGGGTTGGAGCAGATCACGTTCAACGACACGTTCGACGGCTTCCCGATGTTCTCGCCCGACGGCCGGCACCTCGTCTTCGCGTCGAACCGGAACGGGAAGATCGAAGGCGAGACGAACGTGTTTATTGCGGAGTGGGTTCAGTAACCATTGCCGATTGCCGATTGGCGATTGCCGATTCACGGATTGTCGATTTGCGACCGTCGATTGACGGATTGTCGATTGGGGAGCCAATCCACAATCTTCAATCGCCAATCCGTGAATCTTCAGTCTTCAGTCTTCAGTCGCCAATCTTCAGCGTTCGTCGCAGCAGCGGCGCGCCGGCGCCGCTGAACCAGGTGACCCCCTCCTCGACGAGATCCACCGCCAGCGTGTAGCGGCCGGGCGCGGGCGGCGTGTCGACGCGCAGCGTCATCTCGCACGACTCCCCGGGCGCGACCGGGCGCGGCAGCGGCGTCCGCACGCCGTCCCGCACGACGACGGCGCCCGTCGCGTCAAGCCAGTGATAGCTCGCGACGATCGGCGGCTCCCAGAGGCGCCAGCTGCCGTTGCGCACCGTGAGCGCGCACAGGAGCGTCGACTCCGCGGCGGCTTGGGCCGGCGCGTCGAGCGCCACGTACTCGACGTCGTGCGCGCCCTGCCGGCGCGGCGGATCGCCCGCGCGCGCGAGCGGCGCCGGCGTGCGGAGGCGGTCGGGCGCGCCGCGTTCGGCGTAGATCGCCCAGTGCTTCGCGTGGAGGTCCAGGTCGCGCTCGCGCAGGGCGTCCTCGATCGCGACGAGCGCGTCGTAGGTCGCGCGCCCGAACGCCTCGCGCAGCGGGGGCCGTCCGTAAGGATCCGGCGGATAGCGATCGAATCCCGCGACGGTGCCGCGCACGTCGAGGCCGAAGCCCGCGAAGAATCGCTTGAAGTCGTCGAGCGGGTAGCGGTGCTCGACGGCGCGCCCCGCCTCCTCCGCGGCCGGTGACGCCTCGACCGGGCTCGGCGCCGGTGCGTGCGCGGCAGGCGGGCGCTCGCCCGTCTCCCAGAGCAGGCGCGTCCGGATGTCGTCGAGCGCCTCCGCGAGCCAATCCAGATCCAGCGTCCGCTGCCATCCGCCCAGCCACGTGCCCGCGGGTTCGACGAGCAGAAACCGATCGACGCGGCTGCCGCGCACGAACGCCGCGGGATCGAGCAGGTGATGGAACGCATCGAACATCAGCACGATGTCCGCGCCGGCGGGCGCGCGCGCGATGTCCCCGATCTCGAACGTGACGTTCCCGAGCGCCAGGCGCTCGGCGTGTTGCCGCGCGCGGTCGACGGCGGCGCGGCTGTGATCGACGCCGAGGAAGGCGACGGCCGGGTGCCGCCGCGCGAGCTCGCACGTGATCTCGCCCGGGCCGCATCCCAGGTCGACCGCGCGGCCGACGCCGGTCAGCCGCGCGGACGCGAGATCCGCGAAGCGGCGGATCGTCACATACCCGGGATAGGCGAACGTGAAGGGATCGTAGCGCTGCGGCGAGAAGAGGGCGTCGTGGAACTGGCGATCCGCGTCAACGGACCATCGCGACGCGCGCCAGCGCAGCCGTCGAAAGAGGCCCCCGATCACGCCTCTTCGGGTTTTTCTTCGGGGTCGATTTGCCAGTCGGCCAGCGGCTGCGGGCCGGGGCGGATGTCGGCGATATCGGGATCCACGCCCGCGGGGAGCCCGGCGCGGTCGCTCGAGCTCTTGGCCCGATCGGCCAAACGGGCCGCTTTATCGTTGCGTTTCGCGATCCGGGCCTGCTCCCGCTGTCGCTTGTTGGTGGTCGGTCGTGAACGGTGTGCCATGCGTTTGCTCCCCCTGCCCGCCCACGGGCAGGTTTCTCCCCGGAAGATGCTGAGACACAGTATGATACTGCATTCTCCCTGAGAGGTGACCTGTTGTCCTCCCGCGTACATTTGATTAACCCGAGCAATCTGTCGTTCGGGGTGGCCGTCATCACGCCGCGCTGGTTGTATGTCCTCGCGGCGGCGACCGGCACGACGTGGGGCGACCCCCACCTGGTCGACGAAACGTTGGATCCGATCGACCTGAACGAAATCGCGAAGGGGGACGTCGTCGGCATCGGGATTCACACGGGCAACGCCCTCCGCGGGTATGAAATCGGACGGCTCGCGCGCGCGCGCGGCGCCTGGGTCTGCTTCGGCGGGATCCACGCGACGCTGTTTCCCGAGGAAGTGCACGAGCACGGCGGCGCGCACGCCGTCGTCAAGGGCGACGGCGACGTCGTGTGGTCGAAGGTCGTGGCGGACTGCTTTGCGGGCACGCCGCAGCGGATCTACGACGGCGGGCGCATCGAGGGCGATCAGTTCCTGCCCGCGCGCTGGGACCTGCTGCCGAAGGAACGCTACATGTGGGCGTCGGTGCAGACGGTGCGCGGATGCCCGAAGCACTGCTCGTTCTGCTCGGTCTGGCGGACCGACGGCCAGGAGCCCCGGCAGCGCGAAGTCGATCGCGTCGTCCGGGAGATCGTGGAGCTGCGGCGCCTGGGCTTCCGGTTCATCGCGCTCGCCGACGACAACTTCTATCCCGTCTCGTACGAGGATCTCGCGATGGCGCGGCGCCGCGCGGACAAGACACGCCTCCACGAGCTCGAGGCGCTGCGCGCCGAGCGCTTCGCGCTGATGGCGCAGCTCGAACAGCTCCCCGACGACATCGTGTTCTTCACTCAGATCACGATGGAAGCGGCCGAGGACACCGAGTTCCTCGACGCGATGCGCCGCGCCCACATCCGCGGCGCGCTGGTGGGCGTCGAAGCCGTGACGCCCGAAGGGCTGAAGGACGTCTACAAGGGATTCAACCTGTCGGGGGACGAGCTCGTCGCCCGCCTCCGGCAGTTCCGCAAGCACGGCGTGCACGTGCTCGGGTCCTTCATCTTCGGGCTGCCCAGCGACAAGCAGACGACGTTCGCGGCGACGGTCGCGCTGGCGGAAAAGGCGGACATCACGTTCGCGCAGTTCGTCCTGCTGACGCCGTTCCCGGGCACGCTGGACTTCGAAAAGTGGGCGAAGGACACGAAGAACAGCGGCACGAAGGTGGACGGCGTGCCGATCACGCAGCACTGGCTGATCCCCGAGCCGCGCCGCCCGAAGCTGTACACCGAGCACCCGAACATGAAGCTCGAGGAGATCCGCGTGGGCACGCAGGGCGCGTGGGACGACTTCTACAGCCTGCCGCGGGTCTGGGCGCGCGCGTCCAGTTCGGTCAAGTCGACGAAGGGCCGCCTCGCGTTCGTCCTGATCTCGAAGCTCTATCGCCAGATGTACGCGAACACCGGGATCGCGACCGACAGCGCCCGCGTCCAGCGGTCGGCCAAGACCGCGCGGCTGCTCGGCCTCGCCGCCAAGCAGCTGTTCCGGGGATCGCCGATGCCCGGCCTGCAGATGCCCGTGCCGGTGCCCATCGCGCCGTCGAAGCAGCCGCAGGCGAGCTAGAGACCGGGCTCACCCGGATTGCCCACGTCCGAACCCACCGTCGGCCGTATCGGGGCGCTGGCGCGCCGGCTCGTCGGCACGAACGCCGCGATCGCCGCCGTTTGTCTGGCGGCCATCGGCCTGATGTGGATCGCCGTCATCGCGCAGGCGCGATTCGAGCGGCGTGAGGCCGTCGCGGCCGCGATCGAGCGCAACTCCAACCTCGCCGTCGCCTTCGAAGAGTTCATCGTCCGGACCATCGACGGCGCCGACGCGGTCGCCCGGTACGTCAAGCGCGAGTACGCGCGCACCGGCGCGGGCATCGACATCCCGGGCCTCATCGCCGATCGGACCGTCGACGCCGGCGCTTTCGCGGCGATCAGCATCGTGGACGAGCGCGGCAATCTCGTCGCGACCAGCTACGGGCGCGTCCCGGGCGGTCCCCTCAACGCGGCGGACCGTCCGCACTTCACGGTCCACGTGGCGGGAGACACCGGCAAGGTCTTCGTGGGCCAGCCGATCATGTCCCGGCTCACCGGCAAGTCGACGATCCCCATCTCGCGACGGATCAACAAGCCCGACGGCTCGTTCGGCGGCATCGTCTCGGTCCAGATCGAGCCCACACGCTTCACCGAGTTTTACGGCGACGCGACACTGCGGCCCGGCGACGTCATCGCGCTGATTGGGCTCGACGGCATCATTCGCGCGCGCCGGGTCGGGCGGCAGGTGAGCTCGGGCGAGAGCCTGGCGAGCGGACGCCTGATGACGGAACAGCAGGCCCATCCCTCCGGCGCCTACCTCGCGCCCGGCCGGTTCGACAGCATCCCGCGCTACTACAGTTACCGCACGCTTCGCGACTACCCGCTGCTGGTGACGGTCGGCGTCGCCGAGCAGGACGTCCTGCTCCCGTCCTCGCAGCGCCGCGCCCGCAACTTCGTGGGCACCGGTCTGATCAGCGGCGTGATGGCCTTCTTCGCCGCGCTGCTCATCACGGCCCTGGAACGCAAGAAGCGCACGGTCGTCATGCTCAAGCAGACGATGGACGACCTGAACGCGGTCCACGGGCGCCTGGCCGAACAGGCGTCGCTGCTCGACAAGGCCCAGGACGCGATCGTCGTCCGGGACCTGGCGCACCGCATCACGTACTGGAACAAGAGCGCGGAACGGCTGTACGGATGGACCGCCGCGGAAATCCTCGGCACCCGGGCCCGCGATCTCCAGACCGACGTCGCGGTCTTCGACGAGGCCATGCGGAAAGTCGTCGAGCACGGGGACTGGGTGGGCGAGCTGTCGCAGACGCGCAAGGGCGGGCACCCGATCATCGTCGAAAGCCGGTGGACCCTGGTGAAGGACGAGGCCGGCCGCGCCGCCGCCGTGCTCGTGATCAACACCGATATCACCGAGCGCCGGAAGCTCGAGCACCAGTTCCTGCGCGCGCAGCGCCTGGAGAGCATCGGTACCCTGGCCGGGGGGATCGCGCACGATCTCAACAACGTGCTCACGCCGATCATGGTGGCGATCGGCCTGTTGCGCGAGAAGGAGGACGACCCGGCGCGGCTCGACATCCTGTCGACCCTCGAGACGAGCGCCCATCGCGGCGCGGACATGGTCCGGCAGGTGCTGTCCTTCGCGCGCGGCGTCCAGGGCCGGCGCGTGCAGGTGCAGGTGGGTGACGTGCTGCGCGACGTCGAGCGCATCGTGAACGACACGTTCCTTCCCCGGCGATCTCTGGAGCGTGTCCGGCGATCCCGTCCAGCTGCACCAGGTCTTCCTCAACCTCTGCGTGAACGCGCGCGACGCGATGCCGCGCGGCGGCACCCTTACCCTCTCGGCTGCGAACGTGACCCTGGACGCCTCGTTCACGACGGCGAACATCGACGCGAAGGAGGGGCCGCACGTGATGGTGCACGTGCAGGACAGCGGCAGCGGCATTACCCCGGACGCCATCGATCGCATTTTCGAGCCCTTCTTCACCACCAAGGACGTGAGCAAGGGCACGGGGCTCGGCCTCTCGACGTCGCTCGCCATCGTCAGGAGCCACGGCGGGTTCATCCGGGTCGAGAGCGCGCCGGGGGAGGGCGCGGTGTTCTCGGTCTATCTCCCCGCGCAGGGGATGTCGCGCCCGGATTCGGCGCGGCCGCCGAAGGGCGAGCTGGCGCGCGGCCGCGGCGAGCTGATCCTCGTCGTGGACGATGAAGCGCCGGTGAGGATGGTGACCCGGCGGATGCTCGAGACGTTCGGCTATCGCGTGTTGCTGGCGTCGGATGGCGCCGAGGCGGTCGCGTTGTATGCCGCGCGGAAGGACGAGATCGCCGCGGTCATCACCGACATGATGATGCCCGTCATGGACGGCCCCGCGACGATCCGGGCGTTGCGCGGCATGCGCCCCGACGTCCGCATCGTCGCCGCCAGCGGGCTGCACGGGGGTGAGGCCGCGTCCACGGCGGCCGTCAGCCATTTCCTGCCCAAGCCGTACACCGCCGAGGCGCTCCTCACGGCGCTGAGGAGCGCGCTGGCCGAGTAGCCCGCCTGCCAAGGGATCCGCCGCTCTACGCCATCGTCCGACCCCGACCAGCGGCCTGTCGCCACCTTTGCCGGCCTGACCCGGGATTCCGCCGAGTTTCTCCGGTTCCTGCGAGCCAGGTAGGGCAGACCGCATCCATCCCTTCGTTCACCCGCACTCCCGCCGCTTGTCACATCCTTTTCGATCCAACCGCCAGATGGATGGTCCCTCGCCCCATGGACTGTCGGACAATGCCCTGGTCCAAAGGAGGGCAGCGTGAGCATGAGATCGAAGATCGTCTGGTCATCGGCCGGCGTCGCCGTCGCGGCGTGTGCCGCGGTATATGCCCAGGCCGGGCGCCCGATGAGCCCGCAGGGGAGCGCGGCCGCGCACGTCCAGGGGAAGTGGATCGATCCCGGGAAGCAGACGTATGCGCTCGGCGGCGGGACGTATGAAGGCGGGAAGTGGATCGAGATCGGAACGTGTTCGGATCGGGGGCGGACTACGGCACGGCGACCCTCATCGGCGCGCCGATCTGGCGCGCGGGCGCCAACGTGACGACCCAGCTCACCACCGAAGTGCCGCTGAAGATCGGTGCCGTCACCGTGAAGCCCGGCACGTATACGTTGTTCGTCGACCTCAAGGAGAATAGCTGGACGTTCGTCGTCTCTACCCTGGTTGCGCAGGCCAAATACGATCCGAACGAAAAGGTCGCCGTCTTTGGCGCGTACAACTACGTGCCGGACAAGGACGTCCTTCGCGTGAAGATGACGCTCGAGACGCTCCCGCACGCGCACGAGGAGCTGTCGTGGGAATTCGTCGACATGACGCCGGCCGGGGGCACGATCGCGCTGACCTGGGACAAGACCCAGGCGCTCGTGCCGTTCACGTTCGGGAGCTGAGGGGCGGGCCTGCGAGCGCGCGCGGTCGCCGGCATACAATGCCGGCGGACGTGGCGACAGCAGGAACCCGGCTCACCGACGCGGAGCATCGCCGGCACCTCCGGCGCGCGGTGCTGGCCAGCACGGTCGGCACCGCGATCGAGTGGTACGACTTCTTCCTGTACAGCACGGTCACCGGCCTGGTCTTCGCGCGCCTGTACTTCCCGCACGCGGATCCCCTGGTCGGGACGCTCGAGGCCTTCGGCATTTACGCCGTCGGCTTTGTCGCGCGGCCGATCGGCGCGGCGATCTTCGGGCATTACGGCGATCGCCTCGGCCGGAAAGCGGCGCTGATCGCGACGCTCCTGCTGATGGGCGTCGCGACGTTTCTCGTCGCGCTCGTGCCGACCTACCAGCGCATCGGCATCTGGGGCGCCGTCATCCTCACGGTCCTGCGCTTCATCCAGGGCATCGGCGTCGGCGGCGAGTGGGGCGGGTCGGTGCTGCTCTCGATGGAGTGGGCGCAGTCGAACGATCATCGCGGGTACATCGCGTCCTGGCCGCAGTTCGGGGTGCCGGCGGGCCTGTTCCTGTCGAATCTCGCCGTCCTGTCGTTCAGCGCCCTCTCCGGCGGCCACTTCCTGGACTGGGGCTGGCGTATTCCCTTCCTGTTCAGCAGCGTCCTCGTGGCGCTCGGCCTGTATATCCGGCTGGGCATCCTCGAGACGCCGGTGTTCGCCCGTCTCGTCGCGGAGAAACGCATCGAGCGGGCTCCGGTCCTCGAGGTCCTCAAACGGCAGCCGCGGGAGATCGTGCTGACGGCGTTGTGCCGCATGGGGGAACAGGCGCCGTTCTATATTTCCACGGCGTTCGTGTTTGCGTACGGGACCGGCACGCTGCACGTGTCGCGCGACTTTCTGCTGGGCGCCGTTTTAACGGCGACGGCGATGTCGTTTGTCGCCATTCCATACTTCGGACACCTGTCCGACCGGTTCGGTCGCAAGCGCGTCTACATGCTCGGCGCCGCGGTCACCGGCGTCTACGGGTTCGTCTACTTCGGACTGCTCGATACGAGGGCGCCGGCGCTGATGTTTGCCGCAATCGCGCTGTCCCTGCTCCCGCACGACATGATGTATGGACCGCAGGCGGCGCTCATCGCCGAGTCCTTCGCCGGCCGCGTGCGCTACAGCGGTGCGTCACTCGGCTATCAGCTGTCCTCCGTCATCGCCGGCGGCCCGGCGCCCATCGTCGCCACATGGTTGTTGAGCCGCTATCACTCGGGCACGCCGATCGCCGTCTTCATCCTCGGCTGCGCGATCGTGAGCCTCGTCGCAACGTCGATGCTGACGGACTATACGAACAAGGACGTCCCGGCCGACTGACGGGCGCTTCGGGCCGGGGGCAGCATCCATGTGACCGCCCGGTACGCGGCTGGTCCGGTCACTTAGTCGAAACTGCGCGTTGTCTTCCCGCCAGTTCGGCCGAAGACTGGCGGCATGAAGAACGTGCTGGCCGCCGTCGCTTGTGTGATCTTGTGTCTGTCCCCGCGCGCCGCGGCCGGCGGGCCGGACCGACAAGGCGATGGAGATCTTTCAGCTCAACCGGCGGGAGCACCCGGACGAACCGTTCTTTACGTACTTCGGCCTCGCGCGCGGGTACGCGGCTTGGGGTGACAGGACGAACGCGATTGTGAACTGGGACATCGCGCTCGAGAGCGTCCCGCCGAGCCAGAAGGGAAGCGTGTCGGCCTTCGAGCGCGCGATGGCCGCGTTGAAGGGCGATTGATGAAATCGACTAGCGGCACTTCGCGGTCGGCTGGTTCTCCGGAACCACGCACGCGTAATCGAAGTACCGCTCGCGCCCGATCTCCTGATACTGCAGCAGCGTCCGGCGGCCGTTGGCGGCGGGCGAGCGCACGGCGTCGGTCTTGACCGCCGGCGCCGCCGAACCGTCGCTCATGGCCTCGAGCAGAACACGGCCGGGCAGCAGTCCGCCGGACGTCAGCTCGAGACCCATCATCCGGGCCAGCGTCGGCGCGATATCGGCGTTGCTGACGGGAGCCTGGTCCACGAAACGCGCTTTGAAGTCGGGACCGATCGCGGCCATGTTGTTATACGTGCTCTCGCGCCCGAACCCGCCGTGCATGCCCTGGCCTTCCTGCAGCGCGGTGTCGGCGACCTGCACGGCCGTCTGGAGATCGTCCGGGCTCACGTAGAACACCTTGAACGCGGCGACGATCGCCGGCCGCGGCAGCTTCGTGGTGCCCACCAGGCCGACGTCGCTGAGCGGCAGGGTTCCCGGAATCCTGCCGTACTTGTCGTCGACGAACACCCCGCCGACGTAGTCGTAGCCGAGCAGGAGCTCCGCGATCCGCGTCACGGTCTCGGCCCTGCCGTCCGGGACGTAGATGAGATCGGATCCGCCGTTGGCGGCGACGATCGCGGTGGCGTCGGATCCGTCGGCTTTGAACACGTTCGAGCCCATCAGTCCATTGCCGGAGACGGGATGTTCCCAGGCATCGAACGTGAGCCTGACGCGGTGGTAGGGCGCGCGCGTCCCCTCGCTGCGACGATCCGGATCGAACAGGGGCAGGTGGAGATCGAGCGAGAGGTCGATGGCCAGGAACCCCCAGGGCAGCGTGCCCTTCGCGGTGTCGAACGCGCCGGCGGCGTCGACATAGTCGTGGTTCGCCGCCGCGCTGGCTGTCGCGTGTCCGGTGCGATCGATCTCGCGCCGGCTGATCGTCGCAAAGCCGTGGTCGGAGGTGGCGAACACGTCGGTGTTCGCCTTCACCGCAGGATGCGCGTCGAGCCACGCGAGCAGCTGCGCCAGCGCGCGATCCGCGTTCCGCACGGCCTGCCGCGACGTCTCGCCGTTGATGCCAGGAGACAGCTTGTTGAGGCTGTCGCCCTGGTTGTGCTGCGTGCCGTCGGGATCGCGCGACCAGAAGACGAGCGCGAACGGCTTGCCGGCATCGTTCTCGAAGAGGGGCAGCACGGCGCGCGTGGCGACGTCGGCGAACCACTGCAACTGCACGACATTGGCCGCGAGCGTGCCGGGGCGCGTGTTGGTCCCGGCGTTGCCGTTGTTGTACGGCGAGGCCGGGCCGTAGCCGTTGGTCCGGGCCGGCGCTTCCGGTGTCAGGCGCTCCTTCTTGAGCCGCTCGAGCAGCCGCGGCGGGAGCGCCGGGCCGCCGGCGGTTCCCGTCGCATCGTCGACGACGATCGCGCCGGCCGGCGCCGGGAACCCTCCTCCCACTGCGCCAAGGGCCCCGGGCGCCTGAATAGCGGTCGGGCCCAGCTTGCCGATCGCCGCCGTGTTGTAGCCGTGCGCGGCGGCCAGGTCGAGCAGCGTCTGCTCGCCGAGGTAATTTCCTCCGAAGTGCGCGTGAAGGTCCGCCAGAATCTGGTCGTTCTCGATGAACGGCGTCGGCGTGCCCGGCCCCAGGCCGAAGTTGCCGGAGTCGAACGTCGCGTAGCCGGTCCAGATGGTGTTGCTGAAATCCCCCGTGTCGCCGAGCCCATGGCCCGTGGCGATCGCCGATGCGTTCGCCGTCGTGAACGTGGGAAACAGCGAGTGACTGTTCTCGAAGTGCACGCCTTCGGCGCGGATCTTCCAGAGTGCCGGCGCATCGGTCTCATTGACGGAGCCGTGCCGCAGCCCGTCGGCGACGAAGAGGATCACATTGCGCTGGCGGGCTTGCGTGGTGGCGGCGGGGACGGCCGCCAAGGCGAGGGCGCCAACCACCACGAACAGCCTCAAACCTCTATGAACAGTCATGCGGGAGATTCTCAAGCTGGCGTGACTAGTCGCCTCGACTGGCTTCGCGCTGCGACACCTCGGGAAAGCGGATGAGCGACGCGCCGGGGATTTGGTAGAGGAGATGGCGATTGCGGAGGATCATCTCAAGACTGGTCCGCGCCAGGCGCGAATGCTCGCGCGCCATTGCGTCGGCCCTCGCCGGTTCGCGGTTGGCGATCGCGTCGACGATCGCGTGATGATGTACTTGGGATATCACGACCACTTGGCGTCCCTCCTTCTTCTGGGCGTGGCCCATCAAGAAGGCATTGGGCGAGGCAAAGGGCAGCGCTACGGCCCGGTCGACGGCGCGCCGGACCATCGGGCTGTCCGCCAGGTCCACCAGCAGCGTGTGGAACTGCCCGTTGAGCGTGATGTATCTGGCGAGGGAATCGGTGCCCGACGTCCAGCGCTGAACCAAGCGGTCGATCCGGGCCAAACATTGGCGGATCGGCGCCAGATGATCGGTCCGCAAGACGCGCTCGGCGGCGAGCTTGGCCGCCGTGCCCTCCAGGGCGCCGCGGATGTCGATACCGTCGCGGATGTCGCGCACGGAGAACTCGGCGGCGACAAACCCACCCGTGGGCCGCGCCGCCACCAGTCCTTCTTCTTCGAGGCGGCCGAGCACCAGCCGCAGCGGCGTGCGTGACACGTGGAGGCGAGTCGCCAGTGGAATCTCCCGGATGCGCTCGCCCGGTCGGAACTCACCGCGGAGGATGAGCTCACGCATCTGCAGGAGGGCGCGCAGGGTCTGGGATTCCTCACGTCGGGCTGGTCGCATATTACCGCTCACCCTAACACGGCTCCAGGGTGATTCTGCATGCAAAGCGT
>WNFM01343659.1_pt1 | contig 21830 bp, 20 predicted proteins | sample 5400271 | NCBI WGS metagenome assembly WNFM01 (sample SAMN13153352, study PRJNA577476) | soil metagenome | isolation source: 60 cm saprolite on Douglas fir-dominated hillslope | place: USA:California | collected 2013-09-17
CGTTGAAACCGGGCTGTTTATGAATATCGATGATGATCGTGCGCTTGCCCTGCAGCCAGGCCGCCTCCTTGACGTCTTCGGCGGCGTCGATGACGGTACCGAGATCGGCGATGCGGATCGGCCCGCCATTCTTGTAGGCAACAATCAGGTTCTTATAGGCGTCGGCGTTGAAGAGCTGGTCGGTGGCGTCGAGGACGACGGCGCGGTCCAGCCCGTCGAGATTCCCTTTCGGCGATTTGACGGTCGACACGCCGAGCAGCGTGCGGACATCCTCCAACGTCAGGCCCAGCGAGGCGATCTTGTCGGGATTGATGCGAACTCGGACCGAGGGTTTCTGCTCACCGTGAAAATCGACCAACCCGACCCCGGAAATCTGCGCGATCTGCTGGGCAAGAAAATCGTCGGCATAGCGGTCGAGCTCGGTGAGCGGTAAGGTCTCCGAGGTCAACGCCAGCGACATGATGGTGAAATCGGCCGGGTTGGTCTTGTGATAGGTCGGCGGGTTGGGCAGGTTCTTCGGCAAGGTTCCGCCGGCAGCGTTGATGGCCGCTTGAACGTCCTGGGCGGCGGCGTCGATATTGCGATTGAGATCGAACTGCACGGTAATGGAGGTCGTTCCGAGCGAGCTCGATGAGGTCATCGACTCGATGCCGGAAATGTTCGACAGCGCGCGTTCGAGCGGCGTCGCAACGGAGCTGGCCATCGTCTCGGCGTCGGCGCCGGGCAGATCCGCGGATATCTGGATCGTCGGAAAATCGACCTGCGGCAGCGGCGCCACCGGCAGACCACCGAACGCGACGATCCCGACGAGAACGAGGCCGAGCATCAGCAGCGAGGTCGCGATCGGCCGGACGATGAACGGTCCCGAAATGCTCATGGCTTGCTGATCTCGCCTTCGCGTTGGCGGCGGGCATACGCTGCATCGCGCACCCGCATCGTGAGGGCAGCCTAATCCTCCGCCCTAGCGACGACAACTCGGCACGTTCTCCGCCCGGGTCGCGGCATATTCCGCGATCGATGCCGTTATTCGTCGGCGCGGATTTTGGCGTTTCGATGGCACGCCCGCGCGCTGCCCCGGGGAGGTTGCCAGCGCCGTCGGCCTTCCTTTACTGTCGGTGCAATCCGCGCGAGGAAGAGGTTTGGGCGCTCGCGTCACAGGACGGAGGATATCGACAACATGGGCAAGCTCGACGGCAAAATCGCCATCATCACTGGCGCAACCAGCGGCATCGGTCTCAGCACGGCGGAGCTTTTCGTCGCGGAAGGCGCCAAGGTGGTGATCGCCGGGCGACGGCGCGACGAGGGCGCGGCGATCGCCAGGCGGCTCGGCGCCGCCTGCAGCTTCGTTGCCACCGATGCGACCAAGGAGGACCAGTTCCGCGCCCTCGTCGATCATGCGATGAAGCGCCACGGCCGGCTCGACTGCCTGTTCAACAATGCCGGCGGTCCTGGCCCGACCGGCAGCATCGCCGACATGCCGATCGACGGCTTCGATGCCTGCGTCGCGCTCAACCTGCGCAGCGTCGCCATCGGCATGAAGCTGGCCGCGCCGATCATGACGAAGCAGCGCTCGGGCAGCATCATCAACAATGGCAGCATCGCCGGCAATCGCGCCGGCTATTCCTCGTCGGTCGCCTATAGCGCCGCCAAGGCGGCGGTCATCCATCTGACCACCGTCGTCGCCATGGAGCTCGGCGAGAGCAATGTGCGGGTCAACTCGATCTCGCCCGGCGCCATCGCCACCGGCATCCTCGCCAAGGCGCTCGGCCTCTCGGTCGCCGAGGCCGAACGCTCGGTCGACATCATCCGCGAGGCCTACAAGAAGGCGCAGCCGCTGCCGCGCGCCGGGCTGCCGGAGGATATCGCCCATGCCGCCTTGTTCCTGGCGAGCGACGAGTCGAGCTTCGTCAACGGCCACGATCTGGTCGTCGATGGCGGCGTCATCGGCGGGCGCAACTGGTCGCAGCAGCAGGAAGGGCTGAAGGCGATGCAGGGCAGCCTGCATAGCGGCGCCAAGGGCTAGCGGCGGTGGCGATCTGGTTCGACGGCTTCCCGCTCGACTATGCCGGCGAGCGGGCCAAGGACTCGCTGATCGCCCATCTCGGCATCGAGATCATCGAGGCCGGCGACGACTATTTGAAGGCGCGCATGCCGGTCGATCACCGCACCAAGCAGCCGGCCGGCGTCCTGCATGGCGGCGCCTCGGTGGCGCTTGCAGAGACGCTCGCCTCGTGGGGGGCCGCCTTTGCCGTCGATCGGGCGAAGCATCACTGCGTCGGCATCGAGATCAACGCCAACCATGTGCGGCCGGTGAGCGGCGGCTACGTCACCGGCATCGCCCGCCCGATCCAGCTCGGCAGGACGCTCCATGTCTGGGAGGTCCGCATCAGCGACGAGAAGGACAAGCTCGTCTGCATCTCGCGCGTTACCATGGCGGTGCTCAACGTCGCGATGCAGTATTGAGCCGAGGCTGTCCGGCGTGGCGCGCGGACGGGCCGGCAGTCAGCGCAAGGCGATGATGCGCTCGGCGCGCGGCTCGGGCTTGTAGAGGGCGCGGATCTTCTCGACATAGGCACGCGTCTCGGCAAAAGGCGGGATCCCGCCATAGCGCGTAACCGCGCCCTCGCCGGCATTATAGGCGGCAAGGACGAGCGACAGGTCGCCGTCGAAATAGCTCAGCAGCCAGCGCAGATATTTCGTTCCGCCGCGAATGTTCTCGCCGGCGTCGAACACGTTCTTGACGCCGAAGCGTTCCGCCGTCTCCGGCATCAGCTGCATGAGGCCGCCGGCGTTGCGCGGCGATACCGCCTCGCTTTGAAAGGCCGATTCGGTGGCGATGACGGCGAGCACCAGCTTGGGGTCGACCTGATTGGCCGCCGCGGTCTCGGCGACGAGCCGTGCGATCTCCTTCGACGGCACCGGCATGCCGGCCGCTCTGAGCGAGCCGGCGGACGGCGCCGGCTCGCGGCAGCCGGTCGGCTTGGCGACCGGCACGGCGCCGAGCCGGTCGAGCAGACGGCCGGCCAGCGGATGGCCGCGCGCGGCGGCGAGGCGGAGCCAGGCAGCACCGTTGGTATCGCTGCGCGCCACGCCGCGGCCGTTGAGATAGATCCAGGCGATGCTGAAGCTGGCATCGGCATGGCCCTGGCCGGCGGCCGCGCAATAGAGCTCGAGCGCATGGGCGTAGTCGCGCGGCACGCCCTCGGCATGCTCATAGCGCACCGCCAGGGCGAATTGCGCCGCGGCCTCGCCGGCCGCCGCGGCGGCCGGGAGCGGCACGCCGAGCAAGGCGATGAGAGCGGCAATGGCGAGGCGCAGGGACATCAGGCGGCCATTAGCCATGGCAATTGCTGCTTTTCGCCTAATGCAAGCGGAGACGGCGGCGCGAATCGGTGGCCGGCGCCGTCGCAGGCCGTCTTGCCGCCGATTCCATCTTGTCTTTCATTGCTGTAATGTCTTCCGCTCGTCACGTCCGGAACCCGGCGCGCCACCCCGACGGTTAACCATTACGCCGTAAAGCTGATCCCAACCTTATGATGATTGGCACGATCGACAGGCAATGCCTCTCTAGTGCTTGCTAAATTTCGTGGATCACATCAAGCTTAAGATCGTATTACGCGACTTTCGCTTGCCGAGGGAAGTCTTGTTGCAGGCACCCGGTGCAGGCTCAATCGCCATGGCTAACAAGGAGACAGGATTGGCTGTCACCTCACTTCCTGTGACAGGCGTTCCGCCATGCGAATCCTGATCGTCGAGGACGATCCGCAGCTCGCCCGCCTGATCAAGCACGATCTGGAAGGGGCCGGCTACGTTGCCGACATCGTCGGCATGGTCAGCGACGGGCTGCACGCGGCCTCGACCATCACCTACGACGCGCTGATCGTCGATTTGCAACTTCCCGATGGCGACGGCATGCAGCTCGTTCACCAGTTGCGCTCGGCCGGCGGCGCCGTCCCCATCCTCATTCTCACGGCGCGAAGCGCGACGGGCGACAAGGTGAAGGGTCTCTCGGTCGGCGCCGACGACTACCTCGTCAAGCCGTTCGATCGCAACGAGCTCAAGGCACGCGTCGCGGCGTTGCTGCGGCGCTCGCGCGAGATCACCGCCGCCAAGCTGGTGCTGGGCGATATCGAATACGACGTGGCGACGCGCGAGGTGACGATCGGCGGCAAGCTGGTCGCGATACCCCGCCGCGAGCTGGCGCTTCTCGAGCTGCTGCTGCGGCGCTCGCGGAGCTTCACGCCGAAGGATGTCATCGAGGAGAGGCTCTACGGCTTCGACGAGGAGCTGTCGTCCAACGCCATCGAGGTCCACATCCACCATCTGCGCAAGGTGCTGACGAACGCCAGCTCGACGACGCGCATCGAGACCAGCCGGGGACTCGGCTATCGCCTGTCGGCGGCCAAGTGAGTCGCTAGCCTTCCGCCGCCGGCGATCGTCTCCCGATCGCCCGCCTCCCGATCGTTCGGCCGCAACCTTGGCGAACAACAGATTTCAGCCATAAGGTTAAGATAAGGTCCACGGTGTTTTCTCGCCTCATGGTATGCACGTTGACCACGGGGAAGCATTGATGAGTACCTTCGAGCACGTTGCCCTGCAGCAATCATCGGCATATGGGCTGAACGACCCATTGACCGTTGGCCTTCCCCGCCGGGTCAATGGGATCATCGCTCATCTGCGCAGCGAATTGTGGGTCGTCCGCGTTGCCGTCTGCTGCGGCTTCGCTGGTGCCGTGCTGCTGCAGACCGGCCTCTTCAGCCTGTTCGCGCGAATCGTGCTGATGCTCGATACCGTTGTGCTGCCGAGCGCAGCTACTAGCGCCTATTGTCTCGTTCTCGGTGCCGCCGTCATGCTGGCGAGCCGTGCGTTGAGCGCCCCGCGCGCGGCGTTCGGCTAACGCCCTCTTCCTTTCACCCTCGGACGCACCGCCAACCTAGCTCACGATCTCCTGTCGCGCGGCGATGGCGCGGCATAGGGCAATCAGGCGGGCAATGGGCTCCGCCCATGCCGAGCTCGCCGCTGCAATCCCCTCCGCATCAATCGCCGCCGTGATATCGGCGTCGAGCGGCCGCGCCGCCGCGCCGATCGCCGCGAAGCCGAAGCTCGCGGCGCTGCCCGAGAGCCCGTGCGTCAAGCGCATCATCTCGGCGGCGAGCTGCGTGCGGCGCTCGACCTCCGCCGCGGCGTCGAACTCCGCCCATAGTTTCTCCAGCCGCGTCGCGTCATCGCGCAGGCGACCGCGATATTCGTCGCGCAGCTCGGCGAAGATCGGATCGTCCTCGGGGCCTCCCGCATCCGCGCCGCCGGGTTCGCCCGCAAGCCAGTGCCGCACCACGGCGCGAAACAACTCGGGATTGATCGGCTTGCCGATATAGTCGTCCATGCCGGCCGCGAGGAAGCGTTCGCGAGCGCCGTCCATGGCATCGGCCGTCATCGCGATGATCGGCAGCCGCGCCTTCGGCCCGGCCATGGCGCGGATGCGCCGCGTCGCCTCAATGCCGTCCATGATCGGCATGTGCACATCCATCAGGACGAGGGCGAAATCACCGCCCTCGACGGCCGCGAGCGCCTCCTGGCCGTTCTCGGTGATCGTCACGACATGCCCCTCGCGCTCGAGAAGCTTGCGGGCGACGAGCTGGTTTATCTTGTTGTCCTCGACGATCAGGACGCTTTGGCCGCCAACCGGCGGGGCGACAGTCGCCGTATTCGACGAATCCGGCCGGGTGCTAGGCGTCGCCATCATGATGCGACTGATGCAATCGAGCAGGACGCGATAGCGCACCGGCTTGCAGAGGATCGCGTCGACGCCGGACGCCTCGGACCACACGCCGCGACCAGGCGGATCGATCGAGGACAGCATGACCAGCTTGGGCTGATGCAGAGGGGGGAATTGGCGGACGAGCTCGACAAGGTCCTCGCCGGACATTCCCGGCATCATGTGGTCGAGCAGAACGACATCGTAATGCTCTCCGCGCGCCCAGGCGGCGGCGAGCTCGACGAGCGCGGCCTGACCATTGGCAACGTCGGCGACGTGGCGGCACAGCGGCGCAAGTCGCGTCCGCAGAATCCGCCGGTTCATCTCGATATCGTCGACGATGAGGATCCGCCATTGCGCGAAGGCGACAAGCGGTATGTCCTCGACGGAAGCGGCGTCACGCTCGAGCGGAACGGCAAACCAGAAACGGCTGCCCTTCCCCATCTCGCTTTCGACGCCGATCGTGCCGCCCATCAGCTCGACGAGCTGCTTGCAGATGGCGAGCCCGAGTCCCGAACCGCCGTAGCGACGGGTGATCGATGCGTCGGCCTGGGTGAACTTGCCGAACAGGCGGTCGCATTGCTCGGGGACGATGCCGATGCCGGTATCCGTCACCTCGAAGCGAATGACGTCGCGCGCGCCGTCGCGCTCGGCAATCCGCACGGTGACGAGAACGTCGCCGCGCTCGGTGAACTTGATGGCGTTGCTGAGCAGGTTCAGCATGACACGCCGCAGCCGCGCGGCATCGCCGAGGAAGCGTCCGCGCGCTTCGCGGTCGATCATGGCGCCGATCTCGAGCCCCTTCTCCGTCGCCCTCGGCGTCATCAGCTCGACGGTATCCTCGATCAGCTCCTCCAGCTCGAAGGGCAGATATTCGAGAGCGACGTCGCCGGCCTCGAGCCTCGAGATGTCGAGAATGTCATTGAGCAAGGAGAGCAACGCCTCGGCCGATTGCCGTACCGCATCGGCGAATTGCCGCTGATTGTCCATGCCGATCACGCCGTTCATCGGCGTGCGGATCTCGTGGCTCATCGTCGCGAGAAAATTGGACTTCGCCCGATTGGCGTCCTCCGCCGCGTCGCGCGCCTGCCGGACCTCGAGCTCGCGCGCCTTCCACGCCGTGATATCGCGATAGACATTGACATAGCCGCCGCCGCCCATCGGCACCGAGCGGAACTCGATCCACCGTCCATCGGCGAGCTGGCGCTCGCCGCGGGCCGCCTGCTCGGTCTGCAGCATCTCCTCGCGCCACTTACGCAGCTTGGCGAGCTTCTCCGGGTTCATGCGCGCGCTCTGGAGGATGGCATTGCGCACGGCAGTGGCGATATCCGCGGCCGCCAGGATCGCCGATTTATCGATGTCGAAGACCGTGAAGAGCTGCTCGTTCCACGCCAGCACGTTGAGATCGGCGCTGACCATCTCGATACCGTCGGGAATGGCGCGCAGCATCCCCTCGAGCATCGCATTCTTCTGCGCCAATGCGGCTTCCGTGCCGACCGAGGCGGTGACATCGCGGCCGGTTCCGCGATAGCCGAGGAAGGTGCCGGCATCGTCAAAGACCGGCTTGCCGCTGATGCTGAGATAGAGCGTCGCGGCCCCGTCGGGCAATTTGTAGACGAAGTCGCGATAGGGAACGCGCGCCGCGACGGCGGCAAGATAGGGCTGCCAATCAGGATCGTCGGGGCCGCGGTATCCGGCATCGTCGCACCGTTGCCGGCCGATCAGGCGATTGGGATCCAAGCCGCGCAGGCTTTTCGACAGGAAGGTGAAACGGTCCTCGGCATCGGTCTCCCAGAACCAGTCGTTGGAAACGCCGGCCCAGTCCGCCATGCGGGTGGCCGCCGCTTTCGCCTGCTCCTGCGATTGCTGCATCGCGACGACCGCTCGCCGACGACGCCGCGCCTCCGCCAGCAGCGAGGCGCCGCCGACGGCGATCAGGATGACGCAGATTGCGACGATGCCGGCACAGATCTCGAGCAGGACGTCCTCGAGCATGTCGTCGCGAGCGAGGCTGGCCTCGAGCGCGTCGTCGGTCGGTCCGGCCAGCCCGGCGATTTGTTGGCGAATATCCTGCATGAGATCCCGGCCGGCATCCGAGCGTACGACCGGCAACGCCGCCTCGGCGCCACGATCCCGGTAGAGATCGATGGTCAGCTTCAATTCGCCGAGCTTGGCGTTAATCGCGCGCTCGAGCGCCGCGATGCTGGCTTCCTCTTCGGGTATGGTTCGCGTGAGGTCGCGCAGGCGGTCGAGATGCGCCGGCATGCGGCTCAGCGCGTCGGTGAACGGCTCGAGGTAGAACGGATCGCCGGTCAGCAGAAAACCGCGCTGACCGGTTTCCGCGTCGGTCACCGCCTGCCTTACATCGGCGAGGGCCGCCATGAAATGGCGCGTCTGCTCGACCGCCATCCGCGCGTTCTCGCGCATCTGGACGAACTGCCAGCCGATGGCGGCGATACTCGCGGTCAGCAGGATGAGGGCGAACCCGGAGAGCCACCCTGCGTTTCGTGTGGGCCAGCTCCGCATTCAATCCTTTTCGGGCAATTACAGCCGTACCGCACTCGGCGGCGACGGCATCGAGACCCCATACTTACCGCCGAGACCCCGTCAGCGCCAGCGTACCGCGCGGGCAGCCGCCCGCCGCGGGTAAAAGTTAACGCGGCGCCAGCGCCTCCAGCGGCCGGCGCTTGGTCTCGATGCCGAGCCAGGCAACGACGATGGCCTGGACGAGAAGCGCCGCCAGCGCCATCGCGACGACGCCGCCGACGCCACCGATGCCAAGGCTCTCACCGAGCCCGATGACGTAGACGGTCAGATACGGGATACCGATCGACACGAGGCGGCTGATCGTGCTGGCGACCCCGGCGCCGCGCAGCCGGTACTCGGTGGGGAAGAGCTCGGGGATGTAGGTGGCGATATTGAGGGTGACCAGCAGATAGATCATGCTGACGAGAAGGAAGCCGACGAAGGCGAGCAGCCAGTCATTGCCGATGAAGGGGTAGAACGCGCCGATGACAAAGGCGACGAGCGAGAACACGATGAGCCCGCGCTTGCGCCCGATGCGGTCGGAGATGGCGAAGCCGATGAAGGCGCCGACCGGACCGCCCAGCGTCATCAAGGTGCTGAAATAGAGCGACGACACGACGGTGTGCCCCTCGCGCACGAAGAAGGTCGGGATCCATTGCAGGAAGCCGTAGATTACGATCGAGGTGCCGACGCTGGTCGTCGCGGCGACCAGCGTGCGGATGCCGAGCTCGCCGCTGAGCACGGCAAGAATGCTGCCGCCGGCAATCGGCTGCGGTGCGGCGATGGGCGCGGACGGCACGATCTTGCCGGCCATCGCCTCGACCTCGATCGACGCCATCAGGCGCTCGGCTTCGGCGATCCGGCCCTTCGATTCGAGCCAGCGCGGCGATTCCGGCATGGCCTTGCGCAAATACCAGACGATCAGCGCGCCGATGCCGCCGATCGCGAACATGGCTTGCCAGCCCAGCGTCGGGATGACCAGGAGGCCGACCAGCGAGGAGACGAACAACGCCGAGTTGGTGATCAGCGACAGGAGGCCGGACCAGCCGCCGCGATGACCCGGCGGGATGAACTCGGTCAGGGTGGCATAGCCGACGACGATCTCGGCCCCGAGGCCGATCCCCATGATGAAGCGCAGCGGGATCAGCCATTGCATGCTCGGCGCGAAAGCGGCGGCGAGCGAGGCGACGCCGAAGATCGCCAGGTTGAGCTGATAGGAAAAGCGCCGCCCGAAGCGGTCACCGAGAATGCCGGCGAACATCGCCCCGATCGCCATCCCGACGAAGGTCGCGGAGAGAAAGCCGGCGTTGCGGGCGACGTCGGAAAACCCGCTCTTCACCATGGCGCCGAGCACGCCGCCGGCGAGATAGATATCGAAACTGTCGAAGAACATTCCGGCGCCGATCAGCCACAGGATGCGGCGATGGAAGGACGACATCGGCAAGGCATCGAGCCTCGCCCCGGAATTGACGGTGGCGACCGGCGACATCGCGTTCCCCCCAAGAGGACCTATCGTTCGTTGCCGCCAGTATCGCACCCCGATTCCGCGATGAAAAGCATGGGACCGAACCGTCCGCTTGCACCGCGGCTGCCGGCGGGACTAGGTTTCCCGTCAACCACGCGCAGCGATCGATGACGGGAGAGAGCGCCATGCAGCAAGCGGTGAAGCTTCGCGACCTTCTGAAAGCCGGCAAGCTGATCGTCGCGCCGGGCTGTTATGACGGAATCACCGCGCGGGCGGTCGAGCGAGCGGGCTTCCCGGCGCTCTACATGACGGGGGCCGGCACCGCCGCGACGGCCGGTTTCCCCGATTACGGGCTGGTCACCATGACCGAGATGGTGGCCAATGCCGGACGCATCACCGCCATCGCCAATGTGCCGCTGATCGCCGACGCCGATACCGGCTACGGCAACGAGCTCAACGTCGTGCGCACGGTGCGCGAATATGCCCGCCTCGGCGTCGCCGCGATCCACATCGAGGATCAGGGCTTCCCGAAGCGCTGCGGTCATCTCGACAACAAGGAGATCGTGCCGCTCGACGACTATATCGCCAAGATCCGGGCCGCCGCCGATGCCCGGCCGGATCCGGATTTCGTCCTCATCGCGCGCACGGATTCGCGCGCCGGAATGGGTCTCGAGGAGGCGATCCGGCGCGCCAACGCGGCGCTCGAGGCCGGTGCCGATATCGCCTTCGTCGAGGCGCCGCAGAGCATGGACGAGGTCGCCGCCGTGCCGCGCCAGGTCAAGGGCCCTTGCCTGCTCAACGTCGTGGCGGGCGGCAAGACCCCGCATGTCGACATGCGCGAGGTCGAGCGCATGGGCTATGCGCTCGCCATCGTGCCGGGCCTCCTGATGAAGACGATCGTCGGTGCCTGCGAAGCCGTGCTGCAGGAGCTGAAGGAGACGCACGCCCATCCGCGGATTCCGGGCGACATGAGCGTCAGGGATTTCTTCCGCCGCGTCGGCGCCGATGAATGGGAGCCGCTGCGCGAGCGCTACCGCACGGTACCGCGGAAAGCCGACGCGGCGGAATGATCAGCCGGCGCGGGCTTTCTCCCCGCTTGCTTTCTCCCGGGCCAGCTCGGCGGGAAGAAAGCCCGGCTGCGGCTGCGGCACGACCTGCCTCATCTCCCTGACGACATAGGGCTCGAAGAGGCCGGCCCGGCTATAGGGCTCGGTTCTCAGGAACTCATCGAGCGCGGCGCGGTCGGGAAGCTCGACCATCATCAAGCTGCCGACCATCTTCTGATCGTCATCCAGCAAGGCTCCGCCATAGCGGAACTTGTCCTCGTTCTCGACGACGAACTGCAGATGGGCGGCGCGGTTTCGGCGGCGGATCTCGGCGCCGTCGCCCGGCCGGTCCATCCCCATGAGCACGAAAAGCATGATCTTTCCTCCTTCGCATCGCCGGCGACTGCGGCTCACACCGTGAAGGGGCAGAGCCCGCCATCGACCAGGAAATTCTGCGCGGTGATATAAGCAGCTTGCGTGCTGCAGAGAAAGGCGCACGCCGCGCCGAATTCCTCCGGCCGGCCCGCCCGCCCCATGGGAACCTTGGCGATCAGCGTCTCGGCCGTCGCGCCGAGCGCGCGGAGGCGTTCGGTCGCGATCGTTCCCGGCAGCAAATTGTTGATCGTCACGTTGTGCGGCGCCATCTGGCGGGCGACGCCGGCGACATAGCCGGTGAGGGCGAGACGGGGTGCGTTCGAGAGATCGAGCTGCTGCACCGGCAGGCGCACCGTCAGCGAGGTGATGTTGACGATGCGACCGAAGTCGCGCCGAGCCATCTCGTCGACCGTCGCGCGAATCAACTCGACCGCCGAGAGGAAATTCGCCGCCAGCGCCGCCGCCCAGTCGGCCGGCGTCAGCGTGCGGAAATCCGCGCTGGGCGGTCCGCCCGCATTGGTGACGAGAATGTCGGGGCCGGGACAGGCGGCAAGCGCGCTCGCTCGCCCCTCGGCGGTGGCGATATCCGCCGGTACCACCTGCGGCGCCGCGCCGGCAGCCTGCGCGATGCGTGCGGCCGCGTCAGCCAGCGCGTCCTCGTTGCGCGACACCAGCGTGACCGCGACCCCCTCTTGCGCGAGCGAAGCCGCGCAGGCGAAGCCGAGGCCGCGCGAGGCGCCGCAAACGAGGGCACGACGGCCCGCAATGCCGAGATCCATCGTTATCCTCTCATATCCGCACCGACCAAATCCGCGTCGGGCAAATCCGCGTCGGGCATCGCGCTATCGGACGCCTTGAAAGCGCTGCTCCGTGGCGAGCTGACGGCCGATGACGAGGCGTTGGATTTCCGAGGCACCCTCATAGATCGTGCAGACGCGAACATCGCGATAGATCCGCTCCACCGGGAAATCGTTGAGATAACCGTAGCCGCCATGGATCTGCAGCGCGCCGGAGCAGATCGCCTCCGCCGTCTCGGAGGCGAAGAGCTTGGCCATCGACGCCTCCTTGAGGCAGGGCTGCCGGGCATCGCGCAGGCGCGCCGCGTGCAGCACCATCAGCTCGGCGGCCTGCAGCGCCGTCGCCATATCGGCGAGCCGGAAGCCGACCGCTTGGTGCTCGATGATCGGCTTGCCGAAGGTCCGGCGCTCCTTGGCGTAGGCCAGCGCGGCATCATAGGCCGAGCGCGCCATGCCGACCGATTGCGCGGCGACGCCGATGCGGCCGCCCTCAAGATTGCCGAGCGCGATCTTCAGACCTTGCCCTTCGGCGCCGAGCAGCTGGTCACGGCGGATCTCGCAATCCTGGAAGACGATCTGGCAGTGATCGGAGGATCGCTGCCCCATCGTGTCGATGAAGGCCGAGATACCGTTCTTTCCGGCGCCCGGATCGGTCACCGCGAAGACGATGGCGAGGTCTGCGCTCTTGCCTGACGTGATGAACTGCTTGGTGCCGTTGAGCACGAATTTGCCGCCGTCGCGCCGCGCGCTCGTCCTGATCGCCACGGCGTCCGAGCCGGCTTCCGGCTCACTCAGGCAGAAGGCGCCGAGATAGCGGCCGGCAGCGAGCGGGCGGAGAAAGCGCTCCTTCTGCTCGGCCGTCCCGTATTTGAGGAGCGGCAGGCAGGCCAAGGAATTATGGACCTGAAACGACGTCGAGGTCGCGCCGTCGGCGGCGGCGATCTCGATGATCGCCAAGGCATAGGAGACGTAATCGGCGCCGGCGCCGCCGAACTCCTCCGGGACCACCATGCCGAGCAGGCCGAGCTCGGCCATCGTGGCGAAGGCTTCCTTGGGAAATCGCGGCACCCGATCGCGCTCGGCCGCGCTGGGTGCCAGCTCGCGCTGGGCGAAGTGGCGGACCAGCTCGCGAATCTGCCTCTGCGCCTCGGTCAGCACGACATCCTTCTCCTCGCTCCCGGCGCAAAACCTAGCGTCCCGTCCGAGCACGGGTATTGGCGAAAATTGCCGGTCGTTTGGCGGGCGATTGCCGGGGCGATTGCCGGGGCGATTGGTTGACAGGCCCGGCGGCACGCGCTTTGAATGCCAGGACGATCAAGCGTGGAGTGCAGCCGGGTGGCTCGCATCGACCCCAGGAACATCACGCAATATTGGTGGGACCGGCATACCTCCGGCCTCAGCCTGATGCGCGCCGATTTCACTACTCACGAATATCCGCCGCACACGCACGAGGCCTTCGTCGTCGCGGTGACGGAGACGGGCGGCTCGGTGATCAAGAGCCGCGGGCAGGTCGAGCAGGCCCACGCATCGACGCTCTTCGTCTTCAACCCTGGCGAGCCGCATTCGGGCTGGATGGGCGGCAGCCATCGCTGGCAATACCGCTCGCTCTATCTCGCGCGTTCGGCGATCGAGGAGGTCGCGCACGGGCTCGGTATCGAGCGGCTCCCCTATTTCACCCGGAACAGGTTCGGCGATGCCGATCTGATAAATGGCTTCCTCGCGCTGCACCGGGCGCTCGAGGACGGGCGGGACGTTTTCCGCGAACGCCAATTGCTGATCGATACGTTCGGCCGGCTGTTCCGCCGTCATGGCAGCGGCGGCGGGCGCATCGAGCCGGCGCCGCGCGACCGCATTCTGCTCGAGCGGACGATGGCGCTGATGCAGGCCCGCTATGACGAGGAGCTTCGGCTTCAGGACCTCGCCGGCGCCGTCGGGCTGACGAACTTCCAGCTGATCGGCTTGTTCAAGCGCACGACCGGCCTGACGCCGCATTCCTATCTGACCCAGCTTCGGCTGAACGCGGCCTGCCGCCGGCTTCGACAGGGCTCGCCGATCGCCGAGGCGGCCTCTTTGGCAGGGTTCTACGACCAGAGCGCGCTGACCAAGCACTTCAAGCGCTGCTACGGCATCACGCCGCGCCAATTCGCCAGCGCGGCGAACGATTAGAGCGGAACAGGCTCACTCGCCGGATCGCGGGCCGCGATACCGCGCCATCTCGCTTCTTGTTCTCGGCGTGACGCTGTTCGGCATCATGGACGGGGTCGGCAAGCTTCTCGGCCGGGACTATCCCGTCGTCGAGGTCATCTGGGCGCGCTACGCCTTCGCCCTGCCGGTGATCCTGACGATGACATCCCCGCGGGGCTGGCCGACGCTGCTTCGCTGCGAGCGCCCTTGGCTGCAGGCCGGGCGCGCGCTCCTGCCCCTGCTCGCCAGCGCGACCGTCATCGTCGGGGTGTCGTTCATGCCGCTGGCCGACGCCACGGCGATCAGCTTCGCCTCGCCGCTGCTCGTCGTCATTCTCTCGATGCCGCTCCTGAGGGAGCGCGTCTCGACCGATACCTGGATCGGCGTCATCAGCGGCTTCGCCGGCATCCTGATCATCGTCCGGCCGGGAATCGGCACGATCGCGGCGGCGGCTCTGCTGCCCTTGGGAACAGCGTTGCTCTTCGCCTTCTATCAAGTGCTGACGCGGCTGGTCAGCCGTCGCGACGATCCCGTCGTCACCCTGGCCTGGACGATCGGCGTCGGGTTGGTCGCCACCACCCCCGCCCTGGCGCTCGCCTGGCGGCCCGCGACTGGGCGGGACTGGCTGCTGATGGGACTCTCCGGCTTGCTATTCGGGCTCGGGCAATTCCTGCTGATCCGTGCCTTCGCGATCGCTTCCGCTGCGCTGTTGACGCCCTTCACCTATACGCAGATCGTCGCCGCGACGGCGTTCGGAGTCCTCGTCTTCGACGACGTCCCCGACCGCTGGACGCTGCTCGGAACCGCAATCGTCATACTCTCCGGCGTCTACGTCCTTCGTCGGCAAGCCGAATGAGGAATTTGCCGATGAAGGCCGGTCGCCCTAACATGTCGGCTTCCGCAGCTGACAGGAGGATCACGCCATGCCGTCGAGCGTGAAGGAGATGCTGGCCGCCGCGAACGCGCTGGTGCCGCGACTGCCGCCCGCCAAGCTCCGCGAGATGATGAGCGCGGATGACGTGCTCGTCGTCGACGTCCGCGATGCGCCCGAGGTGCAGCTGAGCGGCAAGCTCAAGGGCGCGGTGAACGTGTCGCGCGGGATGCTGGAGTTCCGTGCCGACCCCGAAAGCCCATACCACAACCCGACCTTCCAGAAGGACAAGCGGGTCGTCCTTTACTGCGCCTCGGGCGGTCGGTCGGCGCTGAGCGGCAAGATGCTGCACGATCTCGGCTACGGAGCGGTCTTCAATGCCGGGGCGTTCAAGGAGCTCGCGGAAGCGGGGATTCCGACCGAACCGGCCGAGAAGGCGTAACGGCGGCGGCGCAATTTTCGCCAATACCGCCACCTCCGTCATGGGTTATGGGTTTCGCTTTCTTAGCCGCATTGTCGCGAGGACGCGGAATCATGGCGCATCTCTATTGCCACGAGCATCCCGATACGCTGGTGCTCGCTACGGACGTGGTCGACGCGCGTCCCGGCCGGGTCGCCCTCGCGCAGTCGCCGTTCTATCCCGGCGGCGGCGGCCAGCCCGGCGATCGCGGCGTCCTGCGCTGGAGCGGCGGCGAGGCGCAAATCGTCGATTTCGCGTGTGCCGAAGACGGGACGCTCTGGCATGTACTCGACAACCAGGCCGAGATCGGCGGCAGCGTCGAGGCGGCGGTCGATCCGCGCTTCCGCCGGATCATGCGGCAGCTTCACACCGGAACGCATATCCTGAACGCCTTCGTCTATCAGAGTTTCAACGGCGCCCTCGTCACCGGTGTGCAGATGTACGAGGACGGCACCGCCCGCATGGATTTCGACGTGCCGGGGGCCGATAACGACCGGTTGCGCGCGCTCGAAGCGCCGATCAACGACATCATCGCGCAGGATATCGCCGTCACCTTCGACTACGTGGATTTCGCGGCGGCGCAGGCGCAGCACGGGCTCGTCCGCAGCCGCTCGGTGGCGCCGACGCCGACGCCGGACGGCAAGATCCGCATCGTCGAGATAACAGGGCTGGATCGCCAGGCTTGTGGCGGCACGCATCTCGCCTCGACCGGCGCCTCGCCGCCGATCCGCATCCTCAAGATCGACAACAAGGGCCGCCACAACCGCCGCGTCCGCATCGGCCTGACCGACCTAGCCGCGTCGTAGTCGCGCCGCGGCTCGACTGTTAGAGCCGCGACAGCGCGCCGAGGAAGAGCAGGCTCGCGAACGCCACGAGCAACAGCGAGCCGCCGACATGGAGGCCGCGGTCGAGCGCGACGCCGCCGCCATGGGAATGACCGGCGGCGATACGGACCATGAGCTGCCGCGCCGCGACGCTCGCGACGCCGATCAGCGAGACCGTTATCGCCATGCCGAGCGACATCGCGATCGCCGCCTCGACGCCAATCGCCAGCGCATGATTGGCGAGCGCGAAGAGCATGACGATGATCGCGCTGGCGCAGGGCACCAGCCCGGCGGCGAAGGCCAATCCGAACATGCTGGCGTGCCGATGGCCTGGCCGTCGCGAGGCTTCCGCCTCGGCCGGCAGCGGCGCATGGGAATGATGATGGTCGTCCGATTTGCCGACGATTGCCTGATAAAGCATACGCAGGCCGATAAGGGCGATGAGGGCATAGCTCACCGCCTCCACCAGCGTCGTCTGTCCGAACAATTCGAGCTGGCCGAGCTGCAGCACCAGGCCAAGCGCGCCGACCATCACGATGGCGGAGAGTCCCTGCACCAGCGAGATCATGCTGCCGACGATGATCCCATCGGCCAGCCGCTCGCGGCGCGCCATCAGATAGGACGCGACGACCATCTTGCCATGGCCGGGTCCGACCGCGTGGAATACGCCGTAGACGAAGGACAGAAGAAGGATGATGGCGAGGTCTCGCTTTGAATGCGACTCGTTGACCTCGCGAATCCGGCTCGAGATCGCCTCGTTGAGATCGCGCTGGATCCGCGCCGCGGCGGCAATCGGCGCCGCCATCCAGGCGGGCAGCGAGACGGCGGCGGAGGATGGCGAAGGCCGGCCGGATTGAAAGGGATCGGCGGCGTGACCTCCCGTCGCGGCAAGGAGGAGCGCCGCCAGCAGGATCAGGGTTCTGACGAAGCGCATGGTCACGGTTTCAGCGCGTAGCTGCACGTCGCTCGGTCGGTATTCACCGGGCCGAGCATCGAGACCTTCGGCTCGTTGCGCACGACATTGCAGCTCGTCGAGAAATGCTCGCCGTGCTCGATGGCGATGGGGTCGGTCTGGCGCATGGTGAACTCGACGTAGTACTCGGGGTCGAACACCCTTGCCTCGATGACGTTGGCGTCCTTCCGCTCCGTCGTCTGCAGCGGGACGGTGAACTCGAAGACGATCTTGTTGCCCTGAAATTTGGCGTCGAAATCCGTCACCGCCTTGACCTTGACCGGCGCGCCATTGATCGTGAGATCGAGAAAGAACCCGTAATTCTCCAGGTTCAGGAAGTTCTCCTTCTCGATTTTCTTCACCTCGGCCGGCGTCATCGTCTTGCCGCGAACGTAGTCGGTCCTGATCATCGAACTGTACATCTCGTCAAAGGTCCAGCTCATGCGCAGCCCGGCAATGTCGCGATCGCCGAAGATCACCGTCATCGCATCGTCGATGAAGACGTGCGGATGGGCACGCGCCCCGCTCGCGACGACCATCGCGGAAAGGCCGGCGAAAAACATGGCAAACGAACGATGACGCACGAGCTCTCCCGAAAGCGATCGCGACGATGCGATCGCCTTTCTAGCACAGGAGGGTCGGCCGTGCCGCTATCCGATGCGGTTCTCCCGTTGTTTCAACCGCCGGTGTTCCGCCGCGTCAGTTCTTCAGCATTCCGTCGCGCAAGGTTTGCGTATTGTGCTCGAACATCTTGACATACGTGCTCGCCGGCTCGTCGGGCTTCGACAGCGCATCGGAGAATAGAGGCGGGCCGACGACCGCGCCGGTATCCTTGGCGATCTGCCCGATCAGGCGTCCGTTGGTGACGTTCTCGAGGAACAGCGCCTTGATCTTCTCGCGCTTGATCTGCCGCTCGAGCTTGGCGACGTCGCCGGCCGACGGCTCATTCTCGGTGCTGATCCCGAGCGGCGCGATGAAGGCGACACCATAGGCTTTGCCATAATACTGGAAGGCGTCGTGGGTGGTGATCACCCGTCGCTTGGCTTTCGGCACGTCGGCAAGAGTTTCCTTGACCTGGCTGTCGAGCGCGGCGAGCTGACGCGCATACGCCGCCCCGTTCTGCTTGTAGAACTCGGCATTCGCGGGGTCGGCAGCGGCCAGTCCCTTGACGATGTTTGCGACATAGATCTGGCCGTTGCTCAGACTCTGCCACGCATGGGGATCGTTGATGCGCCGCGGCTTGCCAGGCTTGGGTTGCCCGCTGGCTGCGGCCTTCTCATCCTCCTCCTCTTCCATCGTCAGCGGCTTGATGCCGCTCGACGCGACGACGACGGTAGCGCTCGATTTCGCGGCGCCCCTCAGGCGATCGAGCCAGCCCTCGAGCCCGAGCCCGTTGGTCACCAGCAGTTTCGCCTCGGCGACGGCGCGCGCATCGGCGGGAGTCGGCTGATAGGTGTGCGTATCGGCATCCGGTCCGACTAGGACCGTCACCGCGACCTTGTTGCCGCCGACATTGCTAACCATGTCGCCAAGGATGCTGAACGTCGCGACCACCTTCAGGGTCTCGCTCTGCGCCGCGGCCGGCTGAGCAGAAAATATGCCGAGCAACAGGGCGGCGACGCCGAGTCGTGTTGTTAGTCTCATTGATCTTTCCCTCTCGGTCGCTGATGCCGTACCCGACGGAATGCCGGCGGCACGGTTAGAACGCTTGCCTTCGGAATGTTATACTATAACATCGGAGTCATGACGCGCAAGGAAGCCCCGAGTACCGCACGAAAACGCCGATCGAGCGTCCTCGCCTTGCTTGCGGTCATGCTTCAGCTCGTCATCGCGGCGACGCACCACCACAACGACGATGTCGGCCCGGGCTCGTCACCAAGGCAAATCCTCGAAGTAACGGACGCCGGCTCGCCACCGTCTGGCAAGCATCCTCAGCCGGAAAATTCCGGCGATCACGACGATTGCCCGATCTGCCAGGGCCTGCAGCTCGCCGCCGCCTCGCTTCTGCCCGACCTAGTGCCGATCGCCGTCCCGCTCGATTTCGCCGACATCGCCGCGGCAGAAGGACCAGTCGCTGCGCGGCGCTCGCCGCGCATCGTCCTCTTCCGCTCCCGCGCTCCACCCGCCGCCTGAGATCGTTCCGACAGCCGTAAGACCGTCGCGTTCGCAAACGCCGACGCCGTCACGTGTGATCTCGTCATTGGGGGAAATCATGAAACACATCGAAGCGGCGGTGTTCCCGCCGCGCGGCGTTCGAACCGGCGTGCCCGCTCTGGTGCTTTTGGCCTGGCTTTTCGCCGCGCCCGAGGAAGGGCGCGCGGCGCGCGCCGCCGGGACCGTCGACGGCATCGCCAGGGATGCGCTGGCGCGGCCGCTCGACGGCACGCAGCTGCGCCTGGAGGCGCCTGACGGACGGGTCGTCGGACGCGCCACGGCCGACGCGCGCGGACATTTCGTCTTCGGCGGGATCACGCCCGGCACCTACGCCATCATCGGCGAGAAGCCGGGATTCGAAACCGTCACCGCGATCGTCACCGTGACGGGGGAAGCCGGTGCCACTGCCGATTTGACCTTCGCGTCGCGCCAGGCGCTCGATCTGAAGATCATCGCGAAGCAGCTCGATGCTGCGCGCATCGCGATCGAGCCGCGGATCGGCGCCTCGACCTACACGATTACCCAGCAAGCGATCAAGAACCAGCCCGGCGGCGGCGAGAACGCCCCGCTCAATCAGATTCTCTTGCAGGCACCGGGCACCAGCCAGGATTCATTCGGCCAGCTCCATGTCCGTAACGAGCACGCTAATCTGCAATATCGCATCAACGGGGTGATCCTGCCGGAAGGCATCAGCGCCTTCGGCCAGAGCCTCAGTCCGCGCTTTGCCGACCAGGCCGAGCTCATCACCGGGGCGCTGCCGGCGCAATACGGTCTCAGGACCTCGGGGATCATCGACATCCAGACCAAGAGCGGCGCCTTCGAACAGGGCGGCTCGGTCGGGATGTATGGCGGCAGCCGCCAATGGCTGCAACCGAGCGCCGAGTACAGCGGGTCTCAGGGTCGCTTCAACTATTACGTCTCGGGCGACTACCTGCAGAACGGCATCGGCATCGAATCGCCGACACCGGGAAAAACGCCGCTTCATGACGTCACCAAGCAAGGCCACGGCTTCGCCTATCTTTCCGGGATCATCGATCCGACCAGCCGCGTCAGCGCCATTTTCGGAACCTTCCAGGGTCAGTTTCAGATTCCCAACACGCCCGGCCAGACGCCGGCTTTCACCGTCAACGGCAGCTCGGACTTCGATTCCGGCACGCTTGATGAACGTCAGCGCGAGCTCAACCATTACGGCATCGTTTCCTATCTCAAGACGGCGCAGGATTTCGACTTCCAAGTCTCCGGCTTCACGCGTTACAGCAGCCTGACCTTCCGCCCGGATCCGTTGGCCGATCTCGCCTTCAACGGCATCGCGCAGAACGCCTATCGGCGGAGCATCGCCAGCGGCATCCAGGGCGACGGCAGCCTGAAGATCTCTGCCACCCATACGCTGCGAACCGGGCTGTTGGTGACCGGCGAGCGCGCCGTCACGCAGACGAATTCGCTGGTCGAGCCGGCCGCCGGCCCGGACACCCCGTTCGCCATCGGCGACAGCAGCGGGAAGACCGGCTGGACCTATAGCGTCTATCTGCAGGATGAATGGCGGATCACGCCGCAGCTCACGCTCAATTACGGCGGGCGCTTCGACGTGGTGAACGCCTTCACCAATGAGAATCAGATCAGCCCGCGCATCAACGCCGTCTATAAGCCGACGGAGACGACGACTCTCCATGCCGGCTACGCCCGATATTTCACGCCGCCACCGCTCGAGCTGGTATCGACGACGAGCGTCAGCAAATTCGTCGACACGACGGGCGCGGCGCCGGGCACCCAGAACGATCCGGTGCGCGCCGAGCGTGCCGACTATTTCGATGTCGGCGTCTCGCAACAGATCATTCCCGGTTTGAACGCCGGCATCGATGCCTATTACAAGCACAGCCACAACCTCATCGATGAAGGGCAATTCGGCGCGCCGATCATCCTGACGGCATTCAACTATCGCACGGCGCGGAACTACGGCGTCGAGCTGACGACTACTTACGATGTCGACAAATTCTCGTTCTACGGCAATCTGGCGATCGCCCAGCAGAAGGCGAAGGACATCGTCTCCGCGCAGTTCAATTTCGATCCCGGCGACCTCGCTTTCATTCACACCAACGCGATCCACACCGATCACGATCAGCTGATGACCGCCTCGGCCGGCGCTTCCTATTTGTGGCAGGACACGCGGTTCAGCATCGATCTTCTCGCCGGCAGCGGCTTGCGCGCCGGCGGCGATCACCCGAACGGGCATGCCCTGCCGTCGTATGAGCAGGTCAATCTCGGCATCATGCAGCATTTGAGCTCGCCGGTGATCGGCGTCTTCGATGCCCGTTTCGACATCATCAACCTCTTCGACGAGGTCTATAAAATCCGCGACGGCAGCGGCGTCGGCGTCGGGGCCTCGCAATTCGGACCACGGCGGGCATTCCTCGCCGGGGTGAA
>WNFM01237896.1_pt1 | contig 21827 bp, 29 predicted proteins | sample 5400271 | NCBI WGS metagenome assembly WNFM01 (sample SAMN13153352, study PRJNA577476) | soil metagenome | isolation source: 60 cm saprolite on Douglas fir-dominated hillslope | place: USA:California | collected 2013-09-17
TAAGTGGTCCATCCGGCAAGTTCATGCGACAGGTGGCCGGAACGAGATGCCGGCTACCAGCACAGCGTATACGAGATGCATTCAGGCCCTACCGCAGAGCATGGAATCTCGGGGTTGACATCACGGCATCCAGAGATTATATTTAGCACATCGGTTAATTAACGAATGTGCTAATTAACAAAGAGGGTAACTCTGATGGATGCCCTGAGTGCGACGTTCGCGGCGCTGGCCGATCCGACCCGGCGAGCGATTCTGGCGCAGCTGGCCAAGGGCGAGGCGACCGTCAACGAGTTGGCCGCGCCCTATGCGATGAGCCTGCCCTCCGTGTCGCGACATCTGAAGGTGCTGGAGATGGCGGGCCTGGTGAGCAAGAGCCGCGCGGCGCAGTGGCGGCCGCGCCGGCTCGAGGTGGCGCCACTACAAAGCGCGGACGAGTGGCTGACGCCGTACCGCGTGTTCTTCGAGAGCCGCTTCGACCGCCTCGAAGAACACTTGAAGACGATGGTCGCCGAGCGGGAGGATCGGCCCCCACAGCCAACGGAGCCCAGCAATCCGGCCGAAACATCGGCGGCGAAGACGCCGGCCAGGGGGCGGCCAGCCAACAGAAACACGGGGAGAGCCCCACAGTCAAAGGGGAGATAACCATGGTGGCAACAAACAAGCTGGAGCGCGGATTCACCCTAACGCGGATTCTCGACGCGCCGCGAGACCTGGTCTTCCAGGCATGGACCGATCCTGGGCACCTTCAATGGTTCTTCACCGATGGCATCACGATTCCGCCTGAACCCATCGTCGTGGACCTGCGGGTGGGCGGCGCGTGGCGGCAAAAGATGGTCGTGAACCAGGACACCGCGTACTTCACCGGCGGCATCTACCGCGAGATCGTGCCGGGGGAAAAGCTCGTCTTCACCTGGGGCGCAGTGGATGGCTGGCCGGAGATCGACCTCGACCACCCCGAAGACAGCCCCGTCGTCACGATGACGCTGTACGAGCGTGGCGAGCGAGGCGAGAAGACTGAGATGATCTTCCAGCTCGCGCTGCCGGAGCACCTGTCCGACGAGCGTGTGCGCGAGTGGTTCGCGACCGGGTGCCGCGAGGGCTGGAGCGTTACGATTGGCCGGCTCGTCGCCAGCTTTGCCAGCGCCGCCACGAGCAACTGACCCCGCATCACACCAGGTTGCGCCGCATCCATGGGTGGACGCGCTGTGTGTTCCACCACTCTTGGCCGCTCATCAACCCAAAGGAGCAGTCCGTGACCTATCCACGTATCGTCTCACGCGAGGAGTGGCTCGCCGCTCGCGCGGAGTTGCTCACTAAGGAAAAGGAAGCCACCCGTGCGCGAGACAGGCTCAATGCTGAACGGCGTCGGTTGCCCATGGTCAAGATCGACAAGGAGTACGTCTTCGAAGGCCCAAACGGCAGGGCGAGTCTGCTCGACCTCTTCGAAGGGCGCCGTCAGTTGATCATCTACCATTTCATGTTTGATCCGAGTTGGGAGGATGGCTGCCCGAGTTGCACAAACCTGGTTGATAACATCCCCTTCCGGCTGGCCCGTATACAGGCCCGCGACACCTCCTTGGTCCTCGTCTCGCGCGCGCCACTGGCGAAGCTGGAGTCCTACAAAGCGCGGAAAGGCTGGAGTGTGCCCTGGTATTCCTCGTACGGGAGTGACTTCAACTACGATTTTGGAGTCAGCCACGATTTCGGCGAGACACCCGGGTTGAGCGTGTTCCTGCGAGATGACGACCAGATCCTGCACTCGTACTCGACAACGGGACGCGGCGTGGATATTCTCCTAGGGACCTACAATTATCTTGACCTGACTCCACTGGGACGGCAGGAGGACTGGGAAGAGCGACCCGAAGGCAGCTATACGCCACCTCAAGCGTAACCTTGCCTTGAAGCGTAGCGCAGATGGGCCTGAGGAGCTTCAAGCCCATTGTCGAGGCGCGTGGGCTGGCGGGGCCAGCCCACGCGCCTCGAAGCGGTGTAGCTACTAAGTCCTTATTCGAAAACCGTGGCCGTGTGAGATACTCCGGGAGTGACAGTGCACACAAACCGGGGAGCAAAGCGCGATGGCACGGACCCACCCATAAGTGCGCCAGTCGCTTGACGGACTGGCGCTCGTCGTCCGTCACCTCGCGCAGTTGCACTCGTTTGCCCATGAAGCACCTCCTCTGATGAGATGCTCCTCCCTATCATGAACTTGCCGGATGCACCACTAACGGTGGTTGATCAGGTTGGGGCAGCAGGCGCCTCCAGCGGGAGGGAGCGCGCGACGTGGGCGAGGAGCGCGGCCAGCTCAGGCGGTGGGGCGGCGCTCGACCAGCGCATCCAATACCGCTGCAGCTGTGCCCACGGGCAGAGCCAACTGCGGATGCGCCGCAGCGTGGCGGTCCAGACGACCCGCCCCCCGGACGCGGGGGTAGGGTCTGGCCCCGATTTTTCCCCCACCCGTTGACTCGTGGCTGGTCGACGGGGAGAGGGGCGGAGAGGCGGTGGGAGGGGTGGGGAGCGCTCCCACCAGCAGGCTGAAGGTGTAGGCCAGCAGTACCAGCTGCCAATGCCGCACGATCGCCCATTCGGGCCGCATCTGATAATCCGCCCAGCCCAGCTCGTGCTTGGCCGGCTTATAGAAGTGCTCGATCCACTCCCGCAGGCGGTAGACGGCGTAGACCTGCTCGGGGCTGGCCTGCGCAAGGGGCATGGAGGTCGCCAGATACCAGGTGGATTCGGGCTTGAGGGTCGCCGGGTCCAGCGTGGCAGCGATGAGGCGAACGCCCGTGGTCGGACCATAACTCGGCCCCAGTTCCAGCTCGGCCACATACCGGATGAGGGCTTTGCCGTGGCTGTCAGAGTGGATCGTGCGCTGCCAGGCGTTGGCCGGCAGCCGTTGGGCGGCCTCGGCCGGGGTGAAGGCTGGCGGGTGGGCTTCGTCCTCCACGACTTGCCACGTCCCATGCGACGGACGCAGCCCCATCACATACGGGATGCGGGCGGCGAATAGGCGCGCCTCCAGCTGCGCGCTCTCGCCGTAGACGCAGTCGGCCACCACCAGGCGGAAAGGAATCCCCGCCGCCTGCGCTTCTTCGATCAACTCCCAGGCCAACTCCGGCTTGGTGTGGAAGGCGGGGTCCTGCTTGCCTTTGGGCAGCCGAGAGGCCGGGCGATAGGGCTTGACGCCCAGCGGCAGATGGCGGCTGCCATCGGCCCAGTGGCTGGTCACCGCCACCACTCCATTGGCGACGTGGCCCCGCTTGCCTAGATACTGTTGGGCGGCCAGCACGATGCGCTGCCCCCGCTTGGGATCGCCGGTCTCGTCGACGATCAGCACACCCTGGCTATGCGGCCCCAGATACGGGTGCGCCTGCCACTGCGCCAGCCGGCGGCGGTTGAGGGCGTCGGCGTCCCAAGGGGCATCGTGCAGGAAATGGTGCAGCCGCTGCCGCTCGGCGCCGGGCACGATGGCGCCCAGCTCGACCAGCGTTTTGTTGTGCTCGCGCGGCAAGAGCAAACCAATCACATACTGGCGCAGTGCAGTGCGCTCCTCGTAGCGCGGTAACAGGTCGTCGAAGTGAGCACAAAATTGATCGATCGCCTCGGTGGTGGGGCTGGTCGGTTTGCGGGGCGTGGGCATACGGACCCCTCCTCTCCGGTCTGCCCGCTCGTGCGCTCGGCACGCCAGCACGAGACGGCTCCCCATCCTACTTCGCATGATCCGTGCCAGACCTGATCAACCACCGACTAAGCGCTCCATGACCGCCGTCACCCGGTGATGGAACAGGGGCAAGGTATCTTCTTCGTCGTAGACGGGAGCGACGACCGAGAACGTGATGGGAGCCGCGTCGCCACGAGAAGTGCTCACGTCCGCGGTCTTGATCTGCGCATGCATTCGAAAGGTCCTCCGGATATCCGCGGGCGCGCTGCCTCGGTTGCGCGGTACCTGCATCTGTGATTACGAGCCTGCCGCGGCGAGCGTGGCGGCCGTTACGACATACAGTTGGGCGCCGGTTGAGGAGCCACCGATCGCGCTCGCGGAGACTTGACTGAAATTGGCCTCAATCCACTGCACGAGCTGTGCATTGCCGGCGCCTCCGCCGAAACCACCCCCGCCACCGCCCGCGAGGAAGTAGCGTACCTGCCCTTCACGGATCAATGTCTTGAGTTGGCTCAGCGTCAAAATCTGATCGGAGCCGGAGAAGCCGCCGAGCGCCAAAACTGGCTTGCCGGTCACGATGATGTAGGGTGCGGCGGACTGCGAGCTGAGCGTGGCAAAGAGGTACCTGGCGCTGCCCTGATGCGCCTTCAGATAGGCCACCAGCGCGGAATCTACCTGCAAACCGCCGCCGCCGGCAGCCAGACCCCTGGCCTGTCCGGCATCAGCTCGGGATGGGAAGCCGCCCGCTCCCCCACTCGGCGGGTGGGCACACGCGCCCGCGCCTCCACGCGCGAATCGGCGCGGAAAGCTGCCATTGGCGTTGGCGAACCGTCCTGCTGGAAAATTACTGCCCAGAGCGGCGGCGGCCGTTGGGCCAGCCGCGGGCAGTGTGCCGCCCGCACCGCTGGCGAGCGAGACGCCCACCCAGGTTGCGGGACCGAGTGAGAGCAGCGCCACGCCGAGTGTCACGACCAGCAGCGCCGCGGCGCTGCGGCTGGCCAGGCGAGCGGGCAGGCGCCGTGGCGCCGCCCACAGGGCATCGAGCGCATCCCGGCTGGCGCCATGCTCGGGGGCTGGCAGGTACTGCTCTGGCTCGTCGCCGAACATGCCTGTACTTTCCGCGTTGGCGGCATACTCGGCCAGCGCGGCTGGCGCCTCGCCAAACGGAGCCGCGCTGGCTGGTGCGGAGGCAGGCGTACCTGCCGCGAGCCGCAGCCACACGAGCACGCCGGCGAGAAGCAGTGAGCCGCCAAGGATCAGGGGAGTGAGCCAGGCATTCCAACCGGTGTAGTCGGCCAGGATCACGGCCTGGGTGAGCGCGGTGCAGACCAACGCCGCGGGCAAGAGCCAGCCCCGCCAGTCGCGCAGGCCCAAAGACCGGTAATCGCGCCACAGCAGGACGACGCCGACGCCAGCCAGCGCGGCGACGCCAGGCGCCAGCATCGAGAGGTAGTAACGGTGGTAGAACCCCGCGACGCTGAAAAAGACACCCATCGTCAGCGTCCACACGCCCCAGAGCGCCAGCGCGGAAAGCTGCGGACTCGCGTGCGCCGCGCGCCGGGCCAGCGCGGACGAGCGCCAGCCGCGCAACTGGGCTGGGAGCGTGCGCAAAAAGCCGCGCGGACGCAGGCCCCAGCCAGTGGCGAGCACACCCACGAAGCCCAGGGCGAGCAGCCAGCTGGCTTGACCACCGAGCTGCGCATTGAGCAGGCGGAAGAAACCCTGCGCGCCGTTCTCCGAAGCGCCGCCCACGCCTCCGGGCGTGGCCGCCGTGGAGCCACCGCCACTGGCGAGCTGCGGCACGTTGAAGAACCTGCCGAGCAGACGCTGTACGCCATTATGGCCGAGCGCCAGCTCGAGCTCGGAGTTGGTGCCGCTCGAGCCCACGTACGGGCGCATCGAGGCGGGCGTCAGATCGATGGCGACCACCCAACTCAGCGAGATGACCAGCATGACGACGCCCGCCACCGCAAGGTGCCAGAGCCGCCGCAGCCATCTGAGCGGCGCACCGACCAGATAGACCACCGCGAACGCTGGCACCACCAGAAACGCCTCGAGCATCTTGTAGTTCGTGTCAGGATATGCGGCTGCCGGCACCGCCGCTGCTCTGCGGGGTGCCGAGTCTGCCGACGGTGACGCTTGCGCCGGCCCGGTAGTACTGGTAGTACTTGTGGCCGTTTGGGCACACGTTTGCGGACTAGTTGACGGAAGTACGCCATACTAATAACAGTGAAGGAGAGCGCAACGTGGAGATTCTACACTGGTTGACGGTGCCGACGGCAGCCAAACGGTTGGGCATCTCGAACATGTCCACGTACCGGGCCATCGAGGCCGGGCGCATGCGGGCAGTCGAGACACCGCTGGGCATCCTGGTGGACCCGGCGTCCGTCGAGCAGCAGGCGACCTGGCGTGCGCGTCGAGCGCGTTTGGAGCGCACGGAGCGCGATTACGAGTGGCGGCAAGATAAGGCCGAGATGCGCGAGCTAATCCGCGTGGCGGCGATATGTGATCTCGAACTACAGCGTATCCACCGGCTCGCCGCACGCCTCGAAAAGCACGAGGTGGCGTGACGCCGATGTGCTAGAATAGTAGTAGGAAGCGAGCAGACAAGTGAGTAGCTAGACGCTCGTCAGAACGTCAGGTACAGACGGGAGTGAGGGTGTATGAGCGACATCGATATCTATTACGACACGCTGGCGCCTTCGTCGCGCGATCGGCGGGCGGCGAAGCAGGCGTAGCAGCAGGCACACGCCGACCGTGAGGGTGTGCCGCTAGAGACCATCCGCTTTCGTGAGCGGGAAGCGGCGAAGGAGGTCGAACGGGACGCCGAGCGCCAACGTTCTACGGCAGCCGCAGCGGCACTGGCGAACGCGCAGACGGCTGTCCCGTCGCAAGATCACCTGCCACCCCTTGCTCGCCAAGCCATCCAGCGCGAGTTGACGCGCCGTGAACTGGAGCGCCAGCGCGAAGAGGCGGAAGCGTTGGCGCATGATCCCGCGCGCCAACGGCAGGTGGCGCAGGCGCGGCAGGATGCCTGGGAGAGCGCGTACAAACGTGAGCACGGCGTCTGGCCGTCGATAGAAGAGATGGACGCCGCCGGGGTGCTCGCACCGCACTGGAGAGCGCGCTGGGGCCTGTGAGCACCAGCAGGAGTACACGTCATGGCGAAGCAGAACACTGGGGCGGGCAAGAAGACGAACCCGCATGTGCAGCGGCCACCGAGCATCAAGCCGGCCCGCAAGGTACCCATGCCGCCGACAAAGCGCACCCGCAAGTAGCAGCTCGCCCATCGCGGGCGTGAACGTCGGCAGTGGCGCTCGCGCGTGTGCAGCAGTTGGTGGCAGGTCGCGGTCCGCTGTCTTCCAGCGGATCAGGAGGGTAGGACAGCAGGGACCAGCACCACGACGACCAAGAAGAACAGCAACGGTAGCACGTACTGCGCCCACCGCCGCAACCGACGCGGCCCGGCAAGGCGCCCGGCGCGTAGTTGGCAGCCACGCAGCAAGCCCGTCACGTCATAAACAGGTTCTAGTCTAGAACAGGCGCTAGCGCGACGGTGTGCCCCCACGGAGCGCGCTCCACAGGCCGAAGCCGACCACATTGAAACTCAGCACGAACAGCAGCAAGAGTGCCAGCGGCACGAAGTACAGCAGCGGCGCAACATCGCGCACGGTTGCCCCATCAGCGACCAGGAAGCTCAACGGCTCGAGGGGCGGCTGATCGCCGATGCCATAGAGGACCAGGATGGACTGGACGAGGATGGCGTCGCCCGCAATCCACAGGCCCGTCACGGCAGCGGGTCCGAGCACCGCGAGCACCGCCGCGAGCACCGGCCTCGTGCCAGGCGCACGGCCAGGGGCAGAAGCCGCCACGTGTGCTGGTTGTGCGGGTTGAGCGGGGTGAGCGGAGCGGAGCGACCGGAACAGGAGATAGCCAAACCGCGCCACCTCGCCCACCAGAAACAGGGTGATGAGCAGCGCACCGTCGGTAAGATCGCTGCCCCACGCGCTGGGCCGTGCCATCTCGCGCATGAGTTGACCGTAAGTGCTGAGCAGCGGCTGCTGCGTGACGATCCCTGTCCCGGTAAGCAGCACGACGATGAGAAGCGGCGTGGAGGCCAGCGCGAAGATGCGTGCGACCGTCGCGAACCGTGCACCGGCCGCCACCGCACCGAGGGCGAGCACCACAGCGCCCAGCCCCGTCGCCAGCAGCAGCGTCACAAGCGCGAGCTGCACCGATAACCGCGTGCCGAGCAGTATCAGCGCCAATGCATCACGCCCGACCGCGTCGGTGCCGAGGGGATGGGCCGCACTCGGCCCCTGCAGCGTCGCCAGAATGTTGGTGTGGAAGGCCGGGTTATCGTTCGCGGTCCCCCCCACCAGCAGCGGCGCCAGCACCGCCACGAGCACCAGCAGCCCAAACACACTCAGGCCCGCCAGGGCCAGCCGGTTGCGGGCAAACCGGTCGGCAATCAGCCGCAGTCCATCTCCACCCGCGCCAGGGTCGCCGGGCGCCGCCGGTGCTGCGCCCGCATCCGCTCCAGCTCCGTTTGCCATCGCGACCTCCCTCGTCGTCTGACGTACGCTCGCACCATCCGCAGGTGAGCGTAGTATGAACTGATCACGAGCATCCGGAGTTCAAGCGGCGCCAGGACGATTCGTTGCGCGACTCGCTCGCGCCAGATGATGTCTGGGTGCGTGAGCGAGATCACAACAGTCTCTCGGTGAGTGGCTTTGCACAAATAGTTTCCACGAGTGCACTGGCAGTATACACCTTGGCTGGTAGAGGGCGGGCAGCTGTGCCGTCAATCGTGTGCCGCGTCGAGCACCCAGGTGAGCGTCACGGCGTCGTGGAAGAGGTCAAACACCTGCTCGCCAGCGGGGCCACGGCAGCACACGCGGTAGTACGTGCGATTCTGCTCGCCCTGTGCCAGCGAGTAGATGGCCGTCGCCGGATTGACTGGCAGTTCCCACCAGCGATCCATGAGGTGCCACGTCTCGAAGACCTCCGACACCGGCCACTCAGGCCTTTTCCAGCGGAAGTGTGTGGGCATCCCACATTGCGCGTGCCCCCTTGCTAGTTCCAGTATTTTCGCTCGCTGCAACCTGAGGATTTGCAGGGGATTGCGCGGCATCAGCATGAGACTGGCAAGGGTCCGGCCTTCTCGCCACATGGCGACCGGCGACCGAGTGACTGTCGCCTCGGCTTGGCGACGTACATGGCAGAGCACGATACGATGCGCGAGCCCGTCAATCCTGGCCTCGCAACCACTCTTCCAGCATCTTGGCCTTCTCGGTCCTGCCCAGCTGCAAGTACGCCTCGCGCTCGTGTTCGAGGGAGAGCACAGGCAGCGGCATCCCGGCGACTTCCACGACCCGCCGGTGGCGCTCCAGGTCTACTGGGTCGTCCCAGTGGCCGTCTGGGAGCCGCTTCTGGATGTCGCCCATGATCTCTACGGTGATGCCGGCGATCGCCAGGGCACCAAAGTGTGAGCGGATCATCGCGGCGGAGGAGAAGGCCACCGGACGCACCGCATACTCCGCGAACAGACGCGCGATGGCGTAGGCGCCACCGGCGTCGGTCTGCAGGTCGATGTCGTGGGGCGTGACGGGAACACCCTGCAGCGCAAACCCGAGACTGCCGGTGACGACCCAGACGATGCCGGCCCCACTCAGCCGGGCATGGAGCATGCGTAAGACGTCGAGGTAGGCTCGGTCGATCATGCCCTTACTCCTCGCCCAGATTGCGCAGGCTCACGTGCTCCCTTGGTACAAGTGGTACTGGTGACTGACCGCAGAGCCAAGCAGGCCAACGACCAGCGCATGCAGCGGCTCCAGTCCATGCACGAGCGTCTGGGTGCTGCCGGGGCGGCGACTTGTCAGCAGACTGATGCCCTCGAAGCATCCAAGCATCGTGGTTTCTCCCTGAGAACCAGTGCACTATGCCCCAAGCGCGCCGCCCGTTTCAAGCAGTCGGGCGTGCGAGTCGCCTTGAGGCTCAGGGCCTGAAAATGCCAAACACACCAAGCAGTCGTGCGCAATGCAGGGGTATGCCGTCGGGACGCGATACGCATGCGCAGGGAAGGCGCATGCTTGCGTGCTACTACACTTCACCGCGTGAGGGCCTGGGACGGCCTAGGCATCAGCGCGAGGGCACAGGCGATGAGCGCCAGGTAGAGGCTCGGCAGACAGAGCAAGCCAATGCTGAAGCCGGAGAGGTAGACCAGCACAAGCAAGCCCACGGTGCCGATGCAGAGCACGAAACGACCGGCCCATGCGCAGAGCATTTGGGCTCGACGGCTCATGCGGACGAAACTGAAGAGTCCGTGCAGCACGACCCCGAGCGCAATCGCCGTCAGGGCCGCGACGTACGCCAGAAACGCGGGGAGCCAGCTCAGGTCGTGCGTCCGCGAAAAGAAACTGTCGCGCTCGTTGTTCGGCCCGTAGTAGCTCGTCGACACGAGCAAGCTGAGGAGGGTCAGCAAACCGAGGACGCTCGCACAGAGCCCAAGGACCACCTCGATAATGCGCTGGACCAGAACGAGGGTGCTGTCGCTGCTTGGCCGCAGGAGAACGCTGGCGAGGAGCAGGAGGCTGAAGACGCCCGCGGCGAGCACTGGGGCAATTGCGATGAGGAGCAGACCCATCTCATGTTGCTCCTCGACCCGCTACGTGAGCGACGTGCTTCAGCACAGGCTCCCTCGACTCACCCGGGCGCCATGGGGAGCGGCGGCAATGGGCGTATGAGACAGCCTGGCCCTGTTGACAGTCTGGTGCAGTCTGGGCGACGCCTTGCCGCCCGCCAGCACTACGACATCGTAGGCGCGCGTGGCAGCCTAGTTCCAGTGCCAGGTGACGAGTGAGGCTGCGGTGAGGCCCGCGATCAGGCAGACGATGCCGAAGAGCGCCTACCGTCACATGTCGAGCGCGGCGCGCCCGACGGCAAGTAGCAGTAGCTCGCCCACGGCGCGTGCGTGACCGACCGGTGAGTACTTCGTGCACCCTCGCGAGGGCCGGGCGTAGGCCGCATAGCTGGCGTTCCACTGGCCGCCAGCATCGCACGCGTAGGGTGAGCTTGCCTGTGGCTGCTATACTCGCCTCACCACGATGCATCGATTGTTTCTGCTCCCCGCCTCCGCCATGACCTGCCTGCTCACTGCCAGCGCCATCGCGAGCGGGAAGCCCGCTGCGCTGATAGTGGCCGGGTGCGTCGTGCTGCTCTTCGCTGCCCAGCTCGCCATCGTGACGGCGCCTGCGCTGCCTCCAGGTGGCTACTACGTCGGCGGCAAGGAAGGCCACGACACTGAACGCACTACCGCCGATGACCCACCGGTCGAAAGCGAGCACCATACCGACCAGCGCAAAGAGCGCACCGAGCAGCGCCACGATAACGAGATCGACCACGAGGCCGCGCAGCAGCGCATCGACTAGCCAGTGAGCACGCCATGTCATCCTCTGCTCCGGTCATGCGTCACCGCTGCACCCGCCCCCATCGCTCTACAACGAACAAAGGGAGCGGCGCTAACCGCTCCCCTGTCCCTTCTCAATGAGCCGCCACGCAGGTATACTGGCACCACGACAGCCAAACGGTGACCGGAGACGGCGTCTACCTGAGCGATGAGCAGTAGCCGCAGGAGCACGCCGCGAGGGGGCCAACGTATGATGCAGGAGTGTGTCACATGTGGCGCTCGCTGGGTTGAGACCTCTCAGCCCTCGCCCGTCACGCACTGCCCGTGGTGTGGCGCGCTGCTCAGTGCAGACGGCGAGACGCCCACGACCCATCCCGCTACCCTCGACCAGCCACTCGCGCCGCAATTGCACCCCCAGCAACACCAGCGGCGCCGGCCTGCACGGTGGCTCCGTGGCGTCCCTGGGCTGGGAGTACTCGCGCTGTGCGTCCTGTTGAGCCTCCTGCTGTACGCGCTGGTGCAGTCTGGCGGATTTAGGTTCGTGGTCGCGCCGTCCGCCTTCTCGAACAGCAACGCCGCCGCGAACAGCAACGCCGCCGCGAACAGCAACGCCGCCGCGAACAGCAACGCCTCCTCCGCCTCTGGTGCCCCGACGGTGACCCTGGCTGGAGGGCCTGGGGGGAACCCGCCCAGCACCACGAGGACGCCTGCGCTGTCTCCGTCGCCTGCCACCTCGCCTACAGCGAGTGCTTCGCCCACCGCGACCCCCATCCCGCCGACCCTCGACGTCTCGCCGACCAGCATCCAGATCACGCTCTGCGTGGCTGCCCAGAGGACCTTCACCGTCTCCAATACGGGTGGCGCTCCCTTCTCGTGGACCGCCACGGCGGCCAGTGGCCTGACCTACAAGCTCAGCACTTCTAGTGGGACGCTGGGTGGTGGGGAGCTGACAGTGGTGCAGGTGAGCAACATTCTGAGCAGCGGGAACATCACTGTAACGGGCGCGGGCGCACGCAACTCGCCGCAATACGTCACCATCACCTGTACGGCCTGAGCAGGCGCCAGGCGACCGTGAGCAGCGCGACCGCACTGGGAACGCTCCCCCGCGCAGAATCGCCCCTAGCGCCGCGACACGCACGCTGGCGGCGTGCCCGGATGCTGTGCGGTGAGTAGAAGCGGTCTCATAAACGGCGGGCAGGACTGCATTGACTAGGGTAGTTGAAAGCTGTACAGTGGCCGCGCCGAGGCTCGGGACCGAACGGTGCGCTTGGGCGGGGCACCGGGCTTGCGAGTCGGCTGACCCCGTATCTGGAGGGCCCCGAACTCGGCGGCTCGGATGCATCGTTCGCCTGACCAAGTGTGCGGGCTGCCGCGGAGGTGATCGATGTCCCGTCGCGCTGTCTTAGTGGCCGTGGTCGTCCTTCAGGCTGCATTGCTGTATGCTTCGACCTCGGCCCTGGCGAGCCGAGGCGCACTCTACGGCTGCGGTTTCCTGTGCGGCACCGGGGGGCAGGACTTCATCCTCCCCATTGCCGCGGGGGTCGCCGTCGCCATGTTCGTGCTCCCATCGCTGATAGGCCTCCTCTGCCGCTCCTGGCAAGGCGCTATCGTCTTCGCGCTCCTCCCGTGGTGGCTTGCCGTCGTCGCGCACGCCGGCACGCTCTTGCGCCCGTATATCGGCCTGGGCGGCACAGGCGGACGATTCGATCCACCGTTTTGGATCGTGCCCGACAAACTCGTCCTGCTGGTTACGTCACTTGCCCTGTTCGGCGCGTTGGGATGGCTCGGTTGGGCGGCACGCCACTCGCTCACGGAGTTGGACCGGGGGTGAAACGCTGCGAGAGCGCCTCACGGATGCCGTCGGAGCAGGATGAGGATGCAGCCGAGGTGGACGAAGCCGAGGTAGTTGAGCGCGTGGCGCTCGTAGCGCGCGGCCAGGCGGCGGAAGTTGCCCAACCAGGCGAAGAGTCGCTCGACCTTCCAGCGGCACCGCAACTCTACCCCGTCATCGGGACCCGCTCGCCTCCTCGTGTCCCGCCAGTCCCCGTGAGCACTTGCAGCAGGCGTACGCAGTAAGACGAGAACGGGTCCATAACTCCACGGTTATGGACCCGTCATGCGCACTACTTCGCACTACTTCGCACTACTTCGCACTACTTCGCACTACTTCGCACTACTTCGCGCGGCGGTCGAGCTGCGCGCCGAGCACCCGGCGGAAGTTCGCGAGCATGGCATCTAGCACCGTCTCGCGGTCCTGGCCCGCCTTCGTGCGCGCGTTGAGGCGGGCGACTAAGCGGATTGGCACAAGTTGTGAAGCGACAAGAGGAGAAAGGAAGGCTGACAGGCAAGTAAACGGTGAGGGCAAGCCATGACGGAGCATGTGGAAGCAGCGCCGCGGGAGCGCGACGCCGAGTCGCATCACTTGATCAAGACGGATCCCGATCCCCGCGTCCGGCGTCGTGCGCAAGCGTTGTTGTGGGTCACCGAGGGCCACTCCCAGGCAAGCGCGGCGCGCCTGCTGCAGACCTCCGCCTATCGCGTCCACATCTGGCACGAGCGCTTTGCCAGTGAAGGACGCGCGGGGCTGCTGGATCGTCGGCGTGGCGGTCGCCCACACGCCCTGAGCGACGGCGACTGAGCCTTCTTAGAGGAGGCGCTCGAGCGCGGGCCACAAGCGTATGATGTGCCCATAACCATCTGGAGCATTCGTGATCTGCAAACGCTGTTGGCCCGTGAGCGGGGCGTCGCGGTGAGCGTCGACACCGTGCATCGGACGGTGCAGGCGCTGGGCTTTCGCTATCGTCGCCCGCGTCATGACCTGACGCACCGCCAAGATCGCGACGCGGTCGCCGCGGCCCGCCAGGTGCTGGACTGGCTCCAAAAAAAACTAGGGCGGCAAAGCCGACTTGAGGAGCGTGCCCTCTAAGCCCGCCAGGTAAGCGCGTGGGTCGCGGCGGAAGTGCGCTTGCGCGCGGCGGGTCGCGTGCCGGGCCTCGACGCGCTGGCGCAGCGCCGTCCACGCGGTCGCATCGAGCGGGCGCAACTCCTCAGGCGTCAACGGTTGGCGCCGCGCTGCGCCTCGCTAGCCATCCCATGGGGCCGTAGCCGGCCATGCTGTGCCATGTGCACCCCAGCGGTTCCTCGTAGTTCCACTGACGGAGAGAACGTGCTACTCGTCCCCGCCTCCATCTGGCACTATGTGGTCAGCGAAATCGATGGGGAACGCGCTGCTTCCACGCGGCAGGCAGAATCACATCCATCGCGTCGTCCACTGTCACGATACCGAGCAGCGTCCCCTCCTGATCCACGACGGGCAGCGCAACCAGGTCATCTTCCGCGATGACACGAGCAGCATCACGCGCGCGATCGGCGGGATGAGCCACCCGCCCTTGCCGCTGCATGACACTCGTCAGCGGCGCGTCAGGATCACTGAGGAAGAGATCGCGCAAGTGCACACTGCCCACCAATCGTCCCTGGGCACGCAACGAGAGCAGACCAGGATCGTCGGCACCTCGTGAACGCCGTGCATCTAGTCCATCCCGTGCCGAGCCACGGCCTGTCGCGAGGGGTACGTGTGCTTCACCAGGGGCAACGACCGCAATCACATAGATTTCGGGGAGCGCGTCAGGCAGCGGATCGTCTTCACCTCGCGCGGCAGCCCGTACCCGCTCGCGCAGAGCGCGTGCTACCGCGCCAAGCAGCACCGTCTCCGGCACCGAGACGTAGTCGGTCGTCATGAGACCACCCGCGCTGTCCGGCGAGTAGCCCGCGAGCTCCTCGACTTCGGCAGCCTGCTCACGATCCATGCGGGCAAGCAAGTTTGCCTGCTCTTCATCGCTGACGCCCTGGAGCGCATCGGCTGCCTCATCCGGCTCCATCGCCTCCAAGACGTCCGCGGCGCGCTCAGGATCCATCGCACGCAGGAGCCGCGCCTGGTCCTCATCCTCAAACTCCTCGAGCGTATCAGCGGCATGGCCCGGATCGAGTGCATCCAACAGCGCGGCGCCTTGACGCGGTGTCAGGTCGCCGACGATGTGTGCCAGATCGGCCGGAGCAAGTTGCCGCAAGCGGGCACGGCGCACCCGGCGCGCGACGAGGTTCTCCCCGGCTGAGGGCGCTCCGTCTGTCACCGGCACCACTTGCGCCCAATCGAGGAGCGGAGCTGGCTCGCCGACCGAGCCAGGCCGTCCCCAGCGCGCGGCCAGGCGCTGACCCAGGCGCTGACCCAAGCGGCCGAGCCCCAGCCGACGCACGAGCGCGCCCGTGCCACCATCGACCGCGACGAGACGCCACGTCCTGTTGTCCTCGTCGAGGAGCAGATCGTTGACCCGAACCAGCCGCCGGCCCGCAATGTCCACGACAAAGCGGTCCAGCACGGCCTCGCGCAGCGGCAGCTCATCGGCGTGCCGCCTGATGGCGCGTGCACTGGTCAGCGGCTCGTTGAGCTGCACGCCAGTGACCCCGAGGTTGTCGACACGTGTCCAGGAGATAAAGAGATGCACGTCGCCAGCACCCGCGCGTGCAGGTCCGTGTGCGACCAGTCCGATGACAGGCGGGTAGAGCTCCGTGGGCTGCGTCGCGCGCTCGTCCGGGTCCACTCGCACGATCACATCGTGGAGCCGCGCCACCGCTGTGCCAGCTGGATCGCGGATAGCCACGTCGAGTACTTCAGACAGGGATAGCATGGCAACGCTCCTGGTGAGTGAGCAGGGCAGCGACCACCGCGCCTGCTCGGGTGCTCGAGTCTCTCCCAGACCTACTGCCATGAGCATAGCATCTTGTGGGTCTGCTTCCATACCTGGCTCCAGGTCGCGCGACAGCAGGAACCCGCTGAGAAAGCCCGCACCACGATGGACGTCTGCGACGACGGCTCACTTGACGAAGGTGAAGGGCAGGGCAGTGATACACCGTGTCGCGCCATAGGTGTAGCCAAAGCTGTAACAAGGCGGCACTAGGACGCTGGTAGGCGAAGCCAGTGGCACGCTAGAGCCGCCCAGTGAGGACGACGGCGACGCCAACCGCCAGTGCACAGGGCAGCAGCGTCAGACCGAGCCAAAGGCGGTTACGCACCGTCACCGCGAGCCCGACGAGCAGGCCCACGGGGAGCAGGAGCAGCGGCGCGAGCCAGGCGCTGGTCCCGCGCAGCTCATATCCCAGGAGCGTCGGGCCGTGCGTCCAGAGGAAGTCGAGGAGCATGCGCACCCCGACACCGTAGAGTGCGGCGCAACACGCCACCAGCAGCGAGAGCCCCAAGGACGCCCAGCCACTCCGGTGAGGACTGGGCACCTGGTGCGCCCAGCCATCCACCGCCCGTTGTTTGCGGCGCTGCGCCGCGCGATGGTAGCGATGCATCGTGTGGAGCGCGTCGGTGGTCTTGGCCAGCCCGCCAAACACTGGAAAGGCTGCCAGGATGTTCAGGACGATCCCAAGTAGGTCACGCTGCCTCAGGCAGGCGATCAGATCCCTGATCGCCATGATCGTGCCCACGCCGGGAACGAAGCCAACCGCCGACTGGGCGATGGCCCCGGCGACTCCCAGCTGCAGATCGAAATCGCCCCACACCACGCCGCGATAGAGGTCGAACGCCAGCGAGCGCACGGCCGGCGCGGGCATGACCGCGAGCGGTGTGGTGGGTGGCATGGTTTGTATTGGTTGCGGACGCATCAGCCCTCCCGGCAGCAGGTGGGCCCGCAGCGGTGCCCGATCGTACGGACTACTACGCACGAAGCACCTGGGAAGTTGCGTGCAGGGTCACCCTCCCCGTCATGGCCTGCACGGTCCGCAGGGCGCCGCATACAGCGGCCATGCCGACCAGCCAGCGCCCGTCCGTGCCGTGAGACGCATCGCGGCGATCAGTGGGCTTCCCGCAGACGCTTGTGACGAATCTGTGACACATTAGGCCCACCAAAATCTTGACGGTCTCGTGTAGACCAAACTATACTTGCTGTTGGCAAACTGAATAGCGACAACCTCGTTAGGCGAGGCGGCTGCGCGAGACACAGGCCATTGCCCGGAAACGTCGAGAGACGCCAACGGGTAGACCAGGCAGGGCCGGCTTAAGGCTTTGCTCAAAGTGGCTGGGGATACGTCCCCTTACGCTGCGCAGTGCTGAAGCTCCACCAGGGGGTGTCGCGGACGACGTGCGTCGCCTGTGTGGCGTCTGCGCGCGTCCGCAGAGGAACACCTCCCGGTCGACGCGATCGCGGGGGTGTTTGTTTTTCCCGCTGTCGGACCACATGAGGCCGGGCCATGAGAGCACCCTGGTTATCCCCGGCGGCAACAGAAAGGCGGAGTCCGTATGGACGCAGGCAGTAGTTGTTGGCACCACACTCACAGGCTCATCTTCACTCCCGCGCGCTTGCTCCGTAGGCCCCGCTGACGATCTCTGGGGATGCTTCGGAGCGTGCGTGCCCAGCACTCGCTCCGAACGGTGGAGGCATCCCTATGTTCTCTGATCGCATCGTCACTCCCCAACTCCCCGCCTTTCCCGAGGCCCACCTCAATGAAGCGCACGTCGGGGAAATTGAAGGCGCGTGGCTGCTCGTCATCGCTATCGTGGGCACGACCGTGGCGCCGTGGCAGCTGTTTTTCCAGCAATCCAATGTCATTGACAAGCGCATCACGCCCCGCTGGCTCAACTACGAGCGCATAGACACGATCGTGGGCGCTTTCGTCGTGACCACTGCAGCGGCTGGGCTCATGACAGTGACCGCCTGCGGATTTGCCCGCACCCCGTACACTGGACACTTCGCCGACGCTGGTACGCTGCCCATGCCGCCCATGCCGCCCATGCCGCCCGTCTCGAGCGCGACACATGACAGATGCCACCGCTGGCGTCGCTTCCCAAGCCGGTATGGTCCATGGCTCGCAAGGTCGGCTTGCTGACGCTGCGCGCCTACCTCTTGCTGGCGATCGTGCTTCTCATGGTGAAGATCATCCAACTGGCGTTGGGCCGGTAAGTGCACACACAGGAGACTACTCCCATGCGCAGAAACGCGCAGCAGCTGGCTGCCTTCACTATCCTGTTAGCCGCCGTGGTCGTTCTCCTCTGGCCGGGCTCCTTGCTCGCACTTGGTCTCGGCGCACTCGGCCTCGGGCTGCTCTTACTGCTTTCAGTCGCGCTGATCCTGCACACGGCGCAGCGCCGAGCCCACTGAAGCTCAGATGCTCACCGCTAGGTGTGGCACGACCACTTCGCTCTAGACATAAATGGATTGGAGGACGCCGATGGCCCAGATCTACTCCCCTGTCGCGCCATCCGCGCCCCGCGGCCGCCTTGCCAAGCCGATCCCGTTCACGCGGTGGGTAGACGCGGCGATCATCGCGGCCGTCGTGGCCGGCGCGTATGGTATTGTTGTGGCGGCCTCGCGCTGGGCTGCGCCACTCACCCCGGCGACGAGCATTAACCTGTCACCGCGCGCGCTGCCACTCTACGCCGGCCTCTCGACGCTGCGCATGGCCCTGGCGTACCTGCTGGCGCTGGTATTCAGCCTCGTCTATGCACGCACCGCTGCCCAGCATCGGCGGGCGGAGCGCATCATGGTGCCGATGCTCGACATCCTGCAGAGCATTCCCATCCTCTCGTTCCTGCCAGGCGTCGTGCTCGCACTCGTCGCGCTCTTCCCCCACAGCAATGTGGGCCTGGAGCTTGCCGCGATCCTGCTGATTTTCACCAGCCAGGCGTGGAACATGGCGTTTAGCTTCTACCACTCGCTGCTGGTCATCCCGAAGGATCTGCGTGAGGCAGCCACGGTCTATCAGCTCAACGCCTGGCGACGTTTCACGCGCGTCGAGCTGCCGTTCGGTATGATCCCGCTCATCTGGAACTCGATGATGAGCTGGGCGGGGGGCTGGTTCTTCCTCATGGCCGCTGAGCAGTTTAGCCTGGGGAGCCACAACTTCCAACTGCCAGGGCTCGGCTCGTATTTACAGACGGCGGCTAACCAGGGAAACGTCGGCGCGCTATTGCTCGGGCTGGGCGCGCTTATCGCGGTCATCGTGCTGTTGGATCAGCTCCTCTGGCGTCCCCTGATCGCCTGGGCCGACCGCTTCAAAGTCGAGCAGATCGCCAGCGGCCAGGCGCCCACCTCGTGGGTGCTGCGTGTGCTGCGCCGTTCGGCGCTGCTCGATTGGGCGTCCGCGCGCGTATTCCAACCGGCGGGCGAGAAGCTGGATCACCTGCTGAGCAGACGATTGACAGCGCCGGCGCAGAGCGCTCCACGCATGGCACTCGGCTCGACGCAGCCCGAGGCCGGTGAAGACCAAGAACACCAAAGCGGAGTCATTGTTAGCCCTGTTTCCTCACGCGGGCTGCCGCCGCAGCGTATTGTAGGCCTGGTACTCGTCGTCCTGCTGGCGGCAGGCTGTCTCACTGCCGCCCTCGCGGCCGTGCGCCTGCTGGCGCAGGTAGCGCCGGGCGAGTGGGGGATCATCCTGATCAGCGCGCTGGCAACGCTGGGGCGCACCACGGTGGCGCTGCTCATCGGCGTCGCCTGGACGGTGCCGCTCGGCGTGGCGATTGGGCTCAACCCGCGCCTTGCACAGCGCGCGCAGCCGCTCGTACAAACGGTGGCCTCCATCCCGGCTACTGCCATCTTCCCGGCGCTGCTGCTGGTGTTGCTAGGCCTGCCGGGCGGACTGAACATCGCGGCAGTGGCACTGATGCTGTTGGGCACACAGTGGTATGTCCTCTTCAACGTCATCGCTGGAGCGATGGCGATTCCCAGTGAGCTGCGCGAGGCGGCGGCGATCTACAAAGTGCGCGGGTGGCAACGCTGGCGCACCCTGATCCTCCCCGCCATCTTCCCGTTTCTGGTGACCGGCATGATCACGGCGACGGGCGGCGCGTGGAACGCGAGCATCGTCTCAGAGTATGTCAGCTTCAACGGACAGACCCACAGCACGGTAGGGCTCGGGGCACTCATTGCCAGCAGCGCCAAAAGCGGCAATTTTGCCGTCTTGCTGGCTGCGACGCTGGCGATGGCGGCAGTGGTCGTCACCGTCAACCGACTGGTGTGGCGCCGACTGTACGGCCTGGCGGAGCGGCGCTTCCATCTCGATTAGCCACCCAGCACAACACACACTGAGGAAGGAGGTGTCCTGTGGCACTCTCTCGCACCACGACACCGAGTACGACTGACCAGGAGGTAGTCCTGGCGGCCCGCGACGTGAGCAAGTATTATGGTGAGGCGCCAGAACGCGTGCTCGTCCTCGACGACATCACACTCGACCTGCGGCAGCAGGAGTTCATTGCCCTGCTTGGTCCCTCGGGCTCGGGCAAGTCGACGTTGCTGCGTATCCTGGCGGGCCTGGTCACGCCCTCCTTGGGCGAGGTGCTTGTCCACGGGACGCCGCTGGTAGGAGCCAACCCGCAAGTGGCGATCGTCTTCCAGACCTTTGCGCTCTATCCCTGGCTGACGGTGCAAGACAACGTCGAGCTGGGGCTGTTGGCGAAAGAGCTGTCGCCGGAGGAGCGCCGCGAGCGGGCGCTGCGCGTGATCGACCTCATCGGCCTGGACGGCTTCGAAACCGCCTACCCGCGCGAGCTGTCCGGCGGGATGAAACAGCGCGTTGGCTTCGCGCGCGCCCTGGTGGTCGAGCCTGAGGTGCTCTTCCTGGATGAGCCATTCTCCGCACTCGATGTGCTCGTTGCCGAGAATCTGCGCCACGAGCTCCTTGATCTGTGGCGGGCGCGCAAGATCCCCACGCGCGCGATCCTGATGGTCACACACAACATCGATGAGGCGGTGCAGATGGCTGATCGGTTGCTCGTCTTCGGCGCGAATCCCGGACGCATCCGGGTCGAGTTGCCAGGGCTGGCACGCGCCGGACGGCAGCAGCAGGCGAAGAACGGCGCCCACGCCCAACTGGTCGATACGGTCTACCGGATTATGACGAATCCGCATGAGGAGGTGACCGCGCTCTTGTCCGCTGTACCTGGCGCGCGCCCGCAACGACCCGCCCCGCCACCGCAGCCGTATCAGGCGTTGCCGCACGTGGGCATCGATGAGTTGACCGGCTTCATTGAGCGGCTCCACGCCCTGGGGGATCGCGAAGACCTTTACGAGCTCGCGCGCGGCTTGCATATGGAGGCCGATGACTTGCTCGCCCTTGCGCAGTCGGCGAATCTGCTTGGCTTCGCGGACCTCGACGCAGGCGATGTGATTCTTACTGCTGCGGGCGGGCGCTTCGCCGAGGCGGATATCCTGGAAGAGAAAGCGATCTTTCGCCAGCAGGCGCTGATGAGCATCGCCATCCTGCGACAGATCGTCCGCGACTTGGAGGCCAACCCTGAGCATCGCGTGCAGGAGGACGGCCTGCTGGAGGCGTTGCAGCGCTCGTTCAGCGAGCCGGAAGCACGCCTGCAGTTGGATACGGCCATCGACTGGGGACGTTACGCCGAGCTATTCGCCTACGACGACGATGCGGGCGAGTTCTTCCTCGAAGAGGAGGTCATCGGGGCAGCGGGAAAGGAGACATCGGCCGCGCGCGATGCGTGAGACATTCGTGGCGATGCGGCACCTGGCGGCACCTGGACGGCTGTTCGGCGGCAGGTGTTTTCGGGCGCGCACCGCGCTGCGCGTGGACAGGGCCAGCGGTGCGCACCGTTGTGCGTCATCCCTTGACCTTGTGATTTTACCCGTGAGGAGGCGAGCGACAAGGCTAGGGAGCGGTCGCTGGCAGGAGGAGGACGGGAAGGCCGTCTGATGTAGGCGGCTTGAGAGGCGCTGAGGAGAGCCTTGGTGAGCGCCGGATAGCGCG
>WNFM01013259.1_pt1 | contig 21806 bp, 18 predicted proteins | sample 5400271 | NCBI WGS metagenome assembly WNFM01 (sample SAMN13153352, study PRJNA577476) | soil metagenome | isolation source: 60 cm saprolite on Douglas fir-dominated hillslope | place: USA:California | collected 2013-09-17
CTAGGCAGCGCCAGCAAGACCCCATCCGGCCAGGGCACCCGGCCAGGCCAGGTGGTTACCGACACCAGGTGAAACCAGGCACGGTGACGATCGCAGGGAAGCTCAGCGACACCCTGCACCCTCGCACTGAGGGGAGCATCTTGAGGCAGGCGAAGATCGAGCGGAGGCCGCGGTGACCGGGTACGTCGTCATCATCGAGCGCGACGAGGTCGGCGGCTACAGCGCATGGGCTCCTGATTTGCCCGGGGTCATAGCGGTCGCGACGACGTATGACGCATGTCTTGAGCTGATGCGCGAAGCCGTCGGGTTGCATATGGTCCGCATCTGCTGGTGATCGTCGGCTGCGGGGCAGCGCTGGCGGGGGGGGGCTGGCGAGTCCGCGGCGCAGGCGCTGGCCTGGCGGGGCGGCGGGCCGGTGCTGGCGGCGGACACCGTCGTCTGGACTGCCCAGGGCGGGCAGGTGCTGGCGGCCGGCGAGGTGGCGGTGGATGCGGAGGGCCGGCCGGTGCTGACCAGCCCGGGTAACTGGGTGCTGGTGCGCCGCGGCGGGCAGGAGCGGGCGGCGCTGGGTCCCGACATCGTGCGGTGGGCGGAGCGGGCCCGGCGAGCTATCGCCTGGAACGAGGTTCTGACCGTGCAACCTGCGCCAGGCGGCTGAAAAACGAGGAGGATCTCGTGATTAATAATCGCATCTTCGTCAGCCCCGACCAGATCAGGACGACGAGCACAGAGTTCGCCGACGTAGCTGAACAACGTGGCCACCGATCTCGCCGCTAACCTGAGGAGATCGAACAGGTAAGCCCAGTTAGGAGGGACCTCGGCCATGACTGCCGCCTATGATCTTCTCTCGCCCGGGCATTTCGCCGCGCCGTATCGGACGTTCGCCTTAATGCGCGAGAACGACCCGTTGTACTGGCATGAGCAGATGGGCATGTGGTTCGCGACCCGGTATCAGGACGTGCACGCCGTCAGCCGGGACCGCCGGTTCAGCTCGGCCAGGGTGGACGCGTTCATGCCGCCCGGCAAGGACGAGAAGGCGCAGGCGGTGCGCCGGTTCTTCACCGACTGGATGCTGTTCAGCGATCCGCCTGAACACACCCGGCTGCGCAAGCTGGTGTCGCGAGCCTTCGTCCCGCGGAGCATCGCCATGCTGGAGCCCTTCATTCACAGTGTGGTGGACGAGGCGCTGGACCGGGTCAAGGGCCAGGACCAGATCGACATCATTGGTGACTTCGGCTTCCCGGTGCCGTCCCGTGTCATCGCGCACATGCTGGGCGTGGCCCCGGATCGCGTCCACGACTTCGAGCAGTGGTCGCACGACATCTTGCGGGTCCCATCGCTGGTCGGAGACCAGGACGAAAACCTCACGATCACCTACCTGGCCATGCGCAGCCTGGAAGCGTACTTCAGCGAACTCATCGCGCAGCGCCGCGCGGAGCCGGCCGAGGACCTGCTTGGCCTGATGGTGCAGGCCAACGAGGACGGAACGGTGCTGTCCGATCAGGAGCTGATGGCCAGCTGCGCGCTTCTGCTGATCGCCGGGCACGAGACGACCACCAATCTGATCGGCAACGCGACGCTGGCGCTCCTGCGCAACCCCGATGAGCTGGCCCGGCTCCGCGCCCAGCCCGACCTGGCCGCGTCCGCGGTGGAGGAGTTCCTGCGCTACGACGGAACCGTGGCCGGGATCGCCCGGCAGGCAAAAGAGGATGTCCAGCTCAGCGGCGGGGTGGTCCCGGCCGGGGCGGTGGTCATGGCCGTCCTGCCCTCGGCCAACCGGGACCCCGCCACCTTCGCCGACCCCGACCGGCTCGACCTCGGCCGCGGCGATACCCGTCACCTTGGCTTCGGCGGCGGCCTGCACGCCTGCATCGGTGCCGCGCTGGCCCGGTTGGAGACCCGGATCGCGATGACCGCCCTGCTGGCCGCCTATCCCCGGATGGAGCTGGCCGTCAGCGAGCCGAGCCGCATAGTGAGCTGGGCGGTCCGCGGAGTCACCAGCCTCCCGGTGAACGTCGGCTGAGCGGCTGGCGCCTGTGGGACTATGACAGTGTGACCGTCCAGCACTCTGACCAGCCGAAGCGGCTGACGGCTGACGCTTACCTCACAGCCGCGGCCGACGCCTTCGGCGACATAGAGGTCGCCGAAGGCCTGGTCGTCACGAGCATGGCGCAGTCTGAGGTACACGACCTGGTGATCCGGCGTCTGGCCGCCGCGCTTGAGGACGCCCGCATCCCCGGCGGGCCCTGCTACCGCGTCAGCTGCGATGTCGCGGTCAGATTCGCTGATACGCCTAGCAAGCACGCCGACCATCGCCTCAATGTCCGATACCCCGACATTATCGTACGCGATTGCGATCCTTACGACGTGAATACCGTGCGCGATCACATCCATCTCATCATCGAGGTCACATCAGAAACAACCTTCGATGCCGATACCACCGCCAAGCGGGCACTGTACGCCAGCGCTGGCATCGCCGGATATCTGATCGTCCAGTTCGACAAGGGCTGGGCCAGGATCAGCCAGATCGAGGAGTACCGCCTGGACTGGTCCAGACGCCGGTACATCGCCAGCACCGTCCACTACCGCGCTCTCATCCTCGACGAGCCGCTGCCGCTGACGGTCACTTTCGACGACCTCCAGCGCCCTTAAGGCCGGAGATCAGGTTAGCGCCAGTGGAAAAGTTACAGCAGCGGGGCGCCAACGGATCAACGAGCTCGGCTTCGACGTCGCCGAGGTCGAGCTCATCGAGGCCGGCGAAGGCAGCCGGCTGCGCCTACGTGGTCGCTGCGAACCAGTGGCTGATGGAGGTCTACGAACCGGTTGTCCGCGCGATACCCGCCGCGCTGCGCGGACGGCTTGAAGAGGCCGAAATCTTCCACGAAGTGCTCGAACACCGATGGCTGCTCTCGGAGGCCGCGGGCCGCGACATCGGCACCACTGCAGCGGCGAACGACTACTTCGCAACGATCCTCTCGCAGGTACCGGCCGAACTCACCGTCGCTCCACCCGTTGCCCTGCAGCCAGAAGTGGCCAGCCAGCCGCCAACCGCCGGTTGACCACAGCTCGGCAACATAAGGCTCCGCCCGCATCACCGACCAGGCACGCAAGTTCGATTCGGGTGGCCCACAGGTTCGCGCTGGCCGGGCTCGGAGTCCCTGTGTTGACCATGGGCTCAGGGATGTTGTTGATACTCGACGTCGTGGCCGGGATGTATCCGGCGATCGTCTTGACCGGTGGCGTGGTCGCATGGTTCACCATCTGGTGGTTTGTCTTCCCCACCTGGATGCGCGTCCGTCACAAGGGCTGCGGTTCCGCCGACGACTTGACGGAGAAGTCCTGACCCATCCACCGCCCGGTGGATCAGCCAGCTCTGATGGATCGTCGGCGGCAGCGAGCGCGTCCCGATCTGCGCGAGCTGCGGGAGTTGTCGCAAGGGCGGGCGGGCCTGGGTCCAGGATTCCTGATATGGAGATTTGGATCATGCAAGGCTGGGGTGGGTTCTGACCTGGAAGCGGTGCCTCGGGATAGCACCTGGCGGCGCGCTGACCAGGCCGGGCGGCGCCGCCATCGCGGTCGGCCCGGGATGGATGGGCGCATCCACCCCCCGGGTCCGGGGCCGGGATCCGGCCGGGCAGCTAGGGAGTCACCGCGGATCACGGCTCGCCCTCGGGTCGGCACCTCGCGCACGCCGAGCTGCTGGAAGAACAGCAAGCTGTCCGCGTTGGCCCAGTACGCGGCGAGCTTGCCGCCGGCTATGCGCAGTGCGGGGTGGCGGTTCTTTGATCCTGGCGGCCGGCCGCGGCCGGGCTTGCCGAGTTTCGGCGCACCGGCCGGGCAGGGCATGATCGCGCGGATGTTCCGGAATCCCGGCGGGCCAACCCGTTCCGCGCGCATGGCCTCCGAACTGTTGAAACCACGCTGGACAGGACGTACCGGCCGACCACGGGGAGCGCTCGGTACGGCGGCCGTTTGTGCGGCTACGACGAGCGGGGAACGCCCGGTTCATTTGGCCCGCGCTCCAGCATCACCGGCCCGGGTTTTGAACGCCAGCCGAAGCTGACCTCGTAGCCGCACCCGCATTGCCAGACGACGACAGCCAAGACCCGTGCTCTTGCGGGTGAGTGACCCGTCTACGAGAGATGGAGATCGAGGATGACCAAGCCCGGCACGCCATGCGTGCAGAGCATTCCGGCCGCTGACGTGGCGGCTGACGATCCCGAATGGGCCCCTGAAAGCATTTCCGCTCATGATGCCGAGGAAATGGTCACGCAGCTCTACAAGGACAACGGGGCCTTCATCCTGAGCTATGTCACCGACTTGCTGAGAGACCGTTACTTGGCCGAAGACGTTGTCCAGGAAACAATGCTGCGCGCATGGCGTCATTGCGCCCGGTTCAGCCCGGAGAAAGGCTCCGTGCGCGGCTGGCTGATCAGGGTCGCGCACAACATCGCGGTGGACAAGATCCGCATGCGCCAGTCGCGGCCAGCGGAGGTAGCGCAGTACGGCTCCTCGTTGGCGCTGGTGAAAGACCACGCGGACGGCGTGCTGACGGCGTTGCAACTGCGGGCTGCGCTGGCGCGGCTGAGTCCAGCGCATCGGGTGGTGGTCGAGCAGGTGTACCTGAATGGGTGCACGGCGCGGGAGGCGGCGGACCTGCTGGGGATCCCGGAGGGCACCGTGTTCTCCCGGGCGTACTACGCGCTGCGGCAGCTCCGGCGGGATCTGGGGGCGGAGACCAGGTTGTCAGCGGCAAAGACCGAGTTGTCAGCTGCGTGACCGGGCCGGGGTGGATGAGGTCGACGAGGCGTTCGTCTACTCGTAAGTAATCGGGGAACCCGTGGGAGATCGTGTTGTGGCGTCGGGCTGGGCATGGCGGAGTTGCCCTCGGCGGCATGTGGCGGAGAGGCATGGGCCGGCTTTGCCGGGCTGCGGATTGCTGGGGTTAGGGGCCGGGACCGGGATCGCTGGCGGGACGGCGGCGGGCGCGTCCTTGGGGGGTCCAGGGCAGGAAGGGGTCCAGGCCGGCTCCGGCCGGTGCAGTTCCGCCGTTGTGGGCGCATGCTTGCAGGTAGCCGGTCAGCAGGCCGAGGGGCTCTATGCCGTGCCGGGCGGCGGTGGCGGTGACGGTCCAGACGTCGGCGGCCAGGCGGGCGGCCCACTGGGCGCCGGAGCCGTAGAAGTTCTTGCGGCCGATCACCGGGGTCCGCAGCGCTCTTTCCGCGGTGTTGTTATCCAGCGGCAGCTGCGGCAGGTCCTGGTGGCGGGCTAGCCCGTCCCATTCGCTGGTCAGCGTGGCGATGACCTTGGCGGCGGCCGGGTGCAGCAGGCCCTTTGCGGCGTCGCTGGCCTGCAGGATGCGGTGCGCGTCGATGTCGGTGAACGCCCGCTGCCAGCGGCCCTGGGCGTGCTCGTGGGCGTCGGTGCCCGGTGTGGTGGCCGCCAGCGCACGGTGCGCCCGGTACAGCACCGCGATCCGCTCGGTCCACGCGTCGGCCCAGTCGCCGAGCTGATCGGGGTGAGCGGCCCGGGCCCGCAGGAAGTACCGCCGGATGTGGGCCCAGCACCAGAGCGGGTCGACGCCGTCGATGCGGGCCAGCGACTGGTAGGCCTTGTGGAAGTCCGAGGAGATGACCAGGCGGCGGCCGGCCTCTAGCGCGGTCTGCTCCCGGTCGATGCCCAGCTGGCCGGCGGCGACCTCGGCGCTGCGGGAGGTGTCCATCACGAACACGGTGGTGGCGTCGGTGACGAAGGTCCACAGCCACCACCGGTGGCCGTCCTTATCCTCGATGTCCTCGAACACCTGCCAGGACGTCTCATCGGCGTGCACATGCCCGGCGGTCCGGCCGTGCGCGGCGATCGCCTCCGCCCACGGCGCGATCAGCGGCGCGACCTGCTTCAGCGCCCCGATCAGGGTGCCGGAGGCCACGTCGAGCCCGTCGGCGGCCAGCGCCTGCACGATCCGGTGCACCGGCCGGCCCAGCACATGCTTCTCATACGCCAGCCGCGCCAGGAACCCCGCGGTGAACAGGCCCCTGGGCACCGGCCGGGCCGCCGGCGGCGCGCACACCGTCGCGGGCCCCCGATGCGAGCACCGCCGCCGGTAGCGGCGCCGCCGCGTCACGATCCGGGTGATCTTCACCTGCCAGTCGATCTGCTCGCTGTCCTCGGTCCCGATGAACTCGAACGCCTTCCCGCACTCGGCGCAGCACCGCTGGCCGGGATCCACATCGATGACGCGTTCCTCGGTCTCCAGATGCGAATAGTCCCGCCGCCCGTGACCCGGCCGACCCGGCCGCTGCCCCCGCCTGCCCGCGCCGCCGGGCCGATCGCCGCCCTCCCGGCCGGTCCCGCGTGACGGCGAGCCGCCCTTCTCGCTAGAGGAGCCGAACAGCAGCCCGCTCAGCGTCGTCACGCTCTCACTCAGCCGGGCCACCTCGGCGGCCAGCTCAGCCACCCGCGCAGTCAGCCCGGCATTCTCCGCCCGCAGCTCCGCCACCAGCGCCTCGGCCCGCCCGGCGCGGGCACGCCAGTAACCGGCCTCAACATCCTTATCGATCACCGGCGCGGTCACGCAACCCAGCACACATCACCACACCAGCCACGTCACGCACCAAACCCGGCGTGTCGCGACCCAGGCGCGCCCCCGCCCCCACGGGATCACCGATTACTTACGTCTACTCCAACAGCCAGTACATCCTCAGCGAGGGGGCCGATGCCGAGCTGGCCCGGCTGAACATGGCGGCGACCGCGCATTTCGAGTACGCCGAGAACGTGCACTACGTGGTGCACGACGGCAAGGTCTACATCACCAGAGCACCGACGCGGTGCTGCGCGCTCGCCGGGCGTGAACCCGGCGTGCGTGGCTGGCGTAGCCCAGGTCAGGAAACCCGGGCGGCCCCGCCCGGGCCGCTTTCGTGGAGGGTAAAACCAGATGAGCATGGGGCATAGCGAGCCGTCTGATGTGGGATGACCAGCTCGCTGCTGTACGGCGGACGCTGGCCGGCGGCGAGCCGACGGCGGCCGCGGCCGCCGCGGTGGCGATGGTCGCCGAGCACGACGTGCCGCTGCTGGCCGAGAACATCGACGCCGCCAGGTCGCTGGCCGGGAAGCCGGGTGCGCTGAAGGGTGCGCTGAAGGGTGTGCGGCCGGTGGCCCGCTACCCCCGGTTGCCGTTCTGGTTTAGCGCGTTCGGCCCGGATGATCGCCTGGAGGCCGACGACCTGGACCAGGTCATAGCCGGGGCCGCGCAGGTTCGGAGCGCGCTGATCGCCGGTGTGTGGCGGGCCTGGCGGTTTCCGCTGGATGGCTCCGGCGGTCTGCATGCCGGGGGTGCGGCGGCGGCGCCGGGGGAGATCCGGGCGAGCGCGGCGATCGATCCCGATGATCCGGGCCGGGTCCGCCGGGTCTATATCGTGCAGGTCCTGGACGGTGCCGTCGCGCCCGCCCTCGCGGGTGAGTTGCAGGCCGCCCTGGCCGGGTACGAGGACGCGGGAGTGGAGGTCATTGCCCTGGACACCGCGCCGCGGTCCTACCAGGCCGCGGCCCTGGACGGAGCTGCGCTGCTGTGGGACGCCCAGGACGAACCGCCGTTCAAGATAGCCAGGGTCTTCGACTTCGCCGCGCCGGACACCGGGCCGGGTTTTGATCCCGGGCACCGGGTGGTCACCGACTCTGGCGAGCGTGACCGGATGCTGCGGTACCTGACCTCCGGCACGATCGTCCTGCACACCACGGCGCGGATGCGCGATGTGCTCGACCCCGAGGCTGGCCAGGTCGTGCCCGCCAGTTTCCGCACCGACGGGGAGTGGATCTGGACCGACACGGTGGCGTACCACCTCGAACAGCACGGCCTGGCACCGGACGAGGAGCTTGCCGCGCACATCGATGCCCGCTGGCAGTCCGGAGACGTCGACGCCCAGACCGACCACGAGACCGCGGTCCAGGCCGCGAACTTCCTGCTCTACCCGCCGCCGCAGTACGCCCGCCAGGCCGCCTGGACCCCCGGCGCCAACGACTGACCCTCGCAGCAACGTCGGCCCGACGTTCAAGCTCGGCGCCCGGTCCCGGGCCGAGATCATCCGCGAGGCCGTCCGCCACCCGGCGGCACGCCACATCGCCACCGTCTGACACTGCCAGGCAAGCCGCGGCCGCGACGTTGTCGTTGCCGGCCGCGGTCGTGGTTAGGGTGTGCTGGTGGTGAGGGGGTGGCCGGGGATGGTGGCGGGTTCGGCCATCGTGACGACGAGTTTTCCTGTGGTGTCGCCGACGAGGAGGCTGGTGAGGGCGGCGGGGGCCTGGTCGAGGCCGGGGACGACCGTTTCGTCGTACTTGAGCTGGCCAGTGGCCCATAGTTCGCCGAGGGTGGCGAGCGCTTCGGGCCAGCGGTCGAGGTGGTCGGTGACGATGATGCCGCGCATGGTCGCGCGCTGCATGTGGATCTGGTCGATGTTGACCAGGCCGTGCCAGGCTGTGCGGTCGCCGGAGTCGTCGTACTGGGAGACCTCGCCGCAGAGCAGGATCGTGGCGTTGAGGTTCAGGCGCATGAGCAGGTGGTCCAGGATCGGGCCGCCGGCGTTTTCGAAGTCGCCGTCGACGCCGTCGGGGAGCGCGGCGTCCAGCCGGGCCGGCCAGTCGGGGTCCTTGCGGTCGACGCAGGCGTCGAGGCCGAGGTCGTCGACCACGTGCCGGCACTTGGCCGGGCCGCCGGCGATGCCGACGACCCGCGCGCCGCGCAGCTTGGCCAGCTGGCCGGCGATGGACCCCACGCTGCCGGCCGCGGCCGAGACCACGACCGTCTGCCCTGGCTGCGGCTGCAGGAAGTCCACGCCCAGGTAGGCGGTGATGGCGGGGTGCCCAAGGACGCCGACGAACGCCGACACCGGGGCCGGAAGCGGCGACGGCAGCACGCTGAGCGGAGCTTCAAGCCGCTGGTCGTCGGCGCAGCAGAACTCCTGCCAGCCCACGAACCCGGCCACGATGTCGCCGACCTTCATGTCCTGGCGGCGGGACTCAACCACTTCCCCGACCCCGACACCGCGCATCACCTCGCCGAGACCGACCGGCGGCATGAACGCGCGCTGGTGCCCCATCCAGATCCGGCTGGCCGCCTCTACCGACAGCACCAGCGTGCGGACCAGGGCCTGACCATCCTCCAGCGCCGCGACCGGCTCCGACACCAGCTCCAGATCACCGGGAACCATCGCACCCACCGGGCGCCGCGCAAGACGCCAAGCCCGATTCACGCTCGCATCGGCCATTGGCGCTCCCTCATTAATTTGACCGCCGACCGGACGTAAATGGCGGCGGTGCGACTGCGAGCCTCAGCGTAACCCTGAAAAGCTCGGGTGTCTTGTCCTGCTCGGACGAAGCTGATCCTGACCGGTTGGCCCTGGAGCCCCGCGGCCACCTGGCGTGACCGCGTGGCTTGGCCGGATGTGTTGCTGGCCCTGCCTAGTCACTGGCTCTGGGCGGGCGTACATTAACGTCATGTGGCCGATTGGCCGGCCGCCGCAGTGGGTTGGCCGCGAACAGGAGCTCGCGATCCTCCGTGCTGGTATCGAGGCCCTTGGCCGTGGTGAGGGAAGGGTGATCTGGGTCGAGGGCGAGCCCGGCATCGGCAAGTCGTCCCTGGTCGCCGAGGCCCTGACGGTAGGGGGCGACCCGGAGTGGGACATCGGGTGGGGTGTCGCGGGCAGGCTCACCGAGCGGTTGCCGCTGCAGGTGATGCTGGACTGCCTTCGGGTGCGGCCGGGTTCGCCGGATCCGCGGCGGGCGCAGGCCGGCGACCTGCTCAGCAGCCGGAGGCTGGGGCTGTTTGGAGACCGCGACGCGTCGGTGGCTGGTGTGGAGGTGCTGGTGGCGCTGGCGGACGAGCTGTCGGCGGCCGCCCCCACCGTGCTGGTGGTGGACGACCTGCAGTGGGCGGATGAGGCGTCGCTGGTCGTGTGGCACCAGCTGGCCGCCTCCGTCGGCCAGCTGCGGCTGCTGCTGATCGGGACGTGCCGGCCGGCTCCCCGGCCGGAGGTGCAGCAGGTACGCGCGGCCGTCGTCCGCCGCGGCGGTGCGGTGGTCACGCTCGGGCCGTTGCCAGAAACGGACGTGTCCGCCCTGGTAACGGCGATGGTCGGGGCACCGCCCGGCGAAAGGCTGTGTCGGCTGACGGCTCAGGCGGCTGGCAATCCGCTGTACGTGCGCGAGCTGGTCGAGGCCGTGGTACGCGAGCGGGCGCTGGAGATCAGGCCGACCGCGGAGGTGTCCGTGGCGCGGGAGCAGCTGCCAGCCTCGCTGACGGCTGTGCTGAGTGACCGGCTCAGCGCCGTCTCGGCCGAGACGGCGCAGATGCTGCGGACCGGCGCGCTGCTCGGCGGGAGGTTCGCGGTCACCGACTTGGCCGCGGTGCTGCGGCGGCCGGTGTCGGAGCTGGCGGCCGGGCTGCAGGAGGCGGTGGCGGCGGGCATCTTGGTCGGCTCCGGTTCCGAGCTGGCCTTCCGGCATCTGCTGATGCAGCAGGCGCTGTATGAGAGCATGCCGGCGGCCCTGAGCACGGCGCTGCACGCTGAGGCGGCACGGGAACTCGCGGCCGCGGGCGCGGATGCGCTGAGCGTCGCGCAGCAGCTGTCCGCCGCGAGCCGGCCGGGTGAGGGCTGGGCCCGGACGTGGCTCATCGAGTCCGCGCCCGCCCTGGTCATCCGGGCCCCGAAGCTGGCGGCCGACCTGCTGCAGCGGGAACTGGATGAGGTGCCCTCCGGCGAACAGGCCTGGGATGAGCTCATTGCCAATCTCGTATGGGCTTTACTGGACGCCGGGTCATACCAGGAGGCGGCCAGGCAGGCCAGCCGGGCGCTGGCGGTGATGACCGACCCGGTGCGAAGGGCCGAGACGTCCTGGAGGATGGCGCGCGCTCAGGTCGGTGCGGGCGACAACGATGATGCGATCGCCACCATACAGCAGGCATTGAAGTCCGCGGACCTGCCTGGTCAGTGGCGGGCCCGGGATCTGGCCTGGCTGGCAATGCTCCAGCGGGTCAGCACCGGCGACCTGGACGCGGTCGAAGCGACCGCCGGCCAGGCCTTGGCCACCGCCAAGGAGGTCGGCGACGCGTTCGCGACGGCGCACGCGCTGGCTGATCTGTGGCTGACCCACGGGGTCAGGCGCGACCACGCCGCCGCGCTCGACTACATCGACGGTGCGCTCCGTGTCCTGGGCGACGATTCCAGTCACCCGGACCTGCGCTCGTACGCTCTTAACGTCCGGGTCTTCACGCTGCAGAACCTCGACCGCTGGCCGCAAGCCGAGCTAGCGCTCCGGCAGGCTCGTCAGTTCGCTCAGCGGAGCGGGAGCCCTGACCAGGCGACCCGGGTCACCGCGGCGGTGCTGTGGTACTGGCTCGGCCGGTGGGACGACGCGCTCGCCGAGCTGGGTACCGAAGACACCGACGCGTACGCCTACCTGCGCGAACGCTGGCCCGCGCTGCAGGTGCACGGCGTGGCCGCGCTCATCGCCGGGCGCCGGGACCAGCGCGTCACAGCCGGCCAGCACCAGCGCCAGGGCCTGGCGAAGATGCTGCCCAACCAGACTCTCACCGACCGGGAGAACCAGGACTTCCTGGTCGCCGCCCACGCGCTCGCGCTGGAACAGGCCGGGGAAACCCGCAAGGCAATGCTGCGGCTAGCCGGGATCCTGCCGCGGCGCGACGGCGAGATGACGCTAACCCACCAGTGGCTGCCGGACCTGGTCCGGCTCGCGCTCGCCGTCGACGACCGGCCGATGGCGCAGGCCGCGGGGGAGGCCTGCGAGGCGGAGGCCGCGGCGGAGACCCGGCCGGCCCGGGCGGCCGCGGCCAGCCTGCGCTGCCAGGGACTGCTCGCCTCTGACCCGGACCTGCTCGAGAAAGCTGTGGCGCACTACCGGGCAGCGGGCCCGGCGGTCGAGCTGCCCGCCGCGCTAGAGGATCTGGCGGTCGTGCTCGCCGGGCGCGGCCACGAAGAGGCCGCCCGTAGCGCCCTGAACGAGGCCGTGAGCCTATACGAAGACCTGCAGGCCCGGTGGGCTATCCGGCGGGCCGGGAGCCGGCTTGGCCAGTATGGCATCAAGCGCGGCGCCTGGAGCCCGCGCGGGCAGCGCGCGGTCTCCGGCTGGGAGGCGCTGACGCCGACCGAGGTGAAGGTGGCCTGCCTGGTGGGGGAGGGGCGGTCCAACCCGGATGTGGCCGCGGCGTTGTTCTTGTCCCGTAACACGGTGCAGACCCATGTGTCGCACATCCTCGCCAAGCTCGGTGCGAAGGGCCGGCTAGACATTGTCCGTGAAGCGCTGCGCCAGGGCGTTTCGCCCTAGCGGCGTGATTGGCGCGCAGCCCAGGGAAGGACAGGAATGAGCAAACGTTGGGTATTGATGACTGTCCTCGTCGTGACGGCCGGTTTGGCCTTAAACGTGCCAGTCACAAGGGCGCTGGGAACGGTGCCCACACCGACGGTATTCGCCCGAACCACATCGGCATGATGGACTGCAACGGACACAGCCCGACGTACAAGTCCGTGAAGCCGGACACGACAGCTTCACCTCCGGCGCGAAGTGCGAGTACTCAGACGCGCTCTGCTTCCCCGCCGGACCGCGGACGATCACTGTCAACGGGATCCAGCAAACGGCTAGCCGACCTATAGCCGAGTGCCAGACGGAGTTCTTCCAGAACGGAGATCTCGACTTCGACGGGAGTTCCTACATCAACGACTGGCCGGATGGCTCACCGGACCATCCCACGTCGTTCGCCTATATCGGGCCGTTCACCAACGGCACCGGTACGTATCCGCAGATACAGTTCGAGACCAACGGGCCAGCGTCGGAGATTCTCTGCAACGTGGTGACCGGGGCGGGCTGCACCGTGCCGCCAGTTGGCCCCAGCGGGCCCACCTTCTACCCGTTCTGGACGCTCGGCAGCAGCCAGGCGGGCTGCGCGTGGAACTTCGGTAACGTCATCCCTGGCCAGACGGTGCAGAGCTTCGGCGGAGTAGCGGAGTACGGCGCGCCGGACACTTCCCGCTTCGCCGGCACGTTCATCAGCCCCGTCATGAGCAACCCGCAGTTCAGCACCTCGTGCCAGCCCTCGTCGTCCAGCGCTTTCCTGCGCCATGCTCTGGCCAGCACGGCCCTGCTCAGCCACCTGCGCAGCGGTAACCGGGCCTGAAATCCGCGTCAGGCGGACGGGTGCCGACGGCGAGCACCCGTCCGCCTGACATCGTGCTGTGCCGCGTCTAGGCGGCGCCGATCACCACGTTCTCCTCTCCCAGCCACAGCGGGGAGCTTGGCAGGTCGACGAAGCGCTGCTCGTCCCCGAGCAGTTCCCGCGCCGCGGCCTGGCCCGCCTCGGTGGTGAACGCCGCGGTGAGGTCCTCAAGGCTGTCCCACCACAACTCGGCGACGCCGTCATAAAAGCGTGGCTCAGAGCCGCGGGGCGCGGAGATAGCGTCATCGAGGTCTGTCTCGCGCAGGTGCACCTGGACGTAGCGGCGGATGTGAAGGGTCTCGGCGTGCCGCTGGACGAGCGGGGCGTGCTCCTCGCGCCAGTAGCGCTGAAAGTCTTCGCGGGTCATTCCCTCCCGGCGGCGGAGGGTGAACACTAGCTTGATCATCTGGCCTCCTAGGTCGTCGCAGAGCGATTATGGCCCTTGACGCCCGCCCGCGGGCTTGTGCCAGATTCCCGTCGGAGCCGGCTGCCAGTTGCGGCGGCGGCCGTGCCGGCGGATGTGGGCGGCGGCGCCGCCGGCGGCCAGCCCGGTGACGACCCCGAGGCAGATGAGGAGCGCGGCCGTGACCGGCCAGGTGTCCGGTGGCCGTAGCGGCGGCACATGCAGCGGTCGCGCGGGCGGGACGTTCGGCGGCAGCCCGCCTGACTCCTCGGGCAGCACGGTCGTGACCGCCGTGTATGGGTCAACGGTGCCGTAGCCGACCTGCGGATCGGGCAGCGCTACCCCGGGCTGGTCGGCCGTCACCTCCAGCCGGTGCACGACGCCCGCCGCGGATAGATGCGGGTAGTAGCTGCGGACGAGCGCGGCGGTGCCCGCCACGAACGCCGTCGCCAGGGCGGCCCCGTCGCCGCTGATGTCGCCTGGGCCGCGGGGGCCGATGCTGATCAGCGCCGCGCCGGGTGCGGCCAGGTCGACCCGCACGCCCCGTTTACCCGCCGCGACCGGGGTGCCGCTTGCGTCAACGGCGCTGACCGCGATCACGCCGGGATAAGCCGCCGGGTAGCTGACGACGTTCGTGGTGTTCGTCCCGGTGGCCGCGCTGACCGGCGCGACGACTACGACGTTCCTTGCCTGCGCGTAGGCCACCGCGGCGCGCAATTCCCGGCTGGGGCCGGGCGTGACGGCCGGCGAGACGTCCACCACCGTTGCCCCGCTGCTGACGGCGTACCGTATCCCGGCCGCTACGGCGCTGCTTGACGTCACCGGGTGGGCCGACTCGGCCTGTGCGGGGTTGACCACGCCAACCGGCAGGATGCGCGCCTGCGGTGCCACGCCCACCAGGCGGCTGCCCGGCGTTGCGCGGGCGGCGATCAGGCCAGCCACGAACGTGCCGTGGCCCAGGCAGTCGCTGTTGCCGCCGCTGCCGGACAGGACGTCGCGGCCGGTAAGGACGGCGCCCGCAAGGCCATGGGCCGTGCCGCTGACGCCCGAGTCCACCACAGCGACCACCTGGCCGGCGCCCATCGTCAGGTTCCAGACCCGGTCAGGGGCGAGTCGCTGCTGCGCCCAGGGGACGGCGTGGTACCGCTGGGACGAGGCTGCGAGGCACTGGGCTGTCGGCTGGATCACCGGCCGCCTCGCGGTAAGCCCATGATGGTGCCCGGCGGGCGCCGTCGCAGCGGCCATGGCCGCCGCAGGTGCCAGCGTCACCGAGGCCGCAGCAGCGCTCAGCGCCGCTGCCAGCAGGGCCGGGATGAGTTTTCGCATGTCGCGGCCGCCCTCAGTACTGGCTGCCGGCGTGGCGGCTGGCCAGCGACCGGGCGTCGTCGGGTGTCAGCGTGCGCAGGTCGCTCTCGGTCGGGGCGGCCATCTGGCGTAGCCTTCCCGCCTGGCGGGCGATGATCTCCTCAAGCACCTTGCGGGCGTACCTGCCGTTGCCGAACGACCTGTCCCGCGGCACCAGGTCGAAATGAGCCCGGACGGTCGCAAGCGTCTCGTCCGTGCACTCGTAGCCCGAGGTGGCGGCGTGCTGGCAGAAGATCGTGACCAGTTCGTCGGCCGTGTAGTTCTCGAACATCACGATCCGTGAGAACCGCGACGACAGGCCCGGGTTGGCGGCCAGGAAGCCAGCCATCTCCTGGGTGTAGCCCGCGGCGATGACCACCACCTCGTCGCGGTGGTCCTCCATCAGCTTCACCAGCGTGTCGATCGCCTCTGGACCGAAGTCGCTGGCGGATGCGCCGCGCGGCGCCAGGGTGTACGCCTCGTCGATGAACAGCACCCCGCCCTTGGCCCGGTTGAACGCCTCCCGGGTGCGGTGCGCCGTCTGGCCGATGTACTCCCCCACCAGGTCGGCCCGTGCCACCTCGACGAGCGGGCCGCCCGGCAGCACCCCAAGCGCGGTGAGGATCTCCTTGTACAGCCGGGCCACGATCGTCTTGCCGGTGCCCGGCGCGCCAGCGAAGATCAGGTGACGGCTCATCGGCGGCACGGGCAGCCCGGCCTGCTCGCGCTGCCGTGCGGAGGCGATCAGGTCGACCAGGCTAGCGACCTCCTGCTTGACCTGCGTCAGCCCGACCATCCCGTAAAGCTGCCCAAGCAGCGTCTCGACGAGGCGCTGGTCGGTTGGCGGCCGGCCGCCGCCGTGCAGGCCGGCCAGGCCCAGGTCCTCGGGCAGGAACGTGGTCAGGTCCGCCACCGTAGCGTCCGGCATGGATGCGAGTCGGCCGGCTTGCCGGCCAACCATTTCCTCGAAAAATTTGCGGACCGCCCGCCCGTTTCCGAACGACCCATCCCGGGGGATCTGCCGGAAGTAGGCCCCAAGCGCGGCGCGCGTGTCGTGCTCGAGCACGTAGCTGTGCGAGGCGCAGATCAGCTCCATGATCTGCACCAGCTCGGCCGTGTCGTAGTTCTCGAACTCGATGGTCCGCGAGAAACGCGACGACAGGCCTGGGTTGGAGTTGATGAACGTGCGCATCTCGTGGGAGTAGCCGGCGACGATGACCACGATTTCGTCGCGCCGGTCCTCCATCAGCTTCACGAGGGTGTCGATGGCCTCGCGCCCGAAGTCGGGCCCGGTGCCGCCGCTGCCAGCGGACAGCGTGTACGCCTCGTCGATGAAGAGCAGGCCGCCCGATGCCTCTTCGAACTTCTCGGTCGTCTTCAGCGCGGTCGCGCCGACGTACTGTGCGACCAGGTCGGCCCGGGCAACCTCAACGACCTGGCCGGTGCGCAGCACACCCAGCGCCGCCAGTATCTTGCCGTAGAGCCGGGCCACGGTGGTCTTGCCGGTGCCAGGGGGGCCGGCGAACACCAGGTGCCTGGCCATCGGCGGCGAGGGTAGTCCCGCCTGTTCCCGCCTGCGGGCCAGGCTATGCAGGTGGACCAGGCGGGATACCTCCTGCTTCACCCCGGCCAGGCCGACAAGCGAGTTCAGCTCACGCAGCAGCGGCTCCACCGCCGTCGCCTCGGCGCTGCCCTCAGAAACAGCCGCGACCGGCGCCGGGGCGGGCGCCTCGGCCCGGACCATCGCCTTCGCGCGCTCGTAGGAGTTCGGCTCGAGGTTCCCGCGACTGGTCAGGTTTTCCACCGTGAGCATGTCGGTGTTCACCGTCCTGCGCAGGCCCGCGCCCCGGTTGTCGCGCACCGTGCAGTCACGCACCAGCACCGACTGGCTGCTGCCGACGATGATGCCGTCGCCCTCGTTGGCGGCGATCTCGCAGGCCGTCAGCCGGCCCTGGGCGCCCTCGGCGAGCACGACGCCCGTTCCGCGGCTTTCGTGGACGAGGCTCCTGCTGACCGAGATGTCCCCGCCGTTCTCCACCACGACCCCGCCCGTGCCTGAGCCCGTCACCTCGCATTCCCGCAGCACGCAACGCCCGCCGGACGCCACGAGCACGCCCGCCTCCGCGCTGCCGGAGACGCGGGTCCCGCGCACGTCGGGGTAGCCGCCGGTGGCGGTTCGTATTCCCGCGAACCCGGCGCCCTCGACCACCGAGTCCTCGATCCGGCCGCGCCCTTCGTCGAGGACGGTCAGCCCGTGCCCCCGGCAGCCTGCGACGGCTGCCTGCCGCAGCAGCGGGTTCGCGCCAGAGCGGATTTCGATGCCGTGCTGCCCAGTTCCGCGCACGTCGACACGGTCGAACGTCCCAGCCGCGGCGTCGGTCACGATCAGCGCGGCCTTGGCGGTACTGCGGAACCGGCACTTGGAGAACACGGGGTCGCTGCTGCCGCCCACCAGGACACCCGCGGCAGCGGTGTCCGTCAACGTGCCGCGGGAAACGCCGGCGACCGAGATCCCCTCTCCCGCTGTCCGCGTGACCGAGCAGCGGCGGACGACCGGGTCAGCGCCTTCGGAAAGGAGCATGCCGTGGGAGCCGGTGTCGCGGACCTCGCAGTCCTCAAGCACCGGCCTGGCTCCTGAGGTGACCAGCACGCCGACATCAGCGGTGTCGTGAATCCAGGCGGAGTTCATGCGGGTCGAACTGCACTCGCGGAACGCCACGGCCACCCCGCTTATCCTGGTGATCTCGCATGCCTGGAGCATTCCGCGTGCGCTGTCGCGGGTGGTTACCCCGACGCCTTTGACGTCGCTGATCGTGCACTGGCGGAACGCGGGGTCGGCGCCGGAGGCGATCGTCACCCCGTCCGAGCTGACGTGCTCGATCACGGTCTGCTCGAAGGTGCCGCTGGCACCCTCGGTGATGATCACACCGAGCCCTGCCGAGTTGCGAACCCGCCCGCCATTCATGACGACGCGGACACCTGGTCCCCGTGCCTGGAGGCCGGCCTTGGCGGCGGCGTCTATCTCGCACTGATCCAGTGTCAGCGACCCGCCGGCGACGTCAACCGCGGGCAGCGCGGCATCGTGGCCGCGGAGGACCACCTGGCGCAGAGTCGCCGAGCCGGCGGCGACATTCACCGCCGGGCCAGTGGGCGCCTCGACTGTCACCGCGCCGGACGAGCTGGCCGCGACGACCGTCGCCGTCTGGTGGAACACGAGGCTCTCGGCGTAGGTGCCCGGGTCCACCACGATCGTGGCGCCGTCGGGCGCCGCCGCGAGCGCCGCCGCGATCGATGAATGGTCGGCCCGCCCGGTCAGCGAGACGCTGACCGTCACCGGCCCGGCCGGGGCGCTTCTCAGTAGCTCCACAGGTACCCGCCCGAAGTCAGGGACGCGGCCCGGTTGCCGCATCCGCCGTCACTACGCTTGACGCACCCGCCACCTTCATGGCGCCCGCACCTCGGCTTCGCTACTTGCCGAGCGCTGGGCACGGCGACAGGTGGTGACGGCTACGCCCGGCGAAGCCTGCCCGGTTCACGTGGCCGCTCTCGTGATATCTCGTCCTGGCGGGCTTCCCGCTGAACGCGGGCGCCCGCCACGGCGTAGCCCCTGTTCATGGGATGCCGCAGACGCTCTTGCCGGACGAGGAGGCCACAATGACCGTGGGAACGCTGCCTAGCTCAACCCGCAGCGGGCCGCGCGCGAGCCAGGCCGGCGGGTCGTGGCCCGCCGAGACCGGCAGCCGCCCCGCCGGCGAGTTTCCTCCGGCCGTCGGCGGCTGGTCGCTGACGCGGGTCGCTGCGGGATGGTGGCTGTCGGCCGCAGGCCGTGCGGCTCCCGCTGACGTGTGCGCTCTCGTGCCTGAACCGGGGCGGCCCAGCCTGGTCATCGATGCCGACGGGCCGGATGAGCGGACCGACCGGCTGCTGGGCGAGCTATCACACGTCCTGTACTCGGCGGGTGTCAGCGCCGTGCGCCTGGTGCTGTCATCGGCGGCCGATCGGTACGCGAGGACGTCGTCCTGCGCCCCAGGCATCGATCTGATCGCTGCCGATGGCACGGTTGTGATCACGCCGCACGGCTACGCACTGGTGCGGCCGACCGGGCCGGTCACCGACGGCGCGCTGCCGCAGTGGTACCGCCGCCTTCCCGGCGGTGGCTGCGAGGCGGCTGGCGCGCTGGCCCCCTCGCCGGAGTGGGAGCGCGGGATGGCGGACGTCGTTGCCGCGGAGCAGGGCAACCTTCGGCTGCGCCGCGTGCCAGCGGGGCTCGCGCTGGCGCAGCCCGGGCGGGATGCCTGGCTGGCCTTGGCAGCGCAGCAGGTCTGGCCCGACCCGGAGCGACCCACCATCGTTATCGACGGCACCATGCCGCGCGAGGTGATCCACGATGATCTGGCGGGCTTGCTGGCGCCGCTGGCACTGCACTCCCCGGGCGGGATCCGCCTGCACTGGCCGCGCGCCGCGGTGGCCGGATCCGGGCCCGCGCTGCAGGAACTGGCCGGCGAACTCGGCGTCGACCTGATCGTGCCGGCGGCGGACGTCAGCGCCTGCGAGTTCGGCGGTATGTGCCACGGGCCTTCGGGCGCGGCGCCGTGGCTGCGGTTTGGCCGCGACGGGAGCGTGAGCATCCTGGGATCGCTGTATCCAGTGCCGGCCTGGGAGCGCGCGCTCGCCGAGGACGCCCTGGCGGAACTGCCAGCGGATGTGGTCGTCGAGGACGTCGCGGCCGGACTGTGCGTCTACCGGCCGGGCTCTTCGCAGCGGGGCCTCAGCGCGACGGCGCGCAGCATCCTGCCCGATCCGGCCCGGTTGACGATCGTCGCGGGTGGCGGCGCCGGCGCCGGCGCCGTCCAGCAGGACGTGGCGGCGGTGCTCGGACGGCTGCCCGCCAAGGCCGCGGTCAGCGTGCGCCTCCTGATTGCTGGCGCGGCCTCCGGCGGCGAGGACTTGTATGCGCAGGACTTGGCCGATGTCTTCGATTGTGAGATCGTCGCGCCGGCGGGCAGGTGGACCGCGACTCCTGACGGCCGCGTGCGTGCACTTGCGGCACCCGGCGCGGCCACTGGGGCCGAGGCTCGCGGGTGGCGCACGTTCCTGCCGCGCCGCGCCGCCGATGGGCAGCCGCGGAGGGCGGAGGGCGCCGAGCTGTCGCTGGCCGCTCACGCCGAGACCGGGGGAGCCGCCGCGGCTGAAGCCGCCCTGGCCGAACCCGTGCAAGCCAAAGCCACGCAATCCGGACAAGGTGCCAGCGTTCCCGCTGCCCCAGGCGGCATCACGATGCTGTCCCGTGACCACCGCTCGACGGCCGCCGAGCGCATGGCCTACCGCGAGTCGGCGCCAGAGTTTCATGCGCACTCGGTGTCCGTACGCCGGATGATGACCCAGCAGCCCGGCCTGCGTTCCGCCGCGGCAGGCGAGGCGATGGAGGCTGTTGCGACGGACTTCACTGCCGTCCTTGATTTCCTCAATGACGACCGCGAGGCGGCTGCGGCCGAGCTCAGGTCGAGGGGTACCGCAGGGAATCCGCGGGTGGCATGCGTGCTATCGGGGCTGCGGCGGCTGCCATCCTTCACCGGCGCTGTCTTCAGCCCGGCCCGCGTCCCGGGCGGTGCCGTCGGCGGATACGCCGTCGGCACCGTGCTCATCGAGCCCGCGTTCGTGGAGGCGTCATCATCGCACCTGGTGGCGTGGCACGGTGGGGTTGAGTACGTGATCTGGTCGCAGACCGGCAAGCGAATGGCGGCGCTGGCAGCCTGGGCCGGCCGCGACAAGATCATCTTCGCGGCGGGCACTTCATACCGCGTGCTGCGGGTGGACCCGGCTACGTCCGGTGCCAGAGTCTTCCTGCGCGAGCTCGCGATCTCCGGCCACCCGGGCGATGCGACACTGACGGCCTCCTCGGCGGATGGCTCACTGGATGAGACGGACCACAAGATGCTCGAGCGACTCATGCAGGCGGCGACGCTCCGGGACGGCGCAGCCGCCGGCGATCAGCTGCTGCCCTGGTGTCCCGGCGCGATATCGCCCATTGGCCTTGACGATCACGGCCTCCCATTCACGCTCTCTGGTGATCTGGTAAAGTGACGGGACAGGTGACCTGCTTGCGGAGGTGGTCCTTGCGAGGAAAGCAGCATCGGGCGCGGACCGATCCTGCTGCCGGATCGTGGTGATCGGCAGCATGACATCGCAGTCGGGTCGCGGCGGCCACGTGCGGATGCTTCTGGGGGCCTACCTCATGGGCGGACTTCCGAAGGATGACGCAGCCGCTGTGCGGGCGCATCTCGAGGTCTGCGCCAGGTGCAAGGCCGAGCATGACGATCTGGCCCCCGTTTCCGGCTTGCTGAGCCTACTGTCGGGCGCGCAGGTACCGCCTCGCCTGATCGTGGCCCCGTGATCCGGACGCGGTGCCATTGGCACCCCACACTCCGCGTCCTTCGTCCCACAGGGCGGTGAAGCGGTCGAACACGCCGTCATCCTGGCAGCGGCGGATGTGGAAGGCGGGCGAGTTGTGGCCTGCCTGGTTGGATAGGTGCGGCGTGACGATCATGTCGTGGTCGAACGCGAAGACGGACAGGGCGATGTGCCGGTCAGAGAACCGTGCCTCAATGCCGTCCACGTCCCGTAGCCGCTCAAGCTGCTCAAGGGTCACCGCGATGCGCGTGGAGACGGTGAGCGAAGTCGCCTCTATAGCCTCGCGCTGGCGGGTGACCTCGCTGTCCGGGTCGCCGACTAGGAACCACCGCCGCGCGGATCGCGTCGGGCCTTAGCACGGCTTCATCAACTCCCAAGGCTTCGCACGCTGCCCACCTGTGCCGTGGATGGGGTATCCGCTCATCG
>WNFM01049305.1_pt2 | contig 21798 bp, 18 predicted proteins | sample 5400271 | NCBI WGS metagenome assembly WNFM01 (sample SAMN13153352, study PRJNA577476) | soil metagenome | isolation source: 60 cm saprolite on Douglas fir-dominated hillslope | place: USA:California | collected 2013-09-17
CTTTTAAGCTCGTGGCGGAACCAGCCACCCATGCAAACGCCGGTATTACCGCCCATAAACGGCTTTACGCCGAACGGCGCGTAAAGCTCGTCCCATAGCGCCTGTCCGCCGCCGGCATCGACCCAAGCCACGTGCTCGCCGGGCGTAAGCCCGAAGGGCACCGTCGTAAAGAAGGCCGCCGCCGGCATCTTGCCCTGCCAGTAAAAAGAAGCCGTATGACCGATGTCGGCGACGCCGTTGCCGACGGCATCCAGCACCTCGAAGGCAGGCACAAGCTCGCCCGCCGCGTATACGGCAATGTCGAGCTTCCCGCCCGACAGCGCCCGCACACGATCCGCAATGCGCTCAGCCGACATGCCGGGACCCGGCAACCGCTTCGGCCACGACGTCACCATGCGCCATTTCTGCGCCTGGGCACGCGCGATTCCCGGCGCGGCTAGCGTGGCGGCGGTAACCCCCGCCGCGAGGGCGAAATTTCGTCGCGTCGTCATGGCGTTCTCCATAACTCGTGAAAATGATGCAACGGCCCGTGGCCGTGGCCGATCTTGAGCGTGTCGGCGCCGGCAATCGCCGCGGTGACGTAGGCCTTCGCCTCTCGAGCCGCGGATTTAAGATCCAGACCTTTGGCAAGGCCCGCCGCAATCGCCGAAGACAGGGTACAACCGCTGCCGTGCGTATTCATGGTCGTGATGCGCATTGCCGCAAAACGAGTGACGCTGGAAGCATCCACCAGAAGATCGGCGCTTTCCGAGCCCTCGCCATGACCTCCTTTAATCAAGACGGAACGCGCGCCGAGATCGAGCATGGCGCGCGCCTGCAATTCCATTTCAGTTTCCGAGCGCGCCGGTGCGTGCTCAAGCAGCGCCGCAGCTTCCGGCAAATTGGGCGTCACCAGCAACGCGCGCGGAATGAGCAAGGTGCGGAGCGCCTCGACCGCATCGGGCGCCAGCAGCCGGTCTCCTGACGTCGCGACCATCACCGGATCGAGGACGATGTTCTTGGCGTGGTGGCGATCGAGGCCTTGTGCCACTGTCTCAATGGCTGCCGCTTGCGAAAGCATTCCAATTTTTACGGCATTAACGTCAAGATCGGAAAATACTGCGTCGATCTGTGCGGCGATGAAATTGGCGGGAACATCGTGAATGGCGCTGACGCGCTGCGTATTCTGCGCAGTCAGCGCAGTGATGATCGAAGCACCATAGACGCCAAGTGCGGCGAAAGTCTTGAGATCGGCTTGAATGCCGGCGCCACCGCTCGAATCCGATCCGGCGATAGTGACAGCGATTGCCGTCATGCCGCCCCCCGCCGCGTGAGCGCATTGTCGACGACGGTGCGCAAATCTTGCGCCGCTTTGCCTGGATCGGGCGCGAGCGACAGCGCGGAAATCACCGCAACGCCGTCCGCGCCGGCCGAGATCACGTCGGCAGCGTTATCGGCATTGATGCCGGCGATGGCACAGATCGGAAAGCCAGGCTTGCGCGCACGGATCACCTCGATGATGCGGCGAAGGCCGGTAAGGCCGACGGGCGCCGACGTATTGTCCTTGGAGGTAGAGGCGTAAACGCCACCGATGGCGACATAGTTGAGCAAAGCGAGCGGCGCTGCTTCGGCCTGTTGCACCGTCTTGACGCTGAGCCCGATGATCGCGCTCCGTCCCAGCAGGAGGCGCGCGTCGGGCACCGTCATGTCGTCCTGGCCGATATGGACGCCGTCGGCTTCAGCGGCAAGCGCCACGTCGACACGATCGTTGATCAGCAACGGGACGCTCTTCGGCTCTAGGACAGCGCGAAGCGCACGCGCCTCCTCGACCATGGCGCGGGTCGACCCATGCTTGTCGCGTAGCTGTACCAGCGTCGCGCTGCCCGCCATGCGTGCCGCGAGATCAGGGAGCAGCCGGCCACCAGCCACCGCAGGATCGACAAGTGCGTATAGTCTGAGATCGACGTCCATCAGCTGACCTTTGCGCGATTGATGAGTGTCGGGCCATCGAGGCTGTGGAGCACATCGAGGATCGCGGCCGCGAAGCTGCCGGGGCCCGCAGATTTTTCGGCCGCGATCTCGCCAGCGATCCCGATGATCAGCAAGGCGGCGCTGGTCGCCCGAAAGGCATCGGGCTCAATCGAGAGGCACGCCGCAATCAGCGCCGATCCTGCACAGCCCATAGCGGTCACTTTTGCCATTAGGGCGTGGCCGTTCGACAGCGCCGCAATACGCTCCCCGTCGGTGATAAGATCGGTCTTGCCTGAGAGCGCGATGACGACCCCGTTGGTTCGGGCAAAAGTCATTGCCCCATCGCCCGACGGCGCGTCGGCCGAAAGCGCGGAAAACTCGGTGTGATTGAGACGCAGCACAGTCGGGCCGCTGCCAATCAGCTCGCGCGCGAAAGCGGCGCGCAGCGGATTACGGTCAATAAAGACCGGATCGAGCACCCACGGAAGTTTATGAGCGGCTGCGGCATCGATGGCAATCACAGTTGCCTGACGGCGCTCACGATCGAAGGTACCGAGGTTAACGAGGAGCCCTTGCGCACTCGCAACAAAGGTACCGATCTCCTCAGGTGACAACGTCATTGAGGGTACACAGCCGGCCGCGAGCAGTACGTTGGCAGTGAAATTCTGCGCAACCGAATTGGTGATACAGTGAATGCGCGGACTACGCGCGCGCAGTCGCACAAGAATATCCGCCGCGGCTTGCGCGACGCCGTTGCGCGATAGTGCTTGCGGGTGATGCATCTCTCATCCCTCCGCCGGCATGACCCGGATCAGGTTCGTTGGGTTGGCTTGCGCCTCTCAGCCCGGCAACGGCCGGACACCCCGCGAGATTGCTGATCAATACCTAGTCCGCGTCCACCCACAAGGCAAGGCCGTAACGATGGGCCGCCTTGCCAGCTAGCCCCGATTTTGCTGGATTGCGGGCACCCTTCCGGAGTCGGCCGATGACCCCTTTCTTCGTCCAAATCAAATGTGAGCTTGGAAAATCCTACCAGGTCGCCAACGACCTGGCCGAAGCCGAGATTGCGTCCGAGATCTATTCGACCGCCGGCGACTATGACCTGCTGGTGAAATTTTATGTCGATAGCGGCACCGACATCGGGCATTTCGTCAACGAGAAGGTGCAGTGCATTTCGGGCATCAAGGACACCCACACCATTATTACGTTCAAGGCGTTCAAGGGCTAAGGCGGCGCTTCCATCTCACGTGCACGCTGGAGGCCGAGTTGACGCTCCCGCCAAATAACGAACAGCCCCGCGGCGGCGACGATGGCCGCACCCCAGTAGACCAACGTCTCCGGCAACTCCCCGAACACCCAATAGCCGAGCAACAGCGCCCACAGCATCGACGTGTAGTCGAACGGCGCCACCACCGAAGCAGCCGCGTAACGATAGCTTTCAGTCAGAAAAATGTGCGCAAGCCCGCCGAGAATACCGAGCGCAATGAGCTCGGCGAGTTCGCTTGCGGTCGGGGGATGCCAGGCAAACGGCAGCGTTAGAGCGCCGGCGATGGCACACACCAACGAAAAATAGAACACAATGGACGATGTCGTCTCGGTTTGCGTGAGTCGGCGGGTCTGAATCACGGTGCCGGCGTTGCAGAAAGCCGACGTGATCGCGAATATTGAGCCGACCGCCGCCGCCGTGCCGGCGACGCCGGCATAGGCATTTGTGTCGAAGTGCGGGATCAACATGACGATGACACCGGCAAAGCCGACCAACACCGCCGACCAGCGGTAGATCCGCACACGTTCCTTCAGCACGATCGCGGCGAGCGCCACAGTGATAAGTGGCGACGCAAATGAAATCGCGGTCGCGTCGGCGAGCGGCAGCCTTGTCAGCGCCGAGAAGTTGGTGAACATGCCGCAAACGCTGAGCATCCCACGACCGAGCTGGCCGAACGGCCTGCCGGTTCGCACCGCGGTGCCAAGTTCGCCGCGAATAGCATAAATCACCACCACCGGGAGAATGGCGAAGGCGCTGCGAAAGAAAACCATCTGGCCGACCGGCGCGACATCGCCCAATTGGCGCACCAGCGCCGACATGGCGGCAAACAGCAATGCGGAAATCAGTTTGAGGCCAATCGCTTTGAACGGATGCATGGACGGTCCGAAGATTCGTCAATACATACGTCAAAATGTCTGAATCGCGCAGCTATTTGGGCCCCGCCAGCGATTTGAGATAAACGGCGATGGCTTGGCGGTCGGCGGCGCTTAATTGCCTCGTATTTGCGACCACCTCCACCATCGGACCGCCCACCCGGTCGGAATCCGGCGTCATACCGGTATCCAACGTCTCGACGAAGTCCTCAACTTTCCAATCACGCAATTTGCGCTGCGTGATGTCAGGAACACCCCCCTGGCCGGTCGGGCTTTGACCGCCAGTGAATCGCCGGCTCGCAACGACGGCGCCAAGAAGATTGCGGGGCGAGTGGCACTCGGCGCAGTGGCCGGGACCGTTCACGAGATAGGCACCGCGATTCCACTGCGCAGACTGCGAAGGATCCGGCAAAAACGTTTTGTTGTCGAGAAACAAAAGCTTCCACAATCCGAGAGGACGACGAATGTTGAACGGGAACGGAAGATCGTGGTCGCGGACCTTGCCGGAAATTGCAGGCAGCGTTTTGAGGTAGGCGAACAGATCGCGCAAATCGTCGAACCGCATCAGGTGGTACGACGTGTAAGGCAACGCGGGGTATAGATGCTCGTCTGCGGGCGACGTGCCCTTCACCATCGCGGTCACGAACTGCGCTTCGCTCCAGGCGCCGATGCCATCTTTAGAATCGGACGAAATATTCGGGACGTAGAACACTCCGAATGGAGAATTCAGCGCGAGCCCCCCGCCGAGCTGCGTGGCGTCTTTCTGCTTCGGCACCGCGTGGCAGGACGAACAGCCGCCGATCAAAAACATCGTGCGGCCATTGGCGAGGTTCGGCACGCGCGACGTAAGCGCGTTCGGCGCAATCGTTTCGGGAATGGTGAGATACCAGAATACGGGCGCACCCAGGACGGCCGCGGCAATGGCGACAAGAACAAGCTTGCGAAACATCCGGCAGGTCCCGCGAGTGATGAAAACTTAAACCATCAAAAGATCGTTGCGGCTTGCCCGCAACATTACCGTTATTGCTGCGAGAGCCGATAGTCCTTGTGGCAATTGTCGCAGGCATCGCCGACGACCGGAATCGCAGCACGCAGTCCGTCGAGTGACGATTTGGCTTTGTCGCGGTTCTCGGCAACGGCTTTGCCAAACTCCGCGGCCTTCGCGTCGAAATCTGTCTTCGTCACCCAGATCTTTGATGCGGCACGTGTCTTTTGCCCGGTCTTCGAGTTGGCGGGGAAAAGGTCGGGCAATTTTTTTGCGGTGTCGGCCCACTGTGCGAAGGCAGCGTCGACCTGCGCGGCGTCATACGGTACCTGCCCGCGCATCATGCGTACGGCCAAAATTGCATTGTCATTGTTGCCTTTCATCAGCGCCATACGCGCTGCGATCGGATCCGACTGCGCGATGACCGCGCCTGCTGCGAGTGAAACAAAGGCCACGGTGAGCACCACTCCGGCATGTCTTTTCATCGATATTTTCTCTCGTTTTTCCTACAAGCCAAATAGACAAACACTTGGTTCATAAGGGTTATTCCGCTGCGACAAGGCACAGAATGAGCGTCGATCACGACTTCGTGATCGCACAAAAATTTAGGCCGCGGTCGTCTTTCGGGCGCGTTCGATGACTTCCCATACCCGCTGCGGTGTTGCCGGCATGTCGATGTGGCGGATGCGATGGTTGCGCCAAAGTGCGTCAACGATCGCATTCATGACTGCAGGGCACGACCCAATTGCGCCAGCTTCGCCCGCTCCTTTGACGCCGAGTGGATTCGTCTTGCATGGCACGTTTCGAGTCTCGAAGACGAAGTCCGGCGCGTGCTCGGCGCGCGGCATGGCGTAGTCCATGAAGCTCGCACTGAGCAACTGACCGCTCGAAGAATCGTAAACCGTGTCTTCCATCAACGCCTGACCGATGCCCTGCACCGCGCCGCCATGCACCTGGCCCGCGAGCAGCAGCGGATTGAGCGTGGCGCCGAAATCGTCCACGACCACGTAACGCATAATGCTGGTCGCTCCAGTATCAGGGTCGATCTCGACCTCGGCGATATGTGTACCATTCGGATACGTCGGCGGTTCCACGCTGAATTCCTCCGCCGCGCGCAGTTTGTCAGGCGTACCACGCGGACGTGCCGCGAGATCGGCGAAAGTAATCATCCGATCAGTGCCGGCAACACGCACGGTACCATCCGCAATTTCCAGATCGCCGGCCGCAGCCTCGAGGGCATCGGCCGCAATTTCCTTGATTTGGCTTGCGAGCTTCTTGCTCGCGCGATCAACGGAAACGCCGCCAACGGGAATAGAACTCGACCCCCCGGTGCCCGCGCCGCTCTTGATCCGATCGGTATCGCCTTGAATAACGCGCACGCGCGCCGGTGGCAGATCGAGACGCTCCGCGATGAGTTGCGCGTAGGAGGTTGCATGCCCTTGGCCGGTCGACTGCGAACCGATCAGCAAAGTCACCCCGCCATCGCGATCAAGCGTCAGCGCTGCGGTCTCCGGTCCGTTGTTACCGCATGCCTCGATGTAGGTTGCAATGCCGATGCCGCGCAGCCGGCCGTTACGCCTGGATTGCGTCACACGCTTGTTGAACCCATCCCAATCTACAAGCTCCTGCGCGCGAGCAAGCGTGCCGGCAAAATCGCCTGAGTCGTAGATTTTTCCCGTCGGCGTTTTGTAGGGCAATGCCTTCGGCTTGATCAGGTTTTTTCGCCGTATCGTATCGGGTGCAATATCGAGATCGTGCGCAGCAGCGTCGACAACGCGCTCGATCAAATAGGACGCCTCTGGCCGGCCAGCGCCGCGATAGGCGTCGACCGGAACGGTGTTGGTATATGCCGCACGCAGCCGAATGTGTGCGGTTGGAATGTCGTACGACCCGGTCGCCATGCCGACGCCGAGCCACGGAATGTAGGGCGCGTAACACGACAAATAGGCACCCATGTCCGCAATGATGTCGAGATCAAGCGCGAGGAAGCGCCCCTTGTCGTCGACGGCCAGCCGCGCCGTTGAGATGTTGTCGCGGCCATGACTGTCACCGAGAAAATGTTCGCTCCGCTCGCAGACCCATTTGACCGGTTTTCGCAGGCGCTCCGCCGCAACGGCCGCCAACGCATATTCGCGGTAGGGAAACAACTTAGTGCCGAATCCGCCACCGACATCCGGTGTAACGACCCGCATTTTATCGGGCGGCAGCTTCATCACCCCACAAATGATGTCACGAATGATATGGCTGCCCTGGCTGCCGAGCGTAAGCGTGTAACGCTCACCGTCATATTCAGCGACGACACCGCGCGTATCGAGATAATTGGTGACGAGACGCTGATTGACGATGGTCAGCTCAACAATTTTCGCAGCTTTCGCGAAGGCCTCTTTGGTCGCGGGCGCATCTCCGGCTTCGGCCTCAAACGCGAGGTTGCCGGGTCGATCCGCCCACACTTTTGGTGCATTTGGCTTGAGCGCGGCGACCGCCCCGATCACGTGAGGCAGCTCATTCCACTCGATTTCCAGCGCCTCCGCCGCATCCTTCGCCGCATCGATGCTGTCTGCCACCACGAAGGCGACCGCATCGCCGACGTGACGCACGACGTCTTTGGCCAGAATCGGATAGACTGGAATCTTGATCTCCACGTCGGGGAGCACGCCCGGCGTTGGTAATGGCCCGAGTTCGGAAATTTCGGCCGCTGTCAGTACTAGCCGCACGCCCGGCATGGCCTGGACTTTGGAAAGACCGACGATACGAAATTTCGCGTGCGCATGCGGCGAGCGAACCACCACCGCGTGGAGCGCATTCTCCAGGATAACATCGGCGACGTACCGACCGGCCCCGCACAGGAGCGGACCATCCTCCTTGCGCGTCAGCGGCTGGCCGAAGCCGAATTTCATTGTCATGTGAGACCGTCGGATTGATTATTTGGCTTGCCGCCCAGGTCTTGCCGCCCAGGTCGCCCCGTCTCGCGGCGTCGCGCCAAGTGTAGCGCGATCCATCGTGAAACCACATAGAACACCGGGGTAAAGATCAGGCCAAAGGTCGTCACGCCGATCATGCCGGAGAACACCGCAGTGCCGAGCGTTTGCCGCAACTCAGAACCGGCGCCGACCGCCCAGACCAGTGGCGTCACGCCGAGAATGAAGGCAAAGGACGTCATCAGGATCGGCCGCAAGCGCAAATGCGCGGCCTCGACCGCGGCATCAAAACGATCGCGGCCCGCGTCTTCAAGCTGCTTGGCGAACTCGACAATCAGAATAGCATTCTTGGCGGCAAGGCCGATCAGAACCACGAATCCGACCTGGGTGAGAATATTGTTGTCTTGCCCACGCAAAACAACGCCGACGATTGACGCAATCAGGCACATTGGAACGATCAGGATGACGGCGAGCGGCAGTGTCAGGCTTTCAAATTGGGCCGCCAAGACCAGGAACACGAAAACCACTGCGAGGACGAAGGCAAAGGTTGCTGTGCTACCGGCTCGGATTTGCTGGAAGGCGAGCGTGGTCCATTCGTAAGTAAAGCCTTGTGGCAGGACCTGTGCCGCCAGCTGCTCCATGATCTTGATCGCCTGGCCTTGGCTGTAGCCCGGCGCGGCTGCACCATCCAGTTCGGCAGCGGGATATAGATTATAGCGCGGAACGCGGAAAGGCGCCGTGATCGTGCGCACTGTTGTGAATGCGCCAAGCGGCACCGTTTCGCCACTGCTATTGCGAACACGGATCTTCAGCACATCGTTTGTCTGGCTGCGGCTATCCGCAGTGGCTTGCGCCACCACGCGATAAGTGCGGCCGAACAGATTGAAATCGTTGACATAGGACGAACCAAGATAGATTTGTAGCGCCGCGAACACGTCCGGCACACTGATGCCAAGCAACTGCGCTTTGGTGCGGTCGATGTCGAGATAAAGTTGCGGTGTGGTGTTTTCGAAGAGTGAGAAAACCTGCAGCAGGCCTGGCGTTTGCGCCGCCCGCCCCATCATCGCGTAGGTGGCGCCCTGCAAGGCCTGCGAGCCGCGGCCGGCGCGATCCTCGATCATCATGCGAAAGCCGCCGGCATTGCCGATGCCGGAAACCGGCGGCGGCGCTGCGACGAAAATCAGGCCGTCATGGATCGTCGAAAGGCGCTGAAACAGCTGTCCCTGGATCGCGGCGGCCGACTGCCGCGGATCGGCAGCCCGCTTCTCGAATGGATCAAGCGTGACGAAAACCGCGCCGGCATTCGGCGCGTTTGTAAAAGTGGCACCGGAAAAGCCCACGATATTGACCGCGTGCGCGATTCCAGGGATCGACAGCGCGATCTCGACCGCCTGCCGGTTGACCTCATCGGTGCGGGCAAGCGACGCCGCCGGCGGGAGCTGCGTAATAATGATGAGATAGCCGCGGTCGAGCTGCGGAATAAAGCCGACCGGCGTTTTGCGGAATTCGTTCAAGCCAAAAGCGATGACCCCGGCATAAACCACCAGCATCAGCACCGCGATACGCACAAGTTTTGCCGAGAGCTTGCCGTAGCCGCGCGTCAGCATGTCGAAATAACGGTTGAACGCCGTGAAGAACCCGCGGATCGGCCGGCTCCACCAATGGCCATCTTCGGTCTCGGTGTGCGGCTTGAGCAGTAGCGCGCACAATGCCGGCGACAGCGTGAGCGACACAATTAACGAGATGATGGTCGCGCCCGCGATGGTCAGCGCGAATTGCCGATAAAACTGGCCCGATATGCCGGTAATGAAGGCTGATGGGATGAAGACCGACGACAGCACGAGCGCGATGGCGATCAGCGCACCACCGACTTCGTCCATGCTTTTGACCGCGGCATCGTGCGGGCTCAGGCCTGCCTCGATATTGCGCTCGACGTTCTCCACCACGACGATGGCATCGTCGACGACAATGCCGATCGCGAGCACAAGGCCGAACAGCGACAGATTGTTCAGCGTGAAACCGAACAACGCCATGACAAAAAAGGTGCCGATCAGCGAGACCGGAATGGCGACAATCGGAATAATCGCCGCGCGCCAGGTTTGCAGGAACAGGATAACGACAAGCACGACAAGGACGATCGCCTCGCCGATCGTGGATTCGACTGCATCAACCGATTGCTGAATGAACTCCGTCGGGTTGTAAACGATGTCGTATTTCAGGCCCGGCGGGAACCGCTTTGCCTGCTCGTCCATCGTGTTCTTGATGTTCGTGGCGGTCGAAAGCGCATTGGATCCGGGACGCTGGAAAATGCCGATGGCGATCGCCGGATCGCGGTCGAGATAGGAATTGGTCGAATAATCCTGCGCAGCAAGTTCGACTGTCGCGACATCCTTCAGCCGCACCACGGCATTCGCCGTCTGCTTGATGACGATGTTGCCGAACTCTTCGGGACTGGTGAGCCGCCCGAGCGTTTGGACTGAAATCTGGAACGCGGCGGGTTTGTTGACAGGCGGCTGATTGAGCACGCCGGAAGCGACCTGCACGTTTTGTCCTTGCAGCGCGAGTACGGCGTCACTCGCTGTCATACCGAGCGATTGCAACCGGTCGGGGTCGAGCCAGGCCCGCATGGCGTAGTCGCGGCTGCCGAAAACGATCAGTGAACCGACGCCGTCGACACGCGTGAGAGCGTCCGTAATCTCGATCGTCGCATAGTTGGAAATGAACAGCGTGTCGCGCGACTTATCCGGCGAATAGAGATGCACGACCATCATCAGGTCGGGCGAACTTTTATTGACGGTCACACCGATATTGCGCACATCCACCGGAAGCCGTGGCTGCGCGATGGCGACGCGGTTTTGCACCTGTACCTGGGCGATATCGAGATTGGTCCCGATGTCGAAGCTGACAGAAATCGTGAAACGGCCGTCGCCGGTCGAATTCGACGACAGATAGATCATGTTCTCGACGCCGTTGATCTGCTGCTCGATCGGCGTCACCACGGTGGCCGCGACAACATCGGCGCTGGCGCCGGGATACTGGCCTGTAACGGTGATGGTGGGCGGAGCAATTTCCGGATATTGGGCCACCGGTAGCCGAGAGAACGCCACACCGCCGAGGATCACGAAAACGATCGAGACCACAGAGGCGAAAATCGGCCGGTCGATGAAGAAATGCGAAATACGCATGCGCTGACGCCGCCGTTATTTCGACTGTTGTGGCGAGCCTCCGGCCGAAGCCGGCCCCGCTGGCTTCGCACCCTGCTCCTCCGGGCGCACCTTCTGGCCCGGCCGCGCCTGCATCAACCCGCTGACCACAACACGGTCGTCAGGGCCAGTGCCCTCCTTGATCACGCGCAGGTTGTCGGACGTCAGCTGGCCGAGGGTGACGTATTTCTGCCGCGCGGTATCCTGCGCGTCGATCACGACGACATATCTGCGCGATTGCTCAGTCCCGATGGCGGCGTCAGGCACCAGCAGCGCCTCGTAAGGCGGCGACGCTGGCACGCGCACGCGCCCGAACATGCCCGGCGTGAACACCTCTTTCGGGTTTGCAAATACCGCGCGACCACGGATGGTGCCGGTCGAACGGTCGATCACGTTGTCGACAAAATCCATACGGCCTTCGTGGTCAAAATCGTTTTCGTCGATCAATTTAAGCGCCACTTGCACGCCGGCATTCCGGCTGGCCACATCCTGGCCACCGTCCTGGGCAAGCCGTTCATACCGCAGGTACGCCGCTTCATCGAAAGTGAATTCGAAATAAATTGGATCGATCGAAACAATAGTGGCGAGCAACGTTGTGTTGCCACCCGTGCCACCGGTCACGAGATTGCCTGGCGACACGCGTCGATCGCCGATGCGCCCATTGACCGGTGCGCGCAATTCGGTGAATTCCAGGTCGAGCTCAGCCTGGCGGACGGCGGCTTCGTTGCTGGCCACCGAGGCCTTGGCATTGCGGAAGGCTTGGGCACGCTGTTCGAATGTCTGGTCAGTGATTGTTTTGTCCCGCACGAGTTGCTGACCGCGCGTGTAGTCAGATTCTGTAAAAGCGACATTGGATTGCGCCTGCACAAGATTGGCGCGCGCCTGATCGAGCGTGTTCTGGAACGGACGCTTGTCAACTGTGAACAGCAAGTCGCCCTGCTTGACGAGTTGCCCGTCCTTGAAATGCAGTTTGTCGAGATAGCCCGAGACACGCGCGCGGACCTCGACCAAATTTATGGCAGTGAAACGGCCGACATATTCATCGTAATCGAAAACGGTGCGCTTGACTGGCGTTGCCACTGTGACTGCAGGCGGTGGCGGACCGCCTTGCTGCTGGCGCTCGCCACAGCTTGCGACCAAAGTCGCAAGCGCCAACGGTACCGCGAGCCTTCTTGCGCCAATTATCAAAGAAAATGATGAAATAAGCCGTGTCGAATTCATGAATTCCTGCAGCGGGATGTAGCTAACGCGGCCTGTCCCCATAGCGCCCGAAGGTAGCTATGTCCACCTCGCCCGTTCGGCAATAGCACCAGGAATATACATTCAAGGCCGTGGTTTTGTGCGAATTACCGCAATCCAATCGCGTCCGAAAAAAGCCATAACGGTGCCACCATAAACGGCGGCCCCAGCCGCTCCAATAATCGCCAGCGCGGCAAGATCGCGCGGACCGGACCAATTCGCGAGCCAGCGGGTGACGTAGGGATGGCATAGCCACAGTACGACCGCCAACACGACCCCGGCAATCGTGAGCCTGAGGATCGATTGACGCAGACGCTTATCGTGTGCGGCATGACCTGCACGCCTGGCAAACCAGACGATCAGACCAAGATTGATCCATGCGCCAATCGAAGTCGCCAGCGCAAGGCCGACTTGCGCGAGCGGACCCATCAGAAGCACTTTGAACGCAATGTTGACAGCGGCCGCGATCAGCGCGGCCTTTACCGGCGTCGCTGTGTCGCCACGCGCAAAGAAAGTTGCGACCGCGCTACGTATCAAAACGAATGGCAGCAGCCCGAAGGCATAAGCCGTCAGTGTGCGTCCCGCTACCTCGGCGTCGGCGGCCGTGAAAGCCCCGCGCACGAACAGCGCGCGCATGATCAAATCGGGAACAATAAAAAACGCCGCGATGCATGGAATCGACAACAACAATGTGAACTCGATTGCTCGATTTTGCGCTTGCGCCGCTCCGTGGTGATCGCCGCCGGCAATGCGGCGCGACATTTCCGGAAGGATGACAGTACCGGCGGCAATCCCGATGACTCCGATCGGCAACTGATTCAGGCGGTCGGCATAATAAAGCGCCGACAGCGCGCCCGCCGGCAAAAAGCTTGCAATGATCGTGTCAGCAAACAATGCGAGCTGCACACCCATGGAACCAACTGTCGCCGGACCGAGCGCCCGGAAAAATTGGCGTACGTCGGCGTCGAGTTTTGGCCAGCAGAACACCGTCATGGCCCCTGCTCGCCAGGTATCGCCACCAACCAATAGTGCTTGCAAAATTCCGGAGATGAGCACGCCCCAGGCTGCAGCGTAGCCGGCACTTGGAAAGAAGACGACAAGCGCAAGCGTCATCATCATCGACAAATTGAGCAAGGTCGATGCGGCGGCGGCAGTGGCGAAGCGCTGCAGCGCGTTGAGGATGCCTCCCCAGAGCGTCACCAGCGTGATCATCAATAAATAGGGAAAGGTGATGCGCGTGAGATCGGTGGCAAGACCAAAGCGCTCGGGGTCGCGGGCAAATCCGGGAGCAAGCAATCCGATAACGGTTGGTGTGAACAACAGCGCAGCCGCTAGCAACACAACCTGGCTGGCAACCAGCAGCGTAAAAATGCGGTCGGCGAAGAGACCTGCACGCTGCGCGCCGCCTTGCTCGCGGATGCGAGCATAAGACGGCACGAAGGCGGCATTGAAAGCGCCTTCTGCAAATATGGCGCGAAAATGGTTAGGCAGCCGGAACGCCACGAAAAATGCATCGGCCACCGGACCGGCACCGAGCACGGCCGCCAAAATAATGTCTCGAGCAAAGCCAGTGATACGCGAGACCAGCGTCAGCCCGCCGACGGTCAGGATGCGTTCAATCATCAGGGTTGTCCCTGCTGCCGGGCGGAAAACACTGCGAATTAGCGGTCTTAACGTTTACGGCACATGCCGATAGTCAGCTTCGCAGAACTGCCTTAAGACAATTCGTCGCCGGAACAAAGAGCCCCACACAGCCGCCACCTATGTCCGCACCAATCATCCCCATCCTCTTGGCCGGCGGTGCCGGGACCAGGCTTTGGCCGGTCTCGCGGGACGCCCTGCCCAAGCAATTCCTGCCATTGGTCGGCGACCGGTCGACTTACCAGGAAACTCTGCTGCGCGTGCAGGACCCGATGTTTGCGCCGCCGATTGTCATAACCGGCCCTAGTTTCCATTTTTTCGCCCGGCGGCAGGCCGAGGAGGTCGGCGTTGATGTGACCGTCGTCATCGAGCCCATGCGACGCGATTCGGGACCCGCGATTGCTGCGGCGACCGCGGTCGCGGCCCTGCGCGATCCGCAGGCCGTCGTGCTGGCGCTTGCCGCCGATCATATCATTCTGGACGTCGAAGCATTCCGCGCGACCTGCCGCGCTGGTCGCGCGGCCGCGGAAGCAGGCCGCATCGTCACCTTCGGCATCAAGCCGACCGAACCTAAGACCAGCTACGGCTACATTCTTCCGGGCGAGGCTGTCGGCAGCGACGGCGTGCATACGGTAAAAAGCTTCGTCGAAAAGCCCGATGCCGCGACAGCCACGCGTTACGTGCGCGACGGTTACTTGTGGAATTCGGGAAATTTTCTCTTTCGCGCCGACGTGTTGCTGTCGGAGCTGCAGCGGCTGGAGCCGGATATGGCTGCCGCGATCAAAGCGGCCGTTGCCAATGCGAGAGATGACCTCGGTTTCTTGCGCCTGCAACCGGACGCCTTCGCAAGCGCGCCACAGAAATCGATCGACTATGCGGTCATGGAGAAAACCGACCGCGCCGCCGTGGTGGCCGGCGGCTTCCGCTGGTCCGACATCGGGAGCTGGGACGAGCTATTCGATATCACGCCACGTGACGCCTCGGGCAATGTGCTGCAAGGTCCGGTCGTGACTATGGACGCCGTCAATTGCGTTGTGCATTCGGACCAGCGCCTGACGGCGGTTATCGGCGTTAAGGATCTGGTGGTTGTGAGCACTTCAGATGCGGTGATGGTGATACCTCGCGCGCGCGCGCAGGAAGTCCGCGAACTGGTCACGAAGCTTAAGGCTGCGAAAAGACTGGAGGCGACTGACCACAAGCGCGTGCATCGACCCTGGGGTTACTACGAGTCGGTCGACATGGGCGAGCGCTTTCAGGTCAAGCGTATTGTCGTTATCCCCGGTGGCATTCTGTCATTGCAGAAGCACCGCCACCGCTCCGAGCATTGGGTGGTCGTGCGCGGAACCGCCGAAGTCACCATCAATGAGCAAGTTCGCGCGGTCCATGAAAATGAGTCGGTCTACATCCCCATCGGCAGCGTCCATCGTATGGCCAACAAGGGAAAAATTCCGCTCGAACTAATCGAAGTGCAGACCGGCAGCTACCTCGGTGAAGATGATATCGAGCGGCTCGAGGACGTCTACAAGCGCAGCTGAGTTGTCGCGCTGCTTACTTTCTCAGTGCACGGCGGGTGGCGTCAATGATGCGGTCTTGGGTCGCCGCGTCGAGGTAGGCATGCATCGGCAGACTAATAACCTCAGCGGCCAAACGATCGCTCACCGCGACGCCGCCTTTGCCGACCGGAAAATGTTTATAGGCCTGCTGCCGATGCAGTGGGATCGGATAGTAGATCGCCGTCGGAATTCCTTCCGCCTTGAGTGCTGCAGCAAGCGCGTCCCGGCGTCCGCCCGTTACGCGAATGGTGTATTGCGCCCAAACCGACGTCGACCCCGCGGGAACGGTTGGAACAGTTACGACATCGCCCAGTCCCTCGCCGTAGCGGCGCGCAGCCTTGTTACGAGCATCGATTTCGTCCGGGAAGATCTTCAGCTTTTCGCTCAAAATTGCCGCCTGGATCGTATCGAGGCGTGAGGCAAGCCCGATGCGCACGTTGTCGTATTTATCCGTGCCCTGCCCGTGCACCCGCAGGCTTCTGAGGGCCTCGGCAAGCACATCATCGTCGGTTATCACCGCACCGCCATCGCCATAGCAGCCGAGGGGCTTGGCCGGAAAGAAACTGGTCGCTGTGGCCTGGCCGAAAGTGCCAAGTCTGCGATTGTCATGAAGTGCCCCAAAGCTCTGAGCTGCATCGTCCAGCACCAGCAGGTTTTCGGCCTTTGCTGCGGCTGCAATGGCTTTTTGATCGACAGGCAATCCGAATAAATCGACCGGGATGATCGCTTTTGGCTTTAATCCAGCTTCCTTGGCAGCTGCAACCGCACCTGCAATTCCCTTCGCATCGATATTGAATGTCGCCGCATCGACGTCGACAAACACAGGCGTTGCGCCGACCAAGGCCACCACTTCAGCGGTCGCGCAAAAGGTGAATGAAGGGCACAGCACTGCATCGCCCGGACCGATCCCCATCGCACGCAAGGCCAGAACCAACGCATCGGTGCCGCTCGCGCACGTAACCACATGCCGCGCGCCACTAAACGCGGCGAGCTCCGTCTCGAAAGCCTTCACCTCCGGTCCAAGAATGAACTGGCAATGGCTCAACACGCGCGCGACCGCCGTATCAATCGCGGGCCCGAGCCGCCGGCGTTGCGCGGCGACGTCAATGAACGGAATGGATGGCAAGTTGGTGCGCAAATTCATAAAAGCATCCGCAATAGAGCATCGCGCCCGTCAACCGACGAGCGCGCGCGGGCCTTTCCGTTGAGCGGGCGCAACAACAGTCGGGCGCGTGGCAAGGCAACGCGTCGCGATCTCAAGGCTTGCAACGGCCTCCTCGCCGGTGACAGCGGGCGTTGCTCCCGAACGGACAGCGCGCAGAAAGGCCAGCAGCTCCGAGCGAAGCGGTTCGGCATGCCCCACGGATAGATGGCGCATTGAATAACTGCCGTCCGGCTGGAAACCGAAGCATTCCGTGACCTGCCGCGTCAGGAGATCCCCGGTCACGTACTTCCCGCGTGTAGCAACAGTCACATTCCGGGCCTTAAACGGCGTCAGCCAATTTGTGTTGATGTGAGCCAGGACGCCGGATGCGGTCCGAAATTGCAAAAGCGCAATATCTTCGCGCTCTGCAACTGCACTCGAAAGTTGTGGCTGTACTTCAACGATGTCGGAATCAGTGAACCAGCGAATCAGGTCGATGTCGTGCACGGCAAGATCGATGACCACGCCCACATTCGACATCCGCGGCGGAAACGGTCCAACGCGAGTAATGGCGATCGAAAGGATATCCTCGCCCCGGATCGCGTCTTTGATCGCTTCCACCGCCGGATTGAAGCGCTCAACATGACCCACCATCAAAGTGACGCCGGCACGGCGTGCGGCGCCGATGATCTCGCGCCCCTCCTCGACCGTAGACGCGATCGGCTTTTCCACCAGCACGTGGATGCCGCGCGAAATACAGTTGAGTGCAATATCGCGATGGAGATGGGTCGGCGCTGCGATCGTGATCGCATCGAGGTCGCGCTCGATCAGTTCGCCAACATCGGAAACAGCGGCACAGCCCAATGTGCGGGCAACGAATTCCGCCTGTTTCCGATCAGGGTCAGCGACCCCAACGAGTTCGGTGCCAGGCAATCCGGCAAACACGCGAGCATGATTGCTGCCCATGACGCCGACGCCGACGACACCGACGCGCAACGGACGCTCCGCGTTTGCTACTGCACTCTGCATGTCTCGATAATATCCCCACGCCCCATACTTCAGCCCCTTCATCCACTAGCATGGCATCGGGCGCCTGGCGACTACCCCCGCAAGAGCAGGCGAACACGTTTTGATTCAATGCGTTACAAGCGCACTATTCGCGCTGCCGCCGCCTGTGGATGGATACCTATTCCGCCGCGCGCGAGGCCGGAACCGCAAGCTGCAAACCAGCCGCAACTGCATCGTCCCGAAACGATTTCACAGCCATGAGGGAAAGCTCCGCTGCGGTCTTCGTTGCAAGTGCGGGAAGTTTTTTGAGCACTTCGGCAGGAGCAGTGATGATGTGGCAGCCCATCGCATCGGCCTCAACGACATTGAAGACTTCGCGCGTTGACGCCCAGATGATCTCGACATTGCCGGTCTTGCGCGCGCGGGCAATCGCATCCTGCATGATTGGCCGATAGTCGATGCCGAAATCGGCCAGTCGGCCAGCAAACACGGACACGCAGGCCGGCGCACCGCCATCCAGCGCATCGATTGCCCGGGCGGCCTGCTCACCGGTGAAGATCGCCGTCATGTTAATCTTGACACCTTCGCGCGAAAGCGCGCGCACCGCCTCAAACAACGGTTCGCCGCGCGTGTTCGTCACCGGCAACTTCACGTAAACATTTTTGCCCCAGCCAGCGATGACGCGTCCTTGCGCGACCATTTCCGAAACATCATCGGAAAACACTTCGAATGAGATGTGCCTGTCCGGCACGGCCGCGACGAGCTCGCGCGCATAGCCTGCATAGTCACTCACGCCCGCCTTCTTCAGCAGCGAAGGGTTGGTGGTAAAACCCGCGATCCACGGCTGCTTGGCCATTTCCACGATCTGCGCCTTATCAGCGCCGTCGGTGAACAGTTTGACTTTCAACTGAGTGAGCTTTGGAGCCGTCATGGCCGTAAAATCCTGAATTGTCGCGCGCCCAGGCGGGACTTCGATTGCCACTATAAAACGATTGCCGCCGTGGTCCAATGCAGCCCTGACGATGTCTCATCGTGCCGGTTAACCGGTTCCTGGCGTAAACCGTTCAGCGATGATGATATGCGCGGTACCACTCGATAAAGCGGGCGATACCATCAGTGATAGACGTCGCCGGGCGGAAGCCGACATCGCGCATCAGATCGTCGACATCGGCATAAGTCGCCGGAACATCGCCCGGCTGCATGGGTAACAGTTCCCGCTTGGCCTTTTTGCCTATCGCCTCTTCAAGGAGGCGCACGACGTCGAGAAGCTCGACAGGTTTGTTGTTTCCGATGTTGTAGACGCGCCATGGAGCGCTGCTCGAGCCAGGGTCGGGCGACATATTCGCAAAGTTTGGATTTCCTGCAGGCGCTCGATCCACCAGGCGCACGACAGACTCAACCACATCGTCAATATAGGTGAAGTCGCGCCGCATGTTGCCGTTGTTAAACAATTTGATGGGCTCGCCGGCGCTAATTGCCTTGGCGAAAATCCACATCGCCATGTCCGGCCGGCCCCACGGACCATAGACGGTAAAAAACCGCAAGCCGGTCATGGGCAGACCGAACAGATGTGCATAAGCATGCGACATCAGCTCGTTCGCTTTCTTCGTAGCGCCGTACAGGCTTAAAGGATGGTCGACATTGTCGTGCACAGAGAACGGCATTTTCGTGTTGGAGCCATAGACCGACGAGGACGACGCATACAACAAATGTCGGCAGCCGTTGTGACGGCAACCTTCGAGAATGGTCGTGAATCCCGTCACGTTGGCATCCACATAGGCGAACGGATCGACCAGCGAATATCGAACGCCCGCCTGCGCCCCGAGGTGAACGACATAAGGAAAGCGGTGGTCCTTGAACAACGCCGCAATTCCCTCGCGATCGGCAAGGTCAAGTTTGAGAAACCGAAACCGATTAGATTTCGCGAGTTCGGTACGACGGGCTTCCTTCAACGCCGGATCATAGTAGGCGTTCATATTGTCGAGGCCGATAACATCGCGGCCGTCTCGCATGAGACGCTTCGCGACGTGGAAGCCGATGAAGCCCGCGGCTCCAGTCACGAGAATCGGGCCGTCAGCCATTGCGCGCGCCCCGCGTCGGTTTTTTCGCCGTTACAGCCGCCACAGTTCGATCCCCTCGGGCTTTTGCTCGCGATCGAGCTTTGCCTTCACGTCGAGCACGATACCTCGACGGTCCTTGAGCAATTTGGCGACCAACGGCCACCCTCCGGCCAAATAGTCCTTGTGGGCAACCGCCAGAATTACCGCGTCTGCCGGCTGCAACGCTTCAAGCGGGGTTAACTTAATACCGTATTCGTGAGCCGTCTCCTCCGATGAAGCGATCGGATCAGCAATTTGAACGCCCACGCCAACCCGCTGAAGTTCGCGCGCGATGTCGATTACTTTCGAATTGCGGATATCCGGAACATTTTCCTTGAAGGTCATGCCCAGAATCGTCACAGTCGGATTCGCACGGCCACTGTGCAGCAGCGCATGCATGCATTCGCGCGCCACACGTTCGCCCATGCTGTCATTGATGCGACGTCCTGCGAGAATGATTTCCGGATGGTAGCCGGCTTTTTCGGCACGGAACGTCAGGTAGTACGGGTCAACACCGATACAGTGCCCGCCGACCAGACCCGGCTGGAAATTCAGGAAATTCCATTTCGTCGAGGCCGCGGCGAGTACGTCGCCGGTATCGATGCCGAGCTGATGAAAAATCGCCGACAGTTCATTCATAAACGCAATGTTGAGATCGCGCTGTGTATTTTCGATGACCTTGGCGGCTTCGGCAACCTTGATTGACGGAGCGCGGTGAACGCCAGCCTTCACCACCGAGCCATAGACGTCTGCGACAATATCGAGCGTACGCGCGTCCTGTGCAGACACAACTTTGATGATGTTTTCGAAACGGTGTTGCTGGTCACCCGGATTGATCCGTTCGGGCGAGTAGCCGACGGTGAAATCACGGCCGCCAGCAAGTCCCGACATCTTCTCCAGCACTGGCAGACATTCTTCCTCGATCGTCCCGGGATACACAGTTGATTCGTAAACCACGATGTCACCCCGTTTAAGCACTTTGCCCACAGTGTCAGAGGCAGACAGGACGGCACTGAGATCCGGCCGGCGGGCACCGTCGATCGGCGTCGGAACCGTCACGATGTAAAAATCCGCTTCCGCCAGCCGCGACGGCTCATGATCGAAAGTCAGAGTTGCTTGCTTGAGGTCGGTGGCCGCAACCTCCAGCGTCCGGTCATGGCCGCCACACAATTCGTCCACGCGCCTGCGGTCGATATCGAAACCAATCACCGGCACTCCCGACCGCGCAAAAGCAACCGCGACAGGCAAGCCGACATATCCAAGGCCGATGACGGCGATCTTTCGTTGATGTTGCAATCGAGGTTCCCGCTCCAGGCGCGCCTGTTTAACCGGATCGCGGTCTCGGCGCCAATGGATTTCGCTCTACCAAAACGCAATCGTGTTGATGGCCGTTTTGACTATCGTTTGCGACCGAGCAGACGGTCATAAAGTGCAACGATGTTCGCTCCGACCCGCTCCGCAGAGTATTCGCTTTCGACCAAGCGTCGCCCAGCCTCTCCGAATTTGCGTCGCAGATTTTGATCGTTTGCCAACCGGGCGATTGCGTCAGCGAGCGCGTCGGCATTGTCGGGAGGCACAAGAAGCGCGTTCATGCCCTGACGTGCGATTTCGCGACAGCCGGGCACGTCGGTGGCGACGATGGGCCGGCCAAAAGCGGCCGCCTCCAATAAGCTTTTGGGCAAACCTTCACGACGCGAGGGTAGAACTGCGATGTGCGCAGCTTCCCAAACTTTGCCGATATCCGATACCTGGCCGAGCACCTCGATCCCCGGCCGGCGCGACCATTCCCTGATTTCTTCCATTGGAATTGAAACCGGGTTGGCGGGGTCCGGCTCGCCTGCGATCAGCAGACGCACCGGCTGGCCTCGGCGCGCGAGAATTTCATGCGCATTGATGAGGGTACGAACGCCCTTGTCATC
>WNFM01002001.1_pt1 | contig 21791 bp, 16 predicted proteins | sample 5400271 | NCBI WGS metagenome assembly WNFM01 (sample SAMN13153352, study PRJNA577476) | soil metagenome | isolation source: 60 cm saprolite on Douglas fir-dominated hillslope | place: USA:California | collected 2013-09-17
CCTAAACACTTTTTAACGCCTAAAAGCGGCGCTGAGCCGATATACTATCCGGTTTCCGCCACTCACAGTCTCATATCTGGAACCACAGAGGGGATTCCCACGTATCTTCAATGCATGACGGTGACGGAACGGGCAATTTACAGTCTCTATAAGTTACACAAAAGCTTGGTGAGCAAATCGGGAGAAGAAGAATGTCTGTAGCTTTTATCCGCAGTGATTTCGTAAGGAAAGTTGTTTCTGGAATCTGCCTGTTCGCCTTCCCGCTGGCGGCGCAACAGGCGAACACGTCGTTGACTGTGGAACCGGCGCCGGCGCAGAGTGGAACGCAGCCGGGAGCTCCCGCGCCCAACGCGCCTGAGCCAAAGAAGCTTCCCCAGCCCACGCATGTGGATTATTCCCAGCCGACGCCGCTGTTGCCCAATCCCTTTGCGCGATATGTACCGCGGGAAGTCCCGCCGCCGGCGTTCACTAATGCGCCCAAAATCGAACAGCTCATCCAGAATGGCAAGCTGTTGCTATCAATGAATGACGCGATCGCCATCGCGCTGACGGACAACCTGGATATCGCGGTCGCGCGGTATAACTTGCCCATCGCGGATACTGACATTCTGCGCACGAAAGCCGGCCAGTCGTTTCTCGGGACCAATACCGGCGTTGTCCAGAACACACCCGGAGGCGGCGTAGGCGGCGTGGGGTCCGGAGTTACGGGCGCCGGCGCAGGCGGAACAACGGCTGGCGCGGGGGGCGCTGGCGTAGGAGCGGGCGGATTTGTCGGCAGCACCAGCGGAGCTGGTCCGCAGCCTGATAGCTTCGATCCTGTTTTGAGCGGAACGCTCAGTTTTGAGCGCGCGATATTTCCTCTGTCGAACTCGGTAACGGCCGGTACTAACGTTCTGAACCAGAATACGACCACCGGCGACATCAGTTACTTCCAGGGCTTCGCTCCTGGCACCACTCTGAGCGTAGGCTTCAATAACCAGCGTTTCACCTCCAACAGTCCACGCTCCTCGACCAACCCGAACCTGCAATCCAATTTCAAGGCCCAGATCAGGCAGCACTTGTTGCAGGGGTTTGGCGTTTCACTCAATACCCGTTTGATCCGGCAGGCGAAGAACAACAAGAAGATCACGGAAGAAGGTTTCCGGCAGCAGATTATCGTTACCGTAAGCCAGATCCAGAACATCTATTGGGACCTGGTCAATGCCTACGAAGACTTCAAAGTGAAGGAGCGTTCGCTCGCGTTGGCGCAAAAGACCTTGTCCGATAATCAGAAGCAAGTGGAGATCGGGACCCTGGCGCCGCTCGACGTGGTACGGGCCCAGAGCACCGTGGCCACTGCGGAGCAGGACCTGATCATCTCCAAAACCAATCTTCAGTTGCAGCAACTGGTGATAAAGAATGCTCTCACCCGTAGCCTGTCTGGCAATTCCGCTGTCGTGCAAGCTGAGGTCATTCCAACGGATACCATCCAGATTCCAGCGACGGAGAACCTGCCTCAAGTCGACGAAATGATTCAACAGGCCCTGGCGCATCGCCCGGACTATAACCAGCAAAAAATCAATTTGCTGAACAGCGAAATCAACATCAAAGGCACCAACAACGGATTGTTGCCGATTGTCGACCTGGTTGGTTTTTACGGTGCATCTTCTATCGCCGGACTGCAGAACCCTCTTGGGACGTGCGCTGCGGGCCAGAATCCTGCCACTACCGGTTGTCTCCCGCCCGGCAGTATTTCTCCCACGGGATTTGGAGATGCCTTCGGCAATCTTTTCAATTCCAGCGCGCCGGACAAGGGCGTCGCCATTAATATCCAGATTCCTCTGGGCAATCGCGCCGCGCAAGCCACGCAGATTCGCTCCCGTCTGGAGAATCGCCAGTCTCAACTGGCTTTGAAATCACTGGAAAACCAGATTGCATTTACCGTCCGCAATGACGCTTTTACCGTGGAGCAGAACCGCGCTCGCGTGGCCGCGGCCCAGAAGGCCCGTGAACTTTCCGCCCAGACACTGGATGCCGAGCAGAAGAAATACAATCTCGGCGCTTCGACGTACCTCGCTGTGCTGCAGGACGAGCGCGACCTGGCTGCAGCCGAGTCTGCCCTGGTGGCCGCCATGACCAACTACGCCAAGTCTAAGGTGCAGTTGGATCGCGATACCGCACAGACACTGGAGCGCAACAACATCAAGCTGGACGAAGCCGTCACCGGCCAGATCAGCACGCAGCCCAATGTCCCCGGTGTCGTGCCCAACAAGACGGCGCTCCAGGAGACCAACACTCCCGCGCAGCAACCACCCAAATAAATAGATACTTTTCCACACACCATCCGGCCGGAGTGAGTCCGGCCGGTTTTAATTGATAAGAGAGAATTTCATTTTGTTAACCATGCCGGTGAAACTCTGGCATTCTGCGCTACTCTGATATATATTTCTTTTTCCCCCCAGGTATACAGATTCTCCCCGAATGGAGATGCTTGAATGTTTCATACCCGCGCCTTCACATGGCTCCTTGTTTTGGCTGCTGCTCTTTGTGCTGCAGGTAAAGATAAAGATAAGAATAAAGGCAATGACAAGCCGGAGGGATGGCTTCCTGTCACCCAACAGGATCTTGCTGTTAAAGACGTACCTAACGATCCCGGCGCCGATGCTATCCAGCTCTACATGAGCTATTACAAAGATGAGAATGCCAATTTCGTTGCGGTCTATAAACGCATCAAGGTCCTAAGGGAGGGCGCTCTCGCGCCGGGCAAAGCGCTCGTGGACGTTGAAATTCCCATCGAGCCGGGAGAATCGCTCAAGGAATTGGCGGCCAGGACCATCCATCCCGACCAGAGCATCGTTGAGTACACGGGAAAGCCCTTCGAGAAGGTTCTCATTAAAAAGCGTGGAGTGAAGCATGTGGCCAAATGTTTTACTCTGCCCGATGTAACTGTAGGGAGCATCATTGAATACCGCTATGTGACTTCATTGCCGCTCCGCGTGGTGGATCCGATCTCCACATGGCCCATTCAGCAGGACTTATTTACAGTGAAGGAGCATCTGCGTTTTCGCGCTTATCAGGGACTGGTGATCGAGCCGACCGAATGGAGCAACGTGGTCCGCAAATCCCAAGTAGCGTATTCCTACCTGAATCAGGTTGATTTAAAAGTGCCGGAGAAAAAAGAAGGCTATCTGATGGAGCTGGAGCTCGAAAATGTCCCTAAATTCGACTCCGAGGAATACATGCCGCCGGAAGACGATTTCAGGCCGGTGGTCTTGTTCTATTACGGCGGCAGGGAAATGTCGTCGCCGGAAAAGTTCTGGGAGGAATGGCAGAAGCTGATTACCGAGTATCTGGAGAAGTTTATCGGCAACTCGCGGGAAATCCACGATGCGGCGTTCCAGGCCATCGGCGGCGAGACCGATCCGGAAAAGAAGCTGCGCAAACTCTATGCGCGCGCCCAGCAGATCAGGAACCTCTCCTATGAACGCGAGCGTACCGAGCAGGAGCGGAAAGAAGAACATCTGAAGCGCAATATGACAGCGCAGGAAGTTCTTCAGCGTGGCTACGGCACACAAGGGGAGATCGATGCATTGTTCACTGCCATGGCCCGTGCCGCCGGATTTGAGGCCACAATGCTGGGGGTTTCCGATCGCAAAGAGCGCTCCTTCAACAAGCTGGTGCTCTGGCTGGGGCAGATCAGATCCAGCGCGGTGCTGGTGAAACTGGAGGGCAAGGAACTGTTCCTTTCCCCCGGGACCCGCTTTGCTCCTTTTGGGATGTTGCGCTGGAAAAATACCGCCACCAGCGCGCTGAAGTTCAGCAAGACAGGCGAGTTCATTACCACCCCGCAGCCGGAAAATTCCCCGATGAGCCGCACCGCACGGGTAAGCCTGGCCACGGATGGGTCTCTGAGCGGCGAAATCATTGTGGAATACAAAGGAGAAGACGCGCTGGAGCACCGTCTGGAAGCCCTGGATGAGGATGAAGCCGGACGGCGCCAGAGCCTGGAAGATGAAGTGAAAACTTGGTTGCCCGGAAATACAATCGTCAAGCTGCAAAGCTCGCAAGGCTGGGAATCGGCGGATCTGTCCCTGGTGGCGCAGTTTAAGGTTCAAATTCCCGGGTTTGCTTCTTTCACAGGAAAACGAATGATGGCTCCGGCCTTTTTCTTTCCCACCTTGCAGAAAAACATGTTCACAAGCCACCTGCGCCACTATCCCATCATCTTTCCCTATCCATTTACTGAGGCCGACGAGCTTTATTTAGAATTGCCGGAAGGCTACACGCTGGAAGAACCGCCCTATCGTCGCAAAGCCGGGCTCTCTTACGCCGGATATGAGATTTCCACTGTTCTAGAGGAACGCCGGCTCGTCACCAGACGTAAACTGCGCTTTGATGGACTGCAATTTCCCTCGGACAATTACGAGGAGCTGAAGAACTTCTTCACCGTGGTGCAAAAAGGAGACAGCGGACAGGCAGTCCTCCGTGCAGGAGGAGCGGAAAAAGCGCAGGGACCAAATTGACGGCCGGCTTCCGGGCGATAGGACGGTGGCGAATTTCGTGGACGCCGCCTTGCGGGCCGCTGCTAATCTCGGTCCGAGTGAGGATCATCCATAACTAATGTCATGCCGCTGCTCTCTTATTTTCTCCGCTCTTCTTTTATGCGCTCCGTTGTCCTTTGCGCAGAAGGAAGACTGGCTTCCCATCACGCAGCAGGACATACGCATTAAAGAGGTCCCTGGCATCCCTGGTGCGGATGCCATCCAGCTCTACTATGCCGACTACATTGACGACCAGGAGCAGACTGAGTTTTTCTACCGTCGCATCAAGGTGCTGAACGATAAGGGTAATCGTTTTGCTGACGTTGAAGTCCTGGTGCCGCCGGAAGGTTCGATCAGCGGATTAAAGGCCCGGACTGTTCATCCCGATGGCAAGATCATTGAGTTTGCCGGCAAGCCTTATCAGAAGACGTTGCTCAAAGGGCGCGGGATCAAGGTCCTGGCCAGGACATTCACCATGCCTGACGTGACTGTGGGCAGCATTATTGAATACAAATACAAAATAGACTCGCCGGGTGTTTTTACTGATAACTACTGGACCATCCAGCACGAGCTTTACACGGTGAAAGAAAGCTTTCGCATGAAGCCTTTCGGGGGTTTGCTGGAAGGTTTTGAGAAAGGCCATCAGGTGGCGGCGCTGTCTTCGCGCATGCCCAACAATCTGAAGCCGCGACAGAAGGGCAGTGGATACGAACTGGAAGTGGAAAACATGCCTCCGTTCGAATCCGAGAATTACATGCCGCCGGAAGACGATTACAAGCCACAAGTGCGGTTTTTCTATGGTGGCTCTGAAATTGCCAGCGCGGACAAGTTTTGGCGGGACGCCGGCCGGCGCTGGAATGATCAAGCCGAACGATTCATCGGCAAGCGGCGCGAAATCGCAGGCGAAGCCTTGCGAGTCATCGGCGGCGAGACGGATGCGATCAAGAAACTGCGCAAGCTCTATGCCCGGGCGCAGCAGATAAGGAACCTGAGTTATGAACGGGAACGCACAGCCCAGGAAGACAAAAAAGAAAACCTGAAGGCCAATCAGAACGCCGGCGACGTGCTGATCCAGGGTTACGGCGACCGGGACGATATCGGCCGCTTCTTTGTGGCTTTGGCGCGGGGAGCTGGTTTTGAGGCAAGCCTGCTGCACGTGAGCAATCGAAAGGAAAGGTTTTTTGATCGCGGACTTTTATCCGCGCGGCAGCTCGCTGAAGAGATTGCCGGCGTCCATCAGGATGGCCAGGACATTTTTCTCGATCCGGGCACTCGCTTCTGCCCTTTTGGGTTTGTGCGCTGGATGCATACTTCATCCATGGCACTGAAGCTCGATAAGGATGGTGGGTCCTTCATCAAAGTTCCTGCCGCAGGTTATGACAAGGCCATGGTTCGCCGGTCGGCGGAGATGGTCCTGGACGCGGCGGGCGCCCTTAAAGGGACCATCAGCGCAAGATTCGAAGGCGGTGAAGCCCTTGAGCGCCGCCTGGATGCTTTGGCCACCGATGTAGCCGGGCGCACAGAAGAGCTGGAAGACGAGGCCAAAGGCTGGCTTCCCCCCGGCGCGTTAGTGAAACTCATCAAGTCTGAGGGCTGGGAGGAAAGCGAGGGACCTCTCATTGCCACCTTTGCGGTGGAGTTGCCCGCATACGCGGTGGCGGCGGGGAAGAAGTTGCTGGTGCCTGCCTATGCTTTTCAGGCCAGGCAGATGGACGCCTTCAAACAGACGGACCGCAAGTTTCCGGTGTACTTCCCTTATGCGTTTGGAGAATCTGATACGGTTGCTATTAAGATTCCGGCAGGTTATGTAGTTGAAACCGTTCCCACACAACAAGAATCTAGCCTGGCCTATGCCACCTATCTGAATGACACGGCATTTGATGGCAAGCTGTTGGTGACGCATAGGGTCTTGCAGGTCAATGGCATCTTTTTCCGCCGGGAGATATACCCTGAAATAAGGGACTTTTTTCAAAAAATAGGGGCCGGCGACGAGCAACAAACGGTATTTCGGGAGGAAGGCACTTCAGGGAAGGTTGCTCCTGGTGTCGGGGGCAGGCGGTAACGTCCTTAACTTTGTCCTATTGTTTTCAAATAGCAACATAAAGGAGCTCTGGTCAAAGTATCGATTTTGGTGTATATCTTCATTTCCCCCAGGAAGCTACGCAGGAAGGAATCCACAAGTCCCTTATGAGGTATGTCGATGAGACACGTTAGAAAGCTCCTGCCACTTCTGTGCCTGTTCAGTTCCCTGGCTGCCTTTGCGCAGAAGGAAGACTGGTTACCCATAACGCCGCAAGACCTGCAATATAAGGAAGTTCCGGGCAACAAGGGAGAGTCGGCGGTGCGGCTCTACTATGCGCAGTACATCAATGACAACACCGCTTCCTGTTTTTTTTACGAGCGCATCAAGATCCTGAATGAAAAGGCGCTCAACCCTGACGTTCGGGGCAAGACCTACGCCGATGTAGAGATTCCCATTCTCACGATCGGCGACTTTGTGGAGGACATAACCGACCTCAAGGCGCGCACCATCAAGCCCGATGGATCCATTGTTGAGTTCACCGGCAAGCCATTTGAAAAGGTGGTTTTTAAGGGCAGAGGGAACAAACTTTCAGTTAAAGCTTTTAGCATGCCGGAAGCCAGGGTAGGCAGCATCATCGAGTACAAGTATCGGGCCACGCTGACCTTGCCGGCATACACATTTCTTAAGATTCCCGTGCGGGATGCGTGGGACATCCAAAGCGAACTTTTCACGGTGAAAGAGAGCCTTTACTACCAGCCGAATGTTGGAGCCACTTACCAGAGCCCTAGCAGGCCGATGCTGGAATACGGCGGGGAGCGCATCAGCCACGTGACCCTCAACCTGAAAGAAAGGCCCCGTGAGAGAGGCAGTGATTCCGAACTGGAGTTGACGAACATTCCTCCTTTTGAGTCCGAGGATTTCATGCCCCCGGAGAATAACTTCAAGCCCAGCGTCATCTTTTTTACTGGCAGCAAGGGAAAAGTAGATGTGGACAAGGAGTGGCTTGAAATCGGGAAGGCATTTTACGAATCGTACGAGAGATACATGGCGGCGAATAAAGGTGTAAAAGAGGCAGCCATGCAGGCCATCGGCGGAGAGAACGAGCCCGGAATGAAGCTGCGCAAAGTGTATGAACGAGTTCAGCAGTTGAGGAACTTTAGCTTTGAGCGAAGCCGTACCAGGGAAGAGCGCAAGGCGGAAAACATACAAAAGAACACTGGCGTAGGCGACGTGCTGGCCCATGGCTACGGCACCAACGAGGAAATTACACTGCTGTTTGTGGCCATGGCCCGTGCCGCGGGCTTTGATGCGTCTCCCGTCATGGTCTCCGACCGCAAGCGCCGCTTCTTTGTCAGAGAGTGGACATCGTGGCTGCAAATTGACAACTTGATTGCCGCCGTCAACCTCAATGGCAACGACGTTTTTCTGGAGCCCGGCACCCGTTTTTGTCCTTATGGATTCCTGCGCTGGAACCATACGGCCATTGAGGCCCTGAAACTCGATAGAAAAGGCCGGGCCTTTGTGAAGGCGCCCTCGCTCAGCTACGACAAATCGATCACCAAGCGAACGGCGGATATGGCCCTGGGCGAAGACGGCACCCTGAAAGGGAATGTCATCCTCGAATTCAAAGGCGCCGAAGCGCTGGAACACCGCCTGGATGCGATTGACCGCGATGAAGCTGGACGCAAGAAAGACCTGGAAGATGAACTCAAACAATGGCTTCCCACAGGCGCAATCGTGAAGATGGCCCTGGCCCAGGGATGGGAAGATGCTGACGCTCCGCTGGTGGCCCGCTTCGATGTTGAACTGCCGAACTACGCTACCCTGGCCGGCAAACGGCTCCTGATACCTGCTTTTCTCTTTCAGTTGAAGCAGAACCAGGCTTTCGCGCATGGCCAGCGCAAGTATCCGGTGTATTTCCCCTATCCTTTTACCGACAATGATGCTGTGACCATTAAGGTGCCCGCTGGGTTCATGCTCGAAAACATGCCCCCAGCGCAGGATGCCAAGCTGCCTTACGCCCGATACCAGAACGTGAGCCAGTTTGACGGCATTCAGTTGCTCACCCAGCGGCAACTGGCCTTCAACGGAATCTTTTTTCCGGTGGACAAATATTCGGAATTAAAGTCTTTCTTTGGTAAAGTCCAGGCCGGCGATGAACAGCAAGCCGTACTGCATGCAGGAGGCAGCACCAGTGCTCAAAAAAGCAATTAGCGCAGCTTTTCTCTTTGGTCTTATTACATTCTTCTCCCCGATGGTCCAAGCCGAAGTCCCGGAATGGTTGCGTGCCCTGGCGAAACAGCCGGCTAAGACCTATGCGGATGATGTGAACGCAGTTGTCTTGCTGGATGACCAGGTCACGACTGTGAAAGACAACGGCGATCTCGTGCGCCGTGGCCGGCGTGTGGTAAGAATCCTGCGGCCTGAGGGCAGAGACGAGGCCGCCTATTGGGTCCACTACAATGGTGATTCCAAGGTGAACTATCTTCACGGTTGGAGCATTACCAGCAAAGGCCAGGAGTACGAAACCAAGTCGGGAGACGTCTCCGAGCATAGCGTGAGCACCTACGAAGTCTACTCAGATGCCAAAATCAAGGCCTTGCGCGTGCCGGGAGCGGACGTGGGCACGGTGGTGGGCTTTGAGTACGAACAGCAGCAGCGTCCTTACGTTTTTCAGGACTCCTGGATGTTCCAGCAGTCGGAGCCCGTGGAGCAGTCCCATTACGAACTCCACCTGGCTGCCGGATGGCGATTCAAGTCAGACTGGATGAACCACAAAGAAGAGAAGCCAACTGAAGACAATGGCGCCATCCAGTGGCAACTATCGAATATTCCCCGGATAGAAGATGAGCCTCACAGGCCGCCCACCAGGGGGCTTGCAGGCGGCGTCGTGTTCACTTTTTTCAATGAAAAGACTCCGTCCAAGAGTTACCGGAACTGGTCAGATCTTGGTACCTGGTTCACGCAGCTTTCCTCCAGCGTGAGAGATGCAAGTCCAGCTTTGTCGCAGAAAGTACAGGAACTGGCGCCCTCCAGCCTGCCCATCATGCAGAGGGTCAAAGCACTGGCTAACTTCGCACAGCACGATGTTCGCTATGTCGCGGTCGAGGTGGGGGTTGGCGGATATCGCCCACACACCGCAGCCGATATCTTTAATCACCGCTACGGTGACTGCAAGGATAAGGCCACGGTACTCAGCTCCATGCTGGCGCAGATCGGCGTGAAATCGTATTACATCATCGTGAACGCCACCCGCGGGGTGGTAACCAAGGATTCGCCCGCCAGTCCGGGCGGTTTTAACCACATGATTCTGGCGATAGCCCTGCCTGAGGCCAGCTACTCCAAGCCGTTGCCCGCCATGTACGAGCATCCCAAGCTCGGGCATCTGCTGATCTTTGATCCCACCAATGATTTCGTGCCTTTTGGGCAGATCCCTCCCTACGAGCAGGACAATTATGGGCTGCTGGTTGGCGAGCAGGGCGGCGAGCTGATCCACATGCCGCTGAGTCCCCCGGAAGCAAACGGGATTACTCGTAATGCCAAACTGAAGCTTTTGCCCGATGGCACGTTGCAGGGCGAAATCGAGGAAAGATATACAGGCTTCAATGCCATGCTGGGCAGGGCATTCCTTCAGAATGAGAGTGAAACCGATCGCAAGAAGATCATCGAGCGCCTGGTAGGCAATTCTCTCAGCAACTTCCAACTCGATCATTATGAGCTGGTCAATGCCTCAGACATAGATCAGGATCTAATCATCCGGTTTAACTTTAGCGCGGCACACTATGCCAAGAATGCCGGATCCATGCTCCTGGTTCGTCCGCGCGTGATTGGTGAGATGGCTGGGGCATGGGACCCCAACAAGCCGCGTCATTACGCTTACGATTTCCGCGCGCCATTCTTGAATCGCGACAGCATGGAAATTTCGCTGCCGGAAGGCTTCCAGGTGGATGAACTGCCGGAGCCGGCCAAGGCTTCCTTCCCCTTTGCCCAGTACGTCAGCAAAACGGAGAACTCGGGCAGCGTCCTGAAATACACGCGGGAGTACAAGATCAATACCACCCAGGTATCCATGGACCAGATCGAGCAATTGAAAAAGCTTTTCGGCCAAATCAACCTCGATGAGAAGAATATGGCGGTGCTGAAGAAGTCGAATTAACAAATTACAAGGTTAATTACGAACTGGCAGCCCTTGCGGCTGCCAGTTTTCTTGAACGCCTTCTTCCATGGCTCGGGGTCTTTTGCCGCGCCCGTTCACGCGTTCCTCCTTGCCCTGCCTTTTCCGCATCTTCTATGATGAGAGCAGGAACACTCTATGGCAGATCACGTGAACAAAAAGAAAGACCAGAGCGGCATTGCGGAAAGTCCCATTGCTGAGGTCTTTGAAGGCCGGCACCCAGCGGAGTCGGAAAAACACTGGGCTGAAACCACGCTCGCCAAAACACTGGAAAAGGCGCCGGAGAAGCCCATCGGCGTGCCCACTGGCGTAAATCTGGACGACAACGGCCACGCCCAATTTACCACCATCAGCGGTGTTCCCATCCGGCGGCTTTATACCCAGGCCGATCTGCCTGAAGACTGGAACTACGAAAAATATCTTGGCTATCCCGGCCAGCCGCCCTATACCCGCGGCATTCACTCCAGCGGCTACCGCGGCCGGCTCTGGACCATGCGCCAGTTCTCCGGCTTTGCTTCGCCGGAAGAAACCAACGAGCGCTATAAGTATCTGCTGGCACACGGGGGCGGCGGTCTGTCTGTGGCGTTCGATCTGCCAACGTTGATGGGTTATGACTCCGACCATCCCGCCAGTGAAGGCGAGGTCGGCAAGTGCGGCGTGGCCATTGATTCCCTTGAAGACATGGAAATTCTTTTCAACGGAATCGATCTTGAGAAAACCACGGTTTCCATGACCATCAATTCGCCGGCGTCTGTTCTATGGGCCATGTATCTGGTGGTGGCGGAAAAACAGGGCGGCGACTGGAAGAAGATTTCCGGCACCCTGCAGAACGACATTCTCAAGGAATACATCGCGCAGAAGGAATATATTTATCCGCCCGCGCCTTCCATGCGTCTGGTGATCGATACTTTTGAGTTCGGCGCCAAGTTCACGCCCAAATTCAATTCCATTTCCATCAGCGGCTATCACATCCGTGAAGCCGGCTCTACCGCTCTGCAGGAACTGGCCTTCACCATCTATGACGGCGTGGAATACGTGGAGTGGGCGCGCCGTCGCGGCCTTGACGTGGACGACTTCGGCCCCCGCCTGAGCTTCTTCTTTAATTCGCATAGCGACTTCTTTGAAGAGATCGCCAAATTCCGCGCCGCGCGCAAAATCTGGTATCGGCTGATGAAAGACCGCTTCACTGCCAAGCAAGAGCGCACACGGCTGATGCGCTTCCATACGCAGACCGCAGGGGTCTCGCTCACGGCGCAGCAGCCCATGAACAACATTGCCCGCGTGGCCATACAGGCTCTGGCTGCGGTGCTGGGCGGAACGCAGTCATTGCATACTGACTCATACGACGAAGCGCTGGCGTTGCCCACGCAGGAAGCGGCGCGTATCGCGCTGCGCACACAGCAGATCATCGCATACGAATCTGGCGTGGCCCAGACCGTGGACCCGCTGGCCGGCTCTTACTTCCTGGAAAAGCTGACGCTCGATATGGAAAAAGGCACGTTCGATTACTTTGAGCGGCTCGATGCCATGGGTGGCATGGTCAAGGCCATTGAAAACGGCTTCCCGCAGAAAGAAGTTGCCGAAGCCTCATATCAGTATCAGCGCGCGGTAGAGGCCAAAGAGAAGATCGTAGTCGGCGTAAATGATTTTGTGATTGAAGAAAAGCAGATGGACACGCTCTATATTGACGAGTCCGTTGCCCGCCACCAGACCGAAAAACTCAATGCGCTACGTGCCCGCCGCAACAATGAAGAAGTCCGCCGCAAGCTGGACGCCCTGAAACAGGCCGCTGCCCAGGAGCCGGTCGTCCGCTCCGACGGCCGCATCAGTGACGCCAACACCATGCCCTTCATCATCGATTGCGTAAGGGCTTATGCTACAGTCGGCGAGATCTGCCAGGCCCTGCGCGAAGTCTATGGGACCTATGAAGAAGTGAGCATCACCTAGAACGCCGGTATCGCCGCGTGATTTCGGCGATTCCCATACAGCGCCCATTGCTCCGCTCCTGCTATCTTTTCCAGCCAACGGGCTTGCGCCAGCAAGGCTTCAAATTCCGGGAAGCGATAGGCGATGTACACGGGTCGAGGCTCCTGTTCAACCGACCTGCGCAGGTTTTCCAGCACTCGTGCGAACGTCGGCTCAGAAAACGGATTGAACAGATACACCACCAGAGGCTCTAAAGGAAACTGAAAGTCCCGCGCATCCTGGCACAGCGATTCGATTTGCCGGCATTGCCGGCATTGCCGGCGGTCGTTTGAATACTTGGCGATATTTTTCTGCGCTGCGTGATGCAGCTCCGGCATAAACTCCACGCCGATAATTTTCTGGAACAGGTAATCAGAAGCCATCAAAAGAGCGCGGCCCTTGCCTGCGCCCAGGTCAATGAAAGTGAATTTTGATAAATCGATGGGCATAGCCTGCATGATCTGCTCAAACAGCCAGGGCTCACTGGCGAAGTAAGGACGCGCTGTAAGGCCTGTGAAGAACTGCGTGCGGAAACTGACACTCGAGCGCGTGGTATCGACGGAGCGTTCCCAGTCGTAATCCAGGTCACCGAAGCGGGCCTTGCGGCGCGATGGCAGCATCTCGAGCAGAGCGTCCCATGTCGCTCCCGCCAGCTCCAGCAAGTGTCGCGGCAGGCCAAAGTAGCGCACGCTCTCCCGCCATTGCCGGGCAAAGCTCCAGCGGGACGAGGCGCCCGTGCCCGAGGCATCGGACGGGCGGCTTAGGTTAGAATCAGCATCATCCATGAAAAAGGCCCTTGACCACCTCAAGAAATCCGATGCAATCCTCGCCTCTATTATTGTCCGTGTTGGCCCCTGCAAAATGGCTTATCGTGAACCCACGTTTGAAATGCTGGCGCGGGCCATCGTCTTCCAGCAATTGAGCACCAAGGCGGCGCGGACCATCTATGGTCGCCTGGAAGAAGCTGCCGGCGGCGCGCTGACCCCTGAATCCATCCAGAACCTGAGCGTAGGCGAGATGCGCCGGGCCGGCTTGTCGCGGCAGAAACTGGGCTACATCCGCGATCTGGCCGAGCACGCGTTGAGCGGCAAAGTCGATTTTGCGCTTCTACCCGCCATGAGCGACGAAGAGGTGATCGCAACCCTGACCGATATCAAAGGCATCGGCGTATGGACCGCGCACATGTTTCTGCTGTTTTCCCTGCGCCGGCCGAACGTGTTGCCCATCGGGGATTTGGGCGTGCGCATGGCGATCCAGCGTGCCTACAGGAAGCGCAAGATGCCTACGCCCAAGCAGGTTGAGCAGATCGCCAAGGGCTGGCATCCATATTGCAGTTATGCGGCATGGTATCTGTGGCGAAGTCTGGAGCTGCCAAAGGTGGAAAAACCTACCACGGAGGCACGGAGACACGGAGGAAAGCAGTCCCCGAAGTCTCGAGCGAAGAGAGAGATCCCTACTCGACCCAAGAGCAAGGCGGCGTCAGCCGACTAAATACACGGCCTATTCGGAAATAAGATTGCCTAAATCGAGCGCACCATTTTCATAGGGAGCCTTGCCGCGCTCGGGATTTCAGAAAAATCAGCTCTCCGTGCCTCCGTGTCTCCGTGGTAGGTTTTGCTGTTCTGATAAAATCGGGTGCCAGATGGCTGCTGACCGCAAAATCCGCGTACTTGTCGCCAAGCCCGGTCTGGATGGCCATGATCGCGGCGCCAAGGTGATTGCCCGCGCGCTGCGCGACGCCGGCATGGAAGTCATCTATACCGGACTGCGGCAGACCCCGGAGATGATTGTGAGCTCCGCATTGCAGGAAGACGTTGACGTGATCGGCTTGTCGATCCTTTCCGGGGCGCACAACGCCATTGTCCCCAGGGTCTCAGAGTTGCTTCGCCAAAACAAAATGGATGAGGTGCTCTTTCTCATCGGCGGGATCATCCCGGAGCAGGATTTTGATTTCCTGAAGAAAGCCGGAGTAAGCGGCATCTTCAATCCGGGCACGCCGATGGATCAGATCGCCGAATTCATCCGCAAGAACGTGAAGCCACGCGGCGTAATTACCGCATAAGAAGGCCTGCTGCTCCGCCCCAGGCCTCGCCTGGATACCTCTTTCAACCAGTATTTCCCGTTTGTGTTATTCGTGGCTTTTCATTTCGGTTTTTCCCGCCAAACCCATATACTTGAGCTTTACCAACCGCATGACCACGCTTGACCAGATTCTCGCCGCCACGCGCGAGCGCGTTGCCCGCGCCAAACAGCCGGCAGCGATGCGTCCGCTGGAGAAGGCCGCCGCGGGGCATACGCCGCGCGGTTTTCGCAAGCGGCTGGCCGCCATGGCACAGCTTGGGCCCGCGGTGATTGGAGAGCTGAAGAAGGCTTCGCCGTCAAAAGGGACCATTCGCGGGACTTTCCCCGTGGGAGTTCTGGCCAACCAGCTTGCGCGCGCCGGAGCTTCGGCGCTTTCCGTTCTCACCGACGAAGAATTCTTTCAGGGATCGCTGGCCAACTTGCTGGAAGCATCAGCCGCCACCGAGCTGCCGTGCCTGCGCAAGGACTTCATCATCGACGAATTCCAGATCACTGAGGCCCGGGCCCACCATGCCGATGCCATATTACTTATTCTGGCGGCGATGGATGATGCCACGTTCCGCCGTCTGCTGGACTATGCGCGCGCGCTGGACCTCGACGCCCTATGTGAAGTCCATGACGAAGAGGAGTTGAAGCGCGCCATCGAAGGCGGAGCTGACATCGTGGGCGTGAACAGCCGCAACCTGAAGACGTTTCAGGTGAGCCTAGATACGGTGCTTGATCTGGCTGGCAGCATTCCCAATCACATTTTGCGCGTGGCCGAGAGCGGAATTGACAGCGGCGCGGAGATTCGCGAGCTTCACAGCGCGGGGTACCAGGCGTTCCTTATTGGCGAGGCGCTGATGCGGGCCGAAGATCCGGGGCAGAAATTGCAGCAGCTCTTGCAGGAAGCAGGGTGGTATTCCCCTTCACCTTCGGCTTCTCCCAATTGGCGTGGCACCGTCCAGTAAGAGGCCAAAGCAACTTTCCCCAAAAATTGCATGCATACCTGGATCAAAATCTGCGGGACCACCTGCGTTGAAGACGCGCTCAAATCGATTGAAGCCGGCGCCGACGCGCTGGGCTTTATCTTTGCGCCCAGCAAACGGCGGGTTACGCCGGAACAGGCGCAGCAGATCATTCGGGAGCTGCCGCGCGAGGTGGAGCGGATTGGCGTAATTAACCGGAATACAGATGCATGGCGAGGAGTTTCCTCCCGAGGTTTACGCCTACCTGCCCAAGAGTCGCCGGGACGCGATGCGGAAAATCAAGACGCTTCAAGTGCGAGGTGGCCTGCAGCTTAAAGTCGACGGCTACGCCGACGCGCCAGGCGCAGTGGACGCATGGCTGCTCGATTCCGGAGCGGGCAGCGGAAAAACCTTTGACTGGCAGGCCACGCGGGCACAAATAGGCGAGCGGCAGGAGCGATTCATTATGGCCGGCGGACTCACGCCAGAGAATGTCGGGGATGCCATGAGCGCTTTTAAACCTTGGGGGGTGGACGTGGTAACTGGCGTGGAGCGGGAACCCGGTCGGAAAGATCCGGAGAAGCTGAAAGCATTTATCGCGGCAGTGCGGAGGGCGGAACAAGTATGAGCGGAAGCGGTTTGAGAAAAGACACTTTAAGAAAAGAGAAGACTGTAGTCGGCCGCTTTGGTCCTTACGGTGGCCGGTACGTTCCAGAGACGCTGATGGCGGCGCTGGAAGAACTGGAGCGCGAGTACAAGAAGGCGCGGCGAGACAAGAAGTTTCGCGCCGAGTTCGCAAGGCTGCTGAAGGAATATGCGGGCCGTCCCACGGCGCTTTTTCATGCCCGCCGGCTGACGAAAGAGCTGGGCGGAGCCAAAATCTATCTCAAGCGCGAAGACCTGCTGCACACTGGTGCGCACAAGATCAACAACTGCCTTGGGCAGGCCCTGCTGGCGCTGCGGATGGGCAAGAAACGGATCATCGCGGAGACAGGCGCCGGACAGCACGGCGTGGCCACCGCCACCGTCTGTGCGCTCTTCGGCCTTCAGTGCGTGGTTTATATGGGCACTGAAGACATGCGCCGCCAGGAATTGAATGTCTTCCGCATGCGCTTGCTGGGGGCCGAAGTACGTGGCGTGGAATCAGGATCGCGCACGCTCAAAGACGCCATCAATGAGGCCATGCGCGACTGGGTAACCAATGTCCGCGACACGCATTATCTGCTGGGCAGTGTGCTGGGCGCGCACCCGTATCCCACCATGGTGCGCGACTTTCATTCGGTGATCGGCCGTGAGGCGCGGGCCCAAATCCTGAAAGCCGAAGGCAAGCTGCCCACCGCCATCATTGCTTGTGTGGGTGGCGGTTCGAATGCGATCGGCATCTTCCATGAATTTCTGAAAGACAAGCGCGTAAAGCTGATCGGCGTTGAGGCCGGCGGGCGCGGGCCGGAACTGGGCGAGCACGCTGCACGCTTCCGCGGCGGACTGCCGGGCGTGCTGCAAGGCACGTTCTCTTACGTCTTGCAGGACGCGCATGGCCAGATTGCGCTGACGCATTCGATCTCGGCCGGGCTGGATTATCCGTCCATCGGACCAGAGCACGCTGCCCTGGCAGATTCAGGAAGAGCGGAGTACCTGGCAGCTTCTGACGAAGAAGCGCTTGAGGCTTGCACCCACCTTGCGCGGACCGAAGGCATCATCCCCGCGCTGGAGTCGGCACACGCTGTGGCGGAATGCATCAAGCGCGCGCCAAAGATGAAGAAATCGGACATTGTGATTGTGAACATTTCCGGGCGCGGCGACAAAGATATTGGGATTTTGCGGGAGAACTTAAAGATCGGGTGATCTGTTGATCGGGTCATCTGAAACCAAACCTACCACGGAGACACGGAGACACGGAGAAGACAAGAGATAAATATGGCTAACTCCAAAGAAACACAAAGTCATATTCAATTTGCAGTGAAGCCAGGCCTGGTTGCCTACGTTACCTGCGGCGATCCGAATCTCGCGGCCACGCGCGAGATCATTCTTGCTGCCTGCCGCGCCGGCGCCGACGTAATTGAACTGGGCGTACCGTTCAGCGATCCCGTGGCGGACGGGCCGGTCATCCAGCGGGCAAGCGAACGGGCGCTACGCAATGGCACGTCGCTTGAAGACGTGCTTGGACTGGCGCGGGAGATTCGCACGGAGTCTAGTGTGGGCCTGATCGTCTTTTCCTACCTGAATCCCGTGCTGCGTTTTGGGCTGGAACGTTTTTGCGCCGAAGCCGCCAAGGCCGGCGTTGACGGTGCGCTCATCACTGACCTGACGGTGGAAGAAGCGGCCGATTATCGCCGGTTGATGGCGGCCCACAACCTCGATACAGTTTTTCTAGCTGCTCCCACCAGCCCGGATAAGAGGCTGAAGGCAATCGCCGAAGCGTGCCGTGGTTTTGTCTATGCAGTTTCGCGGACCGGAATCACCGGTGCGCAGAAAGAACTGGCGGCCGACGCGAAGGACCTGGTGAAACGAGTTCGCAAATTTACCAAGCTGCCGGTAGCGGTAGGTTTTGGGATTTCAAATGCGGAGCAGTTCGCGCAGGTCGGCGAATTTGCGGATGCGGCCGTCGTCGGTAGCGCCATTGTCCAGGCGATCGAGCGGAATCCGGGCAGGGAAGCGCAGGCGGTGGCGGATCTGATCAAATCGATGAAAGGCGGCGCCGGGCGGCGCGCTTCCGCCCGCCGTTAATATCATTAAGCTACACATCAAAACTATTGATTTTGTAAGGTTTTAGTTCTTCCTGATATGCTATTCGTCAGGAACAATACTAGCCATGGATATTGCTGACTGGCGTAAAAAGATTGATGAGATGGACCGTCATCTGGTGGAACTGCTCAATCTGCGGGCGCAAGCGGCGCACGAGATTGGCAAGCTCAAGCGCAACACCAGCATGCCGATCTACGAGCCGGACCGGGAAAAGACGATCTTTGAAAACGTCTGCGGCGCCAACCGCGGGCCGCTGCCAGATAGCGAATTGCGGCAGGTGTACGAGCGGATCATCGACGTGATGCGCAACATACAGAAGAATGAAATTGCGCCGGCAGTGGAGTCCGGCGACAAGCATACCGAATTCGACGTGGAAGTGAACGACTGAATCGCCGGGATCGCCGTAATCGGGCGTGATCTTTTATCAGGAACACAGGCATGGCAGCGAGCCCGGCTCGCGCGGCGAGCTGCTTGCCTCAGGCGCAGGAGAATGATGGCGTAGCACCGAACTCTCGAGCGGTTTGGAGCGGAGCGACAGAAAACAATGATCGTAGCCATGCAAGAGCAAGCCACGGAAGAGCAGATCCAGCACGTGATTGAGCGCCTGATCAACATGGGCTTTGAAGTCCATCGCTCCACCGGCGCGCGGCAGACGGTGTTGGGCGCAGTGGGCGCACGCCATGAATTCGATATTCGCGATGTCGAAGTCCTTCCCGGCGTGGGCGAAGCTCACCGCATCAGCTCGCCGTACAAACTGGTGGCACGCAGCTTCCGGCCTGAAGGAACGGTAGTGAAGTTCCAGCGAGGCGTGACTATCGGCGGCGATGAAGTGGTCTTGATGGCGGGGCCGTGTTCGGTGGAGTCGCGCGATCAGATTTTTGCCGTGGCCGAATCCGTGTCGCGTTCCGGCGCAAAGTTCCTTCGCGGAGGAGCGTTCAAGCCGCGCAGCTCTCCGTATACCTTCCAGGGTTTGGGCGAAGAAGCGCTGAAACTTATGCGCGAGGCCGCGGATAAATTTGGCATGCTGGTAGTGAGCGAGGTGATGGAGATCTCGCAGATCCCGCTGATGTTGCCTTACGTCGACTTGCTGCAGGTGGGCGCCCGCAACATGCAGAACTTCAACCTGCTACGCGAGCTCGGCAAGGTACGCAAACCGGTGTTGCTGAAGCGCGGCATAGCCGCCACCATTGAAGAGCTGCTGCTCTCCGCCGAATACCTGATGGCCGGCGGCAACTACGAAGTGATTGTGTGCGAGCGCGGCATTCGTACCTTTGAAACCTATACCCGCAACACTCTGGATATTTCGGCCATTCCCATCGTTAAGAAACTGTCCCATCTTCCCATTGTTGCCGACCCGTCGCACGGCACCGGCCGCCGTGACAAGGTTGCGCCCATGGGCCGCGCCGCCATCGCCGCCGGGGCCGACGGGTTGCTGATCGAGGTCCACAATTGTCCCGACAAGGCTCTTTCCGATGGCGCGCAGTCCCTGTATCCTGAGCAGTTTGCCCAACTCGTCGGAGAGCTCCGGGTGATTGCTCCGGCGGTCGGGCGCAGGCTTGTTTAGAATGAAGCAATCAGCAGTCAGCAATCAGCAGTCAGCCAAACAACAAGACTGGGATTGAACCAGGGCCCAACCACGCGCTCGCAGGGCCTGTGATGACGAGTCGAAAAACTTTATCTTGTTATGGCTATTAAACAAATCACGATCATCGGCACTGGACTGATCGGCGGCTCGCTGGGGCTGGCACTGAAGGCGGCGGGCTTCCCCGGAAAAATTATCGGCTGCGATCGTGCTGCAGTGCTGGACCGCGCCCGCGCCATGCGCGCCATTGATCTTGGAGCCGAAGACGCAATCGAGGCCGTGGCTGGCAGCGACTTGATTGTCCTGGCCACACCCGTGGGCGGGATCATCGATCTTATCGAGCGCATTGGGCCGATTGTGCCGCCGGACGCGCTCATCACCGATGTCGGCAGCACCAAGAAAGAGATCATCGAGCGTGCGCGGGCCGTGTTCGGAGAGAGAGCCCCGCAGAGGTTTCTCGCCGGACATCCCATGACGGGCAAGGAGCATAGCGGCCTGGAAAATGCGGAGTCCAAATTATTTCTGAACGCGGTGTGGCTGCTGGTGCCGCAGGCAAATCAGGCCACGGACCGGGGCAAGATCAAAGACTACTGCGAGCTGCTGGAGGGAATTGGGGTTCGTCTGCTGAAGATGGAGCCCGAGCGCCATGACCAGATGTGCGCCTGGGTCAGCCACCTGCCACAGATGCTGGCGACAGCGTTGGCCGCTACGCTGGTGGAAGAGTTGGGCGACAATTCTGACCTGCATGCGATTGGCGGACGCGCCCTGCGGGAGATGACGCGCATCGCATCGAGCCCATATTCGATGTGGAGAGACATTGCGCATACCAACACCGCGAACATCGAGCGTGCATTGGCGCGACTGGAGCAGCGGCTGGTGCACATTCGCGAAAACTTGCGTACGCCCGCGCTGCGGGAAGAGTTTGACCACGCCAACCGTTTCGAACTGATCAAAAACAAAGAAGTGGCCGCTACCGTGCTTGTGCTGCCGGGATGGCAGAATTCCGGTCCGCGCCACTGGCAGACGTTGTGGGAGCAGCAGAACCCGATCTTCCTTCGCGTGCAGCAGAGAGACTGGGAGTTTCCCCACCGTGACTGGTGGCTGGAGCGCATTACCGCGGAAGTGAAGCAGGCCCCGGCGCCGATCGTTTTTGCTGCGCACAGTCTGGGCTGCGTCGCTCTTGCGCACTGGTGTAAAGCCGCGCCGGGTGAAGTGGCCAAAATCAAAGGCGCGCTGCTGGTGGCGCCGTCTGACGTTGACAGTAAAGACGCGCCCAAGCAGATCAAGGACTTTTCTCCCATGCCGCGCGACCCGCTGCCGTTTCCAACCATCGTGGTGGCCAGCAGCAACGATCCTTACCTCACGCAAGAACGCGCGCGAGAGATTGCGCGGGCATGGGCCAGCCGTTTTGTCGATATCGGCGCAGCGGGGCACGTAAATGGCGAGTCCGGCCTGGGCGACTGGCCGGAAGGGAAGCGGCTGCTGCGGCACTTGATTGAGGGAGAATGAATCAGCGATTCAGACTCACCTTGGCCTCCACTGACATTCCTGGACGCAGCATCTGATCAGAATTCTCCTTCGCGTCCAGCAGGATCCTGACTGGCACGCGCTGCACCACCTTCACATAGTTGCCGGTGGCATTTTCCGCCGGCAGCAGGCTGAAGCGTGAGCCCGTGGCGGCTCCCAGCGCTTCCACGTGTCCTTTATAGTCACGATTGTAAGAATCAACATGCACCGTCACAGGCTGGCCGGG